>WNFI01637826.1_pt1 | contig 24772 bp, 16 predicted proteins | sample 5400471 | NCBI WGS metagenome assembly WNFI01 (sample SAMN13153348, study PRJNA577476) | soil metagenome | isolation source: 100 cm saprolite on Douglas fir-dominated hillslope | place: USA:California | collected 2013-09-17 | reverse complement strand
CGACGTCGCCGTTAGGTTTGCGGACTTGGAAAATAGCGACGCTCTCGGTTCCGTTTCCTCCGAGCGCACCGGAACCTTCGTGAATACCGCCGCGATAAATTTCGTGAAGGATTGCAAGGCCGTTTTCTACCATCGTACGCCGATTGGCGCTGTCGCCCAAATTTAGCAACGCGGCTACGTCTTCTCTGCTGGCTCGATAAGGACCTTTTGCGTTGTAGTTTTCAACCAGGTCATCGAAGGCGGAATCGTCCGTGATGGCGGCGCCTTTTTTGTGGGCTTTTGCGTAGGCCTCGAGGTCATTCAGCAATTCATGCAGATGGCTCTCGAACTGCCCGTACGGACCCATTTCGATCGTGTACGCTGGCGGGACGCGGTTGAGTTGCTGTTCCCGATTCAGCTGTGTTTTCAGCTTACTTTCGAAGCTGAATGGTTCGTCCGCCAGGATGCTGACGGAGGCGAGCTGGTTCGGTAAAACAGGAAGGCTGACGGTGCTAACGCCAACGAAACTGATGATGACGATCGCTGCGACTGTGGTGACGAAAATCAGGATTGAGACCAGGCGGCTCGTTTCGAAATGCTCAACGATCGGAGAGACTTCGGCGGTCTTGCGCCGTCGCCGCGGCCCGGAGAGACCGCCGCGCAGAAGCTGAAGTTGATCGAAGATGGACACGGATAAGAGTGGTTAAATGAGTTTCAAAAAAACCTTAGGATTCGCTGCTCTCGGTGATCGGGTTTTTATACCGTTCGTAAGCTTCGATGATCTTCAGAACGAGCGGATGGCGAACGACATCGGCGGCGGAGAATTCATGGAAATCGATCCCGGAGATTCCGTGCAGGATTCGCCTAACTTGGATGAGTCCGGACTGTTTGGTTCGCGGTAGATCGATTTGAGTGATGTCGCCGGTCACTACCATGCGTGACTCTTCTCCCAGGCGGGTAAGGAACATCATCATTTGTTCGGGCGTCGTGTTTTTTGCCTCATCCAAAATAATAAATGCGCGCGGCAGCGTTCGTCCCCGCATATAAGCGAGGGGAGCGATTTCCAGCAGGCCTTTTTCGGTGAGCCGAGCGACATCCTCCGCAGACAACATGTCATTCATCGCGTCGTAAAGCGGCCGCATGTACGGGAGAATTTTTTCGCGAAGATCGCCCGGAAGGAAGCCGAGCGCTTCCCCTGCTTCAACCGCGGGCCGCGCGAGGATGATTCGTTCCACCTGGTTCTTTAACAGGGCCGATACTGCCGCAGCCATCGCAAGGTAGGTCTTGCCCGTGCCCGCAGGGCCGATGCCGAAGACAACCGAGTTTTGTTGAATCGACTGCAAATAAAGTTTTTGCCCCATCGTTTTGGGAACGATGCTTTTGCGATTCGTCGCGATGACCAAAGGCTCGGCGAAAAGAGATTTCAGCTTGGGACCATCGCCGCGGGCGAAGCCATCAAGTAAATGAAGAAAATCGGGCGTGCGAAGATTGAGGCCTTGGGTGCGACCTTCGTTCAAGAAGTTGAAGAAGTCTTCCGTGCGTGCGACACCTTCGTCGCCGCCTTCGACTTTGAGCCAGTCCTCGCGAGTAATAAGTTTTACGGAGAACGCCTTTTCTGCGGACTGAAGATTATCGGTGCGTCCGCAGTAAAGCTGACTGAGGTGACGCGGGTTCGGATAGTAGAGTGTTTTCGAGGCCACGGGGGGGATGAACGACGGCGAACTTACGGGGTCTGAACCGTCGTTGTCTGCGCTCCAACGGCTGCCTTCTTCTGGTCCTCGACGAGGCGCGCTGCCGTTTGGGTTAACCGGCTCCACATGGCCTCTAGCGATTGTGGCAGAACGCGGGTCTGGCCGACCACGGGCATAAAATTTGTATCGCCCGCCCAACGCGGAACGATGTGTCCATGCAAATGGGGGATGCTCCCACCCGCTGCCGCGCCCAAGTTGAAGCCGAGATTGAATCCGTTGGGACTCAAAGCAGCGAGGAGAAGCGTCTGGCCGAAAATCAAAGTATCCATAAGGTCGGCACGCTCGTCCGAAGTAAGATCTTCCAGCTTTATTACTTCTATCGCGAGGATATTTGGGCGCCTCGATGTATTCCATCCGCCAATATGCGTGCAGATGCTCCATTTTTTCCAAAGGGGCAGAAACTAGGGCCGGACGCTCCAAAGTCAAAGCCGGTTTGGACGAAGCGCTCGTTAGGAGAATTTGGGCGATTTTCCTAGCTTTTTTTGGCAAAAATAGCCTATAAAATTTTACTGACCGGGTTTGTCCGTCTTTTCCGGAAGCACAGTCACCTTAAATGCCTTGTCTGGCGCCAGATAGGTTTTAGCCAGCGCGTCTATGTCCGCTTTGGTAATAGCCTCGTTATCGCTGTAGCGCGTGCGGCACCAATCGAGATGCTGGGGAAACTCTTGGGCGCTCGCGAGCACGGAACCGAGCCAATACTGATTGGTCCGGGCTGATTCCCTCAATGCCGTAAGGATCGGAGACTTTGCGCGCTCAAGTTCATCGGCCGTCACTCCATTTTTCTGAATATCTGCGGCGAGTGCGATGACCGCGTCCGAGATTTCGCCCGCACGGATCGGGTCGACGGTGAGCTGACTGACCATATAACCGTAATTTTCGTAGGTATCACTTGGAGCACTGCCTGCAAATGGGCTGTACGCTCCGCCTTTTTCTTCGCGGATCTTTTTGCGGAGGCGGTCCGTCAAAATCTCCGCCAGGATGTTCAACCGGCGTGTGCGTTGGACATCGCGCGAGTCCGTGGTTGGCCAGTAAAATGAAACGAGTCCTTTGGGAATTTCGGTGGGCACGGTATACGTGCGGTCAAAAGGCGTGGCCGGGAAAAAGACTTGGCGAGCTTCTTTGTAGGCGGGTTTGGGTGCGCGTTTGGGAAGCGCGCCAAATGTTTGGGCTACCGCGTCAAGTGTCGCGGACGGATCAATATCTCCCACGATTGCGATTTCGATCGGACCAGAAGTAAGGGCAGGGGCCAGCCATGTGCGGACTTCGTCTACGGTGCGACTCTGCAATACCTCTTTGCTTGGCAGACCAAAGCGCGGATCTCCGCTGGCTAGGCGATAAGGTACATCCGTTTTGAGCGGCCCATCAGGTGTATGTGCGAGACGCAGATAAATTTGCTCAATATTTTTTTGTGCCTGACGCATCGCTTCTGGTCGGAAACCAGGATCGGTCACGTACGCAGCCAGAAGTTGCATTTGCATGAGTAAGTCTTCGCGGTTGGTGCTGCCGGCGAGAACGAAGGCGTCGTCATGGATGGAAAAATTTATTCCGACGGTCTTGCTCGCGAGAATGCGCTGAAGGTCGTCGATGCTATGTTTGCCGAGGCCACCGGGGGAGAAGAGGAAGTTGGCCATGAGTCCCAAGCCGGGTTGACCAGCGGGTTCAGTTAAGCGGCCCGCTCCAAATCTGACCAGAACGTGAATCGTGTTAGCTTCGAAATCCGTGCGCTTGAGGTTGACGCGAACGTCATTGGAAAATTTCACCAGGTCCAAGTCCAGGTCCTCGATATGGTCGCGCTTCGCAATTTCGCCTGGCTTGCCGAATGTCGTATAAGCAAACTCGTCGTTGGCGATTTTTTCTGGGGTAATCACTTTTACCGCCCGACTGGCTTCGAAGGTCTGCTTGATCTCTTCTTCGGCCTTGTTCGGCGCCAAGTCCGCATTTCCGTTTACGAACAGATATCGCTGGTTCGGGAGCCAGAGTTCGCGCAGGGCGTCCTGACATTGTTCCAAGGTAGCTTTTTCAAATGCAGGTTTAAAAAGCGCGAGGTCAGCTGCGGGTGTGGTGAACACTTCCGACTTTACGATTCCTTGGGTGATTTCCTCGGCGAGTTCGTCGGATCGACGCGTGGACGCAGATTTGAGCGCTTGTTCGAGGCTGTTGATTTCGCCGTCGACCGCTTCTTTAAGCTCCCCTGCTTGAAAACCATATTGAAGCGCGCGGCGCAGCTCTTGTTCGCCCACCGCTAGTGCGGCCTTCCACTGGTCGGCTCGGCAAACAAGTTCGACGGAGGCGTTCTTGTACAAATCATAGCTCTCGGAGGCAGACGCGCTGCCGGTGCTGAAAGGTGAACCTTCTTTTTTCGATAGGATCTGCAATCGGCGGGAAAGAATTTGCAAAGCAAGCGAGCGCGGAACGATCTTGATGCGATTTTCTGCAGTATCGGCGATGTGGCCTTGAGGCACGACGAGTTGAATTGCGACCGTGGTATTGGGCGCTTCAGGTTCGTGGTGGTAGCCAGCGACCAGGCCTTTTGCGTCTGGGATCCGACCGAGGACGGGATCCGGCCTCGCTTCGGTTCGGTCTTTGATCGAGCTAAAGTTTTCTTTGATGAGAGGCTCGACATCCGCTGCTTTGATGTCGCCCACGACCACAACTACGGTCCGTTCAGGCCGGTACCAAGTGTTGTAGAAATCGGCGAAACGCTCTCGCTTCGATTGTTCGATGACTTCGCTGAGACCGATCGGAAGACGCTTGGGCAGCAGCGTTTCGGGCAGCAGAAACTCATATTCCGCGACGAAGCTGCGGAATTGGACGGAGTCTCGTGTGCGTTTTTCACTCAAGATAATGCCGCGTTCCTTTTCGATTTGAGCCGGCTCAAGCAACAGGCCGCCAGCAAAGTCCGAGAAAACTCGAAGTCCTTCGGAGAGCGAGGCGGTCTTTGTATCGGGCAACTCGATCTGATAGAGCGTATGGTCGAAGGAGGTGTATGCGTTGGTATCACCGCCGAAACTCATGCCCATGCGTTGAAAAAATTCGACGAGGGTACCGGGTGCGTAGTGCGTGCTCCCGTTGAACGCCATATGTTCGAGAAAGTGGGCGAGTCCGCGCTGTTCTTCCGTTTCCTCCAGCGATCCGGCTAAAACAAGGAGTCTTAAACTCACTCGGTCCTTGGGCTCCTTATTAGGCAGAATAACATAACGAATGGCATTGGGGAGCGTTCCGAATGTTGCTGCTGCATCCGGTTTGAGATTGCTCTCGTCCTGGGGCCAGCGAGGCGCGCTTAAAAGCGGAACGCGCAGCGCAAAAACGAACAAGAACGCAACGATCACCAGGCGAGAAAGGCGTGACATGAAGGCTAAGATTCTCCTTACCGCAAAAAGTGCCAACTGAAAATGCCGCAATGCCCGGACCGGGACGGAGTTTTTGTGTGGCCAAGACCTCACTTCCACTTCTATTTCTCCGCTTCACATGAAAGCGAAAGCCAAGGCAAAACCCGAAAAATTCAACGCTGACCTCGCCAAATCCAAGGGGCCAGTATCCAAATTTATTGCGCACAATTATCGTCACTTCAACGCCGCTGCGCTGATGGATGCGGCCAAGGGGTACGAGGCCCACTTGAAAAAGGGCGGCAAAATGTTTGTGACCATCGCTGGCGCTATGTCCACGGCCGAGATGGGCATCTCACTGGCGGAAATGATCCGGCAGGACAAAATTCACGGCATCTGCTGCACGGGTGCGAATCTGGAGGAAGATATTTTTAACCTCGTCGCGCACGATTACTACGAGCGCGTGCCGCACTATCGCGACCTCACCCCGGCCGATGAAGGTAAATTGCTGGATCGTCACATGAATCGCGTGACCGACACTTGCATCCCCGAAATGGAAGCGATGCGCCGAATCGAGGCCGTGGTGCTCGAAGAGTGGGTCAAGGCGGACAAAGCCGGCGAGCGCTACTTCCCACACGAGTTCATGTTCAAGATTTTGCGGGGCGGTAAGCTCAAGAAATCTTATCAGATCGATCCGAAGAATTCGTGGATGATCGCCGCCATGGAAAAGAACCTGCCCATGTTCGTTCCGGGCTGGGAGGATGCGACCCTCGGTAACATGTATGCGGGCCACGTGATCAGCGGAGACGTCAAGAACGTCCACACGGTTCGCACGGGGATTGAATACATGACGAACCTCGCTGAATGGTACACAAAGATCTCCAAACCGTTGCGCGATGGTAACGGCTCGATGGGCTTCTTCCAAATCGGCGGTGGTATCGCCGGCGACTTCCCAATCTGTGTGGTTCCGATGCTGCATCAGGATCTACAGCGCACCTCTGTGCCGCTCTGGGGATATTTCTGCCAAATCAGCGACTCCACTACGAGCTACGGCAGTTATTCCGGCGCCGTTCCCAATGAAAAAATCACCTGGGGAAAGCTCGGAGTCGACACCCCGAAGTTCATTGTGGAATCGGATGCGACCATCGTAGCTCCTTTGATCTTCGCGTGGATTTTAGGCCAGTAGCAACAAGCTGCCTGTCGAAGGACGAAAGTCGAAGAGCGGGGCAGTTGCGAATAAGATGCGTGAGTTTTCGTGCTAGGATGGTGAGAGTGAATATCTCTCGTCCTAGCTCTATTCGTTTTCGCTTTCAAAAGCTCGATGTCTGGCATGATGCTCGGCAGCTTAATTTCACCGTTTACATGCCTACCCAAGTTTTCCCGATAGAAGAAAAATACGCCCTGACGTCCCAGATCAGACGCGGCTTGTCTTCGATCGCAGCAAATATTGCGGAAGGTTCAGGTAGAAACTCGGACCGCGACTTCGCGCATTTTCTGGAGCAGGCGTATGTGTCTGGGATGGAGCTGGCGCCGCACCTTTACGTGGCGTTCGACCTGAACTACATTTCTGAGGCGAAATTAGATTCATCGCTGGAGTCAATCCGGGTTTTAGCAGCCAAAATTGCACGGCTTAACAAATCGTTGGGTGTAAAAGAGAGGAAGGTCAATTTTGCCTAACCTTCGACTCTCGTCCCTCGACCTTCGTCCTCTCGCATGATCTGGCTTTACCGGATTTTATTTCCCTTCGTGCTGCTTATCGCGTCCCCGTTCTATTTGCGGCGGATGGTTAAGCGCGGGGGATACCGGCGTAATTTTGGACACCGCTTTGGGAAGATTTTGAATCTGCCGGAAAAACAGCCCGGCGTTAAGCGCGTCTGGCTGCAGGCTGTCAGTGTGGGTGAAGTTTTGGCGATCGGTCCGCTCCTCGAAAAACTAACGGCTTCCGATAAAGTTGAGATTTATCTCACCACGACAACGAGCACGGGCTACAAACTCGCGCGCGATACCTACGGCAAATTTACGGTCGGCATTGGTTATTTCCCGATCGATTTTGTGCCGTTCAGCGCACGTGCTTGGCGCGCGATTCAGCCCGATCTGGTGTTGCTCATGGAAGGAGAGCGCTGGCCGGAGCACTTGGCGCAGGCGACGCGACGCGGAGTGCCTGTTATCGCTATTAACGCACGCCTCTCCGACCGCAGCTTCGAACGCATGCAGCGCGTGAGCTTTTTAATTCCTGCCCTTTTCGGCAGCCCGCAGAAAATACTCGCGTGTTCGGAAAACGATGCGCGTCGTTTTCGAGAGCTCGGGTTTGAATCAAACCGGATCGTCACCACCGGTAACATCAAATTGGATCTCACCATTCCTCTATTAAGTCCGGAACAGAAGGAGAAGTTGCGTACGGAATTGGGCTTAATCCGCGGTGGCATGATTCTGCTAGGGTCATCGACCTGGGCGGGTGAGGAAGTCGGTTTGATCCAAGTGCTCAAGGCCGCACGCAGTCGTGGACTCAACGTTTCTTTGCTCCTGGTTCCGCGTCACGCTGAACGCCGGGAAGAAATTGTCGGCATTTTGGCGAAATCGGGACTGCGTTATCACCTGCGCTCAAACGGTGCGGCTCCGGGCGCCGTAGATATTGCGGTGGGCGATACCACGGGCGAACTCCGCAAGTTCACCCAACTGGCTGATCTCGTTTTCTGCGGCAAGAGTTTGGCCCCGCATAACGGCGGGCAAACTCCAGTCGAGGCAGCGGCTTTGGGGCGGCCGATTCTATTCGGTCCGTTTATGACCAATTTTAAAGAGATTTCACGTTCCTTGCTCGACGGCGGTGCCGCACGTGAAGTTCTCAATCACAGCGAACTCGTCGCTGCCGGCGTCGAGCTTCTCACGAATCCCGCCGACCGAGAAAAAATGGCTGAAGCCGCCCGCAAATGGCACAAGACAAACCAAGGCGCCACCGAGCGAACGCTCGCTGTCATCTCCGAAGTGCTGCGAGGATAGAGCGTGACCGCCGGGCGCGCCGTCGCGCGGAAACCGCGAGGCGGGGGACAGCGGTCAGAAGTCGGAGGGCGGATATCGGATGTCAGAGATCAAGTGGATAGGGCGAACCATCCCCGGTGAGCCGCAAACGGCTCGGCAGGGACGCCTCGCCCCACCTTGAGCCGACTCCGTCCGATCTTGAATCTTCCTTCTTGAATCTTGAATTGCACGCCCGCCGGCGTGCCATGCCGTGCGCCCTTATTTCGCGTAGACGTAACCCGGCTCGTGCTTGGTGCTGGCGACCGTGCGCTTTTTCTTTAGGTGCTGGGTCAGCTTTTCCATGTAGATGTACACCACCGGCGTGATGTAAAGGGTGAGAAATTGTGACACCATCAATCCGCCCACCACCGCCAAGCCGAGCGAGCGACGCGATTCGGCTCCGGCACCAAGCCCCAGGGCGATCGGCAATGTGCCAGCGAGAGCCGCCATTGTCGTCATCATGATCGGCCGGAAGCGGACGATACACGCTTCGTAAATGGCCTCTTCCGCGTCGCGTCCGCGTTTCCGCTCTTCCAAGGCGAAGTCGATCATCATGATCGCATTTTTCTTCACGATGCCGATCAACATGATCATGCCGACATAGCCGTAGAGATTGAGCTCTTCGTGGAAAACAAGAAGTGTCAGGAGAGCGCCGAAACTGGCTGATGGGAGCCCTGAGAGAATCGTGATCGGATGGATGAAATCCTCGTACAAAATTCCCAGCACGATGTAGATGACTAGAATGGCCACGATGAGGAGCACACCTAATCCGTTAAGCGAGCTGGCAAACGCAGCGGCCGTGCCTTGGAAGGCGGTGCTGACGGTCGCGGGTAAATCGGTTTTTGCCAGTTGCTCAATGGCCGATGTCACCTCGCTCAGCGACGTTCCCGCCTTCAAATTAAATGAGATGGTCACAGCGGGAAGTTGACCCAGGTGAGTGACGCGCAGGGGGCCCACTTTGCGCTGCACGTGAGCGAGTGCATCGAGCGGGATCAATTTGCCGGTGAGAGGCGACCGAACGTAGAGCAAGGAAAGCGCAGCGGGATCCGTCTGATACTTGGGCTCAACTTCAAGGATGACGTAATATTGGTTGGTTGGCGTGAAGATGGTGGACACTTGGCGAGAGCCGAATGCGTTGAAAAGTGTATCTTCGATCTGTTGAGCCGTGATGCCCAACGTCGAGGCTTTATCGCGGTCGATATCCACAAAAATCTGCGGGCTCTTGATTTGCAGGTCGGAGGTCACGTCCACCATTCCGGGAATTGCCGCCATCTTCTGCAGAAATTCCGGTGCGACGCGGTAGAGCTCTTTGAGGTCCGTTCCGTAAAGCGTGAATTGATAAAGCGAGGATGACTTCATTCCGCCGATGCTGATGGCCGGTGGCATCGCGAAGAAAACTTTCACGCCCGGGACAACAGCTGTGGCCGTGCGCAGTTGTTGGACGATCTGGGCGGCGGGGGGGCGCTTGTCGCGTTCGATCAAATGCATCGTCATGCGACCGGTGTTCAAGACGCCACCTTCGCTGGTGAACATCGAAAAGTTTTCTATGTAAGGATTACTCGCGACGATCTTTGCGACCGCCCTTTGATGCCGGACCATCGCATCGTAAGAGATGTCCTCGGAGGCTTCGATGTTACAACGAATGAGACCCTGGTCCTCCGCCGGAATAAATCCCTTCGGGACGATCACGATCAAAATGGCCGTAAGGAACACCATCAAAATGGACACACCCAGGACACTCACGCGGTGCTTGAGCGAGAACTTCAACGTTTTCTCATACAGTTTGACCATCCATTGAAAGGAGCCATCGGTGATCTCGTAGAACCGGCTGTGTTTCGCGTTGTGAACGATCGGTTTCAAAAATCGACTGCACAGCATCGGGGTCAGCGTAAGAGAGATAAAACCCGACACTAAGATCGAGGCACTGATCGTGATCGCGAATTCGTGCAGCAATCGTCCGAGCACGCCGCCCATGAACAACACGGGGATGAATACGGCCACCAAAGAAAAGGTCATCGAAATAATCGTGAATCCGATTTCGCGCGAACCGTTGAGAGCGGCTTCCATGACAGGTTCGCCCATCTCGATGTGACGGATGATGTTTTCGAGCATCACAATCGCGTCATCGACGACGAAGCCGACGGAAAGTGTGAGTGCAAGGAGCGAAAGATTGTCGATGCTGAAGCCGTTGAAATACATCACGGCGAACGTACCAATGACCGCGATGGGCATCGCGATACTGGGAATTGCCGTGGCCCATACTGTACGGAGAAAAAGGAAGATCACCAAAACCACCAATGCGATCGCCAGAATGAGCGTGAATTTGACGTCTGAAACGGATTCACGGATCGGAATGGTTTTATCGACGATGATATCGAGGTTAACCGATGCCGGAATTTGTGCACGCAGGGAGGGGAGGAGAGCCTTTACGCCGTCGACGACCTCGATGGTATTGGCGCCGGGTTGCCGTTGAATTTGCAGCAGAATCGATCGCGTGTTGCTGAACCAGCCGGCCGTGCGAATGTTTTCCACGCTATCTAAAATGTTGCCGAGATCACCCAAACGCACCGGTGACCCGTTGCGATATGCTACGATCAAGTTTCGATAAGCCGCCGCATTTTGTAGCTGACCGGACGCCTGCAACGTGAGCGCTTGGTGGTCACCATTGAGCGTGCCGGTCGGTAGATTGACGTTACCGGTGCTGAGCGCCGCTCTTACTTCGTCCAGACCGATGCCGCGTGAAGCGAGCGCCATCGGATTGAGCTGGGCTCGCACGGCGTATTTTTGTCCGCCACTGACCGTCACCTGAGCCACGCCTTGAACCGTCGAGACGCGCTGCGCGACGATCGTCTCCGCGTAATCGTCAACGACGGAAAGATCCAGTGTCGTGGAATTAAGCGAAAGATTGATAACAGAGTCGTCCGCCGGATTAACCTTACGGAAGGAAGGTGGGCTTGGCATGTCCTGCGGCAAACGACGCTGCACCGCTGAGATCGCCGACTGTACATCCTGCGCCGCTCCGTCAATCGAGCGATCCAGGGTGAACTGCAAGGTGATCTGAGTTTGCCCCAACGAGCTGACCGAACTCATCGAATCGATGCCCGCGATGGTGGAAAGTTGTTGTTCGAGTGGGGTAGCGACCGACGACGCCATCGTCTCAGGGTTTCCACCCGGCAAGCTGGCCGACACCGTGATGGTTGGGAAATCGACGGTCGGCAGGTCGTTTACCGGAAGTTTCTGGTACGCCATGACGCCGAAGACCGTGATCGCCACGGTCACGAGCGTGGTCATGACCGGCCGTTTGATGAATAATTCTGGAATGCTCACGGCGCCATCTCCTGTTTGCCTGCTGCCGGCGCTTTTTTGTTCGCTCCTGCGCTTTGTTCCGCCGCCTCTGATGCCATCGTGAAGGGAACGTCTACGACGGCTGGTTTAATATCCACGGTGGTCCCCGACTTGAGTTTGATTTGTCCATCAATCACCACGGTCTCGCCAGCATTCAGCCCTTTGAGCACGGCCGTTTCGAGGCCTACGCTCTTTCCGACTGTTACCTGCCGCAGTTCCACGGTCTTGTCCGCTTTCACGACGAACGCCTGGGGTCCGCTCTGGCCATTCTGCAACGCAGTAGAAGGCACAATCACTTGATCGGGGAGCACGCCCATGTTGACGCGCACCATCGCAAATTGGCCCGGCCAAAGACCTTGATCGGTATTTTCGAACGTCGCCTTTAGTTTGATCGTACCGGTGGTGGCGTCGACCGCATTGTCGAGGAACGTCAACTCGCCTTTTTCTTGAACGCTCCCGCTGTTGGAGGGATTTGCCAGGACACTCGGTTTGCCCGCGGTCATGAGGCGCTTAAGCTCCGCCAGGTTCTGTTGTGGCACGGAAAACGTAACGTAGACGGGTGAGAGCTGAGTGATCGTGACGAGTGAGATGTTGGCATCGCTCGCTCGGACCAAGTCGCCTTCGTGGGCACCAAGACTGCCCGTACGTCCGCTGCAAGGCGCTTTGATGGAACAATATTCCATCTGAAGTTTTGCATTCGCGATCGCTGCCTCGTTGAAGAGCAATTGAGCTTTGAGGGTGCGCTCGTTGTTCTGAATATTTTGAAACTGCTCCACGGAAACCATGCCCTGTTTGAGCAGGTTGCTATAACGCGCCACTTCCGCCATCGCGGTTTCGAGTTGAGCCTGGGTTTTTTGATGATCCGCTTCGGCAGATTTCAGCGCGATCTGAAAAGGTCTGGAGTCGATCTCAAATAGAAGATCGCCCTGCTTCACTTCGTGGCTTTCTTGAAAATTTACTTTGAGTAGCAGTCCGGTTACCAGCGACTTCACTGCGACGGCCCGAAGAGATTCCACGGCACCGATCGCATCGATCGTGACCTGCAAATCTTTCTTCTGCGCTTTGGCCACCACGACGGGGATCGTCTCGCTCCGACCTTTTCCTGACGCTTTTGCGCTGCCGCCCTCCGATGTTTTCTTCGCACATCCCGTGAGCGCTAAACCACTGCCAAGCAATAGTATTACGGACACGAAAATATGCACACGGTGAATTCCACCTGACAACGAAAAGGCCATAGCTAAAAAACGGGATAGTTAGGTTAATTTAAACGGACGGGTAACACTTGCAATATTAATGCCCAAACCGGTCTTTTTAACGGTTTTTAGATGAGATTTTGATGACGGCTCGCGCCTGAGATGTCGCGAATAGACGAAAAGTTTGCTGGAGCCCGCGAACCGCAGAACCGGAGTATCGCCCAAAGATCTCAAAGAAAAATTTCCTGTGTTCTTTGTGATCTTTCGTGGCGAAAAATCCGCTCCGGGTCGCTTGGGGTGGGCCATCGCGTCCCTGCGACGGCATCGACGTCGGTCCTATTTTCGATGTCGTCGCAGGGACGCGTCGGCCCACCTTCTTAAACTTCAACCGCCTCGATCGGCGGTTCGTCCGCAGGCAGCGGGAACTCCTGTTTGAAATGGGCAAAATCAACCAGTTCGTAGCGGCCATCGTAATGCTCAATGATGGCGGTCAGCGATTCCACCCAATCACCCGAATTCAAATAGTGCAGGTCGCCGATCATTTTGTCCGCGGCCGTGTGGATATGTCCGCACATGACACCTGAGCATCCGCGACTTTTAGCGAGCGAAGTGATGTGATCTTCGAACTTGGACACATGACTTACGGCGGACTTCACTCGGGCTTTGACCGCCTTGCTGAGCGAATAGTACTCTTTCCCTTGCCACGCACGAAACGCATTGTAGGCGCGGTTTACTTTGAGGAGTGCCTGGTAGCCCCAATCACCAAGATGGGCGAGGAAAACAAAGTTCTTCGTGATCGTATCGAAGACATCGCCATGGAGGACAAGGTAGCGTCCGCGCGGGCTATCGTGAATGTAGTCTTCGACGATGTGCAATCTCTCGAACTCCAGCGGAAGAAACGCCGCCAAGATATCGTCGTGGTTGCCGCGCAGGTAGATCACCTCGGTGTCCCGTTTTTCGAGTTTCTTCAGTACGATGCGGATGAAACGGGTATGCGCCTTGGTCCATTGGCCGGCGCGTTTCAGCTGCCAGCCATCAATGATGTCTCCGTTCAGGATTAACTTGTCGCAACGGATATGGCGCAAGAAGTGATTAACCTCCGTGATTTTGCAGTCGGCGGTACCAAGATGAACGTCAGATATGATGACGGTACGGACGCGTAGGTGTTTCTTGTCCATGGTCAGTGGAGGGAGAGTTCGGCGGGTGTTGAGACAGGTTCGAAATGGACGCGTGCGTTGGCCGGTACCAGCAATCGGAGGCTGCGTGGCCGCACCACGATTTCGACCTCTGCACTCGTCTCATGAGTTTCACCATCGGTGTGCAGTAATCCCGGCTCGTTCCGTTCGATCACGAAGCGTGCTCCACGCAGGCGGAGGACGTGCGGGCTTTGATCGAACGTTTTTAGAAATAGCCTAAGAGCGAGGGCCGTGGCCGCGACGAAGCCAACGGGACGCACGGCGATCAGATCAAGATGACCGTCGTCCACCCGCGCGCCTGGGGCGATGACGGCGTTGTTTCCGTACTGATCCGAGTTGGCCACCGCAATAAGCATCGTGGAAAGTTGATCACTTCGTCCGTTTGCGTGGATAGTGTGTTCCTGCGGCTTGAACGTGCGGAGGGCTTTAAGGGTCGTCGTCGCATAGGCTGGCAATCCGCGGCGGGTGAGTTGATTGAATCGCCGGCTGATTTCCGCGTCGAAGCCAACACCCATGGCGTTGAAAAAAGGATGCCCATTGGCCGTGCCTGTATCGATCGTGGCGACGCGTGCGTTAGGATCGGCCAGCAACTGCAAGGCTTGAATGGGTTGCGTTGGGATGCCGAGGTGAAGCGCGAGTCCATTGCCTGATCCACACGGGATCAGCGCGAGGGCCGCTGGTGAGTCCAGCAAGGCTTGGGCAACTTCGTTCATCGTTCCGTCGCCTCCGACGGCGACGATGCGTGAGCAGCCTTCATCGAGCGCAGCCCGGGCCAACTCGGTCGCGTGATAGGGACGTTCCGTCACCACCAAGGTGGCGTCGAGTTTATGCTGGGCGATGAAGCTTTGGAGCGCGGGCAGGAGGCGCGAGTTGCGGCGATGGCGGCCAGAGCGGGGATTAAAAATAAAACAGGTCTTCATGCGGGGCTCAAAGGCATGGGCTGAAGCTTGGTGTGCTCAGCCACGATTGCCTCGAGATCGGCCTCAAACCGTACAATTACATTTTCCCAAGATTGTTCTTCGACTGCCGCGCGAGCTGCAAGTCGCATGCGCTTCCGTAGCGAGGCGTCGGTTGCTAGTTTAACTGCGGCGGCCACAAGAGCATCCGGCTGCTCGCACGGAACGGTTAACCCGTTTTCGCCATTGCGGACAAAAATGCGCGCCGCCGCGTAGTCGAATCCTGCAAAGGCAAGTCCGCTCGCAAGCGCTTCGGTGGCAACGTTGCCAAAAGTTTCGGTGAGGCTGGCGTGTATATAAATATCCGCAGACGCGTAGTGTCGTGCCAGTTCTTCACGCGGAATAAATCCGGTGAACCGTGCCTTCGTATGGCTGCGGGACAAGGACGCGCGAAGCGGGCCATCGCCGACGATCACGAATCGGATGCGGGGATTGGCCGCGGCCATCGCTTCGTGCGCCCGAACGAGCAAAGGATAGTTTTTTTCTGCGGCGAGGCGACCTGCATGAACAACGACGGGATCGTCCGATTCAGCCCCCCAGCTGGCGCGCAATTCTGCGCTGCGAAGAGCCGGACTAAATTGTCGCGTGTCTACCCCGCGAGAAAGCAAAGCGAGATCGCGAAAGCCGAGTCCCTCCAGCTCATCGCATAGCTCTTGGGTCGGAGCGAAGGTGCGGCGTGTGCGATTATGTACGCGTCTCAACCAACCGAGCGCGAAATGCTTAAAAGGTGAGAAACCGTAGTCTTTGGTATAAGCGTGAAAGTTGGTGTGGAAACTCGACGTGACCGGGATACCCAGCGCAAGCGCGACCGAGATAGCCGAAGAACCCAATGGACCTTCCGTTGCGACGTGGACGAGGTCGGGCCGATTTGTTCTCCAAGTTCGTTTGAGAAATCCCCAGGCGGGCAGCCCTAACCGCAGCATCGGATAACCCGGAATGGGGATACCCGGCAGCGCGACCTCGATGAAGTGGGCGTGCGGTTCTTTTTGAAGGTCGGGCCGCGCCGGACGATAGATCGTAACTCGATGGCCTCGCCGACCCAGCTCCCGGCTGATCACACCGAAAGTCATGGCCACTCCGTTGATTTCCGGAGGGAAGGTTTCGGTGACAATGGCAATTTTCACGTCTGGGTGGGAGAGATTCTCTTAGCTTCGACTCAAGATGCCCTGAATGTGAGACGAACAGGTGACAAACATGTCACGATCACGGCAATTTCGCTCGGTCGTGGCGATGCGGACTGAAGCCACTCCGAAACGGACAAAATACACGAAACGAATGCCTGCCAGGCTCCAACGGAGAGTCTGGAAATTGAGCAACCGTAAAAAAGCGCAATGATCTCTTTGCGAAGGAAGCTCACAAGGCGCGCGGACGATTCTCACCAGTAGAACAGTCTACTTTGCGCCTCTTTGCGACTAACTGATCCGCTTCTGTTTTCATGTGTTTCGTCGTTGCCCACCTTGCGCCTGCAACCTTCCTCCTTTTACCGCCGCAGGCGTCGCTCCGTCCAATCTTGAATCTTCCTTCTTGAACCTTGAATCGCACGCCCCGTCGGGGCGTGCAGGCGTGCCTGTGTAACAGCCCAGTTACTGTAAACTGCTTTTGCCGAAGTGGGATGGCGTTACGCTTGAATTGGAAATTTTTTCATCGCGAAAATATCCGGCGGCTGCGGCCGCGTTTTTGATTTTTGCCCGGTTCGATAACGATCCTTTTCTCATGAACACTCATCGCTTATTTGCTCGATTCCGTTGGCTGAACCTGTCGGCCGGCGTATTGGTCGCTCTGCTACAACGGACGCCCGTTCTGCGCGTCCTGATTTCTTCGGAGGCCATTTGGTCTGCTCCTTCCGCTGCGGTGCTTCGTTCAATTTTGCTTCCGGCTGCGGCCCTTGGCTCCGTTCATTCGCTCGCCGGGGCCACCGTTCTTTCCTCTACCCAGCCCAGTCCGTTAAGCGTCCCGGTGGGCACTCCGATCAAGCAGGTGGGTTTTACGGTGACCAACACCATAAATATTGGTTCGTGGAAAGTAACGGGAGCGATACCGCCCGGACTGACTTTATCGGCAGTGGAAGGTGGGGACATCCTAACCGGTCCCGGCATGCTCGATGCCACCATGGCGGGCATATCCGATTCTTACGGAGTTACCACCGGTGGTAATTCCAAAACGACGCCCTTTCTGAGCGGGACGCCGACCACACCGGGATCGTATACTTTCAATTTGCAGTCCTTCGAATTCGGAGGACTTAACGGACTGGCTTCGGACACATTCAGTTTTTCCGTCACCGTCACCGGAACTGCTTTGGGATTTACGACGCAACCGCAGAGCCAGACGATTACTGCCGGACAGAGTGTCACGTTCACTTCCGCTGCGAGCAGTACGGCGACCTATCAATGGGCTAAAAATGGCGTGGCCATTTCTGGAGCGACCGGCGCAAACCTTACTTTGACTAATGTGCAATCGTCCGACGCGGGAAGCTATACGGTCACGGCGAGCAATTCCGCTGGTGCGATTACAAATGCGGCCGTAACGCTCACGGTCAATCCCGGCTCCGCCGGGTTTGCGTTTACGGTTCAGCCCGTCAGTCAAACGATCGCACCCGGTGGCAGCGCCACCTTTACGGCGACTGCTCCGGGCGCGACCAGTTATCAATGGCAGAAGAACGGCACCGCGATCTCAACTGCGACAGGCAATACGTTTACGCTTAACAATCTGACGTCCGCTAACAGCGGGACTTACGCGGTGGTCGCGACCAATGGTTCTGGCAGCACGACCAGTTCAGGGGCCGTGCTTTTAGTGGCGACACCGAACGCCGGTCGTTTGATCGGACTTTCGGTTCGCACGACGGCAGGTGCGGGTTCACAGACGTTGATCGTTGGCTTTGCGGTCTCGGGTTCGGGCAACAAGCCTCTCTTGATTCGTGCGTCAGGACCCGCGCTCACTCAGTTCGGTGTTCCTGGTGTGTTGAGCGATCCTAAACTGGAGCTGCACACCACCCTTAACAATCAAGACACTATTATGTCTGCCAATGATAACTGGGGTGGAACGACCACGCTTTCGTCTGCTTTTTCTCAAATGGGCGCTTTTGCATGGCCTGTAAATAGTTTGGACGCAGCGCTCCTCGTATCACCTGGTTCAGGTGCCTACACCGCACAGGTGAGCGGAGTCGGTGGAGCGACCGGAGTCGCCTTAGTTGAAGTCTACGATGCGAGTTTACCGACGGATATTAATCCACCTCGGTTAACCGCCATCTCCGCGCGCAGCCAGGTTGGCACTGACGCGAACATTTTGATCGCTGGTTTTTCGATCTCGGGAAACGTTCCAAAAAAACTTCTCATTCGCGGCGTTGGCCCGACCTTGGGAAACTTTGGCGTGGGAGGTGTCTTGAACGACCCAAAGCTCGAAATTCACACGACGGTCAACGGTCAGGATACGATCATCGCGACAAACGACAATTGGGGAGACGCTCCCAACGATTCCTCTCAGCAAGCGACCGCGTTCTCGAGTGTCGGGGCCTTTGCTCTGATCGCGGGAAGCAAAGATGCCGCAATCGTGGCAACGTTGGTTCCGGGTACTTATAGCGCTCAAGTCATCGGAGTAGGTAACACCACCGGAGTTGCCATCGTCGAAGTTTACGAATTGCCGTAATCTGAAGCCGCGGGTTGCGCCCGCGAGTTTCAGGCTCAAGGTGACAGGAGGAAAGGGTGGGCCGGTGCGTCCCCGCGACGGCGTTTCGCGATTTCAACGTTGGCCCTCCAAACCGCCGTCGCGGGGACGCACCGGCCCACCTTCAGATCATTTCTCTACTATGCGTCTCGGTGTTTTTGCGCGAGGTATTTCAAAACACGCTCTGACCGTCCATGGATTATTTTCGCGCAACGCTTCCGCTATATTTGACAAAAGATAACGGAAGCTTTTCGTTGAAAAAAGTGATCGCATTTATGCGATGACGTGACGGTGTTTTCTGCGGATATACTGTGCAACGTAGCCCGTCGCGTCGCCTGTGTCTTGCTGAATCGGCGCTGCGTGACCACTTTAATCAAATCTCCGTACCGGTTCAATAACCACAAAATGAAACACGTTAAGGCTTGTAGCTCTCATTGTGATCGCAGCGCTCGCGATGTCATTACGAACTGCTGCCGCACAACTGTACGACATAAGCGGGCATGAAATCCGCTGAGATCAATTTTAATCCTTCCCATGCAATCATCCTCATGCGCGTTTATTCCAAATATCCTCTTGCTGCTCGTCCTAGGCACGGCGGCTGAAGCCGCAGCCCAGGCGCCGTCCGCTGGAAATTCCGATCACGGAAAAGTTTTGTTTCAGCAAAGCTGCGCGCTTTGTCATGCAACCGGACTTGATGCGCAGCCACCGGTTGGACAGGGGCCGCTGCTCGCTGGCGTCATGGGGCGCCCGGCAGCATCGCTTCCGAATTTCGGATACACCAAAGCGCTCGAGGCCTCGCACCTCACGTGGGATTCGGCCACCTTGGACCGGTTTCTAGCCGCGCCTGCGACGGTGGTGCCGGGAACGAACATGGTCATTGCTGTTCCCGCTCCGGCGGATCGCCACGATTTGATCGCATTCCTGGCGACGCTGCGTCCGGTCGCCCTGCCGACCAAAGAGGAAAGTGCCGCTGCTGCTGCTCACGTGTCCAGCCCCGGTGACTGGCAGAACGACGCTCCCGGAAAGCATCACCGAATCGAGTTGAAGAATTTGGCGGCGCCTTATGCCACCAAATCAGCGGGAAATCCTCCCAAGATCTCAGAACGCCCGACCGGAGCCCATCTCGCCGTCCCTCCGGGCTTCCAAGTCAAACTGCTCGCCTCTGATCTTTCCGGACCGCGGTTGATGCGCACGGCGCCCAACGGCGATATTTTTCTCGCGGAGACCCGCCGGGGTCGGATTCGTGTGATCCGGACAGCAGACGGAGCGGAGTCTCCATCGGAAAACAAAGTGTTCGCCGACGAACTGCAAGGTCCCTTTGGAATCGCATTCTATCCTTTGGATGGAGAACCGCGCTGGGTCTACGTGGCCAATCTCAACTCCGTGGTGCGCTTTCCCTATCGCAATGGCGATCTTGAGGCGCGCGGGCCGGCGGAGATGGTCGTGGCAAAACTGTCTGACAGTACAGGCGGTCACTCCACGCGTGACATTGCATTCTCGGTCGATGGGAAGCGGATGTTTATTTCGGTCGGTTCCGGATCGAACGTTGCCGAGAAGGAAGAGAAGAAATCCGAAGCGGAGATTCGGGAGTGGGAGGCTAGCCATATGCGTGGGGCCACTTGGGGCGGAGAGAGCAATCGCGCCGACGTTTTAGTGGCCGATCCCGAAGGACAGGGCCTGCGGATTTTTGCCACGGGCATCCGAAACGCGGTCGGCTTGGCCGTGCAGCCGGCCACGGGCGAATTGTGGGCCTCGACCAATGAGCGCGATGGTTTGGGCGACGACTTGGTGCCGGACTATATCACACGTGTGCGGGAGGGCGGATATTACGGGTGGCCGTGGTACTATCTGGGAAATCACGAAGACCCGCGCCACGCCGGCGCACGGCCGGATTTGGCCAATCATGTGATTGCGCCGGATGTGCCGGTGCAGGCGCATTCCGCTTCCCTGCAGATGACTTTTTATCCGGTAAACACATCCGGTCCGTCCGCGTTTCCAGCGGACTATCGCGGAGATATTTTCGCGGCGTTTCACGGCTCTTGGAATCGCACCGGCCGCACGGGCAGTAAGGTGATCCGTGTGCATCTGCGTGATGGCGTCCCGACTGGTGAATACGAGGATTTCCTGACCGGCTTCGTAATCGACGACGGTCATGTCTGGGGACGTCCCGTCGGGGTGACCGTGGCCCATGACGGCTCCCTCCTGGTGACGGACGACGCCGGTGGCACTCTCTGGCGCGTTTCCGCCATCGGTCACTAACCGGCTCGCCCTTCACACCTTTATCCGTTTCGCCGCGTAAGCGGCGACAACGTCCGGTGGAATGATGTGGTAGCCGTTGTGCGACGGGAAAGGTTGCGATTCGGAAGTCGGCTCGAGGTGGATGTAGTAGCCGTCCACTTCAGTGATCTCTAGACAGTCGTCGATGAAGACCAAGGACCAATTCGGACGACGGTTCACTTGGAATATTTGTCGAATTGGTTACTCTTATGATATATGAGCCACGCATTTTCTGCCCCGGTTCTTGTCCTCACTTCGCCGCGGCAACATTCGCCTCTGATACCGCCATGCAAAACAAAACACCTGCCCAAACTTCTTCAAACGGTGCCGTCTGCGTGATCGATGGGCCAAAATCGGCGTGCGGACTGCCGTCAAGTGTGGTCATCGACATGTCAAAATCAGCCGTCAAGCACTCGAATGCAGAGTGGAAGAAGCTTTTGACCCCGATTCAATACGAAGTCGCCCGTCGTCAGGGAACGGAGCCGGCTTTCCACAACGAATATTGGGACAATCATCGGGACGGCGTCTACTTTTCCGTTTGCAGCGACACTCCGCTCTTCGACAGCCGGGATAAATTTGAAAGCGGAACGGGCTGGCCGAGTTTTACCAAACCCCTCGAACCGGGCTTTGTCAATGTGACGACTGACACGAGTTATGGCATGGTCCGCGACGAAGTCCATTGCCCGGTGGATGGCGCCCACTTGGGCCATGTATTCGATGACGGCCCTGCGCCGACTGGAAAACGCTACTGCATCAACTCCGCTTCGCTTCGCTTCATGCCGCGCAAAGAGTATGAAGCGTGGGTCGCTGCGCACAGCGTCGCCTCGGCGAAGTAGTCAAGTGCTTCGGTTCAAGGTAGGAGGGTGAGGGTCCACGAATAACGAATTGGCACGAAGGGACGTCCGGACGGGTTTTGGCCTTCCTTCTTCACCCTGTGCATGCGGGACTACGACAGACGCGGTCAACCTTCGACGCTCGTCCTTCGGCCCTTATCCCGTCCCCGGTCCTACGTGAGCGTTGGCGGACATGGTTACGGCACTCATCGCTCATCACTTTTCTGCTCCGCGTCGCCTCGGTAAAGCGACGATATCTCTGATAGCCACTCAGCGTCTTTTTGTAAATCTATGACTTACAAATTATAAAAAATTAGCATAAACAAGATCACAAATCTACATCCCGTCCTATACGGCGAGGAGGATGCGATTTGAGATCAATGGACAGAGGATTTCCGGGGCTCCGCCGTCCATGGCGAGCCGTCTGCGTGGATGATGAATGATATTCGAAGGACGATTCGCCCCACCTCAAAAGCAACCTAGACCTAAAAGAGGCCTGACGTGGGGACGCTTGGGAGCGCAAGGCTGCCAGCCTGCAAGGTTTGTATGGATCAGGCCTGCGGCCCGCGCTCCCGCGTCAGCTTCTCGATTCGGTTTTGGATCCAATGGAATCTTCGATTTTCAACCGATGCATTCAATCGCCCCGGCGAGAGACGGGGCCCTCGGCTTACTGGCGTTTGTAAGCCTATGACTTCCAAAAGTGAGGAATGACGAAGTCGAAGGCTTACAGGGGATGTGACATGTGATGGAACGGAGGAGCGGCGGGCTGTGTGTCGCCCCACTGGTTGAAGGCTCAAGGCGACAGGAGTAAGGTCGCCGAGTAGGGAGCCCTAACGGGGGCGGTTGAGGATAACTGGCCCTACTTTTTTAATGCTCGCGGATCGATCCAGCCGCGGGCTGAAACACTGCGCCTCTTTCAGAACCTGCCTATTGATTTCGAACGGAGCCGTTAAGTCTCGGGTTAAGCGCGGATGGCGGCGCGCATCGATCCTAGCGACGATTATTACGCGGTCCGATTTGGGGAAGTAATAAACGGCTTGGTTGCTCTTCGGAATGAGTGCTCGATGATAGCCGTCGAACTTGATCGGAAAGGTCTCCGGATTGCGGCCGATACGATCGCGAAGTAACGAGCGAGAAACCGGTCACCGGTTTCTCGCACCCGCTCCTCGAAATAATCATAGGCCGCATGCATATATCTTGCGGACCGCGACGAGGCGACGACGGGCAAGCTTTTCGCGTCCGGCGAGGCAAATCGTTCCGTCATAGTCAGGAGTTTCATCTCACCGCGTGCATAATCATCGGGGCGCGAGCGAATGAGCGACTTATGGCTCGCGGGAACTGGCAAATCGTCCGATGCCGCCGAATCCCTCAGCATCTTGAGACGCGAGCGTCGGGACGGGCGTTTGAGTTCGGGAAAATTGCTTAGCATTGCGAGTTCAGGGTTGTTCGCGCAAAGCCCGAAACCAATTGCTCCGCCGCGCGGAGCGATTCAAAAAGGAAGATTCAAGATCAGGCAGAGTTAGTAAGCGGGAAGCCAAAAACCAGGAGCGAGAAAATCGGAAAAAGAAATAGGAATCCAGGAACGATTCACCAGCAAAACGTGAAGAATTTCTATCGATGTGCTTCTCCAGTTCCAGACCGCTGACCTCTGTCGTTCCGACTTCCGCTCCTTGCTCCTCGCTTCCCGATTCTCGATCCTTCGGCTGCTGGGGCGCTCTTTGTGAAAAGCATCGACGATCACCTGATAAGTCCGCATCCTTTCGATCTCATGCGAGTGACTAAATATTTTGCTGCGGCGCTGGCTGCTCTGATGGAGAAGCACGGGGTCAATCAGGTTCAACTCAGTCAGAGCGGGATCGCGGTTTCTCGGATCAATAATTATCTGCACGGCAAGTATCGTACGATCAAGCCCGCGCATCTTTCGATGTTTTGCGAGGACCTCGCGAAGAGCGATATCGAGCGTGGCGAACTGGTGCAGGCGTACCTGCTCGATCTGATTGCAGACCAGGACAAGGATCGCCTTGAGATTCGAGTTCCGAATTTATCGCATGGTGGCCATAAGGAGAAATTCTCCGAAGGGCTTCCCAAGGCTTTTGCTGCCGAATTCGAAGAGCTCTACCGGCTTTGCGCGGCCAGTTCAAAAATCCGCGGAGATACGAAGAACTGGATAAGTATCATGCGTGAAATTAGCGCGGGGGTTTGACTCCAATTCCGCAAAGGGTTGTCCACGAATTATACGAAGCGGCACGAATAAGCGGCGTCGTGAAATTCGGGGAGCGGCCTGGAGTTTGAACTGCGGAGGAACTTTTAACCACAGAGACACGGAGTTCACAGAGAAAAGCAAAACCGGAAAGCACGCTTTGATCCGGCAGATTCAATTGGATTTATTTTGTGCATTCTGACCAAAAGTCCGCCTCTGCGATCTCTGTGCCTCTGTGGTTAAGCTGCGGTTTTTAGTTCATCGTAGTTGGAGTTATCACGACGGAAGGTTGGATTCCACGTTAGCAGACTGCGTCTATCGAAAATTGGGGCTGCATCTTCCGCGCGACGGCGGGCCCGGCCCGCTTTGCTAAAGCTTCGTAGGCCGCAGGCGTTTCCGTCCTATCTTAAAAACCTTCCGGCTTGGCGCCTTTGCGCGAGTTATTTCAGAAATACGTCTTACGGCTTTTGCCAAATTTCCATACCGCCGCAGGGACGCGTCGACTCACCTCTCAAACAGAACAGCATTGGTTGGGCTTTGAGTTTCTGGTGACCTTATCGACAGTGTAAGCTGTAGTGATTTAATAACTACGAAAATTTCTCTGCCTATGAGATAGGGAGGTAATTGACGGACCAAGGTTTAACGATCAGTCAGGTTTAATGAGTGATATATAATAAGTATGACCTAATTATTAAGTAATTATATTCATGGCATATCAGCTGCTGAACGTCGGCCGACGCTAGTCATTAATTCCTTCGTCCAAAAAAACGGGGGGCTACCAAAAGTATTTGCATGAATCATCGTTGCTTTGTTTGCGTTGCTGTCGTTGCCGCTTTGTCGTGCGCATCTGCAACGTTCGTCCGCGCCGACACGATCAAGGTCGATCATCATTTGCGCTCCGTGCCGGCGAATATGATTTCGGGCTACTTCTCGGCTGCGACACCGCCCGTACTCAAAGTTAAATCGGGTGACGTGGTCGAAATCGACACAGTCAGCATGGTCGGAATTAAGAAGGAAGATGCCGAACAATTCTTTAAGGAT
>WNFI01019004.1_pt1 | contig 24774 bp, 17 predicted proteins | sample 5400471 | NCBI WGS metagenome assembly WNFI01 (sample SAMN13153348, study PRJNA577476) | soil metagenome | isolation source: 100 cm saprolite on Douglas fir-dominated hillslope | place: USA:California | collected 2013-09-17 | reverse complement strand
GGAGCGTCTCCGACAGCTTCGCGATCTTCGCGCGGTTCTTCTTCTCTCCCTGCGCGCGCAGCGTCGCCACCTGGACCATGAGGTCCTCGCGCTTGGGCAGGAACTCGTGCAGCGGCGGGTCGAGGGTGCGGATGGTGACGGGCGTGCCGTGCATCTCCTTGAAGAGCCCGGCGAAGTCCGCGCGCTGCATGGGCAGCAGCTTCTTGAGCGCGTCCCGGTAGTCCTTCATGTAGCGGCCGTATTCCTTCTGTACCCGGGCCATCTCCTTGCGGATCTCCCCCGCCTGCGTGCCCTTCGCTTCGTTCAGGCGCTCCCGGAGGCGCTGCGTGAGGTCGAGCCCCTTCTGCCCGCGCGCGGCGGACATGATCATCTTCACGACGTGCGGGAGCCGGTCTTCCGCGAAGAACATGTGCTCGGTGCGGCACAGGCCGATGCCCCGCGCCCCGAAGGCGAACGCCACCTTGGCGTCGCGCGGGATGTCGGCGTTGGCGCGGATCCCCAGACGCCGGATCTCGTCCGCCCAGCCCAGCAGCTTCTCGAACTTGCGGTACAGGGATGACTTCTCCGCCTTGAGCGTCCCGTTCACGACCTGCAGGACCTCCGACGGGCTGGTGGGCAGCTCCTGGAGGATGACCTCGCCCGTGGACCCGTCGATCGAGATGGGATCGCCTTCCTCCAGCGTCCGGCCCGCGACCTTCAGCGTCTTGCTCTTGGCGTCGATGTTCAGCGAACCGGCACCGACGACGGAGGGCTTGCCCATCTGCCGGCCGACCACTCCATGCGCACGAGCACCACGCGCTTGCCCTTGGCGGCCTGCGCGACGGCGTCGTCCGCGGTGAAGACGACGGCGCCCGTGGCCGCGCCCGGTGACGCGGGCAGGCCCTTGGCCGCGATGGGGGCCTTCGCGCGCGCCTTGAGGTCGAAGATCGGATGCAGGAGCTGGTCGAGGGACTGCGGCTCGACCTTCCCCACCGCTTCCTTCGGCGTGAGGATCCCCTCGTCCACCATGTCCACCGCGATGTGCACCGCGGCCACGCCCGTGCGCTTGCCGTTGCGCGTCTGGAGCATGTAGAGCGTGTTGTCCTGGATGGTGAACTCGAAGTCCTGCACGTCCTTGTAGTGGCGCTCCAGGCGCGTGGTGATGTCGCGAAGCTGCTTGTAGGCCTTCGGCATCACCTTCTCGAGGTCCGCGATCGGATGGGGCGTGCGGATGCCCGCCACCACGTCCTCGCCCTGCGCGTTCTGCAGGAACTCGCCGTAGAACTCCTTCTCCCCCGTCGAGGGGTTGCGGGTGAAGCCGACGCCGGTGGCGGACGTCTCGCCCATGTTCCCGAAGACCATGCTCTGCACGTTGACGGCGGTGCCGAGGTCGTGCGGGATGTCGTTGAGCTTGCGGTAGGTGATCGCGCGCGGGTTCATCCAGGAGCGGAACACGGCGTCGCGCGCGCCTTTGAGCTGATCGCGCGGCTCTTGGGGGAAGGGCTTGCCCGTCTCCTTCTGGACCACGCCCTTGTAGCGCTGGATGACCTCGTCGAAAGCGGACTCGGTCAGATCGAGGTCCGCTTTAGCACGCAGCTTCTTCTTGACCGCGTTGAGCTCGTGGTCGAAGCGCTCCTTGTCGATCCCGAGCACGACGTTGCCGTACATCTGGATGAATCGGCGGTAGGAGTCCTTGGCGAAGCGGCCGTTGCTCGTCTTGCTCTTCAGGCCAAAGGCCGAGCGGTCGTTGAGGCCGAGGTTCAGGATGGTGTCCATCATCCCGGGCATCGAGAACTTGGCCCCGCTGCGCACGGAGACGAGGAGCGGATCCGCGGCGTCGCCGAGCTTCTTGCCCATCAGGGACTCGAGCCGGCCCAGCGCCTTCTCGATCTCCGTCTCGATCTCCGGCGTGAGGCTGCCCCCGCGCTGCTGGTAGAGGTTGCAGGCGGCGGTCGAGATGGTGAAGCCGGGGGGAACGGGCAGGCCGGCGTTCGTCATCTCGGCCAGGCCCGCGCCCTTGCCGCCCAGGGTGTCCTTCATGTCCTTGTTGCCGTCCGCCTTGCCGCCGCCGAAGAAATACACGTATTGAGCCAAAGCCTTAGCCTCCAAGTTTCGAGATGTCCGCAATCCGATAGAACAGCGAGAGGGCCTGCGAGAGCAGGCCGAGCCGGTTGGCGCGCAGGCGCGGGTCCTCCGCCATCACCAGCACGTCGTCGAAGAAGCGGTCCACGGGTCCGCGCAGGCTGCTCAGCGAGCGCAGCCGCGATTCGTATCCGTCCACGCCACGCCCCTGGCGGCCACCACCGGGGGGGGGTGGCTGGAGCTGCGCCACCGCGTGGTGCAGGTCGCGCTCCGCCCCTTCCTGCAACAGGCCGGTGTCGACTTCGGCCGGCGGGCGGTCACCGATGATGTTCTTCGCACGCTTGAAGGCCACGGCCAGGGCCTCGAAGTCCTCGGTGGCGTCCAGCCGGACACGGTGCAGCGCCTGCAGGCGCTTCCAGGCCTCGCGCGGGTCGTCCAGCGCGTCGGGCTCGCGCGCGCCCAGGACCGCCTCGACTTCGTCCGCGGCGAAGCCACGCGCGGTCAGCACGTAGCGCAGGCGGTCGAGGAGGAAGGACTCCAGGTCGCGAATGACGTCCGCCGCCGGTCGCTGGAGCGCTTGCCCATACCCGGCCACGGCCGCCTCGGTCAGCTTGCGGAGGCTCGGCCGTTCCTCGGTCTCGCCCGCTTGCCAGAAGTCCAGCAGGACGCGCACCGCCCCCTGCGCCGCGCGTCGCAGGCCATACGGATCGCTGCTCCCCGTCGGCACCAGGCCGAGGCCGAAGTACCCGGCCAGCGTGTCCAGCTTGTCCGCCAGAGAGACGGCGCCGAAGACGGTCGCGTCCCCGCCGCTGAACACCTGCGCGGGCAGGCTTCCCTCCTCGATCGACACGGGGTGGTAGTGCCAGCGCACCGCTTCCGCGACGTTCGCCTGCGGATGGCCCTGGGCGCGCAGGTAGATCCCGCCCATGACGCCCTGAAGCTCGGGGAACTCGCGCACCATGAGGGTGGTGAGGTCGGCCTTGGCCACCAGGGCGGCCTCGCGCGCGGTCTCCATCTCTCCCCGGGTTAGGATGCCGAGACCCTCACCCATCGTGTCGATCAGGCGGACGAGCCGGCGGGCCTTTTCTTCGTAGGAACCAAGGCCCTGGTGGAAGGTGACGCCGGCCAGATCCTTCACGCGATCGGCGAGCGGGCGCTTCATGTCCTCGGCGAAGAAGAAGGCGGCGTCGCGCAGCCGCGCCACCACGACCCGCTCCATGCCGCGCACGATCTCCGCTTCCGCCGCGCGGTCCGCGTTGGTGAGGGCGGCGAAGCGCGTGACGTGCCTATCCTCGCCGAGCGGAATGTACTTCTGGTGATGGACGAGGACGGTCTGCAGGACCTCGATGGGCAGCGTGCGGAACTCCTCCGGGATGCGGCCCAGCATCACGGTGGGCCATTCGACGAGGTGCTTCCACTCCGCGAGCAGGCCGAAATCGCTGAGCCCCGTCCCCGCCATGGGCGCGAGCTGGCTCTGGATGATCTCTTCCCGCCGGGCGGGGTCCACCACAACGCGCTGCTCTTCGAGGTGACGACGGAGATCGTCGAAGGACCTCACGCGCACGGCACGTCCCGCCGCGCCCGGGGGCAGGAAGCGATGGCCGTACGTCGTGTCGCCGCTCTCCACGATCGCGCGGCCCTTCGCGGCGGTCTGCGCTTCGAAGATGGTGAAGGGCACGACCGTGCCGTCGAGCAGGATGACCAGCCATCGGATGGGCCGGCCGAACGGGAAGGTGCCCTTGCCGTCCTCGAGCCAGGCGTCCCAGCTCATGCGCTTCGGAAAAGCCAGGCCGCGGAGGAAGGCGGCGATCGCCGCCGGCAGCACGTCGCGCGCGTCGCGCCCGGCCGTGCGCTTGACGTGAAGGAGGTTGAGCTCGGCGGGGACGGCTGGATCCCTGGGCGCCTGCTGGAGCTGATCGACGGCCACGCCGTTCTTCTTCGCGAATCCTTCCGCCGCTTTCGTCCAGTTTCCGGCGGCATCCCTCGCGATCTTTGCCGCCGGACCCCAGACCTTGTCTTCGCGATCGGGCTGCCGGGCCATGATCTGGCCCGTGACGATCAGGCGGCGTGGGGTCGAGAACGACGCGACGGACTGCGGCGCGAGGTGCTCGCGCTCCGCGATTTCGGAGAAACGCTGCCGCATCTGCTCGGTGAGACCGGGCAGCCAGGAGGCGGGCATCTCCTCGACGCCAGTTTCAAACAAGAACTCAGGCACGTTCCACCGCGGCGGGGGTGTCTCCCTTTGCCGTCTGTGGCGCGGTATCCGCCCCCACGTACCGCTGCGCGATCGCGCACGCGAGCTTCCGGATGCCGAGGAGCATCCCCGCGCGCTGGCTGACCGAGATCGCCCCGCGCGCGTCGAGCAGGTTGAAGGCGTGCGAAGCCTTCAGCGTCCAGTCGTAGGCGGGGAGCACCGTGCGCGGTCCCGTGTCGAGGTCGAGGAGCCGCCAGCCCTCCTTGAGCGCGTCGTCGAAGAGCCGGCGGTGAAGGTCGACATCGGCGAGCTCGAAGGAGTAGCGCGAGAGCTGGTACTCCTCTTCCTTGCGCACGCGGCCGTAGGGGACGCCCGGCGCCCACTCCATCTCGTAGACGTCGTCCACGTCCTGCAGGTACATCGCGATGCGCTCGAGCCCGTACGTGATCTCGCCGGAGATGGGCGCGAGGTCGATGCCGCCCGCCTGCTGGAAATAGGTGAACTGCGTGATCTCCTGCCCGTCGAGGAGCACCTGCCAGCCGATGCCCCACGCGCCCAGCGCCGGCGATTCCCAGTTGTCCTCCTCGAAACGCACGTCGTGCGCGGCGGGATCGATGCCGAGGGCGACGAGGCTTCCGAGGTAGAGGTCCTGGATGTCGGCCGGCGGAGGCTTGAGGATGACCTGGAGCTGCTGATGCTTGTACAGCCGGAACGGGTTCTCCCCGTAGCGTCCGTCGGCGGGGCGCCGCGAGGGCTGGACGTACGCAACCCTCCAGGGATCGGGGCCGAGCACGCGCAGGAACGTCTCCGGATGCATGGTGCCCGCGCCCACCTCCGCGTCCCAGGGTTGATGGATGAGACAGCCGCGATCCGCCCAGTACTTCTGGAGGGCGGCCACGATCTCCTGGAGGGTCGTCCCCTTCCGGCGCGGCGCGGTCATCCCCGGATCTCGCGCGCGACGTCCCGGAGCACGCGATGCGAATGCAGGTCGCGTTCGAGATGCGTCCGGACGAGGTCGCGGTGGAAGGCTTCGAGCGCGGCCGAGGCCGGACGCCGGGTGACCGCCGTGGGCGCGCGCGCGAACACCTCGCGCAGGAAATCGTGGTCGAGCGCTTCGAATCCCGTGCAGCTTCAGCAGCCAGGCCTCCAGATACCGTCCGAGCATCCCCGTCTCCGTCCCCCCGTCGACCGCGGCCACGATGGCGAGGGCGAGCCGGTACACGGCGTCCTCCGCCTCGCCTTCCTGCGCGAACGCGTCGAGCAGCTCGGCGAAGTACGAGAGGGCCAGCGCCTCGTCCAGTCCGCGTTCGCCGGCGCGGAACGCGGAGCGGATCAGCTCGCACTCCCCCAGCCGGTACAGCTCCGTCCCCTGGCGTCCGTACAGGCTCACCCGGACCTCGCTCAGCGGCTCGAGCGACGATTGATAGCGCGGACGCGGCCCCCGCGCCCCCTTGGCCACCGCGCGCAGCTTTCCACGCTCGCGGGTGAGCAGGACGACGATCTTGCTCGACTCGCCCAGCTTGAACGTGCGCAGGACGATGGCATCCGAGGAGATGGGAGGCATGAGGGCGTGAGCGCGATCGAACGAAGAGCGTAACTTACCACGGCGGGCACGCGCCCGCCACGCGCGCGGGCCTTAGTCCGCCGGCCTTCGGTTAAGCTTGACCGATGCCCCTCCGCCCCCTCCGCATGTTCGCGATCCTGGCCGGCGCTGCCGTGCTCGGCCTCGGCTGGAACGGCCTCAGCGGCCGCGGCTTCGCGTTGACCCAGAACGCGTACCTGCAGGAAGGGGACGTCGAGGTCGGCGCCCCGGAGGCCCGCACGCGCCTCGACCAGGGCGCGCTCTTCCTCGACGCCCGGCCGATCGCGTTCTACGAGATGAGCCACATCCCGGGGGCCCTGCCCCTCCCGGAGGACGACTTCGACCGCGCGTTTGCGAGGATCGAGCCGCGCCTCCGTTCCTCGTTCGACATCGTCGTGTATTGCAGCGGGTTCGGCTGCGAAGCCAGCCACCTCGTGGCGCGCAAGCTCAAGGAGCGCGGCATCCCCGCCATCGTCCTCGCCGAGGGCTGGCCGGCCTGGACGGATGCCGGATATCCGATCAAGGAGGGTCCGCGGCCATGAAGTGGCTGCGCCATCCCGCCCTCTACTGGCTCGTGTCCATCGGGCTGGGCGCGGTGTTCGTCTACGCCAGCATCGACAAGATCGCGCACCCGCAAGACTTCGTACGGATCGTGTACCGCTATCGCCTGGCCGGCCCCACCGCCGGCCTCGGCGTCGTCCCCGCCAACGTCCTCGGCGTCGTGCTGCCCTGGATCGAACTCGTGACGGGCGTCCTCCTCGTCACCGGCCTCTGGCGGCGCGAGGCCGCGGCCCTGGCCGGCGGGATGCTGGTGACGTTCCTGGCGGCGGTCGGCTACGTCCTCTGGCAGGGTATCGACGTCGCGCACTGTGGCTGCTTCACCGTGGGCGGCGAGGGCCGCTCCGCGGGATGGACGTTGATCGCGAGCGACCTCGCCCTGCTCGCCGCCGCCCTGTACGTGGTGCGGGTTTGGCCACAGGACGCGGCACCGGTGTCCGCGTCCGATCCCCTGCCCGCCGGCCGCTAGAATCAGGCCTTTCCGCGCCGCCTCCGGGCCGCGGGTCGGCTTCGAGCGGGCCGGGGAGGCGCGCCTTCTTCGCGCTCGATCTCGATCGTGCACTCGCTGAGCAGCGCGGCCAGCGCGCCCAGCGCGGCCAGCGCCGGCGCGGCCAGGGCGCCCACCACGCCCACCGTCACCGGGAACTCCATCACCGTGCGGGTGCCCTGCTTGATGACGACGCGCCGCACGTTGCCTTCGTGCAGGAGCTCCTTGACGCGCCTCAGCAGATCGTCGCCCGTGACCTTGAAACTCTCCCAGCTCTGCCCCACGTCGATCCTCCTTGAACGCGCGTGGCGGTGATGGCACACGCGTCCTCCAAGGTCTAACGAGCCGGGGTCGGCAAAAGTTCGCAGCGCCCGGACGAACACGCTCAAATTCCGTTCGACCTCTTGCGCGTCCTGGCCAAAAAGCGACGATAGGGGATCGAACAACCCACCGAACGGAGTGAGCCATGAAGACCAGCGGGCTCTTCGCGGCCGTTGCCGCTTCCCTGTTCTGCGCCGTGGCCGCCCTCGCCCAGACCAACAAGGGCGGGATCGCGGGGACGGTGACCGACCGCAGCGGAGCGGTGGTGCCCGGCGCCACCGTCACCGTCACCAGCATCGGTACCGGAGAGACGTTCCCGCTCACCACCTCGGACAAGGGCAGCTATTCGGCGCCCCAGCTCGATCCCGTCGAGTACCGCGTGACGGTCGAGATGAGCGGCTTCCGCAAGGTGGTGGTGCCGCGGGTCAAGGTGGACACCGCCACCACCATGACCGTGAACGTCACGCTGGACCTCGGCGAGCTCTCGAGCGAGGTGACCGTCACCGCGGACACGCCGCTCATCAACGCCGAATCGGGCACCCAGGGCCAGACCATCACCGAGCGGCAGATCGTGGAGATGCCGCTCAACAACCGCAGCGTGCTGGACCTCGCGCTGACCGTGCCCAACGTCAGCGGGGCCGCGGGCACCGAGGACCCCGACCTCGGATCCGAGCTGCCGACGCCGGGTATGAACCTCTTCGTCAACGGCGGCCGCGCCGGCAGCACCTCCATCCTGGCCGACGGCGCCCGCAACACGGGAGTCGGCCTGGGGCGGGCGGTGGTCACGTTCTCGCCCGACACCGTCCAGGAATTCACCGTCCAGACCTCGAACTTCTCCGCGGAGTACGGGCAGACCGGGGGCGGGGTCATCAACATGACCACCAAGTCCGGCACCAACGAGTACCGCGGACTGGTGGGCTGGTATCACCGCAACCCGGCCCTCAACGCGGCTCCTTTCTCCACCGCCACCGTGAACCGTCCCCGCGCGAACCGCCGGCAGCACCAGGGCACCTTCACGCTGGGAGGGCCGCTACGGATCCCGGAGAAGCTCTTCGGCGGCTACGACGGCCGCAACCGCACGTTCTTCTACGTGTCCTACGAGCCGCGCTACTACTACGACGGCTCCGCGCCCGCCAACTCGCTGCTCCCCACCGAAGCCATGCGGCGCGGCGACTTCGTTCCGCCGCCGCGTGCTCGCCCCCGGTCAGTCGTACCCGGCCTTCCCCAACAACCAGATCCCGGCCGCCATGCTCGACCCGCTCAGCGCGGATCTCCTCAAGTACCTGCCCACGGCGGGAGAGTACTTCCTGGACGGCGACGGGATCCTGCGCAACTACGCGACCACGACTTTCGTGCGCGACATGGAGCACCGGGTGACGTTGAAGCTGGATCATCATCTGAGCGCGCGCAACCACGTCTCCTTCCGCTACACACAGGTGCCGATCCGGGGTGACCGGGGGCGCGCCGACTTCCAGGTGGGACGGGACGAGATCAACACCTCCGGCACCGACTACAGCTGGTCACGCCAGTTGCTGCTGACCGACACCCACACCTTCGGCTCGTCCCTGGTCAACGACCTGCGCCTCAACTACACGTACGGACGGTTCACGCGAAACTTCCCGCCCGGCTTCGACGCCAACACGGGTAGGAACTTCTCGACCGAGCTCGGGTTGCCCAGCCTGACCGCGGGCGGGCTGCCGGAGTTCCTCACCGGCGCCGGCAGCATCGGCTGGAGCCAGTCCCAGCAGAACGAGAACACCGAGCACACCTACAACATCTCCGACAACGCCTCCTGGGTACGCGGGAACAAGACCTGGAAGTTCGGCTTCGACCTGCTCCAGCAGCGCCTCCAGACGGTCCCCATGTTCGGCTCCTCCGGCCGGTACGAGTTCAACCGCAATCGCACGCTGAGCAACAGCAACGGCGCCACCACCGGCGATGGCGGCGACGAGTTCGCGCAGTTCCTGCTCGGCGTCTACAACCAGACCACGCTGCGCGACGCGCTGATCCCCTACGACTACCAGTGGAACTCCGCCGCCGCCTACCTGCAGAACGACTGGAAGGTGCGGAAGAACCTGACCCTGAACCTCGGCCTGCGCTACACCCTCCAGTTGCCGCGGACGGAGAGATACGACCGGCAAGGGGCGTTCCGGCCCGACCTCGCGCGCGAGTACCCGCTGCCGCAGCCGGTCACGCTGCCCGACGGACGCACCATCACCTCCGCCACCGTCATCCCCTTCGCCTACTCCGGGCGCGGCGGCCGCTCGCGCCACATCACGCCCATCGACTGGAAGGGCTTCGAGCCGCGCTTCGGGTTCGCGTGGGTGCCCGGCTTCGACGGGAACGACGCCGGCCGACTCGTCGTGCGCGGCGGCTATGGCCTCTCACACGCGTCCCTCACCGGGCTCGGCCGGAACCCGTTCCCCGACTTCGCGAGCGGCACCCTCACCTATCCCTTCGACAGTCGGACCGTCGATCCCAACTTCGTGGGCCGGCTCTGCTGCAACAAACCGGCCTTCTCGGCGAGGACGCCGGAGCAGGTGCTCAACGTCCCGGAGGACGGGCTGCTCTATCTCGATGCGATCAACCTGGCCGGGATCGCCGCCACCGGCGCCGCGGTGTCGCCCAACGCGAGGGTGCCGTACCTGCAGAGCTGGAGCGCGTCCGTCGCCTACCAACTGCCTTTCCAGACGGTACTGGAGGTCTCGTACCTCGGCAGCAAGGGATCGCACCTCTTCCTGCCGCCCGTCAACCTCAATCCCGTGCCCTTCGAGCTGAGCGAGGCCTACCTCGGGCACGGACTCAACCCCCTCGACGACGTGAACGATCCGCTGGGACGCCGTACCCCGACCGGAAGCGTCGTGAGGTTCTCGCAGGCCTATCTCGGCGCGCCCTACCTCGGCTACGAGGGCCTCAACGTCATGCTCGACGCCTCTGCCCACAGCCGATACAACGCGGGCACGGTCAGCCTGAGGCGGCAGGGGAAGGCCCTGTCCTACACGCTCAACTACACGCTGGGCCGGAGCATGGATGACGCCTCCGACAGTGGCGGCGTCCGCTTCACCGACTTCAATCCGGTGCGCACCAACGGCCACGTGACGCTGGGGGCGCCGCTGTCCGACGACTGGTCCGTCTCGACCTACGACGTGAAGCACAACCTCAGCGCGACGCTGCTGGCCGACCTGCCCTTCGGAAAGGACCGGAAGCTGCTGTCCCATGCCCGCGGCCTCTGGCAGGGCCTGGTCGGAGGATGGAGCCTCAGCGGCTCGGGCCGGATCCAGACCGGCGTTCCCCTGGTGGTGGTGCTGCGTGACGACAACCGGCTGGGCGTGGAGGGGAACGTGCGCGCCATCCGCCCCGACCTCGTGCCCGGAGTCCCGCTGCGCAACCCGCTCTGGAGCCGCGACTGCCCCGTGGGCCAGCTGTGCGAGCCCTATTTCAACCCCGCCGCTTTCATGCGGCCGGAGAAGGGGACGCTCGGCAACGCCCCGCGCACCCTGGACAAGGCGCGCTGGCCCACGCAGCAGTTCCTGGACCTCTCGCTGCAGAAGAACTTCGAGATGGGCGGCAAGCGCCGGCTGCAGCTCCGCATCGACGCCATCAACGTCCTCAACCATCCGGTGTTCAAGTTCGGGCGCGACGCCGACAACGGCGAGATCTTCGCCTTCCCCAACGAGGCGCTGCTGACCACCGCCGAATACAACGCGTGGGCCGACTTCAACCGCAGGCCGCGGGCGGGTACGCCGGCGGGGGATGCCCTGAGGGGGATCGCGGACAGCATCGTGGTGAGCGGCCGCCTCCCTGGCACCACCGTGCTCGCCCCCGGCTTCTTCCACGTCCAGTTGCCCGAGGGCTTCCACTCGACCAACCCGAACCAGTTCGACATCACGACGGCGGAGGGGTTGCGGCTGTACCGGCTGCGCCAGGCCTACACGCCCGACCGTTGGGGATTCCTGGGCGCGCGCTCGCCCTACACGCCGCGCTTCATCCAGGTCGCCTTCAAGTTCTACTTCTGAGGGGTCGCGGCCCGGGCCAGCTCGACGGCGTAGACGTGTGAGGCGCCGTGCATGTTGGATCGGAACACGATCCACTTGCCGTCGGGCGTGAAGGTGACGTTCGGCTCCAGCCGGTAGTCGTGCTTGGAGAGGTCCACCAGCCTCTCCACCTCCAGGCCGGTGGCGGTCGGAGTGAAGAGATAGATCCACTGGCCGTTGCCGGGAGCGGCCACGCTGCGCGGGCCACCGCCGTCTCCGGCGAAGAGCCGGCCGTTCGGCGAGACGTTGAAGTGCACGGACCAGTGCTCGCGCGCGACTCCATACCGCACGGCACGCTCACCGTCCACGCCCACTCCCGCCAGCCAGAACTCCTGGGACTTCGGCGTCTGCAGGTCGTACCAGACCGTCTGGCCGTCGTGGCTCCAGAACTCGTGCCCGGCGATCTCCATGTCGATCTTGCGCGCGTGCATGAGCCGGCGGCCGCTGCCGTCCGTGCGGATGGTCCAGATGCGGTCCACCTTGTGCCACGGCCCCTCGTGGCAGAACATCAGCCGCGCCGGATCCGTCGGCGAGAACTGCACGTGATTGAGCCAGTCGCCGCCGCCGCGGTGGATCGTCTTCACCTCGCCCGTCTTGACGTCGATCGTGTAGAGCGCCATGGGCAACCGCTCGGCCCAGCGCGCCTCCAGCCGGGACTCCTGCGGCGGTGGCTGGGCGAGCGGGCTGGATGATGGCGGCTCGGTGGGCGGCGTCGCGCTCGCGGGCGGGGAGGCGCCGCCACCCTCGACGTAGCTGCCCGCCAGCAGGGTCTCGTCCGCGTTGACGGTGAGACCCGATCCCGAGCGCAGCTCCGGCCGCGCCACGATCGCGCGGGTCGCGCGCGTGTCCAGGTCCGTGGCGTAAACCGTGCTGTCCTTCATGTAGAAGACCTGCCGGGTCCTCGGCCCCACCACCACCTGGCTGACGCGGCCGGTGACGATGGGCTCGATGCGCCGGGAGGCCAGTACGACGGTCGAGAGCCCTCCCGGTGTCGAGATCAGGAGCTTGTCGCCCTTGGCCGTGTAGGCGTTCTGGTGGAAGTAGAGGCTCGCGCTCCCGGGCTCATCGGAGAGACGGACCACGCGATGTCCGGTGGCGGGCTCGATCCACTCGCGCGGCACCGCGCCATCGTCGCCGGAGGCGAACGTGGAGACGAACGACAGGAGCGCGACGAGCACGACGCGTAATGACGTAGACATGTCTGGGTCAGCTCGCCGTGAGCACGGGACGCGGCTCCTTCCAGCCGCCGCGCGTGAAGTCGGGAAACGCCACCGCGCCGCTGCCGGCCTTGATCGAGTCCTCCGAGAGCGGAGCGGGGGCGCTCCAGGAGGCGGCGTCGTAGACGTCCATGTCCGGAAGAAGATCCGCGGCGGATAGTCGCGGAAGACGCCCTTCGTTCCCGCGACGTGATTGATGCGCGTGTAGGGCCGCGGCGTGACGACGTCGTGCTGGAGGAGCACGGTCCGCCCGTGCGCGGTGCGCAGGATGCTGGTGTTCATGTCCCCGCAGGTGTAGGTCTCCTTGCGCCGCGCGTCCCCGGCGGGGAGCCGGTCGCGGCGCACGGAGAGGCTGGCCTCGCGCGAGCTCATGGAGACGAGGGCTTCGAACCGGTCCCCGCGGTTGATGTCGAGGTAGTGCGCTACCGGGCCCAGGCCGTGCGTGGGATAGAGGTTGCCGTTGCGCGTGAAGTGCTCGTCGCGCCGCCACAGCCCTTCGTGGTCGTCGTAGAGGACCTCGCGCAGGTCGTGGATGTAGGCCGCCTCCGCGTGCGTCAGCTCGCCGAAGAGCCCGGCCCGCACCATGTTCAGGACCATGAGCTCGTTCTCGCCATAGCAGCAGTTCTCGAGCATCACGCAATGCCGGCGCGTGCGCTCGGAAGTGTCCACCAGCCGCCAGCAGTCCTCGAGGGTCGACGCCGCCGGGACCTCCACGAACGCGTGCTTCCCCGCCTCCATGGCCGCCACCGCCATGGGAACGTGCCAGCGCCACGGCGTCGGGATGTAGACGACGTCGAGGTCGTCGCGGCGGACGAGGTTCTCGAAGTCCGTCTCGCCCGCGGAATAGCCGGCCGGACGCTTCTGGCCCGCCTTCTCGACCGCGGCCTGGGCGCGCTCGACGCGATCCTTGACGAGGTCGCAGACCGCGCCGACCGTGACCCCGGGTATGCCGAGCAGATCGTGGAGCAGGCTCGTGCCTCGTCCGCCGTAACCGATGAGGCCGACGCGGACGACCTCGCGCGGCTCGAAGCGGACGCCGATCATGCTCGCGCCCGCGGCGGGCGGGGTCACCGGCGGCGTTTGCGCCGCGTGCGCGGCCGGAGTCAGCCCGAGGGCCTTGAGCCCCAGGCCGCCGGCGGCCAGCGCCGCCGACTGCAGCACGCGTCTTCGTGAGACCCGGGGACCCTTGCTCTCGGCCATTTCCTTGTTCCTCCGCATGAGGACGGCGCCGCCACGATCCTATGCCGAGACGCGGGCATTGCCCATGGCACGACGGTGCAGGGTGCTGTCCGGCCTTGACAGGGGTGCATCGAGGAAATACAAGACCGATGTCTCGTGTCGAGTCAGACGACAAAGCGCCCTCCGGCCGGCCGAACCGGCAGCGAGGGCGCGCTCGCGGCGGCCCTCCTCGTCGTGGCCGGCCTTCTCTCCCTCGCCTTCTTCTTCAGCTTCTGGGGGACGAACGCGGAAGGACTCGGTCGCCACGACATGGGCATCGCCCTGGGGCTGTCCTTCGGGGTGCCGATCATGCTCTACGGATCGCTGGCCTGCGCGGCTCTGGCTTTCGTGGCCTCTCTCGCCGCCGCCTACCGCCGGCGTCTCGAAAGGCAGAGGCACCTTGCGCCCTTCTCGCGCCGACTCGTACGCCGCCATCACGGCCTCCAGCACCGCTCGGCCGTCTTCGCCGGTGACGAGCGGCTTGCGGTCGTTCTGGACGCAATCGACGAAGTGCGCCATCTCGCCGTGGAACCCGTAGTTCCAGGCCTCCTCGTAGACGGTGAAGCTCCACCCCTTGGTCGCTCCCGCCTTCTCGACCGCGTAGTCGTATCCCACCGCGCTGTAGGTCTCGATCGCGTTGCCGTGCAGGAGATCGGCGTAGGCGACGCCCTGGGTGCCGTACACCTCGGCGCGGTCGTCCATCCCGCCGGGCTTGGTCCAGCTCTCCTCCGCGATCGCGGTGGCGCCGCCCTCGAACTCCAGGAGCAGGATCGCGTTGTCCTCCCCGCGCGTGCGCGCGCCGTGCAGGCTCGTGCTCATCTGGGCATAGACGGACTTGATCCGCGGGCGGCCGAGCATCCATCGAAAGAACTCGATGGCGTGACAGCCCATGTCCATGGTGACACCGCCGCCGGAGCGCTCGACGTCCCAGAAGTGGTCGGCATGGGGACCGTCGTGCTTCTCGGATTGCTGAGGTTCAAGCAGAGCGGCTTCTCCATGACGACGTGCTTGCCCGCGGCCGCCGCGTCCAGGGCAATCTGGCAATGCCGGTCGTTGGGCGCGCCCACCACCACCATGTCGATCCCCGGCATGGCCAGCATCGCCGGGTAGTCGGTGAAGTGATGTGGGATCGCGAAACGCGCGGCAGCCCCAGCCACTCGTCGAGCTTCACGATCCGCACCTGGCGCAGGAGCGACGGCTCCCTCGCGCGCGTCTCCGCCAGTGCCGCGTAGGTGCGCGTGGGCGTCGCGCCCGTCGCCAGCCCGAGGAGCAGGTCGGGCCGGCGGCGCAGGTCACGCGCGATGCGCGCCGCGGCCTGGCGGCTCATCTCGCCGTGGTCCCTGGCGATCTGGATGTCCATGAAGTGGAGCTTGCGTCGTTACCCGAGGCCGAATGTTACGGCACCGGGGACGGGAGCGGTCCCAGCTCGGCCACGATGGCCTTGCCGAGCAGGGTCTGCAGCCTGTCGCGCTTCTCGGGCGGCAGGGCGCGGACACCGCGGGCGAAGAGGGCAAGAACCTTGACGTCCTCGCTCACGGAAAGGAGCTCGCGTCCCGTGCGGATGCGTTCGTAGCCGCGCACGCGTTGCCGCTCCGTCGGGCTCAAGGAGCGAGCCACGGCCAGGCGAAGCGCGCTCAATTCCTGGGCCTCTTCCTCGGGCAACGAAGACATCCCGCGCACGGCCGCGGTCTCCGCGCGCGAGAACACCTCCGCCGGATCGCGCGGGCGGTAGGCGCTCTTCTTCATCACGATCTGGATCGTCTCCGGCGTCAGGTGGGGCAGCTGATTCACGGCCGCCTGCACGTCCGGCGGCAGCGCTGGCGGCGGCGGGACGGGCGATGCCGCCGGCAACGGGACGGCCGCCTTCTTCTCGACGGGCGCGATGAGGCGCCGTCCGAGGTCGATCAACGCCGGTATCCAGGCCCAGCCGGTGGCCACGACGAGGATGCCGACGCCCAGGCCGGCGATGACGAGCCGGCCCCTCGTCCCCAGCTTCGGGGTGCGGACGCCCGCGGTTCGCTCCTTTTCATCCGCGAATCGCAGGACCGGAAGCTCGTTCGGGGACGGCGGGGCATCGAACGACTTCCGAGCCGCGGGGGCGGAGGCCGGCGACGACGCGACCGTCTGTCGCAGCTTCCGCGCGCGAATGTCCGCGCCAACGCGGCGGACCCACGCTACGGCGAGCGCGAGCAGCTCCTGGCCCCGGCGTGTCCCCTTGATGAGCGGGTCTTCTTCGACTTCGACGAGCGGGAGCTCCTCGAGCTCATCCTCGTCCGCGTGAGTCTTCGCCGCCGCGCGCTCGCGGCGCTCGTCGTCGTCGGGAGGCCTGAACGGAATGACGGGGAGGTCTTCCCCGGGCACGGGCGTGCGCACGGACGTCTGCACGGGCGCCGGCGCCGACGTCATTTCGGCGATCGGCGTCACGAGCGCCGTGCGGGCGACTTCGGCCAGATCGAGTGGCGGGCGCGCGGGAACGCTTGGGGCCGGCTTCGGCGCGGCGAGCGGCGCCGTGCGCAGCGGCGCAGGTGTGGGAGGGGATGGAGGGCGCGCCGGTGGTGTGACCGCGGTGGCGCGTGGAGCCTTCTTCCGGGGCTTGGGGGCCGGCGGCGCGACCTGGGGCGCGGGCGGCGGCGCCTCGGCCGGCGGCCTCACGACCGGTGGCGCCACTACGGGCGCCTCCGCCGGAGGCGCCATATAGAAGGGCGCCTCCTCGAGAACGAGGGCGTCGGTCGCCGCCGCGGGCGGCGGGGATACCGGCGTCGCCACCGGCGGCGCGGGAGCGCGCGGTGTCGGCACCGCGGGTGGTGCGGCGACCCTCAGTGGGCGCCAGCGACGAGAGCCGGCGGGCTGCACCATCGCCTGGTCGTCCAGGAGCCACGTGCGGAGGCCCGCCTCGTCCACGCCGAGGATCGTGCCGTCTCCGAGGCGGAGCTTGTAGTCGGCAGGCATGGTGACCCTCCCCACGACGGGCGGGGCTATCGTCTCCCTGCGACCCCCCGCGCCGAGTGAACTCTGTCACACCGGGAGGCTGGCGTCTCGGAGCGGTCGCCGGCCTTTCCCGGGCCCGGACCGTTATAATCCGCTCTTCCACGAAGAGCCCCGGAGGAGAAGCCATGAGCTGTGAAGGAATCTCTCGCCGCGAACTGTTCCGCAGAGGCGGAATCCTGGGTGGCGCTCTCGCCTTCCCCCAGCTCCTGGCCGGCGAGGTCGCGGCCGCGGCTCCCCCTTCGGTGGCGGCGCCGGCCGGCGTCGGCCTCCGCGTCGGCCCCGACATCTATCAGTCCATCGGCGTGCGCCCCATCATCAACGCGCGCGGCACCTACACGATCCTCAGCGGATCCACGATGCTGCCGGAGGTGCGTGCGGCGATGGCGGCGGCTTCCCAGCACTACGTGCACCTCGACGAGCTGGCGGAGGCCATCGGCGCGCGCCTGGCCACGCTGACGGGCGCGGAGTGGGGGCTCGTCACCAGCGGCTGCTCGGCCGCTCTCACCCACGCCACCGCCGCCTGCGTGGCCGGCGGCAATCCCGACCTGCACATCCGCATCCCGAACCTGAGCGGCTTCGCCAAGGACGAGGTCGTCATCCCCAAGCATTCGCGCAACGTCTACGACGCGGCGCTGCGCGGGGTAGGGGTGCGCGTGATCGAGGTGACGACGCCGGCGGAGCTGGAGGCCGCCCTCGGGCCGCGCACCGCGCTCGTCTACATCCTGGCCAGCCCGGAGGCGGACGAGAGCGCGCTGCCCACGAAGCTGGTCGCGTCCATCGCGCAACCGCGAGGCGTACCCGTGCTCGTCGACGCCGCCGCCGAGATCCTGACCGTCCCCAACGTCCATCTCCAAAGCGGCGCGAGCCTGGTCGGCTACAGCGGGGGCAAGTGCCTGCGCGGCCCGCAGGCGGCGGGCCTGCTCCTCGGACGCAAGGACCTCGTGAAGGCGGCCTGGGTCCACAGCGCGCCCCATCACGGCTATTCCCGCGGCTACAAGGTCGGCAAGGAAGAAGCGATCGGGATGCTCATGGCCGTCGAGATGTGGATGAAGCGCGACCATGACGCGGAGTGGAAGACCTGGACCTCGTGGCTCGAGCTGTCGGCGTGTTCGCGGCCCGCCACGAGACGGATCCCGCCCTCACCGGCGTCAGCGTGAATCCCTACATGATGGCGGCGGGCGACGAGAAGATCGTGGCCGACCGGCTTTTCGCCCTCCTCTCGAACCCGCCGCACAAGGACGAGGCGCCGCCGCCCGCGGCCGCGGCCGCGGACTTGAGCGGCCAGTGGGACGTGAAGGTCGAGTACGCGGCGGGGGCGTCGAACCACGCGCTCAACCTGCGCCAGCGCGGCAGCGAGATCGACGGCGCCCACCGCGGCGACTTCATCTCCCGCGACCTCACGGGCACGATCGACGGCAACAACGTGCGCCTCCGCAGCTTCCTGGGCGAGCAGAGCGGCGACTCCATCGCCTACACCTTCACGGGCAAGGTGACGGGCGACGAGATGGGCGGCACCCTGGACATGGGAGAGTACCTGGGCGGCAAGTGGTCGGCGCGGCGGCGCGCCGCACGGCGGGGCTGAAGTCATGAGAGTCACTCCCCAGCTCCTCGCTCTTCTGGGTCTGGCCGTCGCGACCTCGGTCTCCGCGGCGGAGCCCAAGTACGACCTGCTCCTCCGCGGCGGTCACGTCATCGATTCCAGGAATGGCCTCAGCGCCGTGCGCGACGTGGCCATCGCGGGTGGGAAGGTCGCTGCCGTGGCCGCGAAGATCGATCCCGCGGAAGCGTTCAAGGTCGTCGACGTCTCCGGCCTCTACGTGACCCCGGGCCTGGTGGACATTCACGTCCACGTCTTCGCGGGCACGGGCGAGAAGGGCTCGTACGCCGGCGACAACAGCCTCTACCCCGACGGCTACACCCTGCGCGTCGGAGTCACCACCGTGGCCGATGCCGGCTGCGCGGGCTGGCGCAACTTCGAGGACTTCAAGACTCGCGTCATCGACCGCTCCCGGACGCGGGTCCTCGCCTTCCTCAACATCGTGGGCAACGGGATGAGGGGCGGCGGCTGGGAGCAGGACCTCGCCGACATGGCGGCGTTGCCCGCCGCGGAGATGGCGAAGAAGTACCCTGGCGTCATCGTGGGCATCAAGACCGCGCACTACGCGGGTCCGGAGTGGACGCCGGTGGAGCACGCGGTGGAGGCGGGGACGCTCGCGAACATTCCCGTCATGGTGGACTTCGGCGCCGACAAGCCCGAGCGACCCGTCGCCGATCTCGTCACCAAGAAGCTACGGCCGGGCGACATCTACACGCACATGTACTCGGGCCTGCGCCACGAGCAGGACGCATCGGGTCACGTGAACCCGGGACTCCTCGAGGGCCGAAAGCGCGGGGTGATCTTCGACGTCGGACACGGCGGCGGCAGCTTCGCCTGGCGGATCGCGGTGCCCGCGATCAAGGAAGGGTTCGTTCCCGACTCCATCTCCACCGACCTGCACGTCGGCAGCATGAACGCCGGCATGAAGGACATGCTGAACGTGATGAGCAAGTTCCTGGCCGTGGGGCTCTCCCTCGACGACGTGGTCAAGCAGTCGACGTGGAACCCGGCGCGCGAGATCAAGCAGGAGGGGCTGGGCCACCTCTCGGTGGGGGCGGGCGCGGACGTCGCCGTCCTGCGCCTGGAGAGCGGGGACTTCGGCTTCGTGGATTCCTTCGGCGGGCGGCTGCGCGCCAAGCAGAAGCTCGTCTGCGAGATGACGCTTCGAGACGGCAAGGTCGTCTACGACTTGAACGGCTTGGCCCGCCCGGACTGGGAGACGCTCCCGCGCGACTACAAGTCGACGAGCGACCCACGCTGGGCGGGCGGCCCTGGGAGGTGAGGATGGCGAACTCGAACCGTAGGAGCTTCCTGGCCAAGGCGCCGGCCGTGGCCGTCGCCGCCGCGGCCGCCGCCGGATCGACGGCGCAGGCGAAGGACAAAGCGGCGGCCAAGGCCGCGCCGGCGCCCGCGTCGGAGAAGCCCGTGAAGAAGGTGCTCTGGAGCGGGGGCAAGGCGCCGGACAAGCAGGCGCTGTTCAGCCCGGCCGTGTCCTACGGGAACCTCCTGTTCATCTCCGGCATCGGCGCCCACTTCGAGGGCGACATCAAGGCCCACACCGACCACGTGCTGAAGGAGATCCAGAAGAAGCTCGAGGACGCGGGCTCGTCGATGGAGAAGGTGCTGAAGGTCAACGTCTATCTCAATGACCTCAAGGACTACGCGGGCATGAACGAGGTGTTCCTGGGCCGGTTCGGGGCGGATCCGGGCGTCCGGACCACGATCGCGGCCGCGGGCGGAATCCCGGGGAACTCCCTCGTCGAGATCGACTGCATCGCGTACATCTGAGCCCTAGCGCGGCAGCGCGAACGCGACGTAGAGGCCGCCGCTCGGACCGCCGTCCTTGCCGCCCCCCGCGGGGACGAGCAGGAACTGGCGACCGCCGACTTCGTAGGTCGCGGGCGTGCCCGTGGCCGAGAACGGCAGCGTCGCCTCCCAGAGCCGCTCGCCGGTGGCCTTGTCGAAGGCGCGGACCTTCTTGTCGAAGCTCGTCGCTCCGATGAAGACGAGGCCGCCCGCGGTGACGATGGGTCCGCCGTAGTTCTCGCTGCCCGTGTTCGTCAGGCCGGCCGCGGCCAGTTTGGGGTACTCGCCGAGGGGCACCTGCCACGCCTGCGCGCCCGTGTCGAGGTTGATCGCGGTGAGAGTGCCCCAGGGCGGAGCGATGGCGGGATACCCGTCCGGATCCAGGAACTTCTTGTAGCCGGTGAAGCGGTACTTGAGCGACACCGGAGACGGCCCGGCGGCGACCCTCCGGCTTCGGCCCGTCTTCAGATAATCGACGAGCGCGTCCACTTCCTCGTCCGACAGGTTCGGGAACCCGGGCATGCGGCCTTCGCCCTTGCGGATGATCCGGTACAAATCGCCTTCGGGCCGGCGACGGGCGACGCCGACGAGCGACGGGATCTGGGGCGGAGCGCCGCGCTGGTTGTCCCGATGGCACGACGCACACGACTGCAGGTAGAGGGTGCGACCGCCTTTCACAACCACGCTGGGGGCCAGTCCTCCCGTCCAGGCCATCTCGTTGGCGTTGACGTACAGGAGCGCGCTCTCCGGATCGAAAGCGGAGCCGCCCCACTCCGCGCCGCCGTCATAGCCCGGAAAGACGATGGTGTCCCGATCCGCGCGGAACGGGACGAACTGCCCCTCGCTGCGGAGCTTTCGAAACGCCTCCAGCACGCTCTGCCGAGCCTCCGGCGTGCGGCTCGTGAGCATGTCCTCCGTGAGCCGCTGGCGCGCGAACGGAGCGGGCCGGATCGGGAGCGGCTGCGTCGGCGCCGCCACCTCGCCCTCCATCGTGCTCGCCGGGAACGGATGCTCTTCGATCGGAAAGAGCGGCGCCCCCGTCGTGCGATCGAAAAGGAACACGTAGCCTTGCTTGCTGGTCTGCGCGACGGCATCGATCCGCTTTCCCTCGCGGGTGACGGTGACGAGGCTGGGGGCGGAGGGGAAATCGCGGTCCCAGAGGTCGTGCCGTACGGCCTGGAAATGCCAGATCTTCCTTCCCGTGGCCGCGTCGAGGGCGAGGAGTGAGTTCGCGAAGAGGTTGTCGCCGAGGCGATTGGCTCCGTAGAAATCCGCGGCCGCGGATCCCGTCGGCACGTAGACGATCCCCCGCGCCTCGTCCAGCGCCATGCCCGCCCAGTTGTTGGCGCCACCGCTGTACGTCCAGGCGTCGCGGGGCCACGTCTCGTAGCCCGGCTCGCCCGGATGCGGGATCGTGTGGAAGGCCCATCGGAGCTGGCCGGTGCGCGCGTCGTACGCGCGAACGTCTCCCGGGGACGAAGGCAGTCCCTCCCCCACCCGCCCCCCGACGATGAGGAGGTCCTTGTAGACGATGCCGGGCGTCGTGAGGCGGATCGACTGCAGCGCCGCCGGCCGGCCGAGGTCCTCGGCCAGGTCGATGCGTCCCGCCCGACCGAAGCTGGGAACCGGTCGCCCCGTGCGCGCGTCGAGCGCATAGACGAAATGATCCTGGCCCGTGAACACGCGGCGGTCGTCTCCACTCGCCCAGTAGGTCACGCCGCGGTTGGCGCCGCTGAGCGGGATGCTCGAATCGAACTTCCAGCGCAGGGCGCCCGTCGCCGCATCGAGCGCCACCACGTGGTGCTTCGGGGTGATGGTGTAGACGACGCCATCCACGACGATCGGATTGGCCTGCAGCCCGCCTTCCTCGCCGGAGTCGAACGTCCAGGCCGTCTCGAGCTGCCGGACGTTGTGCCGGTTGATCTGGTCGAGCGGCGAGTAGCGGATGCTCTCCGGGCCGCCCCCATAGGCCAGCCAGCCGCGTGGCACTTCCTGGCCCCACCCCACCGACACCATGAAGAAGAGGATGGGAATCAAGAGGGGGGCACGCCCCCGACGCTTCCATGGCATTTGACCTTCGCTCCGCCGCCACCCTACCATCCGCGCACCCGTATCCAGCGCCACACCCATCCCGCCGCCCGCGAGCGGCCGTGCCGCACGGTCACCCATTGGCCGCGTCGCTGTGGTCGGCGCCGGCAAAGGAGAGATCATGGGCCGGTTCCAGTCCAAGGAAGAGTACGAGCGGTGGCGGGCCACCCAGCGGGACGGCGAACCCCCGCCGCCGCCGCCCGCGGACGCGGAGGCTCCGGCCGCGGAGCAGGTCTATGACGGTCCCGCGCCGGGCTCGCCCGAGTTCGTCGATCGCTCCCTTCGTCATGCCGGGCTCCCCAACGACCGCGAGAAGAACCTGGCCATGCTCTGCCATCTCATCGCGCTCACCGGCTTCATCATCCCCTTCGGCAACATCCTCGGGCCCCTGATCGTGTGAATGATAGGCAAATCCGACTCCGATTTCGTCAACGAGCACGGCAAGTCCTCGCTGAACTTCCAGATCTCCCTCACCCTGTTCTTCATCGTCTCGGTGTTCCTGATCCTCTTCATCGGCCCGATCGCCGTCGTGCTGATGGCCGGCAGCCTGCTCTACGCCGTGGTGATGGTCATCGTCAACGGCATGAAGGCCCACAACGGCGAGGATGGCGCGTACACGCTGACCATCCAGTTCCTGAGCTGATCGACCGGGACCCACGCCCCTCACCGCAGGTCGCGCGCGAGATAGAGCTTCGAGAGCACCCTCCGGTAGGTGTAGAAGTAGGCTTCGCCCTTCGGCGTGGTCCGGAAGGTGAGGATTGCCTCGACGCCGGCCGTGTCGCGCGGCATCAACGTGTGCGCGAGCTCGCGCCGGCCGCTGTCGATGTCGAGCCGGTACACCTCGGCCGGCACCTCCCTCCAACGGAAGACCCAAAGCGATTTGCCGTCCTCGCTCCAGGCGACCGGCCGATCATCGGCCTGCGAACCGGGCACGGAACGCGAGGGACCGCCCGCGACCGGCCAGAGCGTGATCCGCGGCGGAGGGTCGGCGGCAGCCGGCCCCGGCACCGGCTGGGCCGGCTCGGGTGCCGTCCCTGCCACCCACCGCTCGTCCGGCGAGATCGCGAGTGCCCTCGTGTATGGCGGCGTCAAGGGCACGGGCGCACCTCCTTCGATGTCCTGAACGTACGCACGAACAGGCTCTCTGGGCATGGCCCCGTTGAACAGGATCCGGCGTCCGCGCGGGAACCACAGCGCGCCGCTGTACGAGGCCATGCCGTGGGGCGGCAGCTCGCGGCGGTCGCCGGCACCCGTCGGGACGAGGACGAGGCGACTCCGCGCGGAGGTCGTGGCCACCGCCCACTTTCCATCCGGCGAGAGGTCGTCGGCATACGCTTCGCCGAAGCCCAGATCGAGGGGCGGCGACGTCTGGTCCACGCCCCGCAGGTACAGGCCGAATCGGTCGTTGAAAAGGAGCGAGCGGCCGTCCGTCGAGAGGCTGGCCAGGCCGGTGCTGTCGTACAGGGACAGGTCGGTCTCGTCGGTCGCGCCCGGCGGCCGGCCCACCAGCCCGCGATTCTCCTCGTCGCGCGTGAACAGCACCCGCCCATCGCGCGCGATGTCCCAGAGCGTCAGCGAACTTGGCGCGGAGAGGACCAGTCGCTGCCTCTTGCCGAGATCGACGGCGCGCAGCGAGCGATCGGCCCACCATCCGCCTGCCGTGAACCAGACCTCATCCCCGGCGGCCGACCAGGCGAGGCCGTGCACGTTGAGCCACACCTCCGTCAGTGGCGTGAAGTGCCCCTCCAAGTCCACGACCGCGACCCGTCCCACGATGCCGGGGCCCGTGGTGTCCTCCAGGAACGCGATGCGCTGGCCGTCGGGCGAGAAGCGCGGCGACCGGATGGACCGCGCCACGTACAAGACATGTCCCGGGGGATACTCGAGCCGGCTCTCTGCCTCCTTCGTCGCCGTCGATACGACGATCGCGAGATCCTTGCCGGCGGGGTCCCAGTCCGCATCCTCCACGTCGGTCCTCACCTCGCGCGGACGCCCATCCCCGTCGACGGGCGCCGTGGCTAGCCTTCCCACGAAGTGCTTGCCCCCGACGAAGCGGCGATCCAAGGACAGGGCCAGCTCCCCCTTGCGCGTGGCCAGCAATTCGGCCCCGGCGTAGCGGGTCAGCGCCCGCGACTTCGGGCCCTCGGACGGGTCGAGGCGCCAGACCTCACGCTGGTTCCGATCGCCCGCCTCGCTGTAGATGACGGCCTGTCCTTCCGACACGAAGCGCGCACCGCCGATGCGGCCGCGGCGGAAGCTGAGCTGCTCGAAGCTCGGCGACCGCCGTGGGAAATGGCCGATGGCCCAGGCGACGCCCAGGGCGGCCAGGGCCAGCATGCCGGCGAGGAGAGCGCGCCGTCGCCAGGAGGCAGCGGCGGCGGCGGTCAGGCGGCCGGCCAGCGTCCCGTCACGGAGCTGTTGAAGCTGGAAGGCCAGGTCGCGGGCGGACTGGAACCGCTCCTCGACGCTCTTCTCCAGACATCGCCGTACGGTGACCGCGGCCGCCAGGGGCAGGCTGGGTGTGAGCTCGAGCGGATCGGCGGGCTCCTCCCGAAGCACGGCATGCAGCGTCTCCACCGTCGAAACGACGGCCGACGCGAGCAAGCCGGGGATGATCCGCGGC
>WNFI01298314.1_pt1 | contig 24778 bp, 28 predicted proteins | sample 5400471 | NCBI WGS metagenome assembly WNFI01 (sample SAMN13153348, study PRJNA577476) | soil metagenome | isolation source: 100 cm saprolite on Douglas fir-dominated hillslope | place: USA:California | collected 2013-09-17 | reverse complement strand
TTTACGCCACCTACTGTTTCATAAATTGTAAAGAAAAAGAACCGGTTGAGCCGTCATTAGCATTCTTTTTTGGAACGGATATGCTAAGTAGCCAGCACAACCAATTTGGGAATGAGCCCGAACATGCGACCTGGATACATGAGTCACGGCAAACAAGTTGGTGAGTGGACACCATCTGATAAACTTGGTAACGTATAGAAACGAATCCAGATGGCAAAGAAAGGAACAAAAGAATGCAACAAATCACACCGCATTTCTGGTTCGACAAAGAAGCGCAAGAGGCGGCCGAGTTTTACACGTCTTTACTGCCGGATTCACAAGTGACCAATATTACCACGCTGCATGATACCCCTTCGGGAGAGTGTGATGTGGTTTCGTTCGAACTTGCCGGACAGCCGTTCATGGCCATCAGCGCCGGACCGCTTTTCACCTTCAATCCTTCGGTTTCCTTTCTCCTCAACTTTGACCCATCAAGAGACAACCATGCGCGAGTGCATTTAGATCGGCTCTGGGAGCAGTTGTCGGAAGGCGGGACAGCTCTGATGCCTCTGGATGCCTACCTGTTCAGCGAACGCTATGGCTGGGTCCAAGACCGATATGGACTTTCCTGGCAGCTCATGCTCACGAATCCCGCCGGCGAAGAGCGGCCCTTCATCATTCCGTCGCTGATGTTTGCAGGGAACATCGCCGGTCATGCCGAGGAAGCGATTGAGTTTTATTGTGCGGTCTTCAAGGGGTCCAGGCGAGGACTGACGGCTCGTTACCCTCAGGGGATGGAGCCGGATCAGGAAGGAACGCTGATGTTCGCCGACTTCTCGATCCTGGGGACCTGGTTTGCCGCTATGGACAGCGCGCAAGCACGTCATTTTACGTTCAATGAAGCGATCTCTCTCCTTGTGCCCTGCGAAACGCAAGCAGAAATCGATTATTACTGGGAAAAACTTTCTGCGGTTCCTGAGGCCGAACAGTGCGGGTGGTTAAAAGACCAGTTTGGTCTCTCCTGGCAGGTGTGGCCAACGGTGATTGGCGAGATGATGAAAAACGGCACGCGTGAGCAGATTGATCGGATCACGCAGGCGTTCTTGCCGATGAAGAAATTTGATCTGGCCACCTTACAGAGAGCCTATGAAGGAAAAGAGCGATGAACAAAAAAGAGATGGCCATCTCCTTCCTGCACCTGGCTTCCTCCGGGAACGTGCGTGAAGCCTACGAAACATATGTCCATCCACAGTTCCGCCATCACAACCCGTATTTTCCGGGTGATCGAGCCTCGCTTTTAGCTGCGATGGAGGAAAATGCGGCCAAATTCCCCAACAAGGAATTTGAGGCGGTGCGCGCTCTTGAAGACGCAGATCTGGTAGCAGTTCACGGACGAGTTCGGCTCACGCAGAGTAGTCCGTGGATCACGCTCATACACATCTTTCGCTTCAAGGACAACCAGATTATTGAGGAGTGGGAAGCCGGTCAAGAAGTGCCGCAAGACTCTCCCAATGAGCATGGGGTGTTTTGAAAATATCTCCTCATGAAGATTGAGAAAGGAACATGAAACATCTGCCGCCGCGTGTTTTGAGCAAGATGAATGGGGCTCTTCCGCATCTTGGAAGTGGTGGCGAATGGACAAACTGAGCCTGGTTGCCGGCTCCTGCCTCACTCAGCGTTCAAGCTCGGCTTTACAATTCGCCGCCACTATCAAAATGGAGGAGTGCCACACGTTGTTGGGCACCCGGAACCTTATCCACGCGGTCGTTTCAATTTGATGGCTCCAGATGGGGATGTTTCAGCGTAGGCGCCTTTCACGTCGTGTCGAAAGTCTGCCCGCCAGGCTCCTGCGCATAGCAGCCCTGGAGCCTGACCGCCATGCGCCACACCGCACCATGACCTGGCAGTTTACTCGTCCGCATGCGCGTGAGAAGCTCGCTCAGCTCTCTCCCCTTGCTCAGACACACTTGCCTGACCACTCGTGAGCACTGCCCCTTCAGGCTGACGCCACGTCCAGGCATACCAGACAATGAACAACAAACAGGCAATTTCTATTGCTGTAAACAAGGCATAATACAGGTTCCAATACAATGGCCCGGTCAGTGATTGGACATTCGCCACAATCTGGATGACCGCTACGATGATGTTGGCCCAGCGATTGACTCGATACTTCAAGACCCGGGACAGCAGCACCATAGCAATCGCCGTTTCCAGTAAGAGGGCACCTAGCAACACAAATCCTTGCGTGATGTGAACCGACCCGACGGTCCCTGACTGGAAGAGCTGCCATGCTTGCTTTTGTAACACATTATTAAAGTACAAGGTAAGAATATCCGCATACGTAAAATTGAACATCACGAAGATCCAGAGGAGTGAAAGCATGGCTTTCCTGTCTTTCATGACGGTGGTCTTGGTCGTTGTCTTCATTTTTTCTTCCTTTCGTGAATGCGAGTGATACGTTTCATTGATACTCGATGCTTCTGCCTGACCGACTTTGACGCGAACGAGCCGCGTGCAAGGGTATTCCTACGGCCCCCTCGCGACTGCCCCTGCATCTGGTCGAACGCAGGAGCCGTGCGTTCGCTGGCGATTACACTGCCGCCCTCTCTCGCACGCTCTGATCGGGTTCCAAGGCTTTGCTCGCCTGCTCGTGCCAGCGTTGAGAGTTCACGCCCAGGACGCAGAGCCAGAGGATCATTGAGCATTCGCCGATGGCGCCTGCGATGCTGTTATACGGTAAGAGATATGCTGCAATCGGCGGAATGGAGAACGTGAGCCACCCCAGGCCCGTGATGCCCATGAGGACGCCAATGGGACGAGGAATGAAGGTGGACTTGAAGGCGAGATAGCCGATGAGCAGGTCGTAGCACCCGAAGAACGCCAGGGCGATGTAGTAGATGGGGTTGTACAGCTGCAGGGCCGCGAGAGCGAGGGCATGGAGCTGATCGGGAGTCAATGCCGTCAGGGAGTGCTCGCCTCCCAGCAGGACGAGGGGCGCGAGCAGGGTGATCGCCATGACCGCCTGCAGCGTCGTCGCTACGATGTTGAAGTAGACGGCCAGCAGAGCGATGCGCTTGTTGACGGGCTTGAACAGCTCGTAGAACAGCAGCATAAGGATGAGGCGGAAGGCCACGACGAGCAGGAAGAAGGGGTAGCCAACCCAGAAAGCGCTCTGGTGGGAGACGATGTGGTCGAGCGTGGCAGCGTCGATGGTGTTTAACAATCCGAGATTGGGGACCAGCACCGAGAAGATTTCCCTGGCGACGAAGATCGCGAGGTAGCATGCGCCAGCGATGCGCCCCGAAGCTTTGGGTGACGTTTGTGTCATCCATTGCCTCACGTGAGACGCTCCTGTCCCATCTGCGACTCGTGCAGTCATTTTGTCCGCATTCATTGTATTCTCCTTTTTTGCACACTAGTGGTGCGTTTCATTGACGGGCTTTTGCCTCTGCCTGGCCAGGTTTCATGCAAACGACCGAGAGCAATGGCATGCCCACATCACGCACTTTTCTGAGCAAGCCATACAATGCGGCCTGATCGACCACCGCGCCGGTGAGCAGCGTCTCGCCGTTGTCTTCCAATGTGATAGTCAGGCCCTCAAACCAGTCTGTCCACTCGCGACCCAGGTGACCCTTGATCCTGATCTGATAGACCATGGGTTGATCTGGATCACCCGTTGAGTTGAATGTGCTTGCCATGACTCTGTCCCTCGTGTGGCCGGTTATCTCCGTCTGTGCGGCTTGCTCAATCTAGCAGAAGTATAGCTGCATGACAGGATGCGCGGAGAGGCCCGAAAGGGGTGCTCACGCTTTGGCTTGATAGGTTGCTTGCAGGCCGTTCACGGAGACCTCGTGTATGGAGAGGCTGATGGAGAGACTACAGCAGACCCAATTCACGCGCCCGGGCCACCGCTTCAGTGCGCCGTTGGACGTACAGCTTGCCAAAGATTTGAGCCGATGGGGCTTCGCGCTTGTGCTCCTCTGCTTTAAAGGTGGTGAGCACCTTCCCGGTATACTCCGGCATCCTGCCAATAGCCGCAGCTTTGGACAAGAGGTGCGCCATGGGCTTGCCTTCGTCGACAAAGAGCCGGATGAAGCCGTCCGGCTCGGCGAGCGCGAGCGCATCCAGGAGCAGGTGCATTGCCTGGTCCTTGTCCCCCTGAGCCTCGAGAGCGATCGCCACGAGCACCAGCACCTTGAGCCGTTCATCCTCCCACCCCCTGGCCTCCGCCTGCTCTCGCCAGGGAGAGAGCACCGCCAGTGCCGCAGAGGGGTCGCCCTGGGCCAGGTGGATCCGAGCCTGGCTCAGCGGGAGATCGTACGTCTGCGTGAGATGAGCATCAGCACCTGCACGGCAGCAACTTCAGGGATACGATACACCAAGTTGTGCTGGCGCGCGGACTGGCTGGCCTCGGCGAGCAGAGCGGCCGCCCCAGCCTCGTCGCCCAGGGCCAGTTTCAGGCGGGCGAGCACTACCTCACCGGCAACCCATTTGTCGGTGTTTTCTAGCTGCCTCGCCAGGTGGACGCACTGCTGCCCGTGCTGCTCGGCGGCCTCCAGGTCGTTCCATGCGTAGCAGAGACGGGCCAGACCAAGATGCGCTTCGATTGCGGGCGGCTGCGGCAGATCGCCTGCCAGGTGCAGGACGCGCCGGTAGGTCTCGGCTGCCAGAGCAAGCTGGGTGTCTGCTTCCTGGACGTTACCCAGGCCGATGGTCGCCCCTATGTACAGGATGAGATTGCCGGCTGCCTGGCTCAGAGCGATGGCTTCGGTATAGGCCCGACGGGCGGCTGCCCGGTCTCCCTGCAGGAAGGAGGCAAACCCCAGCGTCCAGAGCGTGGAAGTGCGGGCAGCCAGGTTGCTGGGGTGCAGATACTCCAGGGCGCGGCGCGACTGGGCCATGATGGTGTCCAGTTGGTTGGCAGGAACAGCCAACATGGCCCGGATAGCGGCAATTTGCCCGACAACGTCTCGGGTCGTATCGTCCCGCTCCTTGCCTTGCATCGCGGCTTCGGCCGCTTGCAGTTTCTCTTCGACGCCGGCAAGAAAGCCCGTCATCGTTAGTGCCGAGGCATACATCACCCACAACGCGGGCCTGGCATCCAGGGCTGTCTTTGGCAGCGACTCCAGCCAGTGTAGGACCGGGGTCACCGTGCCCCGAAAGTGCAGGGGCATGCCATCTCCTTCCACCAGGCGCGCGGCGCGCTCTACATCGTGAGCGGCAGCCGCATGCTGAAACGCTTCAAGCGAGAGGCCCTGCTCTTCAAACCATTGGCTGGCACGCAGGTGCAATTCGTCCACCTGGCTTTGCGCCTCTACTGGAGAGGAGGAGAGACTCTGGCGCAGTCGAAGCCTGAGCAAATCCGCAAAGAGGTGCGCAACAAGAAATGCTGAATGCGCTCGGGCTGCTGCCCCAGGACTTCTTCGAGCAGATAGTCCAGCACGAAATGGTGGCTGCCGGTGAACGATTGGATGAAGCTGGCGGCGTCTTCATGTCCCTGCAGGGAAAGCGCGGCGAATTGCAGCCCGGCGATCCAGCCTTCGGTGCGCCTTTCCAGGGCGGCGATGTCTTCTGCCGAGAGGGTAAGTGCCATCGCCTGGTTGAGAAAAGCGGCGGCTTCGGAGGGGGTAAACCGCAGGTCGGCGGCGCGCACTTCGGTCAAGTGCCCCCGGGCGCGTAAGCGGGCCAATGGCAGCGCTGGATCCTCACGGGTGGCGATGACCAGGTGCATCTGCGGGGGCAGGTGCTCGACGAGATAGGTGAGAGCCTGGTCAATCGGTTTGACAGTAATCATGTGGTAGTCGTCCAGGACGAGGACGAACGGGTCTAAGATGGTCAAGTCATTGAGCAGGGCCGTCAGAATAGATTCGGGCGGCGGTGGCTGAGGAGATTGGAGTGCACTCAAGACCCCTTCTCCAATCATGGTCGCTATCGTCTGCACAGCAGCGACGAGGTACGTCAGAAAGCGGGCCGGATCACTATCCCCTTCGTCCAGGGATAACCAGGCGACTGGTCGCTCGATGAAAGCGACCCAGGCACTGACGAGCGTGGTTTTGCCAAAGCCGGCGGGGGCAGAGATGAGGGTCAGCTTGCGGTGCAGACCCTCGTTCAGTCGCGCGAGCAGGCGGGGCCGGCTGACGACGTTCGGCCGCAGCCGCGGGATATACAGTTTGGTGGCGAGAATAGGCGTTGGCATAGCTCCATTATAAAAATTAGGGGTCTCGGCCGTCAACAGCAGCACTTTGGTGGGGAGAGCCGTTGTGTGCCACGGTGATGACGACATTGCCCTTTTTGTGTCCTGTGTCGACATACCGGTGAGCCTCGACAATGTGTTCCAGCGGATAGCATCGGTCTATGACCGCGTGTAGCTCTCCGGCCTCAATCAGCTCTGTCAGGAACAGTAAATCTTCAGTATGTAGCCTTGGACGCCCATCTCCAACCGACACGTACTTTCCGTTCGGAGTGAGTACTTGCTTGCCATGTGATTTGGAGGCTTTCCCAACTGCATCGAAGATGAGATCGTACAGCTCTCCCTTTTTCGTAAAGTCCTCTTGCGTGTAATCAATGACCGGATCTGCTCCCAGCGATTTGACCAATGCCAGATTGGTGGAGCTGCATACCCCCGTCACTTTTGCCCCAAAGTGCCTGGCAAGCTGTACTGCGGAAGTCCCGACCGCTCCGGAAGCTCCATAGATCAGTACGCTTTGTCCGCTTTGGATCTGACCTTTTCTCAGAAAATGCAGGGCTAACAGGCCTCCAAAGGGAACAGCCGCGGCTTGCTCATAGGTGACATGAGACGGTTTGCATGCCAGCACACTGTTTTCCGGCAAGCAGGTGTACTCGGCATACGCCCCAAACCGCGTAATGTTCAAGGCATACACCTGGTTCCCCTTGTGAAAGCGTGTGACCTCTGTGCCCACCGCTTCAACTTCTCCAGCCAACACCATCCCGAGGATAGCCTTTCTCGGTTTGGTAAAACCGATCACCAGTCCCATCGGGAGTCGCAATGCGAGAGGAACCTTGAACCCCCGGATGATACAGTCACTTGAGGTGACTGCTGTCGCATATATTCGTATCAATACTTCATTGTCCGAGGGCGCGGGTTTTTCCACCTCTTGGAGCTGAAGCACGTCCGGCGGTCCATATTTCGTGCAGACTATGGCTTTCATGAGTTCCCTCCAAGGGGAAGTAGGAATGTTGCTCTTCTTTCTTCCCAGCGGACAAGAAACGCTACAAGGAGCGGCGTGCTGCTTTCAAAAGCAGCTACGTTCGAGGGTTACATCATTGTCATGGAGATAGATAATGATGCTGAAGCCCGTGAAGCCCGTGTTGAAAGATATCGACGTGTGAGGCCTTCCATCGATTCCTCCTTGAGGCAAACTATGCTATACTATAGCTCAGGAGAAAAGACGATGGCACAGCAATTAGAGCCGGTTCCATTTGATGAGTTCCTCTCGCCTCATACTCCGCGCCGGGCGGACCTGCTGATCCGTGCAAGCGCTATTTACTCCATGGCCCAGGATCGCGCGGTCTACCAGGCTATTGCCATCCGCGATGAATGGATCGTGGCGGTCTCGCAGGACCCTCATGGCCTGGATGGGTTGATCGGCGCTGATACCCACGTCCTTGATGCCCCAGATTTGACTATCCTGCCGGCTTTCGAAGACACCCATAACCATCTCATTCTCGCGGCACAGAATGTGGGTCTGGTTCCTGTTGACCGGGCGCATACCCTTGCCGAATTCATCGACTTGATCAGACAACGCGCGATTCAGACTCCTCCAGGCACCTGGATCCAAACCTCTGCTGCCTGGCATGAGGTCAATCTGGCAGAGGGACGCCTGCCCACCGCGCCTGAACTCGATGAGGCGACGCGGGACCATCCGGTGCTGGTCAGGCGCGGTGGGCATGTGGTCGTCGCCAACTCCCTGGCGCTCACACTCGGGGGCATCACGCGGGAGACTCTCGACCCCCCGGGAGGCACCATCGTGCGCTTCCCTGATGGTACCCCCAATGGTGTCCTCATCGAGGCCCCGGCTTACGCACCCGTCATCGCACTGGTGCCGGCGATGACGCCTGAACAGCTGGTCGAGGGGTTGAGGCTGGCATGCCGAGAGTACAACGCCTACGGCATCGGAGCCGTCCGCGACCCATGGGTGATGCGCGAGCAGGTGCCGGTGTACCAGGCGCTGTGGGAACAAGGTGAGCTGACCGTGCGCAGCCGGCTCATGCTTGCACCTATGGCGGCGACGCTGGCGGAAAGGATGGCGATCATCGAGGGCTTTGGGGTGCGCAGTGGCTTTGGGGACGACCTCCTCAAGCTGTGGGGGCTCAAGTTCGGTCTGGACGGCGGGGCGGAAGGAGGCGCCCTCGACGAGCCCTACGTGAACAATCCTGGCTATCGAGGACATCTGCTCTGGAACCCTGACGACCTTCTGACCATCATCAACTTCGCGGTTCGTCGGGGTTGGAAGGTCGGCACCCATGCCATTGGTGATCGTGCGGTGCGCACGCTGCTGGATGTGTACGAACAGGTCATCACGGAGAATCCGGGCCTGGGCCCCGGCACGCTGGTGCTTGAGCATGGGTTCCTGGCTGATGCCGGGCAGAGAGCACGCGCCATCCGGCTTGGCATCCCGGTGACGATCCAGCACCCGCTGCTGTACACACTGGGTTCGGTGCTGCTCGATGGGTGGGGCGAGCAGCGCACCCGTGAGATCATGCCTGTGCGAGCCTGGCTAGAAGAAGGAGCTTCGCTCTCCGTCGGCACTGACTACCCGGTCAGCTCGTTCAATCCGCTGCTTGCGCTGTGGGGCATGGTGACCAGGGGTACACTGAAAGCCGGTATCCAGGGGCCTGAGTATGCCATCGACCAGTATACGGCTGTGCAACTGTACACTGTTGCTGGTGCGCAGCTCAACGGTGAGAGCCATCGACGGGGCGCACTCCAGCCTTGCAGGCTCGCTGACTTGGTGGCTTTCCGGTCGAACCCGATCACCTGTCCGATCGACGACCTCCCGTCGCTACGGCCCATCTTCACGATGGTGGGAGGTCGGGCAGTTTACGATCCCGAGGCCATGCTTGGCAAGTCATGAATTTTGCGTGATAGCGATAGCGTCCCAGCATTGCTTCACTTCACGGAAGGACCTTCTGGGATGTACTTTCGCCATCCGGGTCTGTTGCCGGCCCACCAGAGTTCATAGAACGCATCGGTACCAAGCGTGGGGATGAGCGCGCGGGCCAACTCTGCCACGGGTCCCGTCTGCCCCAGTTTCAACCAGTCGTCGACTCCTCCCAGAGAGGACATCCGCTCTGAGCCGAACAGCCGCTGTTTGGGATCCAGGAGGGTGAAGCGCAACACCGGTGTGTAGTGCGCGTGGCGCTCCTCCAGGGCTCGCAACTCCTCGGCAAGGCCCGGTCTCGATAGGCCGGGGATGTGCAGTTCGCTGACCAGCTCGTTGTAATCGGGGCCGATCTGCTCGTAGACCTCGATGCGGTTGCCCTTGACGGCGACCCGGTAGCGGCGCGCCGCGGGGTGCTGCTGCACCGCCGCCTCGACGGCCTCCACCTCCTCTGGCTGGATCAGTGCGGGGCGGTCTTTGACCAGGGAGACTACGCCGTTGACGCTCTCGCTGATCGTGTAGCCGGGTGGGATCTCCGTGACCGGTTCGCCTTGACTCTGGCCAGGGCGGCCAAAGTAATAGCGTGGCTTGCCGGTCCTGGACTGTCCCCGGTACAGCGTGTACGTCACGCCCTTGCGAGTGGTGTGGTTTACCGGCATGTTGATGCTCCTGGTTTCACCCCTCAACACGGTGTTGATGCCGCTTTAAAGCGGTGTGCGCCCACCTGGACACCTTCGCTCCAAGCTTTTTCTGCTTCTCCATATCGGCAGATCAGGCACTTCATGCCTGTTTCCTCCTGGTCTTAATTTTTGTACTATACCATAGAACACAGGAAATATGAGATGGACTCTGATTGCGACCTTACCCTATTCTTTGCCGCCCTGCACTCATGAAATTGCCGCAGAGTTTTTCTTTTGAGCACAAAGTCGGAATTGAGGTTGGGGAATGCTTTTTATGCTATACTTCTTTCGAAAACACGAGTTCGGACGCGCGAGCAAGTACAGCACGTCGTAGAGAGATAGTGCCTAAAAATCTAGCGTTTTCTAGCGTTGGGTTCATGGAACTACCAGCGGGCCTGTACAGCAGGCAGCAGTTGAAGTGGTCAAGACACCACCAGACGTGGTTCCAGTCTGGTGCAACTGTCGATCTACATTAAGGGTACGCGAAAGCGGAAAGTGTGTAGGTCGTAAAAAGCCATTGCAACAATCGTGAGGAGCACTTTACTCCGCAAGGAGGGTTTACAACCACCATGTTTGTCTATGTACGCAATCAGGATGGGCGTCCCTTGATGCCTTGTACGCCTGCGAAAGCAAGGAAACTGCTCCGCGCCGGGAAAGCCCGTGTGGTCAAGCGCAGCCCATTCACGATCCAACTGAGTTGGTTGTGCGAAGGGCACGTGCAACCAGTGCGAGCGGGCATTGATAAGGGCAGTTCTACCACTGGCATCTGTTGCGTCGGCAATGGGCAGGCGCTTTTCTCGGCCGAGATCCATCACCGTCAGGATGTGAAAGAGAAGATGGACGATCGCCGAGATCGGCGCAAGAGCCGTCGAGCCCGCAAATGGTATCGTCCGTGCCGTTTTCAAAACCGGGCTTCAAGTAAGCGGAGTGGGCGACTCCCTCCCTCCATTAAAACCAATGTGGAGGAAATCATGCGCGTGGTGCGCCGGGTCCCGCTGCCCATTTCATCCATTATTGTAGAAGATGTTCAGGTAGATATTCCTCGCCTCAACGATCCCGCCTTGCGCGGATCGCGATATCAGGACCCCACGCGCCTTGATGAAAATCTGCGCATCGCCTGCCTGATGCGCGACGACTACGCATGTCAGCAGTGTGGGAAGAGAAACATTCGCCTGGAAGCCCACCATGTGATCTTCCGCGAACACGGCGGCAAGGACACGCTCGCGAATTTGCTGACGCTGTGTCAAGGATGCCATCATCAATTGCATGACGGGAAGATCGCCTTAAAAAAAGTGGGAGTGAGCGGTTATCTCGACCAGATTGCTCAACGTACCATGCAAGGGAAGCATTACCTGTATGCCGCACTTGGGAAGGAGATGGCTCTGTTTACAGTCTTTGGCTATCAGACGGCTACCTTACGTAAAGCGAGAGGTTTGCCGAAAACGCATATCATCGATGCGCTGTGTATCGCAACCTATAACATGGGAGAGCCAATCGCGGAGACACAGAGCAATGTCTATTCCATCCGCTTCCGCCCCAGACAAACCCGTAAGCGCTTTCACAGCTTGCCGCAAAAAGGGAAAGGGCGTATGCAGTACCAGGTCTATGAAGAGCTGAAAGGCTTTAGAAAAGGTGATATCGTCCTGGTCAAAAAACAGTGGGTCAAACAAGTGAATTCGATCTATGCAGAGGGCAGGCTCGCCTTCAAGCGAGTGAAAGGCGAGCCTGCGAATGCCAAACCGGAGGATTGCCGCCTGCTCGAACGCGAGCAAACGATCATCTGGGAACAGGTGTCATGAAACACATTAAAACGCAACAGAACGCTATCATTTTTAAAACCAGTTGCTATACCTATTGCCAAGCGGACAAGAGAAGTACGCCGAGAGCATCGAGCATGCTCTTCGCTGGCTCTTTGAAGGGAAACGAGGGTAAGCATGTCGTTTGAGATACTTCGCCTGATGGCACAAGAGTATGCTGACCAGCACAAAGAACCACCAGCCTTTCCTGGCACCATCGATACCATGGCCTACGCCTACCAACGCATCTGCCAGGGAGAAGACCCCTGGACTGCCCTGGGAGATTTTTCCAATGCCTGGTATGGCTACGCCAAGCACATCCGTCCAGACCTGATCAAAGATCCTCTGACCCGGCCAGAGCGGGAAACCGAACGGACCCGCCATTGGGGGGCTTTCTGCGCTGCCTCTGTCGAGTATCTGTGTGAGCTCTTTCAGCAACCCTGCCCGCAGTGGGCGCACGATCCCTACTATGTGCTGGAAGTGCCCTGGTGGAACACGCTGCGACGACCTGATCCAGATGCACAGGAATACCTCCGAAAAATCACCCCGCCAGCGTTTGCTCGCCGCAACATCTTTTGCAGTAACCGGCTCTACCAAAATAAATATGAGGTGTACGAATGGATCCAGGAAGCCATCACCAAGGGCATGACGGACGTGCATGAAATCCAGCGCTATGCCCGGCAGAAAGAGATCAGCCTGTACGGAGCCTGAGTCCATTGAAGAAACTTCTGTAGGATGAAGGCCCGTTCATCGCAGAAGCAGCAGTGATCATCCTTCCCAACGGAAAGTCCATCCATGAAGCCTACCAGCGGATGATCGATTTCGTGGACGAGCTGGTCGATCCCGCCGACGAATATGCCGCCGAACAAATATCTATGGCATTAAACGGCAAGGGGGCGTTTTCCTGACCTCCATCAGAATTCTGCGCCTGCGTGTGGATGTGCGGTGCTTTAAGCCGCTTATCCCTGCAGCGCATCATTGAGCTTGCTCACCGCGTCCTTCTGCATCGTCGGCAGGACATGACTGTAAATGTCCATGGTCATGCTGATCTGGTTGTGCCCCAGAAGCTCTTGCACGACTTTCGGATGCACTCCCATGCTCAGCAAGATGGTCGCCGCGCTGTGCCTGAGGTCATGGAAGCGGATTTCCGGCAGCCCGGCTCTCTTTAAGAGGGTTTTGAAGCGATCGACGACCTTGGAGGGGTTGAGCGGGGTTCCCACGGTGGTACAAAAGACGAGGCCGCGTTCTTGCCACGTCTCACCTGCCTGGCGAAGGCGGTGCTGCTTGAGCAGCTCGACCACCAAGGGAGCCAGCGCGATGCTGCGGCGGCTCTTCTCGGTTTTTGGCTCGGCCTCGATAGCGGTTGCCCGGCCTGCGCGTGAAGATGCGCCGGACGTGCAGTGTATTATGCGCGAAGTCAATGTCCTGCCACTTGAGGGCCAGGACCTCCCCTCGGCGCATCCCAGTCGTGAGAGCCAGCACAAAGAGCGCCTCCATATTGTGCCCCCTGGCGGCGGCCAACAATTGTTGGGCCTGCTCGGTTGAAAGCGGCTGGATCTCAAAGTGCGCCCTGCGCGGGGGTGAAACGGCGTCGCAGACGTTGCGCACGAGGATGCCCAGGCGGACGGCGTCGTCTAGTGCCTTGTGCAGCACGGCATGCAGGCCATTTACCGTGGTGGGGGAGAGACCTTCGTTCAGCTTTTTTGTGTAGAACGCTCGAACCTGCTGCGCGGTCAATTTTTGGAGCTGGTAGCGTCCCAGAACCGGGATGATGTGCAGCCGGACCATCTCCTCATAGCGCTCGTAGGAGCGGATGCGGATACTATGCTTGTGATCTTCCAGCCACTGCGCAAGGAACTGCTTTAAGGTCTGCTGCGGCCCGCTCGCCAGCATCCCTTGCTGTTGCTGGTGCAGCGCCATCTTGAGCTGTTCCTGCACCTCCTTGCGGGTCTTGCCATAAAAGGTTTTCCGCTTCCCACCTTCCACTGAAATACTTGCGGCCCACCGGCCGTCGCTGCGCAGGTAGATGGAACCTTCGCCATGTCCTCGTCTGGCCATAGATTCTTCCTTTCGCCTGGTCTATCCTAACTGTCTAACTCTTCGCATCCTGTAGCACTATTCTTTCTTATAGTCTTGGAAATAGCAATGGGTAAGCACCTGTCCTACTCAAAAAGCGACGAATTTCCCGGTAGCTTGTCGATGCTGTTCTGATGGCCAGTTCAGTCGAGCATGGATGAGTGGTCACCACTGGAACTGATCGACTCGAGCACCGATGTTAAAGATGCTGCTATGAAGCAGCGGGAATATCGACGGCAATTGCTCTTGATAGCGATCAAGAGTACCGGCATAGCAGTTTGTCTAGCGGGCTGCCAGGAAGAAGCCCTGCTCCTCTTGAGAGAGGCGCGCTGATTCCTCACGCTCCTCTATCCATTTTTGGAGAGACGCTGTTGAAACCCGCACAGCCCTTCCCAGGTGAATGACGGGAAGGCCCTCTCTGTTGATGAGGTTATAGACCATGGCACGGCTCAAGCCAAGCTTTGTTGCCACTTGAGGGATGGTAAGCAACAAGGGCTGGGATGCCAGTTCATTGCGCTGCTCCACGATGGATATCCTTTCCTTTCCTTGACCTGGCGGCGAACCGACACTTCAAGGCAAACAGTCACATACCTGCGTGGACAACTATATCCTCCACTGCCCTCGCATGGTGTGATGTTGTGGCCGATTTCCCCCGTGACTTTGACCGAGTTTTGCTGGTCACATGCGCAGCAGAAGCGCCATCATCTGCCACCGCTGAATCGGTTGGTGTCACGGGAAAACACGGTCAATGTCTCCCTCCATTTCGGTTAAGAAACGACGATTTTTCTCACCATGTTCAGGTACATTTGTTCAAGGCTGCCCAATCATCTTGTCGTGAAGCAGGTTTTGTCATAACGGCTGCTCACTGCGAGAAGAGAAGCGAGACCCCGGCTTCTATGTGCGTGAAGGCACCGCCAGTATTTTACTGTTCAGGAGGAGAAAGAAATGGTCTTGCCGATACGAACGAGGGTGCAGGCGCTGGCAGATATGTCCGTCAGCGAGCTACTCGAGCAGTGGATCGGCGAACAACTGGAGCGAACTGATGCTGCCGGGTACCCTCGGCCCCGCATCGGCGTCCTGGCTGCCGGTGGCACGCTGCGCGATGGCGGCTGGCCAGTCTATGGCGGCGATGCACCCACAGCTCACGCCATTTTGGAAGCGGGAGGTCTCCCCTACTTCATTCCGGCGCTACCCCTGCTGGAGAGCTACGACCCCTTACAACTCTTCCGCGATGATCGCACCTTCGCTCTCTTCTTTGAGGTGTTCTGGCCGGTGGTACGCAACCTCGTTGGACTCATCTAGAGCGGAGGAGGCGATGTCTCCGCCTGTCTTTATGGACAGCAGCCCCATCCACAGGCGGAGGCACCCAATCTCTGGCGCGATGTGTGGGAGTGTTCCATTGCGCGCCTGGCCTGGGCGCTTTGCCTGCCCACGCTGGGCATCTGCCGGGGGATGCACCTCATGAACGCGGCACTGGGCGGGACGCTGTACCAGGACCTGCGGGCCCAGTGGCCCAGAGGCCGTCCGGCGCTGGTACGCCACCGGGCCAGGGGCAGAATTAGCTCCTCCGATTGGGTCAGCCTTCCGGTCCAGATCACGCGCCCAGACAGCAGACTGGCCCAGGCGGTGAAAGGCAAGGGCGAGTTGGGCCGGCCAGTACTCGATGCCGTGCTGTCCATGCACCACCAAGCAGTCGAGACCCTTGCACCTGGCCTGGGGGTCTCTGCCACGGCACCCGATGGGGTGATCGAGGCCTTTGAAGACCTATCTCCTGCTCGCTGGTGGGTGGCGACGCAGTTTCACCCGGAGTGGTGTACCCACCTCTCCTGGGTGATGGGCCTCTTCACGGCCTTTGTGGATGCCAGCCGCGCCTACAGCGCGGTGCCTCGCGAGGGGGTCGAGCCGCTGCGCGCCGAGATACGGGAATGGCTCTGGCAGTGCGGCCACGCCAGCTTACCGAACCAGGCGAAAGGGGGAGTGGATGTCGCCGGGGCCGACCTGCCCGACACCGCAAGCGCCCCTGCCATCAGGCGAACCTCTCCCCTGCTGCACCCGCTTGGAGAAGCAGTGTAACGACCGTATCAGAGGGTATGTGCCGGGCCAGATGCCGCAGGCTGTGCCATCATGCGCTCGCCCTTTGCAACGAACAAAAACAAACAAGGAGCAACTCTGTGGAGAAAAGCAAGTCTGTGACCCAACGACACGTGATAGATCTGACCTTCGGGGTCCGCGCGTTCAATGCGTGCTGGTTGAGCGCGAGCTTTGGCATCTCGATGCTGCAGATGCTGCTGCGCCAGCCCTGGGCTGGCGCAGCAGTCAAAACGCTCTCATGCCAGCGTGCTTAGCGAGCGTGTGGGCGCTTGGCTCACTCCTCGGGGCGCGTCTCCGGGGCCATGCCCGCCTGTGGGGGAGTGCCTTTCTTGCCTGCGCCCTGCTCTGGCTAGTCAGTCCTGTGCTGGTCTCGTGGCGCATCCCCTATATCCTGATGCCGCCCGGGTCACCAGGAAGCCTGGCGCTGGCTCTGCTGGCCGTTCTCCTGGGAGCCAGCAGCGCAGCCTGGCTCGCGCAACAGCGCGCTTGGCCACAAGCGGGTGAGCGAACCGCCCTGGTACGGGGCCTGGTTGGTCTCACCGTCGGGCTGCTGGTGGCCTGGATGCTCCCCGCCTCTGGCGGACTCCTTGCGCTTGCTTGCTGCCTCCCGCTGCTGGCGCTGGATGCGTTCCTCTCTGGTCGCGCTCCGCTACCCACGCCGGGTGGCGTCGCCGCTCGCTGGATGGACAGATACTGGAGTACTGAGGGTTGGCCGGTGCAATCTACTGGCTGCTCGGAGGCCAGATCGGCGCTCTGGTTGTTGGAGCCTGCTGTCTGCTGGCGGCACGGAATGTGGTCGGTTTCCCCGGTCGCCTCATCCCGCTCTCCTGGCAGGCGCGGGTGCGGCTACTGGCACTGCTCATGCCGCTGGGGATGGCGGTGAGTCTTGCCGCTCTGGGTGTACCAGCGCTGCAAGCTCGCTGGTGGCTCGCCTTGAGCCTGGCCGGTTACAACCTGGCGGATGCCGTCTGGAGTATCCTGCTGCTGCGACTGCTGCCCAACCTGACAACAATGGTGCAAGCGCGACGGCACCTGCTCCTCCCCCAGCAGGATGCCAGACTGGCTGACCCCTTGCGCCTCGCTCATGTGCGAGCGTGTGAGGCTCGCACTCGACTCCTGCGAGCACAGGTTGAGGGTGTAGCTATCATCGTCTGTACACTGCTGCTGGGCTGGCTGATCGACCGACTGGGCAGTGTCGATGCCGTGCTGGTTATGGTGGGTCTGACCTTCGCGATTGGCCTGCTCTGCGCTGCGCTGGTGTGGATGCTCGTCAGGCTCACCCGTCGACTTGCGCAACAGCGCTCGCTGCTCGGTCGGCGCGACCTGCGTTTTTCCGGCAGCTCGTTTTCCAGGTTGGAATCGGCTGCCACTCATTAGCAAGGAAGGAAAGGATAGAGCTATGATACACTACTTCTCCTCTTCTGTCGGCACGTCTGGAAGGCTCATCCCTGCTCAGGGGCATGGTCGGCGCTTTCTGCGGCGCAAGCGCCTGCTCCTGGCAGTGCTGGCAGACGTGATCGAAGGCGGGGCCACCAGCGGGAAACACACCCAGGGGCAGCACGTCGCTGCCCTGGAACGGCTCATCGAGGAGCGCTGGCAGGTGGGGGCCGCCGTCGCTGTGAATTCCGGCAGTGCTGCCCTGCGCCTGGCATTGGAGGCGCTGCGGTTGGAGCCTGGGCGCGAGGTGATTGTCCCTGCGCTCACCTTTATCTCGACGGCCTATGCGGTGAGCGACGCGGGCCTGGTGCCGGTCTTTGTGGACGTTGACCCCCAGACGCTCACTTTGGACCTCGATGCGGCACAGGCCGCGCTGACACACAAGACTGCCGCCCTACTGCCCGTCCACCTGCACGGGCAGATGGCAGACATGCTGCCGCTGTTGGACCTGGCCGACGCCTCCAACCTCTTCGTCATCGAGGATGCCGCCCAGGCACACGGGGCCACCTACGGCTCCACCTCTTCCAGAAGCCATACCTGGTACGCGGGCAGCCTGGGAGACCTGGGCTGCTTCTCTCTCAACGGCGTCAAGAATATGGGCGGGCTGGGAGATGGCGGAATGGTGACCGTCTCGTCACGACTGCTGGGGCGCGACCGCACCATAGTGGATCGCCTGCGCGGCATGCGCGACCTGGGTCGTTACTCCAATGCACGCTACCTGCATGACGGCTGGGGGATGCGCGCCCGCCTGGACGAGTTCACCGCCGCCGAATGCCTGCTGGAGTTCGCCGAGTTGGAGACCTGGAACGCGCGCCGCCGCATCATTGCGGACCGCTACCATGAAGCGCTGGCACATTCGGTGATACATCCCCCCGTCACTGTTCCTGGTCGGGAGCATGTCTACTTCAACTATGCGGTGCAGTCGCCCTCGGCGGCGGTACGCGAGCGGTTCGAGCAGCACCTGCGAGCGGCAGGCATCGAGGTGGCCGAATCCTACACGCTTGTGCCTGACCAGGAGCCGTACCGCACGGGCAAGCTGCCGTGCCGCATCGAGTCGCTGACAGTCGCGAGGGAGGTCGTGGGCCACATTACCCACATTCCGCTCTATCCCGAGCTGGAGGACGAGGAGATCGAGCGTGTGGTGTCGGCCTTGCAGGCGTTTGCCCCGTAAGTAGTATACAGGATCGACGACCAAAGCTGTAGGCGACAGAAAGAGAGGCTTCGCTCATAGCTCGCAGGTACAGATGTCCTCTGTTGAAGAGCTTTATGCAAGATCCCTCTCAAAGGGGTCTGCTATGTGGCCCGGTTCCTGCAGGCGAAAGGACAGCGCCAGCTTCACTGCCTCTGTGAACTGGTGGACCGTCATGTTGGCGAGTTGTGCCTGGTGGCACAGGTAGTAGTGTTGACCGCTGCGATCAACCGCCAGCACCACCCCAAAGCGGTAGCTTATCGAGCAGTGAGCAGCCCTGAGGATATGATGCATGCGCTCCTGGGTGAGAGGAGTTGTGGCCTGCAAGCGATGGCGAAAAGGGAGGAATAACATGGGAGGTCTCCTTATGAGGATGGAACGAGTGGACGGGACAGACGAGGAGAAGACAACGGAAACGAAGCAGAGGGTGTCATGCTCCCTCTGCTCTTCTGTATCGGCAAGAGGACGAAACTCATCAGGGTGAGGCATCTCTTCGAATTGTGTGTCACCTGGCTGGTCGTCTCGTGACCCCTTTACATGCAACATGGCCCGCGACTCACCGGCCTGCCGTTTCCACCGGCTCGCCGTTCCATGCTATACTGCTGGAAACAGCGATGATTTCTCACCAACGGAGGAGCAGCCAGATGAGCGAAGACCGCCGCACCCGCTTTCCCCTGGGCAGCCAGGTGCGCTTGCAGGCGTTGTCCAGTGACCCCTACCCGCTGCTTAAAGAGCTGCAGGAGTATGAGCCAATCTCCTGGGTCGGAGATGTGCAGGCTTGGTTCGTCACCAGGCGCGCCGACTGCCTGACTATCCTGCTGGACAGCACAACCTTCAGCGTGGCCTCGCCTGTCTCCCTGCTTGAGGACACGCTGGGCCAGACCATGCTCAGCACCGACGGTGCCAGGCAACGGCAGCTGCGGCAGCCCTTCAATGGGCCGTTCGCCCCGAAGGAGGTGCAGGCTCATATGACTGCTCCTTTAGAGACCTATGTCTCCTACCTAATCGAGACGTTCATCGCAAGGGAGCAGGCAGACCTCAAAACCGCCTTTGCGGACAGGCTCTCGCTCTGGACGGTGATGACGGTACTCGGGCTACCCATCCATGATTTCTCCATGGTGCGCGGCTGGTTCACCGATATCGCTTACGCGCTAGGCAACTTCACCCGCGATCCTGAGGTGCGTTAGCGCGGGCAGACTGCCGCCGCCGCCTTCGGCGAGTACGCCGCAGCGCGCCTTGCGCAACTGAGAAGAGAGCCAGACAGCTCCGTCCTGGCGGCGGTCGCCTCCTCTGGCATGCTTTCAGATGAGGAGATGCTCTCGGCGGCGCGCGTCATCGTCTTCGGCGGCCTGGAGACGACCTCGGCCATGCTGGCTAACACCCTGTGGGCTTTGCTCAGTCACCCGGCCCAACTGGCAACGGTGCGGGCCAACCCAACCTTGCTGCCGCAGGCCATCGAAGAAGCGCTGCGCTGGGAGCCACCGGTGCAAAGCTGCACGCGCTTTGTCACCCGCCCGGTCGTCGTGCGGGGCGTGGCCCTCTCCCCGGGCGAGATGGTGCAGTGCATGGTGGGGGCTGCCAACCGGGACCCGGAGTACTTCACGGCCCCAGATATCTTCGACCTGGGGCGCGCCAACGCCAGAGACCACCTCTCCTTCGCCATGGGTAAACACTTCTGCCTGGGGGCCGCGCTCGCCCGGCTGGAAGGGGAGATCGGACTGCGCCTCCTGTTGGAGCGCTTGCCAGGATTACGACTTGACCCCGCGCGGCCCAGTGATCCCAGAGGGCATGAATTCCGCTCGCCATCCACGCTGCATGTGCGATGGGAGTGCGTGTAGGAGGGATGCCTGATGGCTGAGAGGCAAGCAGTGTGAGGAGATGAGATCGTCCTGTATTTCCCGGATGAGTGAGCGCCTACTCTGCGAGAAAAGAGGAAGAACCGATGAGTTTTGCCGAGAGTATCCTGACCGAGGACCTGGACCCGCTGCGCCAGCGCCTGCTCTTCCACCCGCTCTGGACGGGCATCGAGGAGGGCACGCTGCCACACGAGACACTGCGCGTCTTTGCCCTGCAGGACTGGTGGCTGGTACGCGAAGCGTATCGCCTTGACGCGCTGGCGGTCGCCGCGATGCCCGACCTGGACCTACAAGACCTCCTGCTCGCCAAACTCGCCCCCAAGATCGGCGGCTACCGGCTGCTGCTGCGCTTTGGCGAAGCGCTTGGCCTCTCGCGAGCCGATTTTGACGCGGTGGAGCCGCTCGCAGGCTGCATGGCGCTCACCACCTTCTTCTACTGGATGCTGGCCTACGGCTCAGTCCCGGAGAAAATCGCTGCGGTGAGTGCCAGCGAGGACATCTTCATCCAGATTTGCGCCCGCGTCGGACCCGCCCTCATGCGCAACTACGCAATGAGCGCCGAGCAGGTCGCCTTCTTTACGGCGCACGAGGAGATCGGGGAGCAGGTCACGCCCATCGATGCGCTTTTGCTGGCCCGCTACGATACAGTGAAAGATCGCCAACGCATTACGCGAGCCGTGCGCCTGAGCCATGAGTTCGAGCTGCTGTTTTACGAGACCGTGATGGCAGCCCCGCGCTCCGAACCGTGATCGAGAGCGGATCGTCCCTCTGAACCAGGAACGCCTGCTTTCATACTTCCCCCAGCTGCTGAGCAAGTATGAGAGCAATTGCCGATCCGCCTGTAGAGAAAAAGAATAAGAAACAGCTTGGCTTGAAGCTCACTCAGGCGGGTGCATCATCGCGAGAGGGATAGCGAGTAAAAGAAGCAATCGTTTCTATGACGAAGTCGGAATTAGAGGCGTTACTGAGGGAATTCGATGAGGCTTTGGTGCAAGCCTTCCCTGGTCTGGAGCCGATGAGCGTTCTGCTGGTGGGAGGGGCGTGCTTACTCTTGCAAGGAATCACCGCTCAGCCCGTGGACTCCGTGGACGTCATTATTTTAGAGATGCTGGGCAGCCAGGAACGCACCCTCGTCTTCCACTCGCCGACCGCCGACAAGATTCGCCGCATCATCAGAGAGATCGGGAAGCGCCACGGACTCAAGGGCGAGCGCCAGCAGTTCATCAATGATGATGCTGCGCCCTTTTTACTTGAACTCAGCGAGCAAGGGGTTCCTCCGAAGCGCTTGCTCACAGCCTATCGCAAGCTGCATCTCTATGCTCCGAGGGATCTCGGCTATCTTCTGGCCTGCAAGCTCATGATAGGCAGGCCCGAGAAAGACGGTGCCGATATTGCCGTCCTATGCCAGACCCTTGCGATCCAGAACCGAGCACAGGCGCAACATCTGGTGGATCGGTACTTTCCTTCCCCTGCTCAGCAGGCCACGTATCGGTTGTCCTGCACATTGGAGAGCCTTTTCGGGAAGTGACCTCCAGCAGGCGCATCAGTGTTGTCAGACGCTGCTTGCTCTGCTATGCTGTGCGCAGCACAGGTCTGCTCTGATGCGGTTGCACTAGATTTTGGAGAAAACGTCATGCACGAGACGCACTATTCACTTGCTCCCATTGGCTTCCTTCGCTCGCCTCTCAAGGATCGCGGAGCAGCTCCCAACCAGGGCCGCGAAGGTGCGCCTGACGCCTGGCTCGAGGTAGACGCAGCGGTGGCAGATGGGCTGGAGGGGATCGAGGTGGGCGCTGAACTGATCGTGATTACGTGGTTGCACCAAGCTGCGCGCGACATCTTGAAAACGCACCCTCGCAATGACCAGACCAGGCCCCTGACCGGCGTCTTCGCGACCCGGTCTCCCGATCGACCCAATCCCCTGGGCTTGCATCGGGTGACGGTCCGGGAAATCGCTGGCACGAGCGTCAAAGTGGGACCGATCGAAGCGATTGATGGGACCCCGGTCGTCGATCTCAAGCCCGTGCTTTCAACGTCAGCCGACTCCTAATGAGAGCTTCTCGCCCACAGTTCAGCGGACGCCTCGTCAGATGATGCGTAGATTTGGGTGCGCAGTCGCATTGGGCAAAAAACGTCACCCTGGAAGGTCAAGAACTCAGTCCCCTAAAGAGGACGGGCTTGTGTGAACAAGTCCTGCTTGACTAGCCTGAGTGCAAACTCCGTTGGATGGGTCATAATACCTTGTGATGCCTACTCTAGTTGCAAGCTCTATCGTCTGTGGCTAAAAGTTCTGAGAGGGAGGAACGGTGTTGCAGACACGACAAGCTCATCCAACATTGGCGAAGAGTACCCTACTCCGAAAGGATGGTAAACGTTGTGTTCGTTTACGTGTTAAATTGTCATGGCCAACCACTGATGCCTTGTCAACCAAGGAAGGCAAGACTCTTGCTGAAATTGAGCAAGGCAAAAGTCGTCAAGATGGTGCCGTTCACCATTCAACTGCTCTATGGCAGCAGTGGTTACAAACAAGAGGTATCACTTGGGGTAGACGCTGGCACCCGGCAGATCGGCATCTCCGCCACCACTGAGACGAAGGTGCTGTTTGAAGCAGAGGTCAAGCCGCGAACGGATATCCAGGAGGTGTTAGCAACGCGCCAACAGTTCCGTCGTGCCAGGAGAAACCGGAAGACGCGCTATCGCAAAGCCAGGTTTCTCAACAGAAGGAAACCGGAGAGCTGGCTGGCTCCTTCTGTACAGTACAAAGTCGATGCTCATCTGAAGACCATACGCCTGTGTCATAAGCTCTTACCGGTGTGCAAAACCACCATCGAGGTAGCGCAGTTTGATCTGCAGAAGATCAAATACCCTGAAATTGAAGGCATTGGATATCAGCAAGGGCCGCAACTTGGCTTCTGGAACGTGCGTGAGTATGTTCTGTTTCGTGATGGGCATAGCTGCCAATGGTGTAAAGGCAAGTCCAAAGACCCGATCTTGAATGTGCATCATATCGAGTCGAGAAAGATGGGCGGTGATAGCCCTGATAACCTCATCACCTTGTGTGAGACCTGTCACGATCTTCTCCATCGCACGCACCAGGAGGACCGAATTGAGCGCAAGTCCAGAGGATTTCGGGATGCAACACAGATGGGTGTGATCCGATGGCGCATCTATGACCAGGCTAAAGCACTGTTTCCACAGGTCCATCTAACGTATGGGTATATCACCAAGCATACCCGTATTGTGCATAAGCTAGAGAAATCACACCGAATCGATGCCCGTTGTATCAGTGGCAATCCTGTGGCTCAAACCGACGGGGCGTGGTATGCGATCAAGTGGGTGAGAAGGAATAACTGCCAACTGCACAAAGCCACCATTAGAAAGGGCGGCAAGAGGCAGCGCAACATTGCGCCCAAGGAGGTCCATGGTTTCCGCTTGTTTGACTGCGTGAGCTATCAGGGAACCGTGTGTTTTGTTTTTGGGAGAAGGAGTACGGGCTACTTTGATCTGCGGTCACTGGATGGGACGAAGATTCATGCCAGTGCCAATGTCAAAAAGTTACGAGTTATTCAGAAGGCTTCAGCCGCATTGGTGGAAAGGAGGGCGGCGTTTCCTTCCATCTCTCTTTAGGGGATGGGAGGAAACGCCGCATGATTGATGAAACCGTCGAACTATGCTCGTGTGGTTGTGGATGTTCCGGTGGATGCAGCTGTTGTGCCCACGACTTCGCGCCACGAGGTCGCTCTTGGCGCTCCTCAGCTCCCTAGAGCCTGTTATGCACTTTTCAAACTGAGATCGTTCTACTCCGGGGCGTGTACAGAAAAGCATACCCCCGCGTCTGAGATGATCTCTTTGTGAAGAGAAAGGAGCACTACGTATGATTCAGACCACGAAGCTCGCCCTGTTCGCGGGCATCCCGGTCGCTGACTACGCGGCGGCGCTCTCCTGGTACGAACGGCTGCTAGGTGAGGCGCCCACCTTCTTTCCCCACGACACCGAGGCCGTGTGGGAGCTGGCGGAGCATCGGTACGTGTACATTGTGCAGCAGCCGAAACACGCCGGCCACGCCATGCACACGCTCTTCGTCGATGACCTCGATGCGCTCGTCGCGCAGCTAGCCGATCGGGGACTCGACCCCTTGAAGCGGGAAACCTGCGACAACGGCGTGCGCAAGCTCACGTACCGCGATCCCGACGGAAACGAGATCGGGTTTGGCGGCGCTCCGCTGTAACCGGCTTAAGGCTGTGGCGGCTCATAGAAAGTAAGGATGTTTTCGATAACCGAAAAGTGACCGGTTGTTAACCGAAAACTAGACCACCCCACCTGCTGTTCTCTCAAAATGTTAAGCGAAAAGTATGCCACTCGATTCCCCCACAGTATTTTCAAAGCATGATATACTGATCCACGGAAGTCTTTTCACCGTTTGTTTGACAAGGGGAAGACACGCTTCCCCTGCCCGACACGACAGAAAGGAGACCATCGCATGTCCACCGAAGACAACGTCGACAAGAAGGCGACGAAGAAGCCCGCGAAGGCGATCAAGGGATTTACGAAC
>WNFI01128939.1_pt1 | contig 24799 bp, 22 predicted proteins | sample 5400471 | NCBI WGS metagenome assembly WNFI01 (sample SAMN13153348, study PRJNA577476) | soil metagenome | isolation source: 100 cm saprolite on Douglas fir-dominated hillslope | place: USA:California | collected 2013-09-17 | reverse complement strand
TTAATAATTCTCTTTGTCGCATTTGTTACTTGGTACAAAATACTTTTCAGAGTCCCAACAGGTGAAGGATATTACTATTTTGCAAGGGTAAACAATATTGACCTCAAACACTTAACCTTTCAATCAATTTTAAATAGCTACGACTTTTTTCCTAAAATTATTTTCAAAATACTAATATCAATCTTTAGAGACAATATTGTGTATTATATGTATCTCCAGTTCTTAATTATGATTGCAACTTATCTTACGTTTTACTACATACTGCTAAAAATTTTCAAAGATAAAATCCAAACTACAGTCTCCACAATATTTTTTATCACCAACTATGTAGGTCAATTTACAATGATGGGGCAAGGAGATTATCAAAGATTTATTCAAAGAGTTCCGAACATGATACCAATATTAATTTCATTCCTATTTTTAATTTATTTCCTAAGAACATCAAAAATAAAATATTTTTTATATTCGCTATTAGCCTATCTTTTATCAATAATTGCATCTCATTACACAACTTTCTTTCTCTCTTTATTTATATTTATGCCAATAGTTTATTCAATAATTACAAAAAAACTATCTCTCAAAAAAACAATCTTAACCCCAACAATTTTCACCACAACAACTTTTCTTATTATTCACACAGATCCATTAAGCAGGCCAGGTTACTCGATATTCAAATTCATAACAACACCACATCTTATCGAAATGATTTTATACCAAATATCAAATTCAGGATTTCCAATACAATTTACTGAATTTCTAGCTAGTCACCATAAACCAGCTATAGGAAGCCCGTACACACAAATATTGCTACCAGTCTTTACTATAATTATAATTTTTCTCTATTTTGGGTTTCTAAAAATAAGAAAAGAAAAAGAAACCTTATCAATCTATTTAACTCTAATAGTTTCATTATTTGTCATCTCATTTTTAATGATGTACGCATATAACACGACACCAAATCCACTAACTAACTTTGGCGAGGATAGAATATACTTCATACATTCTATCCTCTTTGCAATCATTTGGGGAACAATAATAAAAGCCTATCTCGCTCGTAAAAGCAAAAAATTTTACATCGCAACATCAATAATAATATCTATCTTATTTTTAATCCAAAATATTCCAACAATCCAGAAAGGATTGGACAAATCCGAACCTCAGAGCAAACTCACAAGCAGTTTCTTGAAAACAATGAAGAACCTATCACCACAATTTAACGAGAAAACAATAGTAGTAGCTCCTTGGCAACTATTAATTACATCAGCTGTCTACGAAGATATATATAAAATTCCAAACTCTAATTTCATTATTCTTAATAACTCGACAAGAAATGAACTCACAAAAATTCCATATAATATCAATAACATTTTTGTCTTCGACTTCGAAAGAGATAAAGTCCTAGATTATACAGAGAATTTTAGAAAAACAAATAATCTTAATATTCCACATTAAACATGGAAAAGATACTAAAAAAAATAGATGATAAGGAAACAATTTCAATTCATAAATCGTTGATAGAAAAAAAAATTATCCTCAAAAAAATATATCAAACTTTTTACAATGAATTCAAAAAAACAAAAATTCCAAGGGGAAAGGTCTTGGAATTAGGAAGCGGAGGAGGATTCCTAAAGGAGATTATTCCACAAATAATAACTTCAGATGTTATAAAAGGGGACGGTATTTATAAAGTATTCTTTGCCGAAAAAATGCCTTTCGGCAACAATTCAATTTCAAGCATATTTATGCTTAATGTTCTCCACCACATCAAAAATCCTGAAAAAGCTTTAAAAGAGATGGAAAGATGTTTGAAAGTAGGAGGTAAAATTAAAATGATTGAACCATATAATTCGGTATGGGCAAAATTTATATACCAAAACTTTCACCACGAGCTTTTCGATCCAAACTCAGATTGGAAAATAAAAGGCAAAGGCAGATTGAGTGATGCAAATGATGCACTTCCGTGGATAATTTTTGTTAGAGATAGAAAAATATTTGAAAAAAAGTTTCCTAGCTTAAAAATAATTAAGGTCGTGCCACACACACCATTTCTATATCTAATATCAGGTGGTTTATCAAAACCTCAATTTATTCCAAACTTTTTGTATCCAGTAGCAAATAAAATTGAAAAATTAATATCACCTCTAAATAAGTGGCTCGGTATGTTTGTAACAATTGAACTTGAAAAAACTATTTAGCAATATCTTTTTCGATTCTTTTGAAATCCTTAAAAAACGGATCTTTAAAAAGCAGTAATTTACAAATATTTATTTTTCTCCCAACTGTATTAAAAATATAATTATCAGAAACATTTCTAAGTTTTTGCACTTTACTTCTTTTACTTAAAATCTTAGGTAAATTCTTTATATTCCACCAAATTGCTCTTAAAATTATTAGAGGGTTTCTAATACTTCCTCTTATAAAAAAGATAAAGGCAATTCCCAAAGATAAAACAATATGAAGAGGCACTATCCACAATACATTAAAGTTATCCAGATTTTTAATTAAAGAAGAAATTCTATTTTTATAGTAATGATAGTTCAACTCTAAAACGTTCTGTCTTTTTATAGTAAAACCAACTTTATGGTATATAAAAGTCTTCGGGTAAAAAACAACTTTATAACCATTGAGCCAAACTCTCCAGCAAAAGTCAGATTCTTCAAAATAAGCAAAATAATCTTCATCAAAAAGTCCTATTTTATCTATCAAATCATTTCGAATAAGCATGCATGCCCCTTTCGCAGAAAATATTTCCTTTTCAAAACCAAATTCCTTAGAATCTCTTTTTTGAAATCCCCAATGTCTGAAAAAGCCAATTTTAGTTATAAATGACCCAGCGTTATCAAGGTAATATGGACTATCCATTATCAAAATCTTCGGTTGAATTACACCAATTCTTGAATCACTTTCTATTTTAGAAACAAGAACATTCAATAGATCATCTGGAACTTTTGTATCATTATTAAGAAGCAAAATATACTTTCCACTTGCTCGTTTTATAGCCTTATTATTTCCCCCTACAAAACCCAAGTTTTTATTACTCTGGATGGTTGCATATTTTTCAGTCCCATCATTGCTTCCATTATCAAAAACTATTAATTCATAATTCGGATACTTTAGATTCTTTAATGATTCAAGACAATCTTCAAAGACTCTTCCACCATTCCAATTAACAATTATTATCGAAACAAGCGGTTCTTTCATCATTTTTTAAACATCAAAACAAAAGTCTTTATAAATTCTATTACTCCAACTTCTTTTATATAACCTGAAACCGCAGCAATTGTCTCAAGAATTCTGACAAAAATAAAAGATAAACCAAGAAGAGGATTTTGGACAAACTTTTTCCAATTTTTAAAATACGCCTTTCTAAAAAGAAGGTTCCCTTGGGTAGCTACAAGTTCAGGATGCTTTTTGGCATAAAGCGCACTTTTGTTCGCATAGTAAAATTTTCTCTTCAGCTGATTTATCAAAGTGCGTTGAGTTTCGTGATGAAAAATATACTCTTTTGCCCAACCAATCGTATATTTAGAGCTAATCCGTTTAGGCAAATCATAATCTTCAGTACCCGTTAATTCTGGATCATATCCATTAAATTCCTTAAAAATAGTTTTCTTGAAAAATCTTGCAACCTCAATTGTTGGGTCGTTCATGTACATTTCTCTTTCAAAAGCGCGGACTTTAGACATAAAACCTTTGCCAACTGTTTTTTCAGGGATTATTAAGGCACCATGCCCATTTATGTTTCTCATACAACTCTCAATAACTTTTGGATTAAGCTCCATATCAGCATCAATAAATAGTAGATAATCCCCACTAGCTCTACTGGCACCAAAATTCCTCTGAATGCTTCTCTCTTGATGATTTCTAGGATAGACTTTTTTTGTATACTTTTTTGCAATACTCACTGTATCATCAATCGATCCATCATCAACAATAACTATTTCAACTCTTTTGTAAGTTTGTTTTTTTATACTCTGAAGATTTCTAGCAATATTTTTGCTCTCGTTCCAAGTTGGAATAATAACTGAAACAAGTGGACTCATAATCTAGATTCTACATCAATACGAGCTTTGGTGCTATACTACAGCCAATTAATATGTTCAAAAAGATACTCTACAATTTTTATAAAATTACAGAGAAATCAAAAGAAACAGAACTAAAAAACTCTTTAAAAGAAATTCCAAAAGATGGGATTCTTTTAGATATTGGATGTTGGGATGGAGTCAAAACAATGTGGTGGGCAAAGGCAGCAAAAGCTAAAGAAATCTGGGGAATTGAAGTCGTTCCAAGCGCAGCAAAATTAGCTAAGAAAAAAAACATAAAAGTATATATAGGAGATATAGAAAAAAAGTGGCCAATTAAAAATAATTCTGTAGATTGCGTACTTTCTAATCTAGTTATAGAACACCTAGCAGACGTCGATATATTCATCTCAGAATCAGCCAGGGTTCTAAAATATGGAGGATACAGCATTGTATGTACAAATAATTTATCAAGTTGGCACAATATAATCAGCCTGCTTTTCGGATGGACTCCTTTTGATCTGACCAATTCTTCCAAGAAAACTTGGTCAATAGGAAACCCGTTTGTCGTACATAAAAATGAAAAGTCTATTTACGGCAAAACGTTTCTCCACAAATGTGTCTATACAACCAGATGGCTTAAAGAATGGTATCAACTTTATGGACTTAAACTAATCAAAACAAGAGGAGCTGGGTATTACCCTTTCCCTCCAATATTTGGAAGGTTGGACAAAAGGCATGCTGCGTATATAATATTAACGTTTAAGAAATAAATATGAAAGCAAAGATTTCATTTATAATTCCAGTCAAAAACGAGGAGAAATCTATTCTCCAATTAATTTCTGAGGTAAAAAGGGAAGTTAGAAAATTAAAAAAAACATATGAAATAATTCTCATCGACGATGGATCTACTGATAAAACATATGATGTTATAAAAAAGATTGGAAAAAAAGATAAAACAATAAGAGGTATAAAATTACGAGGTAACTGGGGAAAATCAGTTGGACTTTCAATAGGATTTCAAGCAGCAGTAGGTGAAATTATTTTTACGATGGATGGAGATCTTCAAGATAATCCAACAGAGATTCCTCATTTTTTAAAAAAATTGGATGAAGGATATGATTTAGTTTCTGGCTGGAAAAAAAAGAGGAATGATCCAATTGGGAAAAGACTTCCATCGAAAGTAATGAATACTCTGGTACGATTACTAACAGGAGTTCGTATTCATGATATGAACTGTGGTTTTAAAGTTTACAAAAAAGATGTTGTACAAAACTTAAATCTTCACGGTGATCTTTACAGATTCATTCCAATAATTGCACAAAAACAAAATTTTAAGGTAGGAGAAATGGTAGTAACACACCGCGCAAGAAAATTTGGAAAATCGAAATATGGACTTGGTAGATTCCTAAGTGGCTGGTTGGATTTATTAACAGTTTTCTTTTTGGTCAGATACTTAAGGAGACCAGGACACTTCTTTGGTTTTATCGGAATAATTCTATTATCAATAGGCTCCCTTATTGGACTCTATATGTCATACTTAGTGATCACAACTGGAAGTATCCAAAATCACCATCCATTATTATTTTTTGGGGTAATGTTAATTATTCTTGGAGTTAATCTTATAATGACAGGTCTGCTTGCAGAAATGCTCCTTCACTTCTCAAGTCCACGTGATTATACAAATCTAATTACTGAAAAAATATAATTTAATGTTACCCAAACTCTTCAAACAAGAATTTTCCGGAGCAATATTTATTTTTATATATCTTCCTTGCTCTGCCGCAAATGGCTCAATAAACTTCCCATCTTTTGGAGTTTGACCAATAACTGGAATCAACCAATCATCAGGAAGTTCTCCTGGCAACCTCGTCCATGTTTTCTGATCTTTTGAGATTTGTATATATGCATCTTTAATTTCAACACATTTTTTCTGAAAATACGTCCCCTCAAGTCTTGATAAACTAAGCTCTTTTTCCACATCAATTATTAAATCATTCTCGTTTACTATTATCTTTACCCTTGTTGTACTTTTTTCATTTAAATAATTTTCTTTTGTATGAGCCAAATCGTTTTTCCAAACTTTAACGACTGCAACTCCATCAGAAAATCCCTCATAAACAGGATTCATTTCTCGCTCTAGATATGAATCAAAATATGAGCGTTTGTCGGTTCCTTGATAAGTAAGCGTGATTACATATTCACCAAGTTTTAAATATCCACTTCGATATGAATTAGCTACAACCAAATCACTCCTATAAAAAATAGTTGGAACATTTGGGAGAAGTTCATAAGCATACGTAACCTTTGCTCCACTATCCGCATTTTTATCTATCCAGTAAACTGCCTGCCTATATGCCGACCCAAAAGTATTTCCCCAAGCAGGAATATTTTGTGCTTTTGCTCCCTGTAAACCTCCAATTAAAAAATTAAAATAAGTATCCTCAAATGGATAAGTCTTGATTATTGGAACAAGTAAATTTAAAAAAACAACAAGCACTAAAATCTTTTTATTTACTCGCGAGGCGAGAGTGCTTGCTCCTATTCCCGCTAATATTGCAAGAGCTGGTACATACTCCATTATTTGCCTAATTCCGCCATAAATATTCGCCCCATGCCAGGTAACCCTCGCTATTGGAATAACAAGCCAAAATAAAAATAAAATAAAAATTTGTTTCTGCTTTCTAAAATTTACAATTCCATAAATAATTCCAACAGCTGAAAGGATTAGAATAACAGGCGGTGTTGTTGTAATTATCCAGATAACTGGGTACATGTTAATTCCAAAGGGCCCAATAAATCTTATGTCAGCAAGTCCTGTTGCAGACCCTATTTCTCGATAAAATTTAACTACATCACTTATTTTTCCAAAAATATCAGGCCAAAGATATGGCCAGCTGCCAACAAAAATTCCAAATCCAATCAAAATCGCAATTATTCCTGAAACTAATATTTTAATATTAAGCTTTTTCCAAGAAATTAATATCCAAGGTGTTATTACAAAGACTACAAATAAAATATTAAATTTAGTTCCCAGTGCTAATCCAAAAAATACTCCAGAAAGAAGTATCCATTTAATTTGTCTTTGGGTTATTCCCTTCCAAATAGCAAAAACAAAAAAACTCCAATAAACAGTTTCAGGAACATCTTTCTCAGTATTAAAATGCATCTCTGACCAAAAAAGAGGATACATTGCAAGTGACAAACTCGCAACAAGTCCAGCAATTTTCCCATATACTTTTGAAGTCCAATAAAAAACAAGCGAGACAAGAGCGGCGGCCAAAAATACTCCATATACGTGGTATGCGTCAATATCGTTTATCAATCTTAATTTCTGGAATAAAACCAAATTGAAAAAAGATGAAAGAATATCAGATAAAGGTGGATGTCCATACCCATCATATTGCATCATCCATTTAAAATCTGCTTCGCTATTTTGATAAAAGCTCCTAATCTGAGTTGTCATTGGCAAAATTTTTGTCGGGTCCTGAAAATAACTCACAAATTTGGGTAGATCAGAATAACTTTTATTTCCTGTCAAAAAATAATGAAGATATGCCTGACCCCGAGTTAGATGATTAATAGTATCCCAATTAATTCCATAATCTTTGAGAGTAAGTAAACCTGCTATAAAAAAAACAGCCCCTAGAATAATTGCAATTTTAGATATAGTTAATTTCATAAAGCTCCAACTAAAGTTGATATCACTTTTCTTATTCCTATTTCATCCCCATCCTGAACAAACTTTTCAAGTTTTTCCAAAGATTTTGGAAGTCTTTTTATATCAAATCCAAAACTTTCAGTAATAAATATTTTCTCATCATTTGTTTTTACCATCTTCTTTCTCTCCTTCCCATTAAAAAGCTTTTCCTTAATTTTTTCACCTTTTCTTACCCCTGTATACACGATATCTATATCTTTCTCTGGAATTAACCCCGAAAGCCGTATCATTTGTTCGGCCAAATCAACAATCTTTACAGGTTTCCCCATATCTAGGACAAATAGCTCTGATCCATCACCCAAGCTCCCCGCTTTTAAAATTAATTGTGCAGCCTCAGGTATAGTCATAAAAAATCTTGTCATTCTTTTGTCAGTTATAGTAAGTGGCCCACCGTTCTCAATCTGTTTCCTAAAAATAGGAACTACACTGCCATAGCTTCCAAGTACATTTCCAAATCTAACTGCCATAAACTTAGTTTTCCCGTTAAGCATTTTTCCGATTCCTTCTGTAATAAGTTTCGTTGCACCCATAATATTCTTAGGTCTTGCTGCTTTATCAGTAGATACCAACACAAACCTTTCCACACCATTCTTCTGTGCTAAAACTCCCACATTTAAAGTACCAAAAATATTATTTTTAATCGCTTCTCCAGGATTATCTTCCATTAAAGGGACATGTTTATACGCAGCAGCATGGTAAACATAATCTGGTTTTATTTTTCCAAATATATCTACCATTCTTTTTTTATCAGTAATATTTGCAATAAAAAAATTAAGTTTTAATTTAGGGAATAATTGTTTTAATTCCATTTGAAGTTCAAACATCCCATTCTCCCACCAGTCAACAAAACTAACCTCCTTTGGTCCATATGCGCAAATCTGACGAGAAAGCTCCGAACCAATTGATCCAGCAGCCCCTGTTATTAACACTTTTTTCCTTACAAAAAATTTTTTTAACCCTTCGACGTCAGACTTAATAACAGGTCTCCCTAATAAATCTTCAACCTGAACTTTACGTAAAGTTTCTACTTTTGCCAACCCTTCGATAACCTCTTTTACTCTTGGAACAATTCTAAACCTTACTTTTGCCGCTGCACATAATTTAACAACATCTCCAATAACTTCTCCTTCTGCAGATGGCATTGCAATAATTACTTCATCAATTTTTTTGACTTTAATTATTTTCTTTAATAAATCTGTACCACCTAAAATTTTTATTCCCTTGATTTTTAAGCCATGTTTTTTTGTATCATCATCTAAAAAACCAAAAATGTCATAAAGCAAATTCAAATCAGGAACCAACTCCTGTCCTGCAGCTCCAGCTCCTACAATCAAAATCTTCTTTTTCATATAGAATTTATTTCCTTTAAAAAGGTAGAAACAGCAATTTCTTGTTTGTAATCAGCAGATATTCTTTTGAGACCTTTTTGTCTTTTTTTCTTAAAGTCCCTTCCTTCCTTCATTGCTTTGTACATCTTACCAGCTATATCTTCCGGATTTTCACTTTTCGCAACTAGGCCAATATTATATTTATTAATTGCATATCTACAATCACCTACATCTGTTGCTATAGTCGGTAATCCAAAACGCGCCGACTCAACCATCACAAGAGGAATGCTTTCGGCACGTGATGTGATAATGTGTGATTGTGCAGATTTCATAAAACTAATAATTTCATCTTTACTACTATTTCCATAAAATTTTACGTTGTCACTTAGTTCATTTTTAGCTACGTACTCAACCAAATTATTCATCATTGTTCCAGCACCAAGAACATGAAGAATAAACCTTGAATTTTTCTTTTTTAACTCTAAACATGCTTTGATCAAAACATCTGGGCCTTTAACTTTTTCCAGTCTACCAACCGACAAAAAATTAAATACATTATTAGAAAACTTCTGAGGTAATATTTTGCTGTCTTTAAAATCAGTAATAGCCGACATAAAATTACATTTCTTTCCTGATAAATTTTCAGTAGCATTAATAAGCCAATAACTATTAGAAAATCTATTACGTGCCCGTCTCAAAGCAAAAACTGTCAATTGCCTTAAAATAGGTAATTTAGCATATATGTTGACATCTGATCCAAGTATCCAAACAGAATAAGATGTTTTTAATCTTAAATTCGCCCAAAGAGCATATATCGAAGATGGCATTGTCCAACAAGCCAAAATATAATCTATTTCGTTTTCCTTTACAAATTTTTTTGCTTTTTGTGATCCAATAAAAATCAATTTAAAAAAACGGAAAACGGAAATAGGTGAGTAGAAAGGCCAATTTCCAAATTTTATCTTTGGTCCTTTCCAATCCATCCACTTTACAGGTATTTTTTTATATTTTTCTTTTTTTCCACCAAAATCTGGGCAAAAGATAAAAACATCTACATTTTTATAAAGTTCATTTGCAAAATCATAAACAAAAATTCCTGCATCCTTTCTTTCCATAGAAGTAATTGGATAATTATGAGTAAATATTGCAATTCTTTTTCGTTTTTTCATCCTTAATTTTTCTAAAGCAATTTTTGTTCCAAATACCAATCAAAAGTTCTTTTAATTCCTTTTTCAAGAGAAACCGAAGGTTTATAACCAAGTTTCTTTTTGGCCTTACCAATTCTATACTTCTTTTCTTGAGTAATAAAACTGACTTGTCCTGATTTACCAAAAACACCTAACAAGATTAACGCAAACTGTTTAGGGATAAAAAAATTAGGGATTTTTTTTCCCACTATTTTAAAAATTTCTTTCTCAACATCCAAGAACCTTGGACATGGATCATCTCCAATAATAAAATCTTCACCAATAGCTTCTTTTTTTATTGCAGACAAGACAAGTGCATCGATCAAATTTCCTACATAAAGAGTATGAAAGTAATTCTCCCCCTTTCCAATTGGGAAATATATTCCTTTTTTAATTAATTTAAATAATCGAAAAAATACAGGTCTTGTATCTTTGGGTCCATATGCCAAGGTTGGTCTTATAATGACAGTTTCAATTTTATCTTTATATTGTTCTACAACCCTCTCACCTTCCAATTTGGAAATTGAATAAACACCCCAAGGATTCATTTGTGTTTTTTCAGTGACATCATATGCTATACCACCGTATACGCCAACGGTAGAGACATGAATAAACCGAGTCACTTTACTTTTAATACTCGCTTTTATTAAATTTTCAACTCCAACAACGTTGGTATTCCAATATTCAATATCAGCCAATTTATGGTAGGGTAATGCGCCTGACGTGTTAAAAACAATATCAGTATTCTTTGTTGCTTTAATCAGACTCTTATAATCCAACAAGTCTCCAATAAAATATCTTAATTTAAGATTGGAAAACAATTTAATATCTTTTTTCTTTCTTATCAGAATATTTACTTCAACTCCTTCTTTGCAAAGTTCATCAACAAGATTTCGTCCAATAAAACCACTTGCTCCAACAACAAGAACCTTTTTATTTTTTAATAGTGAGTTCATTTCAAGCAATTGTAGCAAATAATTTGAAACACAACTATAATACAAATAATGAAAAGAGAATACCAAAATAACTACGCAGCAGGACGTCTGCAAATGTATCATAAAAAATCACGTGAACAAAAAGCAATCCGCATTACTAAAACTCTATCTCATTTTTTTGGAACGAATAATATAAAAAAACTTAAACTCTTAGACGTTGGAGCTTCAACAGGAATAATAGACAATATACTTGCAAAAAATTTCAAAGAAGTAATTGGAACAGATATAGATAAAAATGCCATAAAATTTGCAAGGAAAAATTTTGTCAAAAAAAATCTTAAATTTAAAGATGAAGATGCTATGAAATTAACCTTCAAAGATAATTTATTTGATGTTGTAATTTGTACTCACGTATATGAACACGTACCAAGTCCCAAAAAACTTTTTAATGAAATTTATAGAGTTCTAAAACCAGGTGGAGTTTGCTATCTCGCAGCTCAAAATAAACTATGGCCACTTGAAGCTCATCATAATCTTCCTTTTCTTTCATATTTACCCAAAAACATAGCAGATATCTATATAAGAATATTTAGAAATAAAAAAGAATACTATGAACATCCAATGAATTACTGGGAATTAAAAGAAGTATTAAAGAAATTTAAAATCAATGACTACACTCCTAAAATACTCAATGAACCAAAAAAGTTTGGGTATAACAACCAAAATATTGGTATACTAAGCCAAATTTTTAAATATTTTACCCCCACACTATTCTGGATATTAGAAAAATGATGAAAGGTATTTTTTGTATATCAATCGACACTGAACTCCTTTGGGGTCGTAAAGACATTGATTATTCAAAATTTATCGAAAAAACGAAAGGGGAGAGATTGATAATTAAAAAACTTCTTGCTCTATTTAAGAAATATAATATTCCAGTAACTTGGGCCATTGTAGGAAAATTATACGAGGGCACTGATCCTCTGTGGTCTGGTAAAGACATTATTTCATGGATTAAAAAAGATAAAATTCACGAATTAGGAAGTCATACATACTCCCATGAAATTATTAACCAAATCTCTGCAAAACAAGCAAACGATGAGTTTGCTAAAAATAAAGCACTTAGTTTTGTATTCCCAAGAAATAAAATAAAATACCTAGATCTTCTTAAAAAAAATGGTTTCAAAAGCTATAGAGGAAAAGACAAATCTGAACACGAACTCCTTATTCCAAGAATCCCTCCAACTGGAAAAATAAAAATAACAAAAAATTTAGTACAAATTCCAAGTTCTATGTATTTTGTCTCAGCTAGAGGAATAAGAAAATATATTAGCCTTTTTAACCTAAGATACATTAAATCAAAACTTGGAATAAATAGAGCAATCAAAAAACAAGAAATTTTTCATTTATGGTTCCATCCTATTGATTTTGCAGACAATACAAAACCATTACTTAAAGAACTAGAAGAAATACTAAAATATGTGAGTGACAAAAGAAATAACGGTCTACTCGAAATAAAAACTATGGAACAAATTGCAAAATATGAAAAACCTTTGGAATAAATTTACTGATAAATTTGGAGGAACAATTTTCCATCCTCAATTTATAATGCTTTCATATAGAAATGTAGCAATTAAAGAAATACTAAAATATGCAAAAGGGAAAAATCTAATCGATATTGGCTGCGGCAGAATGCCCTACAGAAAAGAGTTAGATAAAATTGTAAAAAACTATACTGGCGTAGACCATCCAAAAATATCAAAACTCTACGATTCAGAACCAAAGCCAGACATCTTATGTGACATCACAAAAAAAATCCCAGTTAAAAATTCAACTTTCGATGTTGCTATGATGCTTGAAGTTCTGGAATACCTCGAAAATCCAACCAAAACATTTCATGAATTGAAAAGAATCCTTAAACCAAACGGAATCTTGATATTTACAGTTCCCTTCCTTTATCCCCTCCATGACGTTCCATACGACAGAAATAGATTTACAAATACTCAAATAAAAACTTTTTTAAATAACTCAGATTTCAAAATTTTAAAATTAAAAGTTCACGGAGATTTTTTAAGTTTCTGGTTTCAATCAATTAATGTCTTTTTATTAAAAAGAGTTATGGATATTTTGAAAAATAAAAAGACATTCTTTTCTCTCTTTTACTTAATTTTTCTATTAACTTTAACTCCAATAATAGTGCTTGTCAGTAATTCTATTTTTAGATTAACAAAAGGTCTGAAAATACCGAAGTATCCAAATTACTTTCCTCTAGATTACCTAGTAGTAGCAACTAAACTGTAATTGAGTTTAACTTATCTAGAATCGATTGAAGCTTTGTTTTATAATCAGGGTATTGCACCATCAAAGAGTTCACAAACTTTTTCAAGTTAGATACACGGTTATTTATTTCGTCTTTCGTAGCTTGATCAACATCTCCTGAATTTTTAGCATTAGTTAATTGAGTGCTAGCCTTATCAAAATCGCTCAAAGCTGAATCAAGAGTCTTATTGGCAAGATCAGGTACATTTGCTTTAATTAATACTTCAGCCTCCAACATTCTCTTTATACCAAGAAATATTTTATAATCCGCCTTTTGTGCTGAACCAAAAATGAAAAACCCTCTGACATCCTCTTTCAAAGTCTTAAGAAAATAAATCTTACTTTGCATTGTTTTTCCAGCTGACATTGGCCAAAAAAGCTCAAATGAATTCACCACTGGAACTGGTACAGGAGTTGGACTTGGTTTAATAACTACAACTTTTGCAAAAACTGAACTCGAAAAAGCGAAAAGAAGAACTAGACTGGAAAATAAAGCTAAAAGCCTTTTGTACATGACTCATTTTAACCCGAGTCTTTCAATTAATGCAAGACTCAATTTTTTAGATTTTTTCCAATCAAATTTAAAACTCCATTTTAAAGCCCCATTTTGCAATTTTTTATACAACTCTTCATCTTTCAAAATCTTATATACATTATTTGCAATCCACTAGCCCGGGAGAATTATATGCAACAACAGGTGTCTCCATCGCATTTGCCTCAATATTAACCAGTCCCCAACCTTCAAGAAGCGAAGGATTAATAAGAATATGTGCACGTGCTAAAAGTTCAAATTTTTTCTGCTGTGTCACAAATCCAAAATAAGTTAAATCTTTTGAAAAACCAAATTTCAATGCTGTGTTTTTAATTAATTTTCTATACACATCACTCGTTCGCCCCACAATCCAGAATTTATATTCTCCCATTTTTGAAAGTTCACCAAATGTTTCTAATACATCGTCAATTCCTTTATCTTTGGAAATTGCTCCCAAAAACATTACAGTTTTTACTTTTTCTTTTTTAAATCTCAGCTTTTGCTCTTGAATAATTACTCCATGATTAATTATGTTTATATTTTTTTCTGGAATCCCAACTTTTATTAAACTTATCTTTGCTGAATTAGATCCAGTCATAAAAGGAATGTCACGATAAAAAATAAAAATAAAAGGCTCGCCAAAATAACCAATAATTCCAACAATAAGATTAAATGGAGAAGGAAATTCGTTTTTAAGCCAAACTTCACGAGCTACTTCCTGAATCACAGCCAATTTAGGTCGCTTGACGTATAATGGAGTAAAAAAAGGAAGTCCATGAAATTGATCAACTATTAAATCAAACTTCTTGTGGTTTTTTAAAAAATACAAAAATCCTTCAATCTGAACTCCAAAATATTGTATTCCTCTTCTTATTATTTTTACTCCATCTAATGTCTCCTTACTTGGAAGTCCAACTACTCTTGAAGAAAATAAAGTTACATTATGCCCTGCCTCAATCCATCCCTTCATGTGCTCATGCATGACTTGTTCAGCACCTCCAGCAGTTGGATGTTTCGGATCACGCCATGAAAAAACCAATATGTTCATATTTAAGATTCAGAGGCCTTAATAATCTCTTTCACCGCTTCAATTACACCATTATAATAAGTTCCTGGGGGAAGTGTATAACGAAGTGCTTCAATAGAATACTCAATCGCTCTTTCTCTCTGCCCTTTGGCATTTGCAAATTCTGCCTTTATTCTATAAATATAAGCTTTAGCACTTTCTCCAACAGCTTCAGAGCCTTTATTAAAATATTCTTCACTTTTCTTAACCATTTCCTCAGCTTCATCAATTCTTCCATCCTTAATTAAAACTCTAGCAAGCCATGAATAGTTGAAAGCCACACCACCATCACTTTTAAGCGCCCTATATCCTTCTAAATTATTACTAAAAAGTTCTTCACATTTCTTAAGACCAGATTTTTTACCTTTAAAATAAAGAGCTCGGGCTGTAAAATGTTCGATAGTTAAAAACCTATCGTCCTTGTGTCCTTCTATCTCCAAAGACCGTGGGCACTTTTTATAAATCTCTCCTGCTTTTTTGAAATATCTTATCTCATCGTTCCACTTAGTACGACATTCTGCAAGCCAACCTCTCTTTTCATAAATTGCACCCATAAATTTTTCTTCACCGCTAGACAACTTTTCAAGTTCATTTAAAATTTCCTCCGCTTTATCAAGATTTGAAGCATTTATTAAAACTTGTACCAGGGAAACTCCATAATGAATCTTCTTATCTAAATTATTCTCTTTTACAAATAGGGTGTAAAACATCTTAGCTGAATTCTCATAATCTCCCGCAATATTTAAATCACTGGCCTTTTTGGGAGTGGAGTTTACAAGAGTTGTAAATTGAATAGTAATAGCAGCCCCTTTTGCTTGGGCCTTTTCTAAAATCTCTAATACTTTTTTTGAATCCATAATTTACTGAACAATCCAATTCTTCTTATTTCTATCATCATAATAATGAAGAATCTTCAATCTATAAAAAACTGCAGCAGTATCCCAAAACATTTTAAAAATCGTAGTCCATTTTATATGGCTAGTTCTTGTGTCAAATTTAACTTCAATAGGAGCTTCATAAATCCTATTAAATCCCAGGTATTTAGCTACAGCTAACATTTCAATATCCATTGCATACCGCTTCACTAAAAGCCTTGGAAGAATTTTATCAATAACTTCTCTTCTGAAAATCTTAAGTCCACTTTGAGTATCAGTAAGTGGAAGTCTAAATAAAGTTTTTACTCCAATATGGTATCCAATACTCAAAATATGCCTTAAAACAGGATAATTAACACGCGATACGGGGTGACGCTTTGACCCAACAATAATGTCAGCGTTATACCACTCCATATGACTCATTAGCATCATAATTCCTTTTGGAGAAATATCCATACCAGCATCTAAAAAAGAAATTAAGTTTCCTCTCGCTGCTTTCATCCCCGCTCTCACTGCATGTCCTTTACCTAAATTTTTCTCATATCCCAAAACTTTTAAATTTTTAATCTTTAGTTTTTTTGCAGTCTCATAAGTTTTATCCAAAAACCCGTCCACTACACAAATAATTTCGTAATCATATTCAAGCGGAAGCCCTCGACGAAGTGTTTCATCAATATTTTCAAGGTCTTCTTTAATTGTCTTTTCCTGACGATACGCTGGAACAATTAAAGATAGTAAATTAGCTTTTTCTTTTTGCATACTTCAACCGATTGTACACCAAATAAACAAATAAAATAACAAAAAGAATAATCATTAAAACCAAAGAGATCTGAATAACCAATAATAAACTTGAATGATAAAACCAGATTAACATTATCTGCAACACCGCAATTATTAAAGGCAAAATCACTACTTTTACTTCATCAATTGAAAGAAAGAAATTCACCATAAAAAACGTTACTGTATAAAAACAAATAAATAGCCCCATCCAAACAAGATCTGCAGATGGTATTAAATTATTACCTTTGGCAAACATCTGAATAATTATTCCAGGAAAAAGGGCATAAACTGCAACAATTCCAAGTGAAACAAAAATTGTAATAAGAAGAGAAATTAGAAGAAGTTGAAAATACTTTTCACCCCTTGAATGACGTCCAGCAACAAGCGGGAACATTACTCCAGCAATCGGTGCTGCTGCAAAATAAATAATCTTGCCCAAAATTGAAAGGGTTGCATAAATTCCAGCGTCTATGTCAGAAAAAAAATGTTTAACCAATATCAAATCCATTGTAAAATATGATGTAAACGCTAAAGAAAAGATAAGTACAGGAAATGAATATTTTAAAAATTTATTAAAATCAAAATCACCTTTTGGTTTTACTTTCTTCAAAAATTTGCGAGATAAATACCAAGAATATAAATAGCCCAAAATAGCTCCAAGTAAAACTCCAATAATTGCTCCAAAGACATGCCAGCCAATAGCAACAAAAATAATTCCAAATATCAACTTTATTCCACTTGATAAAACATTTGGCCCCACGTTTCCCCAAAACTGAAGTATTCCTTGGAGTAAAGATTGATTAATAATTGTTATTAAACTAAGAAATACGACAGGAGCAATAACAAGAACTTCAAATAATTTAATATGCAAAAAATTCGACACGAAAGGAGACAAAATAAAAACAATCACCGCAAGTCCCAGCCCTAACTTAAAAATAAGATGGTTAAGCTTGTCATATACATATGCTGCCTCACCATGGTTCTTTGCTGATGATATAAATTTAATTATCGAAGGACTTGCTGATATTGGAACAATTGTTACTATATAAAAAATTGCAAAGACACTAGACAACTCTCCGTAACCCACTATTCCTAAATTTCTTCCCATAACTACTTGATAAACATAATTAATAATATTGGCAAACATATTTCCACCAACCATAAGTACACTTCCAGAAAAAAGTGGATGATTTAATATTTTTTTCATAAATGATCAAGCTTTGCTTATAACTTACGATAACCAGTATCCTCTCCAAAACAAACTCTCCGCAACAACAAGCATTAAAATCATAACAGAAAAAACGAAATATCTATATATTTTAGGTATCTTATTAAGAATAGATGCAAATAATATAAAAACTGGAAAAATAACTAATACATAACGAGGCATCGAAGAAAAACTTCCAGCTAAAGTTGGAATCAAATAAGCAGCCAACGCATATATTGAATAAGAGATTCTCAATCTAAAAAATCCATAAATTATCAAAAATAAAAATAGGGCACCACAAACGAATTCTAAATAAGTCGTAAAAATATTTGGGAAATATGAATAAGAAACATGTGGCAATATTTCAAAAACATATCTATAAAATACTTGTGGTAATAATATTAAAGTAGAAGATCTTTGCTGTCCAAAAATTGATACTTGGTGTAAAAAGATCAACGGATCACCTGTTGTTTTCCATAAATAATACATATAAGCCAATAAACCAAATGGAGGAAACATAATTACCCCCACAACCTTTGTCGCTGAAGCGAGTGCTGCCAGTATTGAACTAATCAAAAATTTTCGTTTACGAAATAAATAAAAACTCCAAACTACTAAAGCCAAAAAAATACTTTCCGTATAATACATTCCAAAATAGAAGGAAGTTGGAAAAACCAAAAGTAAAATAATAGTTAACCTGACAACTTTCTCTTTAAAATCCAATCTTGCTAATTTATATAGCCCAACCAAAGCAACTAAAAAAAACAGATTAGAAATTATCAATCCTCCCAAATTACTAAAATATCTCATTAGTACCGGGAAAAGAGGGAAGAAAAAATATTCTAATGGCTTATATCCATCACGAGCTATCGCCAAATAATGTTCTCCGTCAAAATTAAAATGTCCCCAAAAAATAGGGTTAGTAATATAATTAGAGTATCCTCCTCCAAAGTAATTGTGGCTAAAAACTGGAATAAACTTTACTGCAAAAATTGCTATTAAAAAAACTCCCAATCTCCAAATCAAAAAACTCTTTAATATAAATAAAAATTCAGATTTTGGCATATACATCTAGAGTTTCTTGAGCTGTTTTCTTCCAAGAAAAATCTTTTAGTCTTTCTTTACCTTTCATAATTAAATTCTTTCTAAGTTTTTTGTTTTCGATTGCTTCTATCAATTTTTGTGCCACATCTTTCGGATCATTTGGATCGATATATAAACACGCATCTCCTCCAACTTCAACCAGAGCCTGAGTTCGACTTGCAACAACTGGTGTACCATATTCAAAAGATTCAAGGAGCTGCAATCCAAAACCTTCATACAATGATGGTTGACAATAAACAGTTGCTCTTTTGTATATTTCGCTTAAATCATCAACATATCCTAGACGAATCACATCTTTGTCATTTTTGTAAAGTCTTAAAAATTCCCTCCAGGACTTATTTTCAATATTATTATCTACATTTTCAATTGCAACTTGTTTACCAGCCATCACCAATTTCAGTTTTGCCAATTTGCACGCCTTTGCTAAATTAATTAAATTTTTATTGTAATTTACATCCCCAACATAAAGCACAAATTGTTTTGGCAGATCTTGTTTCAACAAAAATTCCATAGAATTTTTGAGACTAGTTTGAGGCGCTAAATAAATTACATGAATTTTGCTTGGATCTATTCCCAAAAATCTAACAATATCTTTTTTAGATGTTTCTGAAATTGTAATGATAGCATCCACATTTCTCAAATTAAATTTCTGTAAAGCAAAATAAATCGATCCTTTAATTCCAGCCGGGTATTCCTTTGGATAAATAAGTCTTATTAAATCATGAATTGTAACAATCACTTTTTTCGCAGGTCTTCTAAATGGAAGTGTTAAAGCATGCGGCCGAAAATATTGATAATGAACAATATCGTATTTACTCAAGTTAGTTCTCGAAAAATTAACAACCTCTAATTTAAAATTTTCATCTTGAAGTTTCGTCAGTTCCTTAACTAACTCTTTAGTATGAAACCCAATACCACGAATAGAATCCCCAGAGCTAAGTGGTCCACTATCAATCGCAACTTTCATGCCCTACCTCCTGTCCAATATTTAAAATAAGCAATTGGAAAATGCCAAGCTGAAAAAGCACTCCACAAAAATCCTCTTATTCCATCCTGAAATCCTTTGTATCGAAAATACAACATTAAAAATTTTATTTTTGCCTTAAAAATTGCATAGTAAAATAAATAAAAAATATTTTTAGGGGCCTTTCTTTGACGAAGTTCTTCTGCATGCAAATCAGTATAACGATTTAAGCGCATTATATATTTAGAAAGTGTTGGAGAATCGTTGTGTAACATGTCATTAAAAAGCCAAGAAACGTTTCCATCAATTTGCATAATGTCATGCACTGATTTCAAACCAAAATGTGCCTTTCCTCGCTTCACAAGTCTAATTGCAGGATCAGGGTAAACCCCTGCATGGATCAGAGGCTTTCCGAGGAATAAATTTACCCGTGGAATAAAAAATGCAACAATTTCGCCATCTTTAGTTCCTATTGAATCATCTCTTTGTTCAATTAATTTCTGATGCCTCATGAACAAATTCCACTTCCGTGTGTCTGGAATTTTTCTTTGTTTTATTTCATTGTCCGTCATATTTATAACTTGTTTTATTTCTTGCGCGAGCTTGCTCGCGATAATCTCATCCGCATCAAGCTGAAGTATCCACTCACCCTTTGCCAAATCCAATGCTTTTTGTTTGGTTATATGAAAAATATCGTGATGTGGTTCTTCAATTATTTTTGCGCCAAATTTTTTCGCAATTTCAACTGTCTTATCTGTCGAGTATTCATCAACAACAATGATTTCATCCGCAATTTCTTTTACAGAAGATAAACACGCAGCCAAATTTGCTTCTTCATTTCTTACGGCTAGTACTACACTTAGTTTCATATTAATTAGCAACTACTTTAAAATACAAAAATCCACTGGTCCCATATATACTTTTTACAATATTTGCTTCTTTTGGAATCTCCTCATTAGTTCCAACTATCATTGTATTAGGATTTTCAGGTTTTGCCTGATCAAATTTAATGCTCGCAAAATAGTATTTATCAAAATGATTTACAGTAGATAACCCAAACTGATCTTTTCCAGTCAAACTATGTTCTGCCTGAAATTTAGCAGGGGAATATTTCATATAGAATAAGAACAAAATATAAGGCTGGTCATATCTATCTGTTACTAAAACCTTTTTATACTTGTCTTGATTTGCTTTCACATAATCAACTAATTCTTTAACGCCGTATTGAGACGAATAAGAATACTCCTTCGCCATATGCACATAATACATCTGTAAATATCTCGCAAATCCCCAAGTTACCAATATCGCCATAATGAAAATTAAAATCTTTTTTCCTTTCATTATTCTTAGCAGTTCCACACATCCGTAGGATGCGAGAATAACAAGTGGAATAACCATATTCTCAGCCCTAAGTGCACTTGGTGCTTGAAATGTTAGTGCAGAAGCAATTGGTCCAACCACAACCCACATAAGCAAAACCTGTTCAGGTTTTCCTATTTTTCGTTTCATAATCATCACGCCGCCTACGGCGATAAAAACTATATCTATTAAATACATCTGTCCCATCTCAGGAACTTTGTTGCGAGTCACCATATCCCCTGACAAGAATAAAAATTCGCCGTGGAAATGTTTCTGCCAATTATCCAAAAATGCCAAAGTATAACTAACTACTTTGTTGTGCAAAAATACAGTAGTTATTGAATTGTTATATAAACCATGTTCTCCCCGCTGTTCTTCAACACGGCTTCTTGGTCCAGGATCTGCAAATAATCCCACACCAGCCGCTCTATTTAACACTCCACCATGAGTAAGATCTAGAAATAACGGAACCAATAAAATAAATCCAACAATCCCTGCAACCAAAAATTTGCTTAAATTTTTAAATACTTCTTTCCTATATATTAAAACTAATCCCAATCCAATTAGTGGAGAGATAACTCGAGTCGCCTGATAACAATACATAGACAAAACAAATAAAAAGATACTTGATATTAGATATTTGATATTAAGATTTTTAGAATTAAAACATTTAATAAAAAATAAAATTCCTGTAGTAATTAAGAATGTCGCAGTATTGGTCTCCCATCCACCTCTAGAAAATTGTATATGCCAAGGAGAAATCGCCAAGAATAGCGCCGCAACCAAAGCCAAACCTTCCTTTTCTTTTCCAAAGAGCTCTTTAGCTAATAAATAAATCACATAAACACTTACCACGGAAATTATGGCATTTGGTATTCTTACCACCCATTCGTTCAATCCTAGCGTTGCGACAAAAGGAGCAACGAGATATACATATAAACCAGGTTTGTAATCATTAAACGACTGGAAATCAATCGGCCAAGCGTTCCCATGTTGATCATGTCCAGTTTGAATAAGTGAATAAGCATCATAGCCAATACTCGCCTCATCAGCATTTAATGCAGGATAAGAATTAAGATGCCAAAATCTCAGCACAAAAGCCAAGGCAATTATTGCAACTAAAATTATTTTCTTATATTTCAATATTTTCATAATTATTTAATTTCTAATATTCTCCAAGCAGTTGTTTTATTATTCAAATATTTTATCTCATCAATCAAAGTAAATTGTTTTGGATCATTGGAATCAAGTGGTGGAATTACTTTAGTGTCCGCTACAATCAAATCTCCATGATCACCGCGATCACGTGACCAATCAATCGCACAAAAACAAATATTATCCAATTTTTCAATGTGTCCCACATCAAGCCCATTATCTTGTTTTAAATATGCTTGTTTCTGCCACTTCACAGGATCATACTTTTGGAAAAATAAAAAGTAAATATAAGGCTGATCATAACTTTGTTGGACAATTACCTCTTTGTAATTTTTCTGGATTGGAGTAATTTTTTCTACCATTTGTTTGTACCCATATTGCCAAAATTGAGAATTGTGTATTGGCTGATGCACAAAATAAGAATCCAGGAAATAGACATAAGTTGCCGCGTACACTCCAAATACTATTAATACAAATATCTTCTTGAAATTTTGAAGTAAATAATTTATGCCAAAAGCAATAATAATTATTAACGGAATCGAAAGCTGAAAACTCCTCACAGCATGCACTTGATCACGAGACAAAATTGCAGGAAGCGGCGCCAAGAGTAACCAAAGTAAAACAAATGCAGTTTCTTTTGTAATTTTATTTTTCAGTAACGCGACTGTCCCCATCGCGAGAAAAATTATATCTCCAATAACTAGCACCCCTTGATATGGTGGTGTATGTCTTGGATTGCTTGAATCTCCTTCAAAAAATAAAAATCTTCCTGAAAAATGGTTAAAGAATCTTCCAGCAATTCCTCTAAAAAAATTCAAAGGTTCATTATAAAACAAATCATAAACTATACTTCCCTTCTGGACATTTGCTTCCTTCAAAAACGCTTGCAAATATGTATCAGGCCTTGGATATGAAAATACACTAAAGACAGTTAACCTCCCACCTTGGCCACTAAACAAACTTAAAATAATTGGCAAAGAAATAATTAAACCAACAATAAAAGCTGTCGTCAAATATTTAAACGGCAATTTCAAAACTTGCTTCCAATATAAAATTCCCAAAATTGCTATAACTATTCCCGTCGACAATTTCGCTCCTTGATAATCAACTAAAGTTAAAGCAAAAAATAAAGCTGACAAGATTATAAATTTCGAATTCTTAAGGGATTTCAAAAAAAAGTAAACACCAGCAAGAGTGAGTGTTAACGCCACATTTACTTCCCAAGCTCCTCTTGAAAAATAAATAAGCCAGGGATTGAACGCCGCAACAGCCATTGCAATCAAAGATAGCTTCTCCTTTCCAAACAATTCTTTTGTAACAAGATAAACTAAAAATACAGTTATTGTTCCAGCAACAACGGAAGGGAGTCTCACAGAAGTTTCGTTAAGTCCGAACACTGCGACAAAAGGAGCAGTGAAGTAGATATACAGTCCAGGTTTATAATCCCCAAACGATTTAAAAATAAGTGGTAAAAAAGTTCCATATTCATCTTTGCCAGTTTTTAATATTGAATAGGCATTATATCCAAGAGATGCCTCATCTGGAGTTAGCCCTGGAGGATTTGAATCTATTCTATATATTCTCAAAAACAAAGCTGCAAGGAGGATTAAAAGTATAATTACGAAGCGTCTCATTTGTTTAAGTATATCTCAAAAGCAGTCTTGCCATCCAAAAACCTCACTTCATCAATTTTTCTCCAACCACTTGGTGCATTATTTGGAGTTGTAATCAAAAGACACCGTAAAGATCTACAATCTATTATTTTTTTTGATTCTGTTATAAAAGTTTTTTCAGGACGATTCGGCTTTGACGAATCGGGTAATATTTGCCAATCATTCACAAACCAGAACTTATCAAAATGATCCACCCAATACCAATTAGACTGATAAAAACGAATTAGCTTTGGATCAGATATATATATCGCAGGGTCATATTTCATAAAAAACAAGAAATATTCATGAGGTTCACCATAAGCTTTAGTAACGATTATATTGTCATATTTATTGTAATTTTCTTTTGAATAATCCACGATCTGTTGATATCCATATTGCCAAGCCCAAGAGTAATTTGTTCTATAGCTTTTTGCATAAACATTCAAATAATTCTCAAGAGAAAATAAACACAAAAAGACAAATCCAATAGTCGCCAAAATCTCATATTTGGGAGTTCTTTCTAAAACTTTATAAACACCAAGTGCAATTAGTATTTCTGGAATTGGAAGCATCGTAGTAGCTCGTATTACAGC
>WNFI01657897.1_pt1 | contig 24805 bp, 20 predicted proteins | sample 5400471 | NCBI WGS metagenome assembly WNFI01 (sample SAMN13153348, study PRJNA577476) | soil metagenome | isolation source: 100 cm saprolite on Douglas fir-dominated hillslope | place: USA:California | collected 2013-09-17 | reverse complement strand
CCCCCCCCCGCCAGCATGAGGGCACACCGGCACGTCGAACTTGCGAGCCAGCAACAGCACCGCCAGGACCTCATTCACCCCGCCCAGGCGGCATGAATCAAGCTGACAGAAGTCGATTGCCTGCGCCTGGAACAGCTGCTTAAACATGACGCGGTTGTGCGCATGCTCTCCGGTCGCCACGCCGATCGGGGCGACCTCCCGACGGATTCGAGCGTGACCCAAGATGTCGTCGGGACTGGTGGGCTCCTCGATCCAGAAAGGATTGAAACCGCTCAGCTCGTTGACTCGGTCAATCGCCTCCTCGACATCCCAGGCCTGGTTGGCGTCGATCATCAGAAGGCGGTCAGGTCCGATCTCGTCGCGGATCAGCGCGGCGCGGCGGGCATCCTCGGCGCGGGACGCCCCAACCTTCATTTTGAAGGCGTTCCAGCCAGCGGCCACTCCCTCACGACAGAGTCGCTGTACCCGCTCGTCGGAGTATCCGAGCCAACCGGCAGACGTCGTGTAGGCGGGATATCCGCGTTGGCGCAATTCCACCTCCCGCGCCTGGCGGCCGGCGCTGCCGTTCTGCAGGATGGCCAGCGCTTCGTCCTGGTTCAAGGCGTCGGTGATGTGCCTGAAGTCGATGCAGCGCACCACCTCTTCGGGGCTCATGTCCGACAACAGTTGCCACAGGGGTTTGCCCTCGAGCTTGGCCACCAGGTCCCAGATGGCATTGATGATGGCTGCCGTGGCCAGGTGCACGACGCCCTTCTCGGGCCCGAGCCAACGGAGCTGGCCGTCGCCGGTGAGGCGACGCCAGAAGGCCCCGGGGTTATCGCGAAACTCGTCGAGGCTGGTGCCGACGACCAGGGGCTCATACGACGAAACCGCCGCCACCGTCAGCTCGTTGCCCCGTCCGCAGGTAAACGTCAGGCCGTGGCCCTCCTCACCGCCACTTGTAGTCACGGTCACGTAGGTGGCCGAATAATCTGGCTCCGGGTTGAGCGCGTCGCTGCCGTCGTGCTCCACGCTGGTTGGAAACCGGATATCGCGAGCCACGACTGAGACCAGCGTGGTCATACGTTCAAAAGAGGCATGGCAGCGACCATACCACCCTAATGGCGGGGCGTGCACAAGCGATTGCTCAATTCGGATGAGTAGCTTCGAAAGGGGGATTGGCGCCTTCCTGCCGGAGGTCGCCGCCGGAATTTGACAGAGGCTTACGGGTGGCAGTAGGATGGGCCAGGCAAACGATTGTTCATTGGCGGGCGTGCCGGCAACGGAAGGCGCGGGTTGGCGGGGTTAGCAGGGCACCATGATCACAGTTCCTGATCGTGCTAAGGCCAAGAAGCCGGAGGGCCGACTGGTCGGGCTGTTCAACATTGCCGTGGCGACCCTGCTGGCGATCGTTGTCACGATCGTCGCGCTGAGCGCCTCCAATACCAATCCGCCCGCGGTGGCCGAGTTCGCTCCCCAGGCGGTGCAGCAGATCAAACAGGCGCCGGCTGACCAGACCTCGCTGGTAGGGAGGGGGAACGGTGGTCTGGGGCTGCTGAATGCCCCCCCCAGCCCCCCGGCCGTGGCTTTGCCATCCCCGCCAACAATCGATCGGGGCCGGATCCGTCAGTGCATCGGCACCCCGGCGCGCCAGATCCAGGATCCGCAGTCGCCACCCTGCGTGCCGTACTGGCCAGGTGGTGACAACGGCGGTGCCACCTCGCGCGGCGTTACTGGTACTGAGATCAGGGTCGCGGTTCCTAGCTACGACGCCAACTGCGGCTCGCTGTGCGCCACCGACGTCGCGTTCATCAACTTCCTGAACTCTCGCTTCGAATTTTACGGAAGGAAGATCGTGCCCGTACCCGTGGACGCCTCGGGCAACCAGCCGCAGCAGCAGCGGGCGGAGGCTGTCGACGCGGCCCAGAACAAGCAGGTCTTCGCCTCGGTCGACTACAACGGCCAAGGGGGCTGGGACTACGCCGACGAGATGGCCAACCAGCACGTGGTCTACACCACTGGCCGACTGGCGCAATACGGCAACGCCTACCTCGGCAAGAAGGCCCCGTACATCTGGCAGTACGCCATGGCCTGGGACATGGAGCAACGCAATGAGGGTGAGTGGGTCTGCAACCGGTTTGTCGGCGGGGCGGCCAATCACGGCGACCGTCCGTGGCTGCGGCGGCACGATGGACGACAAGGACACGTTCATGGAGGTTACCGGGCAGGACTTCAACGGCATGGTGGCCGCACTCGCCCAGATGCACCAGGACTCCGTCACCAGCGTGTTCTGCCTCTGCGCCTGGCTGGCTGATCAATACGCCAACGATTCCGCCGACAAACAGGCCTTCTACCCCGAGTGGCTGGCCTCGACCTATCTCTCAGAGGACGGCAGCGGCGAGTTCGGCCAGACCTGGAATGCTGACCAGCGCGCCCACGTCATGGGCGTGACCTTCCAGCCACGCGAGGTAAAGTGGGCGGACGACCCGGTCGAATGGGCGCTCTATGGAGGAAATCCCGGCGGCAACTGGTCGACCGCGGACGGCCATGCCAACGCCAGCCCCTCGGCGCCGGCCAACCCGTATTTCCAATACCGGTCCTGGCTGCTGCTGGCTTCGGGCCTGCAGATGGCCGGTCCCCACCTGACGCCGCAGTCCTTCGCCTCGGCTCTCCAGCGGACGACGTTCCCCAACCCGGACACCACCATCAAAGCTGGTTTTGTGGGCTTCCAGGGGAACAGTTACACGATGACCCTCGACGGGGCGGAGTTCTATTGGCAGGAGGGCGCCTCTTCGACAGAGCCGTCTGCCAGCGGTTCGGGATCCCTGTGCTATATCGACCACGGCGCTCGCCATAGCCTCGGCAACTGGCCCAAGGGGGGCGATCCCTTCCTGCCGGCGGCGGGGCCGAGCGCGTGTGACAGCGGAGCATACCCGGGCCAGCCGTAGATTCTCTGGGGGGTGACTAGGAGCCCAGGCTACTGCCCACGGTTTCTATGGCCTGGGGCATCGTGCCGGCTGCCACCGGTATGGCCAGACTCGAGTGACCAACAGCGGTGGTCACGTAGTCCCCGCCGGCGCGTTCGATGATCTCCATGCCCAGGCGCGCTCGGTGGATGCGCTCTCGGGTCATATTGACCGCGGTGGCGGTGAGGTGGGCACCGGCAGGATACACGTCGGGTGCTCCTGACAAGCCGAACTTGATGTGGACCGGGGCAGCCACCCGGATGATGTCGGGGATCTCGTGGAGGCGCACGAGGCCGCGCATTGACGAAGGAGACTCAACGTAAACGTCGATTGGGACATCCACTGCCGCTCGGATATCGGCGATCTCGTCAAGGGGCAGGTCGGTTGCAATATTAATGGTGTTGGCGCCGAGGTTCTCCAGCACCCTGGCGGTGGCGGCGTTGGTCACGGGCAGGCTCACGGAAGTCTTGATCTGGAAATCCGGGGGCAGGCCGCCGTCAGCCCGCAGCCGGCTGACCAAGTCCAGAGCGCCGACGTCGCCGATAAGGACACTGCGAAAACCGTGAGCGGCGGCCCGGCGGGGTTCGTTCAGCACTTGCTCCAGCTGCCCGCTGCCGAAGGCCGAGGCGCCCGCCACCGCGCCGCCGGTAGAACGGGCCATGGCCGACGGTCCCCACGACGCGTTCGGCCGGGCAAATAGGCTCACCTCGACGCACGCTTCCGCCGCCATCGCCGCCATCGCATCGAGCTCGGCGTCGGTGAGCATGAGGACACCGCTGCCCTGTGAGTACCGCTGGGCCACTACGTCGAGACGAGCCGCCTCCTCCAAGGCGGCCTCGAGGCACTCGGGGCCCTCCGTGCTTGGAATCTCGATGCGGTAATGGGCCCCATCGGGGAAGCGCTTGTCAGACGTCGAAGCGCGCACGTCAGTTATGGGCAAAGTTGGGGGCGGCACCGATATTGACACTGAAGTCGAGCTTGTACTTGCTGCCATCCTGCTTCGTGATCGCGTGGACTCGGTGCTCGGCCACGGGGAAGCTTCCGAACTGGGTCGCGAAATCAACCAGGTCGTCAAAGGACTGCGATTCCGCTGAGTTGTTCTGCTGGTTGGTGAGCGTTCCCACCAGCTCGACGCGCCAGCTGTCTAGGTAAGTGCCGCAGGCATCCACCCGCTGGTGGTCGAGCACCTGGGTGCCGGGAACATTCGGCGGGGGAGTGGGCGGGTAGCCTGACACTGACGGCGAGGGTGGCTGCGGAGTGGGGTATTGCGGATATGACGGATTGGGCAGTGGCGAATTCTGGTAGTTTGGCGGCGATGGGTATCCCGGGAAGGGGGGGTAGCCCGGGTACGCCGGGTACGAAGTCGCGGGTTGGAGGGTCTCGGAGACCTGGTCCACCGCGTCAGAACTGTGGGCCTGGAACGACTGCGCGATCTGGGCCGGGAACGGCAGCACCAGCAGCATGGGCTGCGGGTTGAAGGTGAAGGTGGTCGCTCCGGTCTGGCTGACGCTGGTCTCCTTGGTGATGTAGATCCCGGCGGCGACGGCGTTCGAGCCCACCGGGGGGGCTGCCGCGCCCTGAGGCAGGACCCGATAGGAGGTCGTGTTCGTCTCGCCTGCGTACTTCTCGATGACGTCGAAGTTGTAAGCTCCATCGCCCTTGGTGGTCTCAGCCCGGAGGACGTTCGCGATCTGGCGGGTGCCGGTGCTGGGGTAGCTGGTGACCTTCTCGTTACTCGCTCCCACGTTACTGGTTAGCGTGACTTTGTAGTGGAACGGATAGGTGGCCTGAGCGGGGAGCTTGGTCCCGGTCGCGTCGGCTTCTAACGCCGGCGCCGACAGCGGGTCGGCGGTCGGGCAAGGGACCGGAACGGTTGATAGTGAACTGCCGGCCGCCGGTACGGGCGGGAATGGAAACGCCTCGGCCGGTAGATTGACGTTCAGCCCGGCGGCCGGCGGCGGGCTGGCCCGGTGCTGGAGGCCGAGAATGATGTCGATCGGGTTCTCCGTGAGACCGACGTTGAGCGCGATCGTTGGACCACAGCCGGCAACCAGCAAGCACAAGGGCAAAAGCGAACCGTTACGGAGTCGGAGGCGGGGCTTCCATTGCAGTCTCAATCTCATTCGACTTGGACTCCTCATGGCGACGGGTTGGTGGATGGGCTGGAAGAGGCACCCGGCGATGGTTCTGGTGACCCGCTGGGTGACGGGCTGGCGGAGGTGATGTCGATGTTGCTCCCCGGGTTCGGATTCTCGGTGGCGAACACCGGCGGCGGGATCGGCACGGGACTTGGGGTCAGCCCGTGCTGGTAATCGACAAGGCCCTGGAAGACGCCGTCGCTGGCCGCGGCGGTGAACTGCTTGCGCAGGATCAGCATCACCACCGTGTCGGTCCGCGGGGGGAACCAGATATAGATCCGCTGCGCCGGCAGCTGCATGACGTAGGCTCGCTCGCTGTCGCGGTAGATGCGGTCGAAGCGGCCTCCGCCCAGGGACCGCTGGATCCCCTTGAATACCTCGTGTCCGGGGCAGCTGTCCGGGTTTTGGACGCAGAAGTCGGTCTGATTGTCGACCATGTCTCCGGTTTGGACCTCGGGCGAGAACAGGGAGATCTGGACCGAACCCTCGATGATGTCATCGTGCTCGACGAGGTACACGAGACCGGCGGTGACCAGTTTGCCATCCTTCTTCTGCTTGAAGGCCGCCTCGGCCTTGGCGCTCCTGTCGAAATGGAGCTCCGCGATCTGTGGTGGAACCAGGCTTGTGGACAGGGGACGCGGCGCCGCCGCTGCCGGCTGGCCACAGCTGATGAGGAGGGCCGAGGCCGCGCCCAAGGCGCCAGCCAGCGAGGTGCGTCGCAGAGCCGGCTCTTTCAAAGACGTCCGGGCGACGGCGGCGAGCATCCGGCTGAGGAATGGCTGCCCACGGCTGAGGCGCCGCTGCAAAGAAGCCGCGAGGCGGTAGGCAGCTTCGACGTCCTCTGTGCGCAGGTCGCGGCGCAAGTCGCCCCAGATTGCCCGCTCCACGAGCCAGGCAAACTCCTGGTGCTCGGGGTCAGAGTCCAGGCACTCCAGGAACTCTGCCGGGTGGGCTGCGGGATCCCCGATGGTGAGGTCGTGGCACCGATCACGGAACTCCGCATAGAGCACCCCAATGACGGCCTTCGGTCCGATCTTGCGAGCCCAGCGGCGCCGCAAGCCTGTGCGCAGCAGCTTCAGGAGCCAGGGATAGCCGATGAGCGCGGCCGCGACCAGGAGGAGGAAGGGCGCCGACTGGACCAGGAAGTAGCGCACGTACTCGTACAGCAGCAGGATGGTCGGGTAGTTCACGACGACATACACGATTAGCTGCAACTCGTCCGACTGCCGAATGTTGGGGCGGTCGTTCTTCTGCTGGGTGCTAGTACTTGGCTTTGCCTTCGGAGGGACGCCCACAATGGGAAGCCAGCCATGCTTGTCGAAGTAGACCTCCAGGAAGGTGGTGCCGTCCTTGGGGCGGATCTCATACACACCGTCCTTGTTCTTGGTCCCGCCGTAGTAGCCAAAGCCGATCCTGGACGGAACTCCTGCCCAGCGCGCCAGCATGGCCTCGGCGGCAGTGATCTCGTACGGTGAAGCGTTGGCGCCGCGCATCATCTCGCCGACCCGAGAGGGGCTGACGTCGACCGGGTTCCCAGCGCCCGCCGCGACGACTTTGTCGTACAGCGACTGGCGTAGAAACTGCAGCCGGTCGAAGGCGTTTTCTGCAGCGTTCTGCTGGACCGCCAGCTGCGAGTACGCCCGAAGGGAGGTGACCACCTCGTTGGGCGGCGGCGGAATAACGAGGAAGGCGCTCACACTGCTGGGCGGCTTGCCGGCCTTGACCTTTTCGTCGCGGGTCGGAGCGGCTGGCGCCGTTACTGTGTACGTAAGCCCGTTAAAGGCGGGGCGGTCGGCCAGACGGATTGTCTGAGCCCGCGGATCGTATTCAAGCCGTACGTGCGCGCCCTTGATCGCATCGACGCCGGCGATGGAAGGGAGACCGTGACCCCGCACATCGGCGATCGTGAAGGTGGCTGTGATGTCGCCCTTTCTCGGCTTGGTTGCCCCCGGGATCCAGCTGGGAGGCTGAATCGGCCGGAGCAGCTTGGCGTCGTACGGCGGTAGCAGCCAGGCTCCCTGGGCTGCGTCATACGTATCGATAACACCAAGGCGAAGAGGGACCGGTGCGCTCGAGGTGTATCTGAAGATCACGCGGTCCGGCTCGCTCTGGGGTACCTGTGGGCGCTGCGGGGGGATAATCCGCTCCCTGTCGGGTTGGGGAAAGAGCACGCCTGCGTAGCTCAGAGCGAAGACGACGGCTCCCACACCCACGGCGACCGCGACGCCACGCAGCAGGCGGCGCGCCTCGAAGGCGCTGCTGAGCTCGGCGTTCTCACCGAGCTCGGCGCCGTACGCCACCGCCAGTGCGACGACGACGAGGACCACCGCGACCGCACCCGCCACCACCTCTGTTGCCGCGGGCTGCAGGAGTCCTGCGCCGACGATGAGCGGGGCGGGGATCAGGACGCCGATCTTGGGCCGACCGAGGGCGATGGCCAACAGGGCTGAGCCCGAGGTGAGCATGGCGAACAGGAGCACGAGCACCAGCCGCCAACCGGGATCGAATGGGACGGGAGGCTGCAGGAACCCGCCGCCCTTGAGCGCGTCGGTGACAAGCCCTGGGACGGTGGCGCTGCCGCCAGTAGCGTCGGGAGCGACCAGCGCCGCTCCTACGAGTCCGGCCACGGCCAAGGTCAAGGCGGGAAACAGGCCGGGGCGGCGCAACCGATGGCCCAGTAGAACCATGCCCGCTCCAATCCCCACGCCCAGCAGCGCCACTCCGTGGGCCAGGAAATCGCGGAACATGTCCGCGACCATCCAGGAGGCGGCCGCGGCCGAGGCCGCCGCGGCCAGCGTGGTCAGGTACGGAGAAACTCGCGGCCCGGCGGCCTCCTCAGGGAATTCCAGTGGCTCGAGCTCGTGGCGGTCGTCGGGTGGCCCCGGCGGCGGGGGGTGCTTCGGTACGACGGCTGTGATGTCGCCCTGCTTGAGATCGACGCTCACGTCCTCACCGTCCGCCTGCGCGCAGATTCGTCTGGAGACTGGCCTTGAACACGCCGGCCAGGGGCGCGCCAGGCTTTGCCTGTACCACCTGAGCGCCAATCTCCCGCGCGCGGGGGAGCGTGGAAGGGTCTGACTCCTCCCAGGCGATCACGACCACAGTCAGGGAGGCGCCTCCCTGGACCAAGAGGTTGCCGCTGGCGGCCGCCGCGGCGTCGAAGTGGCTGGTGATGATGACGATGTGGGCGTCCCGCCGGCCGCCGCGCGCGAGGCGCTCCAGGGCATCCGACAGGGGTTCCTTGGACATTCGGACCCTTGCCAACTCGTCGAGGAAGGCGAGGTGAGCGCGGGGGCCTCGGAAGCCCCTGCCCAACTCGCTGTAGTTGACCTCCAGCTTGGTGTTGAATCCGTCCTTGATGTGTCGAACGCCGACCGAGGCGGCGGCGCGCACCGCCGTCTCGAATGTGTCTGACGGATTGCCCGGGCTATGCCAGTTGACGTCGGTGTCCAAGACCACCGCAATTCGGTCCGAGATGCCCTGCTCGAATTCGCGGACGAGGAGCTTGCCGGTGCGCGCGAAGGCGCGCCAGACCACGTGGCGCAGGTCGTCGCCGCGCACGTAGTCTCGCATCCCGTAAAACTCGAAGCCCTCGGGCCACGCCCTGGAGTTTGGCGGACGGAGAGGCGGGTCCTCGAAGCCGCGGGTCAGTGGCCTATCGAGGACGATCTCGGCGCGCGGGTGGACGATTATCTCGGTGACGGGGAGCAGCAGCTGCTGCCGTCGGGCCAGGCCGAGCGGGTCTGTGAACTCGGCTGTCAGCGGGCCGATCTTGTAGACGCCGCGCAGGCGCGGGTTGATCGTGTAATGGAATTCGAGGTCTCCGTCGGGTCCTACGCTCCCGATCGGAATCCGCACCGTGGTACCCAGATGAGGGTGCAGCTCCTCTTGGATGACGAAGGCGCTGATGCGCCGGTTAGCCCTCAGGATCAGGTCGACATCGAGGATCTGGCCTTCTCGGGCGCGACGGGCCAGCTCCGACCTCTCGGCCTGCACGGGCCGCTTGCGGCGGGCGATGTAGACCGAGACCCCGAGCAGGAAGAGCGCGGCATAGGACAGCAGGAAGATGGTTCGCCCACCCAGCACACGGGCGAGGATCCATCCGCCGAGGGCAAAGCCAATGACAATCAAGCCGCTGACGGTGAGTCCAGTCTGCAGCTCGATCGCGCCGATGAGCCCCCCGCGGACCTCGGTCTGCACCCGCCTTCCGGCAGAAACGCCAGCGGCCATCGATTAGCTGGACTGAAGCCCCATGGGCGCCTTGACTCTGGAGGAGATCCGCTCGACCACCTTCTCGATGGTGTCGTCTCGAAGCTCGGCGTCGGGCGTCAGTGCCAGGCGGTGCGCCAGGACCGGCCCGAGGACCAGCTTGACGTCCTCTGGCAGGACGTCCTCTCGGCCGTACGACGCGGCCACCACGCGCGCCGCTCGCATCAAGGCCAGCGAGGCACGAGGGCTGGCCGGTAGCTGCAGCGATTGGTCCTGTCGCGTGGCCTGGCAGATCTCGACGATGTAGTCCATGATCGCTGCCGAGACCTGGACGTCCTTGGGCCAAGCCTGCAGGGCCAGCACATCCTCGACCGAACAGACCGGCGTGAGGGAATCGATGGCCTCCGCCTTGAAGTTGGCCAGGAGGACCTCGACCTCAGCGGCGTGCTCCGGGTAGCCGAGTGAGATCTTGAACAGGAATCGGTCCAGTTGAGCCTCCGGGAGGGGGAAGGTTCCGGCCAGCTCGATTGGGTTCTGGGTTGCCAGCAGCAGGAACGGCTTGGGCAGGTCGTGAGTGATTCCGTCGACTGTGACACGGCGCTCCTGCATGGCCTCGAGAAGGGATGATTGCGTCTTGGGCGTGGCGCGGTTGATTTCGTCCGCGAGCAGGATGTTCGTGAAGACAGGCCCCGCCCGGAACTTGAATTCGTGGGTTGCCAGGTCGACAACGGAGGACCCCGTGATGTCCGAGGGCAGCAAGTCCGGCGTGCATTGGATGCGATTCGTGTCTGCCTGGATGGTCTGGGCGATTGACCGCGCGAGCATGGTCTTGCCGGTCCCGGGGAGGTCCTCGAGCAAGACGTGACCCTCGGCCAGGATCGCGCTGACGATTAGGCGGATCGGGCGGTCCTTACCCTTGATCACCTTCTCGATGTTGGTGACGATTGCCTCGAAGCGCTCCTGGAACAGCTCTGGGGTTAGCTTCTTGCCTCCCTCGATCTGGCGGGCGGCGCTGCGGCTGACGGGCTTAGCTGTCAATGTCACTCCTTTGCTCCTTCTATTTCTGGCTAGCGGGTTTGGGGTTGAGTTCCACGGAGCGGGAGATGACCGCTTGTGAGGCCCCACCGAGAATCGCGTCGATGACGGCGCGGCTGTCCAATACGTCACCTGGAGGGCCGGACGCTATCACCGCTCCGACCTGCATCGCGATGAGACGGTCGGAGACGGCGGCTACCAGGCCGAGGTCGTGCTCGATGATGAGAATGCCGCAACCCGTCTCGTTGACGATCCTGCCGATCACGGGGGCCAGTTGCTCGTTTTCTGCCTGAGCCAACCCGGAGGTCGGCTCGTCGAGCAGCAGCACCTTGGGCTGGGCTGCCAGCAGGCAGGCGATGTCTACTATCCGGCGGGTGCCCGTCGACAGTTCGTTCAGAAAGCTGTTGGCGTAGCGTTGTAGTCCTAGACTGCCGACCAGGTTGTCCACCCGCCGGGCCACCCGGGCCTCCACCTTCCTCGTTATCGGGCTCCAGACGGCGGCCTGCAGCACACTGCGGTTGCCAAGGTGGCGCTCGAGGGCGACAGCGATGTTCTCACGTACGGTGAGCGCCGGGAAGAGCTTCACGTTCTGGTACGAGCGAGCCACGCCAAGGCGAGCTCTGGCGTCGGCGCCCAGGCCCGAGACGTCCTCGTTGACCAACGTGATGGTGCCGGAGGTCGGGGTGACGAATCCCGTGATGACGTCGAACAACGTCGTCTTGCCGGCGCCGTTAGGGCCGACTATCCCGACGACCTGACCTGCGCTGAGTTCGAGTGAGAGCCCGTCGAGGATGGTGACCCCTCCCATCCGGACATGGACGTCGTTTACCGTCAGGACGCGGTCGGTCGCGTCGAGCTGGCGAAGGACCTTGCGAGTCTGGCCTCCCAGCGATGAGCTCACCGCTTGGCTCAAGAAGACGGATTGAACGATGTCGCCGCGGCCGGCCAGATCGGCCGCTGGCCCGTCGTATTTGACCTCGCCGCGCTCCATGTACACGGCCCGGTCGGCGACCGAGAGGGCAACGTTTACGGACTGCTCGACGATGATGATCGTCGTGCCCTGGGCGTGGATTCGTCGCAGCACTGCAAGTAGCGTCTCCACGACCGCCGGCGCCAGCCCCAGCGACAGCTCGTCGATCATCAGTAGGCGAGGCCGCATCAGGAGCGCCTGCCCGAGCGCGAGCATCTGCTGCTCGCCGCCGGACATGTCCCCTCCGAGTGTGTGTAGGTTGTCCTTCAGCCGCGGGAAGAGTGCAAAGACCGCATCCGTCTGTTCACGGACGTAGCTGGGATCGTTCCGATACAGCCAGGCAGAAGCTTCAAGATTCTCGGCGACGGTAAGGGTTGGGAAGATGGCGCGACCGCCGGGCATCATCACCACTCCCTTGGCAGCTATCCCGTGCGGGGGAACGTGCGTGATGTCGTCCCCGTCGAGGAAGATCGCTCCATTGGAAGCCTCCTGGATGCCCGCGATGGCGCGGAGCAGGGTGGACTTGCCGGCCCCGTTGGTGCCGAGAAGCGCTACGATCTCGCCCTCCTCGACATCCAGGTCGACTCCGAACAACACTTGGGCGCCGTCATACGTGACGTCGATGTCGCGGCAGATGAGCATCTTGTTCCTGCCCCGCTGTCGCGCTTGCCTGGCCTCCTCGTCGGCCATGCTGGCGGCGGCGGCGGCGCGAATGTCTTGCGCTACGCCCGACGAGCCGGTGGCCAGGATGAGTGCCGCGAGGAGCAGCACAGGGACCAGCGAGAACATCGCGTACACGATGCCCTGCTTATCTGCCAGCCCGCCGAAGAAGGGAAGGAGCAACTGCCCAACCAGGATGAAGGGCGCAGTCGTCTGCAACCCCAGCCCGCGGATCCTGGCGGGCACTACCAGCGACACCAGGCTGGAGAGCAGCGGGAGGAAGATGCTGCCGCAGAAGGTCGGGATCGTGGAGATGATGACCGCCAGCCAGAGATAGGGCGTCACGAGGAGAAGCACCAGGCTGACGGCCTCGACCACGAACAACCCGCCAAGAACGCGCATCACCCGGCCCGGGTCGGTGGCAAGGAGACGGTCCGTCAGGCCGCCCAGGAACGGCAGTCCGATAAGCGTAGGGAGTAAAGAAACGCTGCTGATGATGGCGCGGCCGGCCACCGGGACGTGGAAGCGGTCGACGTAGTAGAAGCCCAGAAAGATTGCCGCGGCGGCTGAGACGGTCACCAACGGGAACACCATCCAGATCCGGCGCAGGGTCCGGACGCTGGCTGCGGCCCGCCACCCTTCCGACCACGACACAGCACGCTGGGCGTGGTTGGCCACCTCTTCAGATGCCCCCTGCGCTCGCCGATCGGTAGCGCCTCGTACCGGCTCGCGCAAGATGAACAGTAAAAGGGCGACCGCGGTCGCGACCGATCCCATACCAAGGAGAGCGGCGCGCCAGCCGAAAGCCTGGGCGATGGGACCCACGATCAGGGGCCCGCCGATAAGGCCGATCACAGTGGTCACGCCAAGAAACGAGAAAACCCGCGCTCGAGAGCTGGGCGGATAGTAATCGGTGAGTAGGGGAAAGCTCACGGGGTTGCGCAGGGCGTCGCCGGCGCCAAGCATCAGCCGCCCCAGAATCAGGCCGCCGACACCGGTGGCGAGCGCGGTGTAGGCGACAGAAACGTTCCCGATCACGGCGCCGATCCGAAGCAGCCAGACACGCTTGACTCGATCCGAGAGGTAGCCGACCAGGGGCGCCAGCACGGTCGAGACAATGGCCAGAGCCCCACCCAAAGTGAGGAGGAACTGGAGGTTGAATCCGAAGTCCTGGCGGATGTCAGGCAGCAGGATATTCAGCGTCTGCTGGTCGAGCTGGCTGATCATCGCCAGTAGCGCAAGGACGACAAGTGGTACCGCCGAAGCGCCAGCGGTGGTGCGGCGCAGGTCGAGAGTCTGCGCCACCTCCCTCACGCGTTCAAGGACGGAAACGCGAGGCCCTTCCTCCGCGCGGACCTCCGGTGCGAACACGTAAGCCGCGGCGGTTCCGTTGGCGGTTTCTCGGGGGGATGGAACCCTCCGGGGTCGAGCCGTCCAAGGCCACAGAGACCGCCTGCGGCTCGGGCTCAGGCACCGTCTTCCTCCTTCAGTTTGACCCACTGTCCTTGGAGGCGGTAGCGCTCCGGCACATAGATCGTTCCGCCTCCCGACCGCGCCTTCGCAGCCAGGTGGCCCCGCCGGTTCAGACCCATCGAGCGCATATCCGCCAAAAGGCTGGGGACAAAAACCCGGTGCCGCACGGCGACCCGGCGGAGGAAGGTCTCCCTCAGCTGGTAGAGCAAACCGATGAGCCCGCCCGGCGCCACCATCAGAATTGCCACGACCCCAAGGCCGCTCCCGAGCAACGCCAGCAGCGGGATTGGGAAGAGTTGAAAGCTGCCCTGGTAGAGAGCTCCTACGACTGGCCCCCCGATCGAGCCGAGGCCACCCATGACAGTCATCAGGAACAGGTTGATGCTCACGTTGGGGTCGTAGTCGGCGGGGAAAACGCCGTGCTGATGAAGCGCCAGCAATCCTCCGGCAACGGCCGCGTAGAAGCCCGACAGAGCGAACGCCACCATGCGGATGCGGAAGACGTTGAGGCCGAACGACTGGCCGGCGTTCTCATTGTCACGGAGCGCGATCAGAGCCCGCCCCGCGCGGCTGCGGCGCACGCCCGCGACCGAGACGATCACCAGGCACAGGATGCCGAGACAGAAATAGTAAAAGGTCTTCTCATCGTCCAACGAAAAGCCGAGGAGGATCGGTCGGTCCAGTCCGGCGGGGAGGAATTGACCCAGGTAGTGGGCGCCCAGGACCAGCTCCGAGACGCTGACCCCGAAGGCCAGCGTGGTTATGGCAAGGAACATCCCGCGGAGCCGCAGTGCAGGCAATCCCACCAGTACCGCGGCGACTGAGCCGGCGACCCCACCGGCCAGGAGACAGAGCACGACATCGACGCCGAATCGAGACCGAAGGCTGGCAACAACGTATGCGCCCACGGCGGCAAATGCGATCTGGCCCAGGCTGATTTGCCCGGCCCAGCCCGTCAGAATCAACAGGGACAGCCCGATGATCGCCGTGATGAGCAGGAACGAGGCGGCGCTGTTCTGACCGGGCGAAAGAACGAAAGGCCCACCGATGAAGACGATCGCGCCGATGATCGCGGCGTAGCGAATGTAGTTCTCGACGGCTGGGTGATGGCGCAGCTCGGGGGGGATCGGCCGGGCTTCCTTGGTGCCGAGATAGCCCGCGGTTGCCTCCTCCTCGGCTCGGCTCACGCGCACTCGCTGCAGGAGTAGCGACCCCGCGATGACGAGTACGAGGGCCGCATCGTAGGGAGCCGCGCTGCTGAAAGTCCACTGCGCTGCCCGCTGAATTATGCCGAGAGCCAGGGCAGCGATGAACGCGATGGGTAGGCTGCGCATCCGGGCAAATACCACCGCCGCCAGTACCGGCACCATTGAGATGGCGCCGGTCGCGGTCGCCGTTAGGGCCCCCGTGGAGGACCCGTTGCTGACGATAGCGAGCATCGCCGCTAACCCGGATAGCGTGCCAGCCATCGTCCACACAACGCCGCCCAGCAGCCCGGTATTGATGCCGAGCGTTTGCGCGCGCGTGGCATTCTCCGCGGAGCCGCGCAGCAAGATGCCCGTCCGACTCCGCAGGAAGAACACCGTCAGGCCGACCGCGACAATTACCGCCACACCTATCCGGATCAGTGCGTCGGGGTGGAAGCGGAAGATGTGGCTCGAGTCAAGGGGCATGTAGAAGCCGAAGTCCCGTATCGGTGTGTAGAAGGAGGGCAGATCTAGAGCCGCGTCCATGAAGACCGCGCTGCCGATGGTGGCGACCAGGCCGCTGAGGGCCGAGCCCAGGCCAATCGTGACCACCGTGAGGATCAGCCGCGGGGCCCGGGCAAAGCGCTCGATAACGAGGGTCTGGAGCAGGAGCGCAAGCAGAGGCGCGAGGACCAGCGCCACCACCAGGCTGAGACCGAAGTTCACGTTGAGCATCCAGGTGTATCCGTTCTTCTCCAGCAGGCTCATGAACTGCAGGCTGTGGGATTGCAGGAAGACCCCCGAGGTCGAGTCATTCGGGAGGCCGCGCACGCAATCCGAGCAGGCGTAATGGAGCAGCCAGATGAACTGGCTGTGATGGACCAGCTCATAGAAAACGACGCCCGAAAGCGCGCCCAGCTGGAGCTGGGCGAAGTTGATGATCCGGTGGCTGCGCAGCACCAGCACCACACCCGCCGCCTGGAGCGCGACAAGCAGCCCCTCGACGCCACCGGCCCAGACAATCCCGGGCGGTGTCTTGCGCGGCAGGAACTCGATGCTGGCCAGCAGGGCGGCCAGCATGATCAGGTCCGCCCGCGCAACGAGTGCTGACATGACAGGGCGAAGCCTTACGGCGCCCCCTGTCCGCGATGTTAATGTCTCACGAGTCGGAAACAGACCGACAACCTCCTACCCCAGGCCACCGCGCTGCCGGCCCGCAAACGCGGCCCGCGCCCCGCAACCAGAAGGCAGACAATGGACTTCCCGTCGCCCGCCAAGCGGTCATGTTACTCCGGCCAGGCACCCGAAGGCAAGCGTTTGTTCAGGTTCCGACCAAACCTCTCGGAACGACTCCCAGAAGCTCCTGTGGCGCACTGTAGAGCAGCCCGTTCGCGATTTGTAGAGCGTCTCTAGGGGAGTACTGCCCTCGCGCCACCCGCTCGCTCAGCAGCGAGGCGAGGATCGACTCGACCAGCTGGAGCTTGGCCACCGACCATTCCAAGGTATAGGCGTCAGAGAAGAATCCGATTTGCTTTGTGAGCGGGACCATGTCCAGTCGCTCCGACATAACGTCCCGGATGACGGTAGGGAAGAAGTTGTGCCACCAGTAGCCGGCGAGACTCAGGTTGGGCAGCTCCCTGGACATCGTGCAGAAGGCTTGGTTCGCGCTCCGCACGCCCAGGAAACATTGGAACCGGAGGCGCGGGTGACGGCTGATCATCTCAGCGATCTGACGAATCGCTCGATCGCCCGTCCGGCTGCCCGTTTCGTAAGGCAGGGGCTCCGCGCCAAACGAGAACTGGAACACCGGGGCATCGCTCCTCTGCTCAAGGGCTGCGAGGTAGGCTTCGTTGACGTAGGCCGCATAAATATTCCTCTCGGCCTCTCCTGCCTGAGAACGCGTCGCTAGCGCTACGCGCATCTGGTCGGCGGACGCCAGACCGTAGTCGATGTCCGTCGACAGGTGGGTGGCAAGAGACAGCACATCATTGAAGGGAATGGCGTCGACGTAGTAGTTGACTGCCGTGTGCACGTCGTCGATGGTCTTGATCACCCGCTCGGTTGGCCTGCGCTCTGTCCCGATGGGACTCGGCGGCCCCGGCGCCGCGCCCCAGCATCGTTCAAGCTCGTACAGGGCGGTGTCGTACTCGCCCCACTGGCATCTGGTGAAGAAAGCCCATTCAAGGCTGTACTGGAGGCGCGCATCATCAGCGCCGGACCCACGTCGACTGAGTTCGGTCACGGAGCGTTGGATGCGCCCCCTGGCGAGGAGCTCGTCCGCCCACCCGGGGTCGGTCGATCGTTCGCGGATCAGCCCGTCCAGGCGGCGCCAGTTGTCACGGGTGACGGGCTCCGTCCAGTCGTAGATCTCGGCCAGGATCTTGCGTACCAGCCACCACGAACTCGTGTTGCGAATCGCGGGCAGATACGGGATGGCCTCTTCGATACGCGACTCCACCTCAGCGGCGTTCGGCTGCCCAGGGAACTGCGTCAGCCGGGAACCGCTGGGACACCCGGCGGCGTAAAGGTCGGAGATCACCATGTGGTACAGCAGGACGTCCTGCAGCCCGGTAGCCGCCATCCGTCCCGCCGTCAGGTGCGTGTGCGCGTCCAAGACGGGAAGGTCCCGTAGTTCGGCCTCCAGACCGTGATCGGTGGTCAACTGCTTCGTTCCCTGATGAACCTTTCGACTTCGTGGCCCCGCGGAATCGCATCCAGGCCCGAGCCCGTTGCCTTGAGGGCGGCGGCGGCGGCCGCGACTTCGACCGCTTCGGCGACTGCGCTGCCGCTGGCGAGGCAGGCGGCATAGGCACCGTGAAAGACGTCGCCGCAGCCTGTCGTGTCGACGGCCGTCACGGAAAACGCAGGGCAGTGACGGACCTCGTCCGAGCCGGCGCTGGCGAACCAGGCGCCCTGCTCGCCGGCGGTGATTACGACCGCTCCCATGTCTTCCCGCCAGAGGGCTGCCGCGGATTCTTGCGGCGTGGCCCGGCCGGTAAGTTCGGCGGCGAACCGCTCGCCGAGCACGAGGTGATCCGTCAGCTTCAGCAGTTGGTCGAAGTCGGCAAAATGGGCTTCTTCGAAGTCAGCCACCACCGGGATGCCCGCACTCCGCGCCGTTCGTGCGGCGGCAACGCCCGTGGGCCCTGCTGTGTGGTCGATCACGAGCACCCGGGCGCCCAGGACGGCGTCATTCGGGAGCGGCGTCTCTGGCGGGGTCACCGCCCTGCGGTCAAACAACAGCGTGCGTGAGTTGTCCGAGCCGACGACGACGGCCGAATGCACCGGCCCCGCCTCCTGCTGCCGCGATATGAGGGTGAGGTCGATGCCCTCCGTCGCCAGCGCTGTCTCTAGGTAGCGCGAGAGCTCGTCGACTCCCAGCACGCTGACCAGCCGGCAGGTTGCTCCCTGCCGAGCGGCGGTCACCAGGGCCATCGCCGTCAGGCCCCCGACGGAGCGGCGCCAGGAGTCGATGCTCATCTTGGAATCCCGGTCGGGGTAGCTCTCCACCTGGATGACCTCGTCCACAGCGCAACAGCCGATCCCCAGGATCGAGCCCCGAGTGACAGCCGTCAGAGAGAGTCCAGCCAGCTTCGAACAGCCGCCGGGTCGTCGCTGAACATCAGCGAGCCTGGAACGATGAAGTCCGCGCCCGCCGCCCTCAGCAGAGGCACGCTGTGCCTCCGAATCCCGCCGTCGGCCTGGATCAGTGTTGAGGCGCCGCGCTCCGCGATCACGGCTCGGGCCGAGGTGATCTTCGCGGGGACGCTGGAGTCCAGCTCGGCGCCCTTGATTCCGATCTCGGTGCCAATAATCGTCACGATGTCGAGCTTCTCCCAGAGGCCGTCCAGTAGGCCGATGGGCTCGGGGAGCGAAAGCGAGATACCGGCTTGTTTGCCGGCGCCGTGGATCTGATCTAGGAGACCCTCGGGCTCGCCGGTGGAGTCGAATGTGAAGATGATCACGTCAGCGCCGGCATCGCAAAACGGCCCCACCCATCGCGCCGGATCCGTGGTCATCAGATGGACCTCGAAAGGCAGTGAGCTGTGGGGGCGGAGCGCGCCTACGAGCGCCGGAAAGAACAGCATCTCGGGCACATAATGGCCGTCCGCCACGTCGAGATGGAATCGATCCGAATACGGCTCGACGCGGGCCATGTCAGTAGCGAGGTTCGCAAGATCGGCCGACCACAGCGATGTCGAACAGCGCAGAGTCGATGCGCTGCCGGGCGCGACGGCGCCGGATGGTCTCATCACGAGGCGCAACTGTACATCGCAACGATGATATGATCAAGCGATTGTTCAAGTCTGCCACGTGCGCCCGCCCCGGGGTTGCGCTCGCGCTTCTCAGTGTGTGCTTGGGTGCCGGGGGCTGCGGGACTTCCGTGGATCGCCAGGTGCTGGACGTTTCGTCTGAAGCAAATGTCACGACCAGCCCCTTTAGAGTCCCCGGGAAGTGGGATCTGAAGTATTCGTGGGACTGCGGAGCCGCGATCGCCCAGGGTCACCGGGACGCCGACGGCTTCCAGCTCGACCTGATCAACGCGGATGATGACTCCAACGCAGCCGAGAACCCAAAGATCCGTAGATCGGGCCGCACCGGCGGGGCGACACTGCACCTGAAGAGGCCCGGGCAGTACTACTTCGTGATCCAGTCGCCTTGTCACAGCCGTATTCAGGTGGAGGATACCTCGGCCTGATCAGCTGGGGGTAGGTACAGCCTGGGCCGGGGGCCCGACCTGCGCCACACTGAGCGGCCCATAAGGTAGGACCGCCAGGCGTGCCGCCTCTGGCTCGAGGGCGATGGCCTCGACGACAGCGGCTGAGACATCGTGGACCGGCTCCATGAAGGCTGCTCGGATCTGCTCGTCAGTGAGACCGTCCGCCTTTAGCATCACGCGCGATTGGCCCAGGACACGACCAAGAACCTGCGCGTTCCAGCGGTCGAGGATTGAGTCGCCATCGCTCCCCGCCAGGTCCTGGACTGAGCGGGCCCGGCGCAGCAGGTCGCCAAAGCGTCCCTCCGCGGGGATGCCATCGGCGCACTCGCACGCCATGATGATGGTGCCGCCCGGCCGCACGATTCGAGCGGCCGCCGCCAGCCCCTTCACCGCCTGGTAGAGGTTGCGGTCGAGGGGATAGCCGGAGTTGGTCGTGACGACCACGTCAAAGCGCTCAGGCACGCTCCAGATCGACGCGATGCCGACCTCCTCGCACGCGGCGAAATGAGAATCGGGCAAGGTGCCGGCGAACACCGCCGTCAGGCGCCGGTCGGAATCAATGGCAACGTCCACAGCCATGGTGGGGGGGAGGAGCGCCACGGCGGCCCGGATGAAGTCGTGCACGGGGTTGCCGATGAGACGAGCGTAAGTTGCTTCCGAGGCAGCGATGCGCCGCGGACTGTGCGCCTCAAGCACCGTCTCGAGGGCGGCCAGCCCGGGGCAGACCGCTTTGGGCCCACCGGAAAATCCCGCGAAGAAATGCGGCTCGACGAACCCGGTCGCGATCCTGACCTCGGCCTCGATGTATCGACGATCCAGGCGGATGGGTGTGGCATCGACGCGGCCCACCTCGGCGTGCTGCTGTGCGTCCTGGCTGTCGTGCTGTTCGACGCGGTATTTCGTGAGGATTTCAGGCCCCAGCAATTCGAGCAGCTCGGCGGTGGTGGCAAGGCGATGGGTGCCGGTGGCACAGAGTAGGACGATGTCGGGGGCCGAGACTCCAAGCTCATGCAGGTGGCTGAGCAGTGGGGGCAGCACGGTTCGGTTGGGCATCGGCCGCGTGATGTCGGGAAAGACGACCACGACCTTGTCGCCGTTCTTCACACTGTCAGCGAGGGGGAGTCCGAACCTTGGGTGGGTAAGGGCCTCAACCACAGCCTTCGCTTCGTTCTCCAAGGCAGCTGGTTCCCGGGGCACGATCACCATGGCGCCACTGGGTACCTCGATCTCCAGACCTGCGCGACCGTAGGCGATGTGGACTTTCACCCGGCTGCGAGTAGGAGCTGGTTGACCTCGGCCAGGAATACGGACAGATTCGCCTGCAGCTCCAGGAGGTGCGCGATCGCGTCCGTCGTCTTGGGCACCAGCGGCAGGAAGCGGCCGCGTGGGATCTCGTGGGCCACGGCAGTGCCGTAGTCGAAGGGATGGATCGGGTCGAGCTCGGACGCCATTACCAGGGTCGGCGCCGAAATGCGGCGGAGTTGCTCCCAGGAATCGAACGAGGTCTGGCCTGGGATCCGAACCAAGCGCTCCACCGCCTCCTCTGCGCGCGGTGCCAGGAACTGTCCGGTGAGGGCCTCAGCCGTATATGGGTTGCCCGCACTCAGGGCGAGAAAATCGGCATCTTGCTCGAAGATGGGCAGCGCCAGCTCGGCGCCGTACGAGTGAATGAGAGATCCCATCCGACCGAAGATCATGAGGTGCGGCGGCCAGGGATCGTTCAGCACCGACAGCCGTGTGAGGACCAGCCCCGCCAGTCTCTCTGGGTGGGCGATGGCAAAGCGCAGTGCCAGCGCGGCTCCCATCGAGATCCCGCCCACGACGGCGACGTAGATGCCGAGATGATCTAGCAATGCGACCAGGTCTTCGACATAGGTGTTAATCGAGAGCCCGTCCTCGCTTCCCAGGGGCACTGTCCCGCCGTGGCCTCTGCAGTCCAAGGAGATCAAGCGAACGTCAACATCTGCCCGGTAGGCCTCCAGCACCTGGTTCGAATCGGCACCGAGGCCATGCTCGAAGACAAAAGGCAGGCCCGTGCCAATATCGACGTAGTTGAACTCGATGCCGTCGTGCGTGAACTTAGCCACTGGTCACCATGCCGGCATCGGCGCGCCGTCCGTCAGCCGCTCGAGGAACGCCACGCTCTCGCCGACCTCATGCTCGGTCAACCCGTGGAGGATCAGCGGCCCGGAGTATCCGACCTCATCCAGGAGCCTGATATAGCGCTCGAAGTCGATGCAGCCCTTTCCCGCGGCCACAAACCCTTGTCCGGGCTGGGCGCTCAGGTCTTTTGCGTGGGCCAGGACCACGTCTTCGCCCAGCAGCTGGAAAGCCTCGTCTAGGGCGGAGCGGGCTCCTTCGGGATCTCCGGCGATGGCGAGGTTGGCCGGGTCGATCAGCACCTTGAGACGGGGCGCGCGCAGCCACATGTCGTCGGGGTCGAGGGTTCCGGTGCAGAGGCTGATGGTTCGCGTGCCGAGCCACTGGCAGGATTCGGCAAGTCGGCCAAGGCGCGCGAGACCCTCGCGCCGCCGAGTCTCATCGGGGTGGATGAGGTTAAAGGTGCCTGAGATCGCGGCCATGGCTAGGCCGCGACGTGTCACGGCATCGCCGATGGCTCGAGCACGGGCGGCTGGTAGCCGCGACGGCAGCGTATCCAGCCCGGCCGCCGACAGGTTGAACTGAATGGAGCGGAAGCCGGCGCTCACTACCGCATTGAGCACTCCGTCGAGCGAGTCGCGGCGATAGGTGCGCGACATGATACCCACTTGCATCAGATCGCTCCTGAAGCTTGATCCAAGGCGACGCGCTCGCCCTCGTTGTCGACCGAGCGGGCGATCGCCACGAGTGCTCGGATCGCCGCCGTGCCATCGTCCACGGTCGCGCCGAGGCTTGGCGTGCCGCTGAGGATGGCGTCCGCAAAGCCCTCGATCTGCAGCTTGTACGAGTAGGCGTCGGCACCCAGGGGCCGGCGGTAGACCTCGTCCCGGCTCGAGAAGCACTCGACTTCGCTCGACTTGTGATACCAGGGCAGGTAGCTGCGGCCCTGGGCGCTGCCGAACTCCCCCCAGATGTGGAAACCCTCCTCCATGTCCCCACGAACCGGTATGGTCAGCTCCAGGTGCCCCAGCCGACCTTCCTCCAATTCAGTGTCGACGAACCAACAATACGCGTCAAAACGCTGCACCAGTCGAGCCCGGACCGCCACTAGCTCGGTAACGCAGGGTGGAGTCGCGGTACCAGGCCTTCATTGCCACGACCTCGCCCATCTCCTCGGCAATGAATTGGTGGGCAAAGGTCATCCCGGGATCGAATCGCCGGTTATTTCCCACCTGCAGGACTCTTCCCGCTGCTTTGACGTCCCGCCCCAGCGCCTCGCATTCCTCGACCGTGGTGCCCAGGGGCTTCTCGACGAGGACGTGCTTTCCAGCTTGGAGGGCCTGTCGCGCTAGCGGGACGTGGAACGCGTCGGCGGTGGCGACAATCACCGCGTCGAGCCCCGGGTCGGCGAGCATTTCCTCGTACTCCAGAAAGGTGCGGTCCGGCTGGTGGATCGCCGCCATCCGATCAACCAAGTCCTCCGCGAGGTCGCAGATCGCATAGAGGTGCGCGTTGCTTGCCTTGCGGCAGGCGTCGAAGTGCGCGAACTGCGCCACCGGGCCACAGCCAACTACGCCGATGTTCACCCTCTGGGTGTCAGTCATGTCAGCAACCCTGGATAGCGCTGCTTCAATGCCTCGCCGAGCGTGGGCATCGCGTTCGTCCGCGCATACTCCGCAAGCTCGGTCACATACGCCTCGGGGGCGACTTCTCGCAGGGCGCCGCTGCGATGAACCTCGAGGGCGTCGAGCATGCTCTGGATGCCGGCGCCGGGGTCGGGCGAGCCGTCCTTACCTTTGAAGGAGTTGATGGCCGAGCCGGCGAGAAACAGGTACCCCTCAGTGGTTCCCGCGGCCTCGGTCTCGGCCAGGTTCAGACCAAAGTTGCCCTGGTCCAATGCACCCGCGCGGGCAATCATCGTGGCCGCGATCCCCTCGATGGGCCGGCTCAGCGCATCCTCCGACGCCGCCCATTCGTCACCATAGGGCTTGATGAACGGCGACCCGGGGCGGACCGGCGCCGTCTGGCGGAAGTCGATCCCGTCGAGCCGGGCCAGCATGTCGATCACCTCACGCCAGATGCTCCGTGTCTTCACCCCGATCCCTGCGTTGTGGCCGTAAATCGCTGGGGGCTCGGGCAGGTGGCGGGTGGCCTCGCGGACCATGCGCACGGTACCGGTGGCGAAGCTCTCGCTGAACATGACCCCGGTACAACCCTGGTCAAGGACGGCGCTCAGGCTGTCAAGAATCTCATTGGGGGCGCCGGTGATGTGGGGGGCAAAGATCAGCCCGACGCCGCCGCGGCTGGCCCGCGCGGAATCGATTGCGTCCAGAGCCGCGCGGGTTCGCTCCGCGACCGGCGAGTAGGGGAGGCCGGGGTAGAGGTTCTCGTCTTCCTTGATGAAGACCAGAGCCGGATGTGGCGCCAGCTGGCTGACCAGCCGGCCGACGTCACGGGGCTCGATCCCGGCGGTGGGCTTCAAGATCGTCCCCAAGGCTGGCACCCCCTCGGGCACGCCCAGCTTTCGCCGCAGCCCCTGGGGCCCATAGGCCGGGCCGGGGAAGGTGCCTACCACGTGTTGTGGGATGGCGAGGTCTACCAGCTTGGAGTCGAGGGTCTCGTAGAGGTCGAACATCACCGCGCCCTTGAGCGGAAACCCGATGTGCAGCAGTCCGACCCGCTCGCTGCGGTCGAACGGATCAATGCCCAAAATCTGTCCGGTGCATTCGGCCAGCAGAGTGCCGGGGTGGGGGTGGCGGGTCGCGGTGGTGGCGTGATATACGATCTCGCCCGCCATTTCGCTCAGGGTGGAGCTCCGCAGCGCCATGAAGTAGGTCGCGACAAGGTGGTCGTCAATGGACGGGGTGGGGTGTTGGGAGAGGCGGCTGGTGACGAGCCGGCGGACCGCGGTTTCTCTGGGCTCCGGGTCTGCCAGTAGGTCCTCGACCTGGTCGGCGCTCAGCTTAGATGAGATAGCCAGGTCGTTAGACTCCATGTCACGCACGGCAGGTACCACGTGGCGGCAACTCTAGCCGGTGTCGGGAGGTTAGATCAAGCGCTTGCGCAAATGCGCGGGATTGGTCCTATCCGGCCCTCGATCTTGGTGGCGGGGGGCCAGTTGAGCCGCGTTCGACGATCTCCATGGGCTCTTTGATGATGTCAGCGACGGGCTCGTCGCCGTCCAGCGTGGCCAGCAACTCGATGCCGCGGCTGCCCATCTCCTCGAGCGGCATGCGGACCGTGGTCAAGCGTGGGTAGAAGTAGCTGGCCAGCTCGATGTCATGCACGGCCACGATCGAGAGATCGGCGGGTATTCTCAGCCCGGCGTCCTGGGCGGCGTAACGCAGCCCCATCGCGACCGCGAGGTT
>WNFI01206502.1_pt1 | contig 24807 bp, 20 predicted proteins | sample 5400471 | NCBI WGS metagenome assembly WNFI01 (sample SAMN13153348, study PRJNA577476) | soil metagenome | isolation source: 100 cm saprolite on Douglas fir-dominated hillslope | place: USA:California | collected 2013-09-17 | reverse complement strand
CATTCGAGGCGCCCAGCAGCAGATAGTTCTCGTCGACGTCAGTGTCCGCGCCGACCATCCCGAGCGTCACGATGCCGTCAGCGAGGAAAGTCCGTTCGGATAGGGCTCTGTGAAGCGCGACCGTCAGGGTCCACTCGTCCGCCACGTAGCATCGAGCGGGAAGTATCGTTACCAATGCGGTAGGCGCCCGTGCGGCGATCGAAAGTACCGCGGCGGCAGTCGTGAGGGAAGACCAACCCGGGAACTCGCTTACGTAGCGATGCTCAGGCCGCGTGAACCAGAGCGCCTGCTGCCAGCGCGACCGATGCGCCTCGGCGGCCGTCACTACTACGCGTGTCGCGTGAGATATGCGGCTTGCACGGTGCAGCGCCTTCTGCAGCATTGTCGTCGGCTCCCCGAAACTGCAATATTGAACCGGTGCCCATTGCGCGTGTGAGTCGTCAGAGACGAGCCACTCCGGGCCCGCAGCGTCCGCCACCACAATGCACCAACGGGGGCGGGTCAGAGGGCGAGCATCGTTCATACGCAAACCTCGGCAGTTCAGAATACCTGGCGCGCCGACCACCAGCGCCGCGCAAACGAGGCGAACCGCGGATACCGTTCGACACTCGCCGTCCAAAGGCGTCGCCGCCGATGGATATTCGAACACTAGTACTCCGGTTTCCAACTTGGATAGCCTATATCTCTCGATAGGACGTATTGCTGCACTAGATGCATGCACGATTTATCGTTGCCGACGATGGATGCCATCGAGAAATATGAGCTATCCAGCTGGAGACCTCGGGATTACTGTTCCAACACACAACATCTGCCCGCGCCAGGTCTTCAGGGGTTTCGAACGCGGCTAGAGGGATGCGGTAATGGGGCTGCTCGTTTTATGTGCGTTGGCTATGGGCGCCGGGATTCTTTTGCTCGTCGGATTCTTGGGTATGGCGCAAGAATTATTTTCCAAAAGTATTTTTGGAGTGCCCCACGAGCCGGACGAGGAAACAGGACCCACTTACATGGACGAGGAGCGATCCACGTCCTCTTCATCGACTCCGATCGGGTGATCGCCGGGCTCACAAGCGGTCATACGCAGGGGTGGTTAATAATAACATTTGATATGATCACATTCGGTAATATACTATATGATTGTTATCAAGTGATCTGCGAGACCCAAGTTGAACCCATTACGCACTTTCGGTTTCCTTCTCAAGGACACGAGCCGGCTATACGTAGAGCGCTTCGAGCAAAGAGCCGGCGTGCTCGGCCTGACGCTGCCGCAATGCAAAGTGCTCGTCTATCTGGCCGAACGCGAAGGGATCAGCCAGGCGCAGCTGGCGGAGCTGACGGATCTTGAGCCGATGACTCTCGTCCGAACCCTTGACTGCCTGGAATCCCACGGGTTTCTGGAGCGACGTAACGATCCGGCTGATCGTCGAGCCCGCCGTCTATATCTCAAGCCCAAGGGCAAACCGCTCGTGGATGACATCTGGCACTTGGTGGCCTTGACGCGCCGGGAGGCGTTTGCGGGCATTCCCAAGAAGCACGCGGATCTCATGATTGAATTGCTCGAGAAAATCCAAAGTAACTTCGTCTCGCTGGAACCGCTGCAGCCTGTGACTGCAGCGGCGGCCCTTGAGCGCGGGCGCGCTGGCACGGGCGGGGCGCGGAGCCGGCGTGAGCAGACGGCGCAGCCATGAGCGCAGAAAGTCCTGCGGAACTCGATAAGAACGCACCCCTGACGGGGGCTGTGACGGGCCGCAAGACGCGCCTGCAACGCCTGCGTTGGCCTCTCATGTCGCTCGCGGTCATTGCGGTACTCGGCGGTGGGGCATATTTCTATATCAAGGGCAGCCGGTATCAGAGCACCGACGACGCGTACGCGCAGGCAGCCACCGTGTCGATCAGCGCCAACGTCGCCGGGCGCGTCAGCGAGATCGAGGTACGCGACAATGAGCTCGTGCAGCGCGGCGCGACGCTATTTAAATTGGACGACGCGCCGTTCCGCATCGCCGTCAGCGACGCCGCTGCGCACCTGGCTGACACGCGGCTGCAAGTCGAGTCGCTCAAGTCGACCTATCGCCAGCGGCTGGTCGAGCTACGCGCTGCGCGAGATACCCAGAGGTACGCGCAGCAGCAATATGATCGTCAGACCCGGCTCCTTGCGTCCGGCATCGCGTCGCAGGCGCAGTTCGATCAGGCTGCCCATGCGCTCGATGCGGCGCGGCAGCAAGTCGCCAACGTTCAGCAGCAGATCGGCGTGGCACTCGCCAACTTGGGAGGTGATCCCAACATTGCCCCCGAACGGCATCCTCTGGTCGCGCAGGCGCAGGCCGCACTCGATCGTGCGCAGCTCAACTTGTCCTATACGGTTATCAGCGCCCCGACGGATGGTGTCGTCGCCAAAGTGGAGCAGCTGCAGGTCGGGGACACCATTGCGGCGTCCGCGCCGGTGTTCGCCCTGGTGTCCACTCGCGATGTCTGGATCGAGGCGAACTTCAAGGAGGTTCAGCTTGCCCGCATGCGCCCGGGTCAGGCGGCGACCGTCGAGATCGATCGGTACCCGGGTAGGCGATTCTTGGCAGAAGTCACGAGCGTGAGCCCGAGCACCGGTTCGCAGTTCTCTCTGCTGCCTCCGGAGAACGCGACCGGCAATTGGGTGAAGGTCGTCCAGCGGGTGCCCGTTCGTCTCCAGCTGACCCACGTCGATGCCGGATTTCTATTGCAGGCGGGACTGAGTGCCAATGTGACCGTCGACACGCACTCGTCTGACCTCAAGCTTGCCGCTGCGACCGGACCCACGTCCGCAGGCACGGTGTCACGTTGAGCAGCGCCGCTCCGCAGACTGCCGAGATCGACGGACCGCGCCGGGCGCTGATCACGGTCTCCGTCATGTTGGCGTCAATCATGCAGGCGCTCGACAACACGATCGCCAACGTCGCTCTGCCGCGCATCCAAGGCTCACTCTCTGCAACTCAGGATCAGATGGCGTGGGTGCTGACCTCGTACATCGTCGCCGCCGCGATCATGACACCGTTGAGCGGCTGGCTCGCCGGTCAGATGGGCCGAAAGAGGGTGTTTCTGTATTCCGTGGCTGGCTTCACCGTGGCGTCCATGCTCTGCGGCCTCGCGCAATCCCTGCCGCAGATCGTATTGGCGCGGCTGTTGCAAGGCTTGTGCGGGGCGGCGCTTGTGCCGTTGTCGCAGGCGGTGCTGCTCGACATCAACCCGCCCGCGCGTCACGCGCGCGCGATGGCCGTTTGGGTGATGGGCGTGACCTTGGGTCCAATCATCGGTCCCGCCCTCGGCGGCTGGTTGACCGAGAACTACAATTGGCGCTGGGTGTTCTACATCAACGTCCCCTTTGGCATTCTCGCATTCCTCGGCATATTCAGTTTTCTTCCGGAAGCGGCGATTCGCAAGTCCCGCTTCGATTTCTTCGGCTTCACGGCATTGAGTGCAGGCGTAGCCGCCTTTCAGATCATGCTGGATCGCGGGCAATTGAAAGACTGGTTCAGCTCGACGGAAATCTGGATCGAAGCCACCGTCGCGGCGGTGGCCTTCTATTTGTTCGTTATTCACATGCTGACGACGACCGAGCAGCGCTTCGTGAGTCCCGCGCTCTTCAAGGACCGAAACTTTCTCACCGGCAATGTGTTCATTTTCATCGTCGGGTTGGTGCTATTCGCCACGCTGGCGCTGCTGCCACCGTTGTTGCAGGACCTGCTCAACTACCCGGTGGTGACAACGGGTCTCGTGACGGCGCCGCGCGGGGTCGGCACCCTGGCTGCGATGTTCATCGTCGGACGCATCATGGGCAAGGTCGACATCCGCTTGATCATCGGCGCCGGCTTTGCGTTGACTGCCGTCTCCTCATGGCAGATGACCGGGTTCGATCTGCAGATGGATTCTGCCGCGATCGTGTGGTCGGGAATCTCGCAGGGATTGGGCACCGGATTCGTGTACGTGCCGCTCGCGGCGGCGACGTTCGCGACGCTGACGCCGGCACTCCGTAACGAAGGCACGGCGATCTTCAGTCTCACCCGTAACCTGGGCAGCAGCATCGGCATTTCGGTGGTGAACACCCTGTTGACGCGCAACACGCAGATCATGCACGCGACGCTCGGCGAGCATGTGACCCGCTACAGCCCGGTTCTGCGCGCGCAGCTGCCGAACGGACCGCCGAGCTTGCGCACGCTGGCGGGATTGAACGCAACCGTGACGGAGCAGGCGGCCATGATCGCCTACAACAACGATTTCAAATTGATGATGGTGTTGAGTCTGGCGGCGATCCCCCTGGTCGTCCTGCTGCGCAAGGCCAGGGGCAGTGCCGAGCCCGTCCACATCGAGTGATGATGATGCAGGGCGTTGCCACTGATTTAGGGTGTTTCCGCAAGGCTTGCGCACCGATGGCGCGGGCGATCGTGCTGGCCTGCGTCCTCGGTTTCGGTGGGTGCGCCGTGGGCCCGAACTTCACGCGGCCCATACCTCCGCAGGCGGCCCGATATACGGGCGATACCCCGCGCGGCGAAGGCGCCTCCGCGAGCGACACCGTGCAACACATCGCCCTCGGCCGAGAGATCGAGGGTGACTGGTGGACTCTGTTCCGTTCCGATGCCATTGATCAACTCGTCAAACAGGCGGTGGAACACAACCGCAGCTTGGTGGCATCAGTGGCCACGCTCGCACAGGCCCAGGAGCTCGCTCTGGCGCAAGCGGGATCACTGTACCCGCATGTGGACCTCACCGCCGGTGTCGGACGTCAGCAGTACGGGAAGGAGTTTCTGGGTGGAATTGGAATACCTCCCTTTACGTACTTTGCCGTCGGGCCCACCGTCAGCTACACGCTCGATTATACCGGGGGTGTCGCGCGCAGCGTGGAGCAGCAGAACGCGCTGGCCGAGGTGGAGCGGCACGAGCTCGATGCGGCGTATCTGGCGGTCACGGGCCAGGCAGTCATGGAGACGCTCGCGATCGCCTCAGCCCGCGCACAGATTGCGACCATCGAGACCATCCTCGCGCAGGATCGCGATAACCTTAGGCTCGTGCAGACTGCCTTCGACAATGGATCGGTGGCACGCGAAGATGTCGTGAGCGCGCAGAGCCAGATTGCCAACGACATGACCTTGCTGCCGTCATTGCGCCAGGACCTTGCAAGGGCGCGCCATGCACTGTCGGTGGTGCTCGGCCGAGTACCGGCGAGTGAGCTTCCTCCCGATGTCGATTTGGCTCAAATCACGCTGCCGCTTGAGGTGCCGGTGAGCCTGCCCTCAGAGCTTGCCCATCGCCGGCCCGACATTCTCGCCGCGGAGGCGCGACTGCATGCGGCGACCAGCGCCGTCGGGGTCGCGCAATCCAACCTCTATCCAAAGATTCAACTGAGTGCCACGGCGGAGCAACAATCACTCAAAGCGGACCAGTTGTTCGACCGGGTGAGCAATGCGTGGAGCATCATCTCGGGTTTGACGGCACCGATTTTCGACGCCGGCACGCTGCGCGCCGAGAAGCGCGCGGCGGTAGATGCCATGCACGCGAACGCCGCCAACTATGAGCAGACAGTGCTCGAAGCGTTTGCCCAAGTGGCCGACCTGCTCGAGGCCCTGGATCACGACGCTGAGCAACTCGATGCACAAGCACAGGCTCAGCAGGCCGCGCAGAGCAGTCTCGACCTCGCTCGCGCGAGCTATCAGGAAGGCAACGCGGGAGTCCTCCTGGTTTTGGACGCCGAGCGCTCGTATCAGCGGGCGCGCCTCGGATATGTCAGGGCGGTGGTGCAGCGCTATATGGATACCGTGCAACTCTTCCTGGCACTGGGCGGCACGAGTCCGAGTTAGTCGAATGAATGACAGTTCGGGCAATGCGACCGACCTTGCAGAGCGATTCGAAAACGCGTTGCACAACACCGCGAGAGGTTGGCGGCACGCAATGGATCGCCGGCTCAAATATTGGGGCATTAGTCTGGCCAGTTGGATGACGATTGCGGCGGCGGCGCAAGTTCCCCCGCCTTTGTCGCAGTCCGAACTTGCCGACATACTCGCGGTTTCGGGCGCGACCATGGTGCACATGATCGATCGCTTGGTAACGGCCGGTCTTGTGGTGCGCGAGACATCCATTTCCGATAGAAGAGTAAACCGCATCGTGATCACCCACGCCGGCCATCGTCTCTACGCGCAAATAAGGGGTGAGGCCTGTGCCGTTCGTCAACAATTGCTGGCCAGCATCACACCGGAATCGCTCGCGCATCTGACGGAACTACTCGAGCAGCTGCAATGCATACTGCAGCCATACCAGGACCGCTGCTAAGGTTCGACGTCGAAAGCACTGTGGTCGAGCCTGTGGTCGACGGACGCTGAGGCGGGCAAGGGCTTGGTGTCGGCCGCCGCCCCGGCATTCTGCGCAGTATGCTCACTCCAACCGCCGCCCAGTGCCTTGTACAGGGTCACCAGATTCTGAAGTCGCGACAGCTTGACGCCCACCAGAGTCTGCTGCGCCGTATACAGTGAGCGCTGAGAATCGAGCACGCCGAGATAGTTGTCGACGCCGTCGCGGAAGCGCACGTCCGACAAGCGATAGCTCTCACTGGTCGCCTCGACGAGTGCCCGATCCGCCGCGATCGAGCCAGAGGCGCATGGCGCCTTGCGCGCCGAACAACTGGTAGTCGCCGACACCCGCCGTGCGGCTCAGCGGGTCTTGCACGTTGCTCGCGATGAAGTCGGCGATTTCCCCGCTACCCATACTGCCGTCGTTCGACACGAAACCAACCACCAGCAGGAAGTTCTTGGTCGACTTGGCGACGCGAATGCCTTGTTGCTGGACCTCCGGCGGCAACAGCGGAGTCGCCAGCTGCAGCTTGTTCTGGACCTGCACCTGGGCAATGTCGGGATTGGTGCCCTGCTCGAAGTTGAGCGTGATGGTCATGCTCCCGTCCTTGTCGCTTTCGGACGAGAAGTAGAGCAGATGATCGAGACCGGAAAGCTGCTGTTCGATCACCTGTACCACGGTATTCTGCACGGTGTCGGCAGAGGCGCCCGGATAGGTGACAGTAATTGCGACAGCCGGCGGCGCGATACTCGGGTATTGCGCGACCGGCAAGGTGACCACGGCGAGGGAGCCGAACATCATCAGGACGATGGCGATCACCCAGGCGAAGATGGGGCGATCGATGAAGAACTTCGACATGACGGCCCCCCGGTTACTGCTTTTGGAGCGACTGAGAAGTGTGGGGTGCGGCCGAGACCAGGCGCGGATCGTCGGCGTCGACATCCGGCGCAAAACGGGCTACGACCTCACCCTTGTATACGCGATGGTCAATGTCGAAGGCGCGGAGTCGTTGACGGGTTTCAACGCGAGGCAAAATATCTGATGAACGCGTCATCGGCAGGGCAGGGAACCTTCTGCGTCTCCGCCATGCTGCGTACCGTACCGCCATCGTCATAGGTACGCCCGAACGTCGTCCAGAGCCGTCCCGTTTGTGCGCATTCGTCGGCATAGCGGAAGAGCGGCCGCAACGTGCCGGCGCGGAAATCGAAGGGATCCAGTGGTGGATAGGCACCCGGTACGGCCGAATACCGCAGCGTCGCCCCCTGCAGTTGTGCGGTCACCGCCGTCAGTTCCAGCGTTGTCAGCAGCAGGTGGTCCAGCCCAGCGTGAATGCTTCGCGACAGAATTGCGCGCGCCGTCAATCGCGTCGTGCGTGACGCTTCGCCCAGGGGACCATCGATGATGACGTACACCGCGGTACGGCGTGTGCCGTCGATTGCCTCGGGCGGCGCCTGTACGAACGCCGGGGGCACGAAGAACGGCATCGTGGCGGCTCCGTCAACGTGCGCCTCATCATGGGGGACGCCATCCCCGCGGACGCGAATGACGACCGGCGGGAACATGCCTGGCACGCTCGCGGAGGCCACCAAGACGTCGCGAAACAGGGCTCTTGCATTTGGGCCGCCGTTTCTGGCGATCGAGCCCAGGTCCCACACGACCGGCTCTCCCGTAGCCACGTCGGTTGTGGCCACGAGCAGCAAGCGGCCTTTGTCCGCCTCGCGCGCCACCGCTTGAATCATCGTATCGCTAAGGTACGAGTCCACGAGATGTTTCAACGGTGTCCCGCGATACAAACTGGAGCCGAAGAGCGCGCCCAGCCCTCGTGGTTGGAGCAAGCGTTCTCCGGTTCCACTGGTGAAGGCCTCGAGAAGGCGCTCATCCCACGTAGGTCCAAGAAACGCATAAGGAGCAACCAGCGCGCCTGCGCTGACGCCGGTCACGACCGCGAAGTCCGGTCGCGAACCCGAGCGCGTGAGGCCCGCCACCGCGCCGGCACCGAAGGCACCGGCGGCGCCGCCACCGGAGAGCGCGAGGATGTTGAGACTTTCTCCCGGATGCAGTGCTCGAAGTCGCTCGGCCACCGCAGCGGAGGATAGTTGTGAAAATCGACCCTCAGTATCCAGCGTGCGGATCGTCAATGGCGTTTCCACCAGTGGTTGCCGATCGGCAGGCGATCTCGATTCGCTGACGGCGATGCCGGCGCATCCCTGAAGAGCGAACAGGCACACGAGACAGATGAGTAAGATCGCGACTAGACGCCGCTCCGACGGGCTACTCAGTCTAACGACACGGCCGATGCACGTGGTGGCCGTCCGAAACAGCGAGGGGAGTCCGGCGACTGTGCCTAGCGTAGAGAGGACATCGATGATGTGCACGATGTTACCCCCTGACATCTCGACGGCGACGCCGATGCGCGATGGGGCGGGGAAGGTGGCGAGATGGCTTGCGGCATGGATACTAAATGCTTGGCTGTAGACTGTTTGAGAACAGACTAGGATCGGGCAAGCTAACTTACTAGCCTATATCTCTAGATATGATGTATCTGAGAAAAGGATATGCCCCAGATATAAATAAGGTATCAAGCCGAAAGCCTAGGTTCTTCATTCATATCGTCACGGACGATAGATGATATCGAGAGATATGAGCTACCCAGCTGGAGAGCTCGGTATTAGTCTTTCAGCATGCAGCATCTACCGGCGCTGGATCGGGAGACTCCGAAAAGTATCGACATTCGTCCGTTTGTCTCGCGGACTGTTGCTTCATGGATCCTGTCCCTGCTGATGGCAACCTGGCCGGAGGGAGCCGGCACCGACAAATCGCGGCGCGCTCGCTTAAAGCGCAACTTGATTCCTCCGTGGAGCTGGGCCGAGAAAAATCGATACGTCGCAAAACGAGGTCGTCATCTGCGATGAACCATCAATGGAAAGCCGGGCACGAGGCCCGGCTTTCGGTTCTGCATCTCGCGATTCGCGTGTTATTTTAGGTCAAGTTGCTGCCCTGTCCACGAGCCTAGAATTCTCCGGATCTTGCCGCGGTCGACCGCACCCTGGTTGGCGGCTGCCACCGAGCCTTCCACCTCTTTCGCTATCGCATCAAACTTGGCGGTCGCACCGTCCAATGCCGCCCAGTTCTTGAAATAGACCACCAGGTAGATGTCCGGATCATTTTCACCGCGTGCTTCTACTGAGATTACCTTGTAGCCGGTGGTGTAACCGGCCTTCTTCGACGCCTCCTGGGTTGCCTTCCATGTCGTGTCGAGAAACTTCATATAGTCATCAAATTTCCCGTATGCAGTCCGAATCGCAGATACCTGAACGACGGGCCCTTCAGTGAACGGATGATCATCCGCAAGCGCCCCGACGCTTGTAAGCGCAAGACCAAAGAAAGCCGCCAACGCGGCGAAACGGTTTTTGATTGTCATAAATTTCCCCGGATGATTTGGAATTTTTCTAAAAGAGGGCTCGCCGGAAGCGTGCCCCGCCCAGCTTCGGCCGCGACATAATAACCGCAATGGATGCCCATGCGGTGCTACACGCTTGCGATCAGTAGCTATGAGTCAGGATTTGGGCAGGAATCTCAACGAGGGCGTACTACTTAAGTTGCTGATTTTCTTCGAGTGGTTACTGTTTTGCTGCCACTTTGTTCGCAAGATGTCCATGTCGTACGCAGACATTGCGGGCGCGCTGGATTCCGCGTGCATCAGCGAAGCACCGCTGAAATGCCGGCATTGATCGCTCCCCCACCCAGGATCAGCCATGCAAACAGCGACGCCGCCAGAGCCAATGGTTTGACTCCCGCCGCGCGTATCGCCGAAATATGTGTCGTGACGCCGAGTGCCGCCATGGCCATGGCCAATATGACGGTGTCCAAGGTGAGCGCGGCGCCGACCATGGTCTTCGGTAGTACGTCCAGTGAGTTGAATGCCGCGACGCCGACAAAGCCAAGCGCGAACCACGGAATGACGATGCCGCGCCATTGCTGCGCTCCGCTCGGTTCATGTGCATGGCGTGGATCGGTGGTGCGCGACAAGTAAGTGGACAGTATGGCGAGAAATGGAGCCAGCATCATCACCCGCACCATCTTGGTTATGACCGCTGTATTGGCGGCGCCCTCGCTGATCGATCTTCCGGCGGCAACCACCTGCGCGACTTCATGGATGGTGGAACCGGCAAAGATGCCGTAGGAGGTGGGTGACATCGCAAGCAGGTGGTACCGATTGGCAAAATAATAGATCGCGGGGTATAGGAAAATCGCGAGGGTGCCGAAAACGACCACCGTCGATACCGCCACGGTGACTTGCTCAGCACGGCCGCGCACGACCGGTTCCGTGGCCATGACGGCGGCAGCGCCGCAGATCGAGCTGCCGGCGCCGATGAGCATCGCCGTCTTGCGATCGAGCCCGAACAGCCGAGTGCCCATCCACCAAGACAGCATAAATGTGCTGCTCAACACGAGGAAATCGATGGTCACTCCGGGAATACCAACGGTGGCAATGTCCTGAAACGTCAATCTCAGGCCGTACAGAATGATCCCGAGCCGCAGCAACGTCTGTTTCGAGAAGGTCACCCCGCTGGCGCCGGCATGCGCAATGCGAGGATAGAGCGTGTTGCCGACGACCATCCCCAGCGCGATGGCCAGGGTCAGTGCACTGATGCCGGTGGTTTCGAACCAGTGAATATTCCCGAGTGCGATCGCGAGGGCGGCCAAGGCGCCCACGAGCGCAATACCGGGCAAGCGATCGATCGCACCCCGCCAGCGGTTGGGTTGGACAGGTGCTACGGCAGGGATGTCGGAATTCGTCGGTGAGTGCACGGATAGGTTCTCCAGGCCATCGGGTTCGCTCGTGCGCAACTATGAGGCGGGATGGTCTACACGTAAAACAGATTATCTGGCTATAATCTATCGATGTAATAGCTTGATTGTGCACCAGCCATGCGTCTTACCTTGCGGCAACTACAGATCTTTCGCGCCGTCGCGCTGAGCGGGAGCACGACCGCGGCCGCCGACAATGTGGCATTGTCGCAATCGGCGACCAGCGGGGCTCTCAATGAATTGGAACGCATCCTGGGTACACGGCTCTTCGACCGGGTGGGCAAGCGTCTTATATTGAACGACAGCGGCAGAAGTCTGCTGCCCATGGCGCTTGCAGTCCTGGACGGTGCAAAGAACATCGAAGCGGCGCTGTTCTCCGATGATCATGCGTCGCCCGTCGACCTGCAGCTTTTCGCGAGCACGACTATCGGCAACTATGTTCTGCCGCGGATGCTTGCGCGCTTTCGAGACGAGGTTCCGATCTCGCGAGTGCAATTGCGAATCGGCAATACCCTCGATGTCGTCACCGCGGTGCGGGACTTCGCGGCGGATCTCGGATTCATCGAGGGTCCGTGTCACGCGTCCGACATGGTGGTAATTCCCTGGTTGGAGGATGAGCTCGTCATTGTCGCAGCGCCCGAGCATCCGCTCGCGAAGACCGCCAGGCGCAGAAAGATCACCGCCAAACAATTGAGCGAGGCGCAATGGCTGCTGCGCGAGCCGGGTTCCGGCACCCGCGAGGCAGTGGAGCATGCTCTGTTACCGCATCTGCAGCACATTCGCTCGTCGATGACATTGGGCAGTTCGGAGTCGATCAAGAATTCGGCGGCGGAAGGGCTTGGGCTGAGTTGCCTGTCGCGCTGTGTCGTGCAGGACTTGGTGATGGCAAAGCGACTGACCGTGCTGGCAACCGGATTACCGCGTCTAACGCGCCGCTTTGCGCTCATATACCCCGAAACGAAAGTGCTGTCGGCGTCCTTGCGCAGATTCGTGGCCCACTGCGAGCGAAATTCCTGAACTGTCGATGACTCGAAGAACTCGTGCCCAGGGTGCGGCGTTCTGATCGCCGACCTGGGATACAATGCGAAACATTCGAAGAGGTGAAACATGTCTTTCGAACAAAAGGTCATTATCGTCACCGGTGCGGCACGCGGCATCGGCCAGGAATATTGCCGCCGGTTGGCTGCGCTTGGCGCAGCGGTGATCGCGGTGGACATCAATGCTTGCGAGAGAAGGAATGGGACGCCGCGATGGCGGTCAATGTCCGCGGCATTTGGAATTGCTGCAAGGCCACCGTCCCGGCGCTGCGCCGCGCGGGCGGTGGAAGCATCGTCAATATCGCATCGCTGGCGGCGACCTACGGGCTTCCATACGCGCTGCATTACACGACATCCAAGGCCGCGGTCATCGGCCTCACACGGGGTCTGGCCCGCGAGCTTGGCCGTGAGGGAATCCGCGTCAACTCGGTGTCGCCGAGCGCCGTGCTCACCGAAGGCACCCGTGAATTCTTTGGCCCAAAGGCCGAGAAGGTGCTTCAAACGGTTGCAGCGGGCCAGGCGATTCCGCGCAATTTGGAAGCTGCCGATGTCGCCGGCTCGGTCATCTGGCTGCTCTCCGATGAGAGCCGTTTCACGACGGGGCAGAACATTGCAGTGGATGGCGGCACGGTGATGCATTGAGCGGGGAGATGGATTGCCAACCGCCTCCCAAAGACTGGACCAGGGTCACGACCGCGTTGAGGCGATCGGCGCGTGCTTGGATCAGCGGATTAGGTTGTCAGCCGGTCGTTCGAGATGGACCGGATATCGGATACGGTCATCTTCTTCAAGGAAGTGCAGGGTCCATTCCACACGATGGAAATCTCACCGATGTCATCGGGGGCATCGTAGTACCTGGTGGTGATTGCCTGCCTCTTGTCAATGAACGTCTCGATGATCGATCCATCTATCCAAATGTGCAGTGTCGAGAATCCATCCCGATCGGGGCTGAGCGGCAGCAATTTGTCGCCGATCGCCACGAAGGGTGCATCATTCGCCCGCGAATAGGCGACGGTGAATATGGTGGTGGTGTTCGCATTCGAATGTAGTTGCATTTCGAGGGAGCACACGCTGTCGCCGGCCTTGAAAAGGCAAATGACCTCACCTGCGCGGCTGTGAATGGCCGCGCGCGCCAGCGACTGATTCAGTTCCGACGAAGTGCGCGGATCTTCTATGTAAATCGTATTTTGCCGTAATGCGGCGAGTTCGGGAGCAACCTCCATCATCAAGGCGCTATCCGGCGCCAGGGTAAGAACGCGAGGAAGCGATATGCTTCCAGACCATCCCGCTGCGCGGATGGCGGCCGGATCACGTGTCTCCTGCACCCATCCCCACATTATCCGTCGGTTGCTGCCATCCGACATGGTTCTCGGTGCGTAGTACGATCCGTGATCCAAAATCCCTTTCTTCTCGGAGCGAAAGCGGAGGTCCGACCTGTCATAGGTACCAACCTCCCAGCGGGTCGTGTGTTCCGTCGAATAGAGGAGCACATGTTTGTTCCCTAAGGGGAAGAAGTCAGGGCATTCCCACATTTCCCCGCTCGGCACTGGATTGGAGAATGAACGGCCGTTCCAGCTCCCTTGGGCCAATGGATGCAGGTATTCCCAGGTCACGGTGTCCGTCGAGCGATAGAGCAGGACGGCACCACCGATCTGCGGAAAACCCGAACCAATACCCAAGTACCAGGTGTTCCCGTCTTTCCACGCGAAGGGATCGCGAAACCCGGTAACTTTCAGACCGGCGGGCGGGAAGGCGATAACCGGCGCGTCGCGCTTCTTCCACACACGAAGGTCGTCGTCCTCGGAGGTTGCCATGCATTGCACCTCGCGGAGTCCCTCGGCGCGAATGGTTTCCTGATCCCTGGAAACCTTCGTCACGCCGGTGTAGATCACATTCGCACCGTCCCCACCGGGCAGCACACCTCCCGTGAACGTCCCATGCGCGTCATAGCCGCCATCCGTGGGCGACAGTGCGATCGGCATATGCCTCCAATGAACTAGGTCGGCGCTGACGGCGTGTTGCCAGCCCCTTCCGCCGAAGCTCCCGTGAAAGAAGACGTGGTACTCTCCGCGAAAATGGCGGGGTGCGCACGGATCGCCGACGAAGCCTGCCCGGGGCAACAAATGATATTGCGGCCGCAGAGGATCGTGCATCAGCCTGTCCCTGAGGGCTGCATCCGGCGAGCCGGCACTGCTCTGCAAGAGCTCGGATGCCGGAGAGCCGCTGCTGCGCAAGCCGGTGATTGTCGACAATAAAAGAAAATTACGCCGGTCCACGATGAGTCCTGACAAACATTGATTATGAAAATCCACGCAATGTCTTACCGTACGGAAATTCCGGGCCGCGATGGCGGCATGTGGCCGCAGCGGCGCCCGCTGCGAATCGACCCAGATTGTCTATTTCGCCGAGCGATAGAGCGGCTAATTCGGCCGGCGATGCGCGTCGATTTTTCTCCAGCCAAGCAAGCATCGCGGCTTGAAAACTATCGCCGGCGCCGACGGTGTCGGCGACTACCACCGGCACCGACTGAATTTCAATTTTACCCGCCGTGCGCGAATAACAGGTCGCACCGCGCTCGCCGCGCGTCACCGCTACGAGTGAGCACCGATATGAGAGCCAGCTTCTGGCAATCTCGTCCAGATCAGCCTTTGCCCCATAGAGGTTTATAAGATCCTCTTCGCTCACTTTGATGAGGTGAGCATGCTGCCGAAAACGTTCAACGGATTCCCGCCACCGGCCGGCGTCGGGCTCGATGGCCAGGCGGACATTGGGATCGAAACTGACGAGGATCTTCTTCGGAGCAGCGGCAACGAGTTGGAGCAAATGCTCCGATGACTGCACCGATACGATCGGAATGGAACCCACGTGAATGCCGAACATGATATTCCAGTGTTCTTGAACTGCCGCCAACTCCGGGTGAAACAAAGTGCTATCGAGACCGTAGAATGTGTAGCGCGGTGCGCCCGCGGCATCAACGTCGACCATTGCCAGCGGAGTGCTTTTGGCCGTGCGTCGGATGAATCGGCGATCAACGCCTTCCAACTGCAAGCGACTCTCCAAATGGCGGCCAAGGGTATCCTCGGCAATTTCCGTGGCCAGAGACGCGGCGCAACCGAGTCTGGCGAGCGCAACTGCGACATTGTAGGGCGATCCGCCTGCCTTTGCCGTGAGGCCGACTTTCCGGCGAACATCGGTGTCCAATGGATCGACGAACACATCGTATAGCGCTTCCCCGCAGATCAGAAACATATTAGCGATCCAATGAGTCGGATGGGTCAGCGCAGAATTGCCGGCGCGGAATGCGCCGGGGAAGGGGCGCCCGACGTGATTCCCAGCCGTTCCGCAACCTGTTCCAGAGGCACGCCCTTCGTTTCAACGACTTGCGTCTTCACCCAGATGAGCTGCATGACCATCATCCCGGCGAAGAACAGGAATACGTAGCCCGGTGGAAATGCCGCAACGACTTTGGGAAACGCCGTCGTCAAAATGGCCGCGAATATCCAGTGGGTGAAACTCCCCAGCGCCTGGCCCTTTGCGCGCTGCTGATTCGGAAAGATCTCGGCGATGTAAACCCAAATCGTCACTCCCTGGCCGATGGCATGGGCCGCGATGAACGCAAAGATGCAGATCGGTACGATGGAATAGTGTTCGGTAAAAAAAGCGTATGCGACGAGGCTGAGCGAAGCGATATAGCCGAATGAGCCGATGAACAGCAGGGTTCGTCGCCCCAGGCGGTCAATCAGGCGGAGCCCGAGGAATGTGAAGATGAGATTGGTCACGCCGACGCCTACGGACTGCAGCAGCGCGGCCTTCGCGCCGAGTCCCGTCAATTCGAATATGCGCGGCGAAAAATATAGAATGGCATTGATGCCCGACATCTGATTGAAGAACGCAATCAGGAACGCGAGCATGATGGGCACGCGGAGTCCGCGATTCCAAAAGGGCGCCGCGGCGCCCGCCATGGAAGGGATCTGCCCCATCGCGTCCGCCTCGGCTTTGACCTCCGTTTCTGAAGCATCGGGCCTGATGAGCTTCAGCACCCGCATGGCGGCGATGGCGTCGTGCTTCCTGCTCACCAGCCAGCGAGGACTTTCCGGAAGGCCCAGACAGAGCGCCGTGTAGATGAGCGATGGTACCGCAGCGACGCCGATCATCCAGCGCCACGCATTCGGCCCCATTCCGGACAGTAGCGTGTCGGACACATAGGCGATCACAATGCCGAAGACGATATTGAATTGAAACATCCCGGCCAGGCGACCGCGATACCTAGGAGGTGCAATTTCGGCGATATAGAGCGGTGAGGCGACCGTGGACATGCCGATCCCCAGACCGCCGACGCCGCGGGCGATGATAAAAGAATAAACATCCGGCGCAAGGGCGGACCACATGGCGCCGACGAGATAAAGTACACCGATAAGGAGCAGGGTCGCCCGCCGGCCGAACTTGTCGGTAGGCCAGCCGCCAAGCAAGGATCCAAGCACGGTCCCGTACAAGGCCGACGCGATCACGGCGCCATGGATCCCGGGGCTCAGGTTCCACAAAGCCTGGATTTGTTGTTCGGCTCCGGAGATGACGACCGTATCGAACCCGAACAGAAACCCGGCCAGGGCAGAGGTCACCGACCACAAGAGGATGCGTGCGCCCATGAGTCAATTCGTCCTCAAACGGAGGACCTTAGCGGGATTCCGTGTCATTTGAGGTCCCAACTGGAGTGGAGCGCATAGACGGCGCCAGAGCCCAATTCGATTGGCTGGTCCGCTTTCAAGGTAACTTTATCGAAGGGCGTTGAGGGAAATTCGATGATGGTCATCACGGTTTCGCCTTGGTTGATGAAGATCTCGAGCGATGACCGGTCGAGGAAGAGTGTCAAAGAGACGGCTGTGGCGGCATTCGGCATCGGTGCAAACTGTTCGCCGGCAAAGCGTGGATCGAAGTCGACTGCGCCGGATTTGGATCTGTCCAGTTCATAGCGGCGTAGTTTCTTATTGATCCTGAACACTGTTTTTTGACCCTCCGAATTCGCGAATTCCACCGTAATCAAGTCGGCCGACTCGGTGTTCATCTCGAGATTCAACTCCAGCAATCCGGAAGAATTGTGCACCGACCGCGTCAAATCAAACTCGCCTTGAACCGCCTGCCGCTCGATGCGCCTGCTCGAAGCGCGCAAGCCCGCAAGCTCCCTGATCGGCGTCGAATGGAGTTCGAGGCCGCGGGAGGTGCGAACGAGCTTCAACTCCCGCGGCACCGTCATCGCGCTGCGCCAGTGCTCGCTGGGGACCTTTTGCGCATAGGTCCAATTGCTCATCCAGCCCAGGAATAGGTGACGCCCATCCGTGTCGGGTATGCCGGACCAGGTCACGCCGGCATAGTCATCGGTTCCATAGTCGACCCATAATGCGGACGCGGCGGCGACCAGTGCCGGTGCCCGCTGCAGGCGGGACCGCATGTCTGGATCGGGCGCGAACCGGTGTCCGTCGAAATCGCCGATGAAATACTGAGTGGCGCTGCCGCCGTTCGGTCCGCCCGGATTGACGCTGACGAGGAGCACATACTTGCGTGACGCCTCGCCGTCGACCGTCATCGCAATCAGATCGGGGCACTCCCAGACACCCTGATGTGTGCCCCATTCGCGGCCGAAGTCGCTTTCATGAACCCAGTGCTTGAGATCCTTCGAGGAATAGAAACCCACGTGGTCACCGACGGCCAGCGTCATGATCCAGCTCTTCGCGGGTTCGAACCAGGTTACCTTCGGATCCCGAAAGTCTCTACGGCCGGGATTCTTGAGCACCGGATTGCCCGGATACTTAGTCCAAGTGCGGCCCCTGTCCAGGCTGTAAGCAATGCTTTCGCTCTGGAAGTCGATGCCGCCGGCCTTCTCGATCACGGCATCGTGACTGGTGTAAATCGCCACGAGCGGCGGATGATCCCGAGTGCCGAGCGCCGACGTGTCATTGCGGTCGATGACCGCGCTGCCGGAGAAGATCGTGCCGTGCTCATCCGGATACAGCGCAATCGGGAGATTTTGCCAATGCACCATGTCCCTGCTGATCGCATGCCCCCAGTGCATCGGTCCCCACTGAGTGCCATCGGGATTGTGTTGGTAGAATAGGTGGTATTCACCGTCCAGGAACACCAATCCGTTGGGGTCGTTCATCCAATGCCCGGGTGGTGAAAAATGATATTGGGGCCGATATTGTTCGTCGTATTCCCCGGTCGCTCCCGGCGCCGATGCCACCGCGAGACATGCACTTCCAAGCACGGCAAGCGTCATCCACTGCCGGCACCGGGTGCCGGCAACGATTGCGAGCTCAGTAACCCGGATTCTGCACATACACGCCGCCGCTCAAATTGATCTGCACCTGGGGTATGGGCAGATATTCGTCCCGGCCCGCCGCGAAAGAAGCCGCGATCAAGTAAGGCCGACGCAGGCTCTCGTCCGCGAAGTATCGATCCAGTGTCTGCTTGGCGATGCCCCAACGCACGAGGTCGAAGAACCGGAACCCCTCCAAGCCCATCTCGAGTCGGCGCTCGTTGCGCAGCGCCTTGCGCGCCGTCGCCTGGTCCGCGAAGGGCGGGTAAGGTTTCACATCGTACAGAAATACGGCAGCGGCGTGCGGATTGGTATTGAGGTTGGCCGTGCTCGCGGCCGCACGCGCCCTGAGGGCGTTGATGATGGATAACCCCAGGTCACCCTGGTTGAGCTCAATCAGCGCCTCGGCCTTGAATAACTCGAGATCGGCGTAGCGAATCAGGACGGTGTTCATGGAGGAGATGAAGAACGGTCCGTTCAACACCAGCGCCGAGCTATCGCGCGAGACGAGATCTTTCATACCGATATTACTGCCGTAAAAGCCCGGATCGCGCGCCCAGTTGTCGCCGTCGTGAATGCAGGTGGGTCCGGCGATCGTGCAGTACTTGAACGGCTTTCCTTGGATATTGACGGAGTGGTCGAGCCGCGGATCGATGGGCTGGGTGGCGTAGTTGCCATTTGTGAACGAGTAATCGGCCGCGGGGCCCGCGCCATTGTAGCCGTCGAAAGGCAGACCATTCAGCGTCTTGAAAGAATTGATGAAATCCGCGGACGGGATGTGAAATCCGCAGCATCCGAAGCCGCTGTCGCCGACCGGGTAGTTCAATGCGGAACCGAACGTGCCGCGGCCGCCGTTGCCTTGCACCGAACCGTCGTTGACCGAACGCTGTATCGCGAAGATCGATTCCGGGTTGTTATCGTACTGCGGAAGGAAATTCTGAGAGTAGTCGGGCAGCAGTGAGTATTGACCGGAGTTCTCGACATCGGTCACGAGGCTGACCACCTGTGCGAGCTTGCTCTGATCGATCGATACCACGGCGTGGGTGGCGGGGTCTTGGACGTACGCCTGATAAAGGAGAGTCTTGGCCAGGTAGGCCTCGGCGGCATAGTAATTGGCCCGCCCCACCTGTGACTGCGTTTTCGGCAGATTGGCCATCGCGGTCGTGAAGTCCGCGGCGATGGCATCCCAGAGTTGCTGCGAGGTCATCGCCGTGTTCGATATGACGGCCGTGGGCGGCACCGTCTCATCGTAATACGGAACCCGATCGAAGTGGATTTTCAACCAGAAATAGAATACCCCGCGAAGGAAATGCAACTCACCGACGCGGCTCGTCTTGACCGGATAATCAGCGGCTGAGACCGGATTGATCGCCGACAACGCGGTGTTCACGCGTGAGATTCCATCGAACCATCGGATCCAATACCGATTGGCGGCGTCGATATCCTGCGGTGCCGCCGTGACCAAGTTGAACAAGGTCAATAGATGGTAGTAATAGACATCTCCCGGACCGTTACCGCCTTTATGGGCATCCCCGCCTCGAATGTTGCCCGTCGGCCAGAAAAAGTTCGGATCGGTGTAATGGTCATTCCCGAGCCACGAGTATGCCGCGGTTACAAGGCCGTCCAGATTGGCCGGTGTCGATATCTGCGCCTGCGAGAGCGATCCATCGGGCGTCTTGTTCAACGATCCGCTGCCGCAGGCGACCGTGATGAAGGCCGTAGTCGCGGCGATCAGCGCTTTCACCGGCAATCCAAGTCGTTTTAGTCTGTTCATCAGCATTCCCCCTTAATATCTTGTCAATTTGTATGCGCGATATAGTGCGGACCTTGGGCCGACTAGAAGCTGCCATCGAAGCCAACCGTGAAGCGCTTCGGAATCGGGAAGGGCGGGATCGGGTCGCCGACATTCGGCTGTTCCGGATCCTGCAGCACTGTGCCCTTCGGCTTGAGGATGAGCAGGTTCTCGCCTTGCAAATAAACCCTCAGCCTCTTCACGTGCACGGGAGCGCGAAGCCATTCAGGAAGGCTGTACGAAAGCGCAAGATTGCGCAGCTTGATGTAGGACGCGGATTCGTAAAAATAGCTGTCCGGGACCTGTCCATAGCTCAGCACAGCCGCCTCCTTTCACACCCTGCCACGCCATATTGAACGACCAGTCCCGGTAGTTCGCATCGAAATTGACGCCGAAGATGTACTTGGGATCCGTCGTACCCAAGAACCGCTGATCATTGGCGTCAATTTTTCCGTCGTGATTGACATCGACGATGCGCAACCCGCCCACGTAGGCGCCCGGCTGGCCGGAAGCGGCGACTTGCGCGGCGTTCTGAAAGATGCCGCCGGCGGAGTAGCCATAGATGCTATTGATCGACCTTCCAAGAATCGTTTGCGTGCTGCCGTTCCCGGGGTATGCGCTCACCACGTCGGCCGGCAGGCTGATGACCTTGTTGGTCGCATGCGAAATGTTGCCCGAGAGATGCAAGTTGAGAGGCGATGACATGTGCGGGATCGTGAACTCGATCCGATGCCCGAGCTCCAACTCCCAGCCTCTGTTATCGACGGTGCCGCCGTTCACGACGCTCTGTGCGCCTTCGCCGGCCGTTGCCAATGGGACAGTGGTCGTCAGGATATTCGACGTGCGCTTGCGATAGATATCGAAGGCGCCGTCGAGGTGATTGTTGAACATGACGAAGTCGACGCCGAAGTTGATCTGCTTCGACGTCTCCCACTTCAAGTTGGGATTTCCGGTCGCGGTCTTCGCAAAGCCGGACGGCAGTGTCCCGGTATTCACTCCGTTGAGGTCGTACGCCGTCCCCGTCTCTTGTTGACAGTTGGGGCCCGGGCAGGTGCCAGTACCCACGGGGTTTGCGAACAGCGACGTCGTCGAGTAGCGCGGCGAATAAATGGTCGTGCCGGCGGCGGTGCTGATCTCCTGGTTGCCGTTCGTACCGTCGCTCAGCCGAAATTTGAGATCGTTGATCCAATTGATCTTGAAAAATTCTTCTTGGGAAAGGCGCCAGCCCACCGCCGCCGAAGGAAATATCCCCCACCGATTGTTGGCGCCGAATCGAGATGAGCCGTCACGGCGTATGGTGGCGGAGGCCAAGTACTTGCCATCGTAGTCGTAGTTCAATTTGCCGAAGTAGGATCTCAGCGTCCACGAGTCGCCGCCGCCGCCGGCGGTGACATTCTGAGTTGCCTGGCTCAAAAAGGTGTAAGTGTCCGCCGGCGAGGCGAAGCCGGAGCCGGCACCATAGAAATTCTCGGTGTGGTAGTCGATATTTTCGTAACCACCGAGAACCTCGAAGTGATTCTTCGCCCACAACGTGAATTTGTAGTCCGCGGTGTCGGTGACGGTGATCGAACGGTTCCAAATGTACGATGTATTCAAGTTGTCGATCAGGAGCACGTTGCCGGTGTAACCTCCCGGCGTGTAGTTGCGGTAGTATTTTTGGCTGTAGTCCGAGCCCACACTGGTGCGCAGTGTCAGGCCGTCGATGGGCCGCAGCTCCGCGTACAGGTTGCCGAGGAGTTTGTTCAGGTCGCTGGTGGCGCCCTTGGTATCGTTCAGGATCTCGACGGGTTGCCGGTGATCGGTGGTGCCGGCGGCGGGACCGCCGTAGCCGCCGGTGGTCGTGTAGATTGGAATGATCGATTGAGTTTCCAGTGCCTGCGCGAGGATGAATGCGGCGTTGTAATTGACCGCATTTTCCTTCTGGTCCGTCAGCATCAAGTTATCGCCCACTGTGAGCTTGCCGTCGAGGAACGTGTGATCGGCATTGAGGCGGAAGGACAGGCGCCTGAACTGGGAATCCCTAACGACGCCGTGCGCATCGTAATAACCTACGGACGAGTAAAACCGGGAATCCTCGGTGGAATTGGAGAGCGAAATGGTGCTCTCCGTGATTTTCGAGTCTTCAGTTACCGCCTTGAACCAATTGGTATTCGACACGCGCTGCGTAAGGGCGGGATCGATATAGCGATTGCCCGCGGCGTCGGCGTAGGCCCCGATCGTGACGCTGTTATAGCCTGAGGGGCCACAGGGTGTGGTCTTGCACGAATATTTGTAGAGGTTGCTGACGGTGTTCGGGTCGGTGCCCGAGTTGATGGCTGCCTGATAGAGCACCGCCGCACGCTGGTCGGTCGTCAGCGGGTTGATATTGTAGGAAAAATACTGCCGGGTCTCGGAGGCGGTGACATTCAGGTCCATGTGACCGGTGCCGCGCTTGGTGGTGATGACGATGACGCCGTTGGCGGCTCGCGCACCGTATATGGCGGCGCTTGCGGCATCGCGCAGCACTTGAACCGACTCGATATCCTTCGGATTCAACTCCTGCAGGCCGGTGGTGGTGTTGACCCGGACGGCCGGTCCTTGACTTCCTCCAAATCGGCGGCGGACACCGCCCCGACGATGTCTTTCTTCTTTTGCGACGTGTAGCCGGTGACGACAATGGCATCGAGCCCCGAGTCCGGCGCCTCCTGGGCTCCTTCTGCGGCCTGCTCTTGCGCTGTAACGATGCCGGCAGATCCCGCCCCGAGGAGGGCGGTTAGGAATGTCGGCGCTTTGACGAACCATGCTTTGTGATTCAAGTTCTTATCTCCCCTTCAAAAGTTGCGGTCGGCTTAGAATCTGGTCATCAGACGTATTCCGGGTGTGTTGTGCGGTCGGCGCCCGCGCCGACCGGGAATCGACGGCGGCGAACGCCGAGCAAAAGTGGGAAGGGAAGAACTTGCACAGGGCAGTAGGCCGGCTCTCGGCTTCTGCAACTGCGGACGGCCAGCGCGCGCCCATGACGATGAGTTAGGCACATCCCCCCCAAATCTAAATTCCGTGAATGGGCTTTGAACCCATTCTTTTATTCGCGAAAATCGAAACGTTTCGAAATATCTCACCACCTGCGCCCAAATGCAACTGCAACTTGAAAGTCCGCAATCGAACGCTGATGCGCCGAATCTGGATGACAGCGGGTTCGCGCGCCGTGATCTTTGGTAACCTATTGAGACGAAACGTTTCGGCGAACGAGCCGAGTGGGGGTTATGTCAAATGGCCACGATTAAAGACGTTGCACGGGTAGCCGGCGTGTCGATCGCAACAGTATCGGCAACGCTCAATGGCACCGCGCGGGTGTCAGAAAAGCGGTCCCGCCGCATCTGGGATGCGATTAAGGCGGTTGGCTATACACCTCACGGAATCGCGCGCAGTCTTCGGCTGGGCCACACGCGGTCGATCGGGTTGGTCGTCGGGGACATATCAAATCCGTTCTTTACCTCTCTCGCGAAGGCAGTCGAGGCGCGGGCGAGTGCGGCGGGGTATATGGTGATCCTTGCAAACAGCGACGAGAACCCCGAAAAAGAAATCAGCCTGCTCAAATTGCTGTTGGAGCAGCGTGTTGCGGGAATTTTACTCGCACCTGCCGGCTACGACCCCCCGTACTTGTCGGCACTGTCGGCCCTTGCCCGGGTACCTTTGGTCCTGGTGGACCGGCAGCTGCCTGGGGCATCGTATGACGCCGTTATTGTCGACAATCTCGGGGCCGCGCGCATGGTCACTGACTACCTCGTGCGATTGAATCATGAACGCATTGCCATTGTGATCGGGCGCGAGCACCTGTCGACCACGGATCAGCGGGTGCAAGGTTATCGAGACAGTTTGCAAGCCGCGAAGCTCGATCTGCACCCCGATCTCGAAGTGGTTGCAGATTCCCGCATTGAAACAGCTTACGAGGCCACTCAACGCCTATTGAGCATGCCCGATCCCCCGAGCGCAATCTTCGCTGCAAACAATCTGATGATGCTGGGTGCCATCGAGGCGATATTGGACATGGGTTTTCGGTGTCCCGAGCAGGTTTCTCTCGCAGGCATCGATGATTTTCCATGGAGTTCCGCGATTCGACCACAACTGACGACCGTTTCGCAGCCGATCGAAGAAATGGGAACGCATGCCGTCGAGAAACTGTTGGATCGCATCGCCAAGAAGACGGTTGCAAAACGAGCGACTGCCAACACGACTGTCTTGCAGCCATCCTTCCTCATTCGAGATTCTTGTTCCAATCGTGTCGCTCCGGCGCGATCCAAGCAGCAAGCGACGCGTAAGCGTCATTCTCGATGACAGTCCCCGTGCCATCCGACACTGCCGCAGCGGTACGCTCGACGAAGTGTCGAAACCAGCCTAACGCCGAAACGTTTCGTTCCGGCTTTCGTTACCGCTGCATCTCCATGATGGCCGACGCCGGCATCATGTCCACATTGAGATTGGCCATGATCCAAAGCGATCCGCTGACGACGAGCGTCACGATCAGGACGCCGAAGGCGAGCGCGAGCACGTTGTTGGTGTTATCCGGCCCG
>WNFI01295427.1_pt1 | contig 24808 bp, 27 predicted proteins | sample 5400471 | NCBI WGS metagenome assembly WNFI01 (sample SAMN13153348, study PRJNA577476) | soil metagenome | isolation source: 100 cm saprolite on Douglas fir-dominated hillslope | place: USA:California | collected 2013-09-17 | reverse complement strand
TGCTACGCGTGGCCACCCGGCGAGGAGTTGGCGCCCGCGGCGGCGACCACGCCCCAGCTCCTCGAGGTCGGGCGGCTGCTGGCGCGGCTGCACCAGCTCGGCGAGGTCCACCCCGCGTCGGTGCCGGATCCATTCGACGGGGAGTCGCTGCTCGCCGGGCTTCCAAAGGGGGCGGATCGCGACACGCTTCTGCCGACGCTGGAGGCCGGATTGCCGGCGCTGCCTTTGGGCGCAGTGCACGGAGGGCTGCGGCCCCCGCGCGCGCTCTTCGTCGGCGATCGGTGCAGCTCCGTGCTGCCGTCGGGGCTCGCGTGCTCGGCGGCGCTGGTGCTCGACATCGCGGAGGCGGCGCTGGGGTGGATGCTGGGGGCGGCGCGGCCGGCGGCGGCGCTGCGCGCGTTGCTCTCGGGGTACCAGTCGCTGCGGCGGCTCGCCCCTGAGGAATCGGACGCGCTCTGGCCGGCGCTCCGCTTCGCGGCGGCGCGGGAAGGGGCGCGGCGGATCGGCCTGGGGCGCCCGGCGCCGCTCGCGGCGCTGGAGGCCGTGGAGGCGGTGGGCGAGTCCGACGTCCGGTCCGCCGCCGGCGGGTAGACTGTCCAGCAGCTGAACGAAAAAAATAATTTTTTTATTTTTGGCGGGCGATCGCGCGGAGGAAGGCGGTCCTACAGCCCCGAGACGATCTTCCATTGCCCTGCGACCAGGACGAACTTCATGCGCGCGTCGTCGCTCTCGCTCTTCCAGCGCTCGCCCGACGGCGTCGAGATCCCGTACCGCACCACCTGGAAGTAATCGAGCCGCGCCTCGTCGCCCTTGACCTGGATGTCCTTGATCGTCGCCTCCAGCTTGATGCCGGTTACCTTGGCGAAGTCGGTCTGCAGCTTCTTCTCCAGCGAGGCGTGGTCGGTGGGGGCGATGCCGCGCGACAGATCGCCCTGGTCGGCGTAGCCCGGCGCCGCCAGCTCGAGCAGCGAGGTGGCGTCGCGCGCCTCGAGCGCGTCCCGATATTTGGAAAACACGTCCAGCACGGCGCGGTTCTGCGGACTGTCCGGGATCTCGGTTCCCGGCAGCGTGGCGTGGGAACAGGCGAGCAGGCAGGCGGTGGCAAGCGACGGGGCGGCGATTCTCATGGCGTCGTTCCTGTAAGCGGAAAACGCGCAGTGGTCAACGCGCAGCATTCGGTGGTACCGAAGCCGCTCCATGGAGGCTTGGATCGACGTGGGACCCGCCGACCTCACAGCCGCGGTGGTCTGCCCCTGTCACGAGTACGCCTTCGAGCTGGGCACCGGCCGCAACGTCACTTTCCCGAAGCTGTGCGACGATCAGCGCGCGTTCGAGGTGCGCGTCGAGAACGGCAGGGTCATGATCCACCTCGAGGAGTGAACATGGCGCACGACGATCCCGACGATCCGCACCACGGCCATCACCACCAGCACCATGCCGACCGCGGTCGCCGTCAAAAGGACGAGAGCGACCAGGCCCAGAACGTGCCCGCGCAGCACAAGGCGCGCGCCCCCGCCTCGGCGAGGGTCTACGTGATCACCTGCTCGGACTCGCGCACGGCGGCGACCGACGAAGGCGGGCGCATCATCAAGTCGAAGCTCGCCGACAAGGGCCACGTCCTGGTGGGCTCGGCGATCGTGCCCGACGATCCGGCCCGCATCCTCGAGCAGCTGGACCGCGCGCGCGCAGCCGGCGCGCAGGCGGCGCTCATCACCGGCGGCACCGGCGTCTCGGGGCGCGACGCGACCTTCGAGGCGTTGTCGGGCGCCATCGAGCGGCCGCTGCCGGGGTTCGGCGAGCTGTTTCGCATGCTCTCGTTCCAGGAGATCGGCAGCGCCGCCATGCTCTCGCGCGCGGTGGCCGGCGTGACCCGCGCCGGCCTCCTGGTTTTCGCCATGCCCGGCAGCCCCGCCGCGGTGAAGCTCGCCTGCGATCGGCTCATCCTCCCTGAGCTGCCCCACCTGCTCGAAGAGCTGGCCCGGTGAAGTGGCGGCGCGCCGAGCTGCTTCGGCCGGCGCTCGATGCGCTGCTCGCGGGCACCGACGCCGCAGAGCGGATGCGCGGCGATCCGGTCGAGCTGCCGCACCGCTATCCGGATGCGCAGGACGTCGAGGTGGCGGCGCTGCTCTCTGCGGCGCTGGCGTACGGGCGCGTCGATCTCTTCAAGCCGCGGCTGACGGCGCTGCTCGACTCGTTGGGACCGCGGCCAGCGCTGACGGCGCGGAATTCAACGCCCGTTGAATTGCTCGCCCGCACAGGCGGCTTCTCCTACCGCATGACCGACGCGCGCGACGTCGCCTGCCTGCTCTACGGCGCGGGCGCGATGCTGCGGGAGCACGGCTCGCTGGGCAGCGCCTTTGCCAGGCACTACCGGCTGGAGGGCAGCGTGCGCGGCGCCTTGGGAGGATTCGTCGACGAACTGTGCGCGCCGGACTTCACCCCCATCACCGGCAGGCGCTCGCCGACGCGCCGGCTCAAGCACCTCCTTCCGCACCCGGATCGCGGCAGCGCCTGCAAGCGGCTCAACCTCTTCCTTCGCTGGATGGTGCGCGGCCCCGACGGCGTCGACTTCGGCCTCTGGCGCGAGATCCCGCGCGCCGCGCTCATCGTTCCGCTCGACACGCACGTGCACCGCATCGGCCGGTTCATCGGGCTGACGCGGCGCAAAGATCTCTCCTGGCGCACCGCCGAGGACATCACCGCGCGCCTGCGCCACCTCGATGCGGAGGATCCGGTGCGCTACGATTTCGCGCTCTCGCACCTCGGCATCAGCGGCACCTGCGCCGCGCGGAAGGATGCCAGGCGCTGCGCAGGCTGCCCGCTCAAGCCGATCTGCCGGCACTGGGTGTAGCCCCGGCCACCAGCGGACTCTCAGGGGCTGCGCAGTTGCTGCTCGTCGCCGTTTGGCTTATTGACCCGGCGTGCGAACGACCGCCTTCATCCGTCTGCAAGCGGGCAGGGGCGAGGCGATCCTCTCCTGCATCACGCTGGCGGCGGACGCGCAAGAGCTCGAGATCGTCACCATCGAAGGGCTGGCCGGCCCGCAGGGGCTCGACCCGGTGCAGCGCGCCTTCGCCGACTGCGGGGCGCTGCAGTGCGGCTTCTGCCAGCCGGGGATGATGCTCTCGGCCCGCGCGCTCCTCGACAAGTGCGCGAAGCCGACGCTGCCGCAGATCCAGGAGGCGCTGAGCGGCAACCTCTGCCGCTGCACCGGCTACACCAAGATCTACGAAGCGGTCGAGGTCGCGGCCGGGCTGCGCACGCCCTCGACGCGCGCTCCGGTCGCCTCCGAGCGCGCCGCCGCCAGCGATTCGAAGGCGCTGGCGGTGAGGGAGATCGTGCCGTGATCGGCGACCGGCTTCCCAAGATCGACGGCGTGGCGAAGGCCGACGGGTCAGGCCTCTACGCCGACGACATCTCCTTCCCCCGCATGCTGCACGCGAAGCTCCTCCGCTCGCCGCACGCCCATGCGCGCATCCGCAGCGTCGACGTGAGCGAGGCGCTCGCGCTGCCGGGCGTGGTGGCCGCGCTCACCGGCGACGAGCTGCCTTTGAAGTACGGCGTCATCCCCTGGACGCACGACGAGCAGGCGCTGGCGACGGAGAAGGTGCGCTTCGTCGGCGACGAGGTGGCCTGCATCGCCGCGCTCGACGAGCGCACCGCGGAAGAGGCGCTGCGCCTGGTGCGCGTCGATTACCAGGTCCTTCCCGCGGTGCTCTCGCCCGAGGACGCGCTCGCGCACCCGGAGATCAAGGTCAACGAGAGGGCGAAGATCGGGAACATCACCAAGCACGTCAACCTCCAGTTCGGCGACGTCGACGAGGCGGTGGCGGGCGCTGCCGCAGTGGCGCACCAGGAGTACTTCTACGCGGGTTCGACGCACGTCCCCATCGAGCCGCACTGCGCGGTGGCGCGCGCCGACGCGGACGGCAACTTGACCGTATGGAGCTCGACGCAGATTCCCCACTACCTCCACCGCGAGCTCTCGCGGGTGCTGGGCCTTTCGCCCGCCAAGGTGCGCGTCATCCAGCCGCTGCTCGGCGGCGCCTTCGGGGGAAAGAGCGACCCCTTCTCGCTGGAGTTCTGCGTCGCCAAGCTGGCCTTGAAGACCGGGCGGCCGGTGAAGATCCTCTTCACCCGCGAGGAAGTCTTCTACGCGCACCGCGGGCGCCACCCGATGAAGATGGACGTGACGGTGGCCCTCGACGGCGAGGGCCGCATCTCCGCCGTCGACAACCGCATCCTCATCGACGGCGGCGCCTATGCGTCGTTCGGCCTGGTGACGGCATACTACGCCGGGCAATTGCTCACCGGGCCTTATCGATTCGGGACCTATCGATTCGATAGTTATCGGATGTATACCAACAAGCCTCCCTGCGGACCCAAGCGCGGCCACGGCTCGGTGCAGCCGCGCTTCGCCTTCGAGGTCGCGCTCGACGAGGCGGGGGAAAAGCTCGGACTCGACCCCATGGAAGTGCGCCGCCGCAACTTCATCGGCGAGCAGGTCGACACCGTCAACGGGCAGCGGATCACGTCCAACGGCTTCTTGAAATGCCTCGACCTGGTGGAGCAGGCCTCCGGCTGGAAGGAGCGGCGCGGCAAGCTCGGCCGCGGGCGCGGGCTGGGCGTCGCCGGGTCGATGTACATCAGCGGCACCGCCTATCCGGTCTATCCAAATGAAATGCCGCAGAGCGGAGTCCTGGTGAAGCTGGATCGCTCGGGACGCGTGGCCATCTTCTCCGGCGCTTCCGATATCGGGCAGGGCGTCAATACGCTGCTCTGCCAGATCGCGGAGGAGGAGCTGGGCTGCGATCCGGGCGAGGTCACCATCGTGGCGGCGGACACCGACCTCACGCCGGTCGACCTGGGCGCCTATTCGAGCCGGGTGACCTTCATGGTCGGCCTCGCCGCGCGCGAGGCCTGCGAGAAGCTCGCGGCCAAGCTGCACGCGGCGGGCGGCGCGACCTTCGCGGAAGCGTGCCAGCGCGCCGAGGCCAAAGAAGGCGCGCCGCTGGCGGCGTCGGGCGGTTATCGAACGCAGAAGCTGGGCGGCGATTATCGCGGCGGCACCATCGGCGCCTCGCCCGCGTATTCGTTCACCGCGCACGTCGCCGAGGTCTCGGTCGACGAGGAGACCGGCATCTGGAAGGTGGAGCGCATCTGGGCCGCGCACGACTGCGGCAGGGCGCTCAATCCGACGCTGGTCGAAGGGCAGATCGAAGGCTCCGTCTACATGGGCGCGGCCGAGGCGCAGATGGAGGAGATGATCTACAACGACAAGGGCCTGCTCTTCGGGCCGTCGCTGCTCGATTATCGGATTCCGACTTCGCTCGATACCCCGGATCTGCAATCGTATATCGTCGAGAGCAACGACCCCTCGGGCCCCTACGGCGCGAAGGAGGCCGGCGAGGGCCCCCTGCACCCGGCGATACCGGCGATCGCAAATGCTCTTTACGACGCGTGCGGTATCCGCATCCGGGAATTGCCCTTCTATCCGCAGCGGGTGCTGAAGCTCTTGCGCGAGCGCGGCCGCAAGGGCGAGGAGCGCGTCGCATGATGACGCTCCCCGCGGTCGAAGTGCTGCACCCCGCAAGCGTCGCCGAGGCGGTCGAGGCGCTGCGCGCAAATCCGGGCGCGCGCGTGCTGGCGGGCGGCACCGACATCGTCCCTAATCTCAAATATGGAATGTACGAGACGCAGCAGCTCGTGGCGCTGCGCGGACTGTCGAAAGAGCTGCGCTACGTCCGCGAAGACGGCGGCCTGCGGCTGGGCGCGCTGTGCAGCATCGACGAGCTGGCGCAAAGCGAAGTCATCAAAGCGCGGGCGCCGGCGCTCGCCGATGCCTGCGCGCAGATCGCCGGCCCGCAGCTGCGCCGCATGGGCACGCTGGGGGGCAATCTCTGCCTCGACACGCGCTGCGTGTACATCAACCAGAGCTATTTCTGGCGCAGCGCGCTCGGGTTCTGCCTGAAGAAGGACGGCACTCTCTGCCACGTGGTGGCGGGTGGAAGGCGCTGCGTCGCGGCGGCCTCCAACGACACCGCGCCGGTGCTGCTGGCGCTGGACGCGAGCGCCCGGATGGTCGCGCCGCGCGGCGAGCGCACGGTGCCCTTGCGCGAGTTCTATCTCGCCGACGGCCTGCACAACACCGTGCTGGAGCCCGACGAACTGCTCGTCGAGGTGGTCATCCCCTCCGCTGCGTTTGCAAAGCGCCAGGCGTTTGCAAAGCTGCGCACCCGCGCGGCCATCGATTTCCCCGCGCTGAACCTGGCGGTCGCCCTGGAGCTGAGCGGCGGCGTGCTCAAGTCGGTATCGCTGGCCGTCGGAGCGCTGGCCGCGCGGCCCGCGCTGATCAAAGGGCTCGACGATCTGCGCGGCCGTCCCGCCGACGCGCGCTTCGCCGAAGAGCTGGGCCGCCGCGCGCAGAAGCAATGCAAGCCGCTCACCAACATCGGCATCGATCCCGACTGGCGCCGCGACATCCTGCCGGTCCTGGTGCGCCGCACCGTCCTGCGCGCCATCGGTTAACGAACCAGACGAATGGTCTCCTCTTCCTCCGCCCCGCGCTTGAGCACCGCCGGGTCGCGCAGATACGTGTCGGTCAGCCGCTTGCGCGGCAACAGCCGCAACGGCGTCGAGAGCAGGGACGTCCCGTACGCCTCCGCCACCGCTGCCGCTTTCTCCAATGCGCCCAGGTTCGCAAACGGTGTCGTCAGCACGCCCATGTGCAGGAGTCGCTTCTCCGCGCAGGCCACCGTGAAGTCGAGGAACTGCGGCAAGAGCGAGAGCACCGGATGGTCGGCAGGAAGCCGGCTGCGCATGAAGGCGCCGAGACGCCGCACTGCCCAGGTCGAGACCAGCGAGAGCCCGAGCAGCCTGCGCCGCAGCGCCGGACGGCCCCCGAGCGCCGCCATCGTGCGCCGCTCGCCGAAGTCGACGTGCCGCTCCTCCTGCTTCACGGCGCGCTGCAGGATGGCGCGGATCTCCTCGTGCTCGAGGGTGTCGATGATCGCGTAGAGCGCCATCAGCACGAACCCTTCGCCCAGGGCCATCTCCAGGCAGACGTGCTCCTCGAAGGTGGCCGGCATCATCCCGCTGCTGAGGAAGCGCACCATGCCGTGCGCGGGCGCGGGCTGCTCGCCCAGCAGCTCGAGGATGCGCAGGAAGTTGTCGACGTGCTGGAACTCTTCGACCGCTTGCCGCGAGAAGAAGCGCGCCGCCTCCAGGTCGGGAGCGTCGTACAGCCAGTGCCCGCACTGGATGCCGGTCACCTCGCCGTAGAGGAACTGGTTCATCATCCAGGCGAGCACTTTGCGGTCGCTCGCGGGGTCGAGCCGCGCCCCCCGGAAGTCGAAGGTCATCTCCTCGCGCGAGAGCAGCATGCTCGAAGCGTAGCACCAGCTTGCATGCGCGGCGCGGATTTCCGCCGCCCGCAGGGTTTACAGGCTTGCCAACCAGTTGCCGTCGCGTAGGATCCCGCAGGGAGTCATGACCATGCGCCGGCCGGAAGACGATATTCTGGAAGTCAGGGTGCCGTCGGAGACGCTGGCGCGCTGGGCGCTCGAGACTTCCGTCGAGGCGCAGGAGGCGACCTGCGCGGCGCTCGCCTTCCTGGTGGACGCCGAGCACAGCGCCTCGACGCTCCTTCCCGTCGCGCGCATCCTGCGCAGCGAGCAGGCGATCCTCGACCCGGACGGTTTTTTGCGCCAACCCCGCGGCGCCGTCGAGCATTACCGCCTGCGGTCGACGCGGGCGATGGCGTGGATGGACCTGTTCATCTTCTTCCGCGAGCGCTTTCCGGCGGCGGCGCAGCATCGGCCGCCCGAGTCGCTCTACGGACTGTCGCGCCTCTTCGGTCGGCACGAGGACGAGCTGGAGGCCGCGGTCGACCTGGTCGTGCGCGAGTGCGTGATGCCGGAGATCGAGGAGCTGCTCGGCCGGACGCTGACCTATCCGCCGTTGCGGGAGCTGCTGCAGCGCCTGCGTGCCAACGACCCGCAGCGCAGCGCGGATGCGCGCCGCCTCGCTGCTGCGGTGCTGGGCGAGCTGTCCGGAACGCGGCTCTGGCGGGTCCGGAGCCGGCTCGTCACCACGGCCACCCGCGCGCTCCTCGCTGCGAAGCCGCTGCTCGACGAGCTGGAGCGCGGCGGCTTCAAGGTCGACCGCACGCGCGCCGCCCGCGGCTTTGCACGCCGGCTGGGAGAAGCCGTGGCGGAGATGCCGATCGCGCCACTTCTGGAGTCGATCCTGCACCAGCTCGCCGGGGCCGCCGAGGGCGAAACGCCAAAGAGCGAGGGTTCAGTAGAGAGCACCTACAATGACTAGGCCGGTCGCCGCAGGGCCCACTCTTTTGCTTTTCAGCCTCTACCTGCGCGCTGCGTAGACGTGGCCGCGGGGCGGGCCGAACTTCGACATGCTGGCCACGCCGGCGGCCATCAAGCAGAGCAGGCCGGCGATGAGGAGCCAGATCGTCTGGCGGGGTGGCAGGAGCCGCCGCATAGCTCGCATGGTAACGCCGGGGGGCGCTGAAGTCACATCGCCCGAAATAGCCCGTGGGGTAGGCCGTTCAGCACGCAACGGCGGAGGTCTCGAGTTGCTCGTGTCCACTGAAGCTGCAGCTCCCAACCCCGCTGGACGGAGCCTTCCGCCGGCTTTGCTGGCCCTGGTCGCGCCCGACGCGGGCATGGACCGGCAGGCGCGCGTGGGCACCGCCCGGGTCGCCTTCCTGGTCGCTTTCGCCTGCGCGGTGCTGGCGGCTTTCGCGCAGGCCTACCGGGTCGATTCCCGCGAGGCCACCCTCAAGAAGCTGGAGCAGGGCGGACAGCTCCAGACGATGAGCGATCGCCAGTTCGACGACGAGACCCGCAATGCCAACCGTCTCTACCAGGTGATGCGCATCGGGCAGGGCGTGTTCGAGGCGCCGGTGTTTCTCGGGCTCGGGTCGCTCGCCGTGGTGGGGCTGGTCTGGTTTCTGCGGGGCAAGGTCAAGGGCCGGGCGGTGGTCCCGGTGGCGGCGGCTGCGCTCCTGCCGGGCGCCATCGCCAACCTGCTCGATGCGGTGAGCGCGTGGAACCACGCATCGCTGCCGCCGAAAGGCGCGATGCTGGCGCCGCGCAACGTCTCTGCGGTCGCGGCGGCGTTTGGCCACGCGCTCTCGACGCCCTGGGTGAAGCTGGGCAACGCCCTCGATTTCTTCTCGCTGTGGGCGGCCCTCCTCATGGGCTTCGGCGTGGCGGCGGCGGGCGAGATCCCGGCGCGCCGCGCGCTCTTTGGTACGCTGGCGGCCTGGGTCTGCTGGCGGCTGCTCACCAACGTCGCGATCGGAGGGTAGAACGTGCTCGCGGTCTTTTTCGCAATGCTGCTCGCGCAGGCGCACCCGCTGACGCTGGACGATGCAGTCAAGCTGGCCATGGAGCGCAACTCAGACCTGCGCAAGCAAGTGCTGCTGGCGCTCTCCGCCGAGCAGGACAAGGTGATCGCGCGGTCGTTCATCCTTCCTCAGCTGGGTTTCAACGCCTCGGCGGCCGAGCAGCGAGTGAACGGCGTGCAGTTCTTCCAGGGCGTGCCGCTCCCGGGGCTGGGGACGACCTACGGCGAGACGTATTCGTCGAGCCTCACGCTCAAGCAGCTGGTCTTCGACGGCGGGAAGTGGTGGAACAATCTCTCCGCTTCCGATCTGGGCCTTCAGGCCAGCGAGGCGCAGGTGGATGAGCAGCGCTTGCAGATCACCTACCTGGTCGAGCAACGCTTCTACGAGTTGGTTCGCGCGCAGCGGCAGCTTTCCGTATTGGGCGACGCTGCGGCGCGGAGCCGCGACCAGGCCGGTTTCACCCAGCCGTCAGCGAGCCGCAGAACCTCATGTCCGAGCCAGCGCAGGCGCCCGGGCTGGTGCAGGCCCTCGATCGCGCGCTCTCGAATCGGCCCAGCTTGAAGGCGTTCGCGCTCACCGCCGAGTCGAACCGCAAGGCGGCGAGCGCGGCCAAGGGAGATTACTTGCCCGCGGTTTCGATCTTCGGGCAGTGGAACCGCACCACCGAAACATTCAAGCCCTTCGTGCAGGCGCCGGGGCGGAACAGCCAGGCTACGGCAGGGGTGAGCCTGAGCTGGAACGTGTTCAACGGCTTCAACACCACCGCCAACGCCCGCAAGGCAGAGATCCAGACGCTGATGGCCGAGAACGATCTCGCCAGCGGGCGGCGCGGCGTGGCCAGCGACGTGGAGAAGGCGCTCGCGCAGCTCACGACGGCGCGCGCGCAGGCGCGGGTCGCATTGCAGTCGGAGCAGACGGCGAAGGAAGGCCTGCGGCTTGCGCGGACCCGACAGGAAGTCGGCGTCGGCACGCAGCTCGAGGTCCGCGACGCCGAGCTGAAATTGACGCAGGCCCAATTGTCGGTGGTCGGATCGCTGGTCGATGGCCGCGAGGCCGAGGCCGCACTCCGCAGAGCTCAAGGTGGTTAGCCAAGGCGCCAGAGGCGCCCCGGCGGCGAGTGCCGCCGAGGGTCGCCAGTCGGCCCCGCCTGACGGGCCGCATCCGCCCCCGCCGGTCGAAGTGAGCACCTCGCCGGCGAAGAAAGGCACGGTGACTCGCACCGTGACCGCCGCCGGGCACCTGCAGGCGCGCGAGACCGTCAAGGTGTCGTCCAACGTCACCGGCGATCTGCTCACGCTGAGCGTGAAGGAAGGCGATCCCGTCCGCCGCGGCCAGGTGCTGGGGCAGATCGACAAGCGCCTCTTGGAGACCCTGGTCGCGCAGTACCGCGGCACGGTGGCCTCCGCCCGGGCGCAGATCGGGCAGATCGAGGCCTCCATCGTCCAGGACCGGCGCGACCTGGAGCGCGTGCGGAAGCTGGTCGAAGGCAGGCTCGCCAGCACCTCCGATCTGGAGAAGGCGCAGACCTTGGTGCAGGTCGACGAGGGGCGCCTCTCGGCGCAGAAGGAGATCGTCAAGCAGGGAGAGGGCCAGCTCGAGCAAGCGCTCTACAACCTCTCCCGCGCGACCCTCACGGCGCCCATCGACGGCACCATCCTGGAATTGAGCCACAAGGTCGGCGAGCGCATCCGCGGCTCGGATTTCAGCGAGGACGTGGTGATGCTGATGGGCGGCCTCTCCGACATGGAGGTCAAGGCGGAGGTCGGAGAGCACGAGGTGGTCGGCATCCACGTCGGCGACGAGGCGATGGTCGACATCGACGCCATCGCGGATCGGCAGTTCAAGGGCCACGTCGCGGCGGTGGGAAAGAACGCGCAGATCAAGAACGCCGGCACCGACGCCGAGGTCACTACCTTCTTCGTCCGCGTCGCGCTCGACACGCCGCCCGAGGGCGGGCTGCCCGGGATGTCGTCGGCGGTGGCGATCTCGACGGCGACGCACGACAACGTGGTGTTCGTACCCATCCAGGCGGTGACCTCGCGCGAGGCGAAGAAGAAGGAGCAGAAGGCGCCTCCGCGCGAGGGCGAGATCAAAGTCGCCGACGCGCGGGTCGCCCCCGCGGCGTCGGCCGCCGGCGATCCGCCCACCAAGGCCGCCACCGGCAAGCCCAAGCCGGTCAAGGTGGTCTTCGTCGTCGACAAGGACGGCGTCGCGCAGATGCGCGAGGTGCACACCGGCATCGCCAGCCGCACCGACGTGGAGATCCTCGACGGCGTCGCCGAGGGCGACACGGTGGTGGACGGCCCCTACCGCACGCTCGCCCGCGAGCTGCAGGACGGGCAGAAGGTGAAGCCCGCCGTCAAGGGCGCGCCGGGGAGCGACAAGCCGGGCCCTCAGGGCGGCCGTAGCTAGTTGGCACGAGCTACGGCCGGGAGAAGACATGGCGCTGATCGAGCTGAACCACATCGTCAAGACCTACGACCTCGGGCTCTCGAAGGTGCCTGCGCTCCGGGACATCCACTTCGACATCCAGCGCGGCGAGTTCGTTGCCATCATGGGGCAGTCGGGCTCGGGGAAGTCCACGCTGATGAACATCCTGGGCTGCCTCGACGTTCCGACCGCGGGGCACTACCGCCTCTCGGGGCGCGACGTCAGCACCCTCTCCGACGACGAGCTGGCCGACGTGCGCAACCTCGAGATCGGCTTCGTCTTCCAGAGCTTCCAGCTCCTGCCGCGCGCCACCGCGCTGGAGAACGTCGAGCTGCCGCTGATCTACCGCGGCGTCTCGAAGAAGCAGCGGCGCGAGCGGGCCATCGAGGCCCTCAAGCTGGTGACGCTGGAAGATCGCATGCACCACAAGCCCGCCGAGCTGTCGGGCGGGCAGCGGCAGCGCGTGGCCATCGCCCGCGCGCTGGTGACCCAGCCGTCGCTCCTGCTCGCCGACGAGCCCACCGGAAATCTGGACAGCCGCACCGGCGCGGAGATCGTCGACCTCTTCCTCGAGCTGCACCAGAAGGGCAACACCATCATCCTGGTCACGCACGAGCCCAGGCTGGCGGCGCGCTGCCCGCGGGCGGTGCGCATCGTCGACGGCCTCGTCATCGCCGACGGGCCGGGCCGCGAGGTGGCGATGGCCAACGCCGAGGCGCTGGGCGCGGACGTGCTGGCGCAGTTTCTGGCGGCCGAGAAGGTGCAAGGAGCGCGACCATGAGCGAGGCAACACTACAACTGGGAACTCAGGCCTCAGGCCTCAGGCCTCGGGCCTCAGGCTGGAACAGCTGGATTGCGAAGGTGCGGCGGGTGCTCTCGGAGCTGCGCGACTCCATCGTGCAGGCGGCTTTTTCTCTCGTCTCGCACAAGCTGCGGGCGGCGCTGACCATCTCCGGCATCGCCATCGGCATCACCGCCGTGATGATCATCTTCATGGTGCAGGCCGGCATCCAGGCCAGCATGGTGAAGGCGCTCACCACGCTGGGCCCCAACACGCTCTTCGTCCACAAGTGGAAGTGGGGCGTCAACGGCAACGACTGGTGGAAGTACAAGAACCGGCCGCAAGTCACCACCCTCGACTGGAAGGCGCTGCAGCAGAACACCACGCTGCCGGTGGCCATCGCCGCCATGGTGAACACGCCGGCGGTGGTCTCGCTCGGCCCCAAGGAAGTGAAGGGCGTCGACGTGCGCGGCACGGTGGACGGCTACCTCGACGCGACCGGCTGGCAGATCCGGCGCGGCCGCTTCATCACGGCGCTCGATCAGGAGCTGGGCTCCGACGCCTGCATCATCGGCGCGGACATCGAGGACGCATTCTTCAAGGGCGCGGAGCCGCTCGGCCAGCAGCTCCGCGTCGGCGCCACCCTGCGCTGCACCATCGTCGGCATCTTCGGTCGCAAGGGCAACGCCTTCGGGCAGTCGCAGGACCTGCGGGTGATCATCCCGCTCGCCACCTTCATGCGGACCTTCGGGATGAAGCGCGGGCTGGTGGTGGCGGTGGTCGCGCCCGAGGGGAAGGTGCGCGAGACCGAGGACGAGGTCACCGCGGTGATGCGCAACGCGCGCCACCTCGCCCCCGATCAGGACGACAACTTCTCCGTCACCAACATCACCGGCATCCTGGTGGGCCTCATCACCGCCATCGTGGCGGGCATCGGCATCATGAACATCCTCTTGGTCTCGGTGAAAGAGCGCACCCGCGAGATCGGCATCCGTCGCGCGTTGGGAGCGCGGCGCACCACCATCCTCATGCAGTTCCTCTGCGAGGCGATCATGGTCGCCATCGTCGGCGGATTCGTCGGCGTGGCGCTGGGCGCGGGCGCGGCCGCGATGGTGGACATGGTGACCCCCTTGCCCGCGTCGGTGGATCCGCGGGTGGTGCTGGGCGGCGTGCTGGGCTCGGCGCTGCTGGGCGCGGTGTTCGGACTCTGGCCCGCCTTGACGGCGGCGTTCCTGCAGCCGATCGAGGCGCTGCGCTATGAGTGAGGCGGCACTGATTCAGGCCTCAGGCCTCAGGCGTTGGGCCTCAGCCTTCGTGGGTCGCGTGCGGCGCGGGCTCACCTCGCGGCTGGACGATCTGCGGCTCTCTTTGAGCGCGTTGTCGGGGCACAAGCTGCGGTCGGGGCTGACGTTGCTCGGCATCGTGATCGGCGTCTTCACGGTGGTCTCGATGATGGCGCTCTTGAACGGCCTGCAGAAGTCGATCGACAAGCAGATGGGCGCGCTGGGCGCCAACGTCTTCGAGATCCAGCGCTTCCCGGCGGTGAATTTCGGGCCGATGTCACCGGAGATGGAGAAGCGCCGGAAGATCACGCTCTCCAACGTCATCGCGCTGCGCGATGCGCTGCCGCAGGCGAAGCAGGTCGGCGGCGACATGTGGGAGTACGGCAAGACCGCCTCGACCGCGACGGCGACTTCGCCCGGGGCCATCGTGGCGGGCGGCACCGCCGAGTTCTTCACCAACAACAACATGCCGGTGGCGACCGGCCGGCCCTTCACCGAAGCGGAGTCGCTGGACGCGGCCCGGGTGGCGGTGATCGGCGCCTCGGTCGCCGACGCGCTCTTCCCCGGCGTCGATCCGGTGGGCCAGAAGGTCCGCCTCGGCCGCATGGAGATGGAAGTGATCGGCACCATCGAGCGGCAGGGCGGGCTGCCGATGGGCGACAACCCCGACGCGACGGTGGCCATCCCCATCACGCTCTTCATGGAGCTGTACGGCACCTCGCGTTCCGTGAGCATCTCGGTGATGGCGCGCGGAGCCGACGAGGTGAAGCGGCTGCAAGATGCGTCCATCGTCGCCTTCCGGCGCATCCGCGGGCTCCCTTCGCAGGACGAGAACGACTTCGAGATCTTCTCCAACGACTCGCTGCGGTCGATGTTCGATCAGCTCGCCGGCACGGTGACCATGGCCAGCCTGGTGATGTGCGCCTTCTCGCTCCTGGTCGGCGGCATCGGCGTCATGAACATCATGCTGGTGGCGGTGACGGAGCGGACGCGCGAGATCGGGCTGCGCAAGGCGCTGGGTGCGCGGCGGCTGCGCGTGCTCATGCAGTTCATCATCGAGGCGGTGCTGCTGGCATTTTTCGGCGGCGCCATCGGCGTGGCGCTGGGCTACGGCGCGTCGTTCCTCGGACAGTTCCTCGACTTTCCCGCGCAGGTGCCGCTCTGGGCCGTGGGCCTCGGGCTCGGCGTCTCCTGCGGCGTCGGTCTCGCTGCCGGCATCTATCCGGCGTGGCGCGCCTCGCGGCTCGACCCGGCCGTCGCATTGCGAGACGAGTGACATTGCGAGACATTGTGAGACGAATGACAAGGTGAATATGGGAGGCGCCCTGCGTATCTGACGGGGATGCGCGCCTCCCTCTTCCTGCTGGCTCTCGGCTGCGCGACCAGCGCGGCCTCCTCCGGAACCGTCACCTTCAAGTCCGTCGCCAACCTGGCCGCCCGGCCGGTCCAGTACTCGGTGGGCAAGGGCCACGTCACCGGCACGGACCTCGACGTGAGCGAGGACGACGGCTGCGTCCGCGGCTCCTGGGGGACGATCCCGATCGACTTCTGCCGCGTCGACAAGAGCGCGGGACCGCAGCAGCACTGGGCGGGCGCGAGCGGCGACTTCACCGTCGCGCCCGCGGGAGACAACAGCGTCGCCGTGCGCGGCGTGCTGATGCTCGACACCACCCGCACCGTCTCGATGGACCAGGTGGTCGACATCGGCCAGGGAGCGGGATGGGACGAGCTGCGCAAGCATCCGGCGCTGCTGGCTGTGGCCGCCACGCTGGCCGATCTTCAAGTCGCAAGGCTAAGACATTAGTCGCGGCCGCCGCAGGCGGCTTAGCGACTACGCCTGGAGCCGTTACAAATGGGTTAGATGCGTTGTACTCCGCCGCCGAGCCCTCGCAGGGTCGCGGACGCGACGCGCCCGTCGCGCAGCTCGAGGAGCCAGTAGCCTTCCTTGCCTCGCTCGGTGGAAGAACCCGCGCAGAAGACGTTGCCCTCTCGACGGCGCTGGTGCTTGTGACCGCAGAGGACGGCGGCGGCATTCCTGGTCGCAGCGAGCAGCTGCCGGCGGCCCCCGAGCTCGTGCCAGGGCCAGTCGGCCACCGGCGCGTGGTGGACGAGGACCACCCTGCGGTCGAAGTCGCGGCACAGCTGTCCGGGGTCGATGCGGCCGCGGGTGACGATCGGCCAGCAGAGGTCGCCGCACGAGTCGAGCGCGACGAACGGCTCCGGGAGCGGCCTCGGCGGAAAGTAAACTTCGTATAACTTGTTCGCACGGCCGGCCAACGGAAAGCGGTCGTGGTTGCCGTGGATGCAGACCAGCCGTTCGCCCAGCGGCAAAAGCGCCTCGCGGGCCAGCGCGAACTCCTCTTCCATCGCGAGCTGCGTCAGATCGCCGGTGCAGGCGACGAAGTCGGCCCGCAGCTCCTCGGCGTCGCGCACGATCTGGCGCAGCTTCTCGAGCGCGTCGTCGTAGGCGCGGCCGCGGCCCTTCCACAGCTCCACCGTGGCGAGCGACCGCAGCGGTCCCAGCTCGCGCAGCTTGCGCTCCCTCCAGCGCGGCAGCTGCACGTGCGGATCGGAGAAGTGCAGGATGCGGATCAAGGCTTGTCCGCCACCGCCAGAAGTCCCAAGCCGCCCAGGGACTCCTCGATCTTGCGCACGCGCAGGCCGGAGCCTTCCAGGGCGGCCCAGAGCGCGTCGGGCGTGAAGCGGCCGTAGGCCTTGCTCACCGTGCTCCAGAAGAGCGCGGTCAGCGCCCAGCGCGGGTCCGGCAGCGCGCGGGTCATTCCCACCACGGTGGCGCGCAGGCCGTGCTGCGGCTCCAGCAGCACCGCCCGCCCGCCGGACCGCAGCACGCGGTGCACCTCGCGCAGCGCGGCCGGCCGGTCCGGCAGGAGGTAGAGGACGCTGTGGAGGGTCACCGCGTCCAGCGCAGCGTCGCGGATGGGCAGCGCGGCCGCGTCGAGGCAGACCAGGGAGAGCGAGCGGTCGCGCTTGCGCGCCCGGCGCAGCATCGGCAGCGCGAAATCTCCTCCGACCGCGCCGGGCCCCACTGCGTCGCGCAGGTGGACGGTGGCGTTGCCCGGGCCGCAGCCGAGATCGATGACCAGGCGCGCTCCCTGCGGCAGCTCGGTCGCCATCTGGGCGCAGTGCCGCTCCCAGACGGGCGCGCTGGTCAAGAGCTCGTAGGGCAAGGAACCGAGCTCGAAGAGGAAAGACGACCGCCGCATGCCCGCTCCATAGCAGATTGCGCTATGAACGTGGCCGCCATGGGACTCCTCGACAAGTTGAAGCCGCAGCAGCCGATGGTGCGTCCTACCGACCTCGCCCTCGACAACGAGGGAAACCTCCTCGTGCGCTGGGACGACGGGAAGGATTCGAAGTTCGCGCCCAGGTGGCTGCGGGCGCGCTGCCCCTGCGCGGAGTGCGTCGAGGAGTGGAGCGGCAAGCGCGTCGTCGGCGATGCGCAGGTGAAAGAGGACATGAAGCCGCGCGGGATGCACCAGGTCGGCCGCTACGCGATGCAGATCGACTGGAATGACGGCCACTCCACCGGCATCTACTCCTGGGATTATCTGCTCAAGCTGCGCTCCGAAAGCTGAGCTGCTTTTGCGTTGACCCGATCGGTCACGCGGACTATGACCCGCGCTCCTTCTGGAGGTCCCATGGCCGCTCGTCCCGGGCGTCGCGTCGCCATCGTCGCCGGCTTGCGCACTCCTTTCGTCAAGTCGGGCACCGTCTTCAAGGACCTCTCCGCGCTGGAGCTGAGCAAGCAGGTCGTGTCCGAGCTGGTGCAGCGCGCGGAGATCCCGCCCGCCGCCATCGACCAGCTGGTCTTCGGCACGGTGGTCCCGTCGGTGCAGCTGTCCAACATCGCGCGCGAAGTCGGGCTCGCCTCAGGCCTGCCCAAGTCGCTCGACGCCTACTCGGTGACGCGCGCGTGCGCGACCAGCATCCAGGCGTTCACCAGCGCGGCGGACTCCATCGCGCTGGGCGAGGCGGACCTGGCCATCGCCGGCGGGGGCGAGGCGCTCTCCGACGTGCCCATCAGCTACTCGCGGCCGGTCGCGCAGGCGGTGGTCCAGGCGTCGAAGGGCCGCAGCCTGATGGAGAAGCTGCAGGCCTTCCACGACGTCTCGGCAAAGGACCTCCTGCCGGTGCCGCCCGCCATCGCCGAATACTCGACCGGCCTCTCGATGGGCGAGAGCGCGGAGAAGATGGCCAAGGAGAACGGAATCTCGCGCGAGGCGCAGGACGCCTGGGCGCACCGCTCGCACCTCCTCGCCGCGCAAGCGTGGGAGGCGGGCAAGTTCGCGAAGGAAGTGATGCGCGTCTTGACCGGCCGCAACTTCGACGTGGCGGTCGGCGAGGACAACATCGTCCGCAAGGATTCCAAGCTGGAATCGTATGCGAAATTGAAGCCGGTCTTCGACCGCAAATACGGCTCGATCACCGCCGGCAATTCGTCGCCCCTCACGGACGGCGCGGCGGCGCTGGTGATCTGCTCCGAGGAGCGCGCCCGCGAGCTGGGCCTCAAGCCGCTCGGATATCTGCGCGCCTACGCCTATGCGGCGGTCGATCCGGCGTGGCAGCTCTTGCAGGCGCCCGCCTTCTCCGCGCCCAAGGCGCTCAAGCGCGCGGGGATGAAGCTGTCCGATATCGACCTGGTGGAGATCCACGAGGCGTTTTCCGCGCAGGTCCTCTCCAATCTGCAGGCCTGGGCGTCGAAGAAGTTCGCCGACGAGCACCTCGGAGGAGCCGAGCCCATCGGCGAAGTCCCCGAAGAGAAGCTGAACCCGCGCGGCGGCAGCATCGCGCTCGGGCATCCGTTCGGCGGCACCGGCGCGCGGCTCATCCACCAGGCGCTGCGCGAGCTGGAGGAGAAGGGCAAGAACACCGCGCTGGTTTCGGTCTGCACCGCCGGCGGGCTGGGCGCGGCCGTGATTCTGGAGGCGACTTGATGGGCACCTTCCGCATCGAGGTGGGCCAGGACGGCGTTGCGCTGCTCCTGATGGACGTGCAAGGCGAGAGCGCCAACACCCTGCGCGCCGACTTCCAGGACGAGTTCGAGCAGGCCTTCAAGACGCTGTCGGGCGACGCCGCGGTGAAGGCCATCGTGCTGGCCTCGGCGAAGCCGGACAGCTTCGTCATGGGAGCCGACGTGGGAATGCTCGCCAGGATGAAGACGCAGGCCGAGGCGACGGCGCTGGCCCGCGGCGGGCAGCAGGCGATGCAGAAGCTCGAGGACCTGGGCAAGAAGAAGCCCATCGTCGCCGCCATCCACGGGCCGGCGCTGGGCGGCGGCCTCGAGCTGGCGCTGGCCTGCACGTATCGCATCGCCACCGACGACAGGAAGACGCAGCTCGGCCAGCCCGAAGTCCAGCTCGGCCTCATCCCCGGCGCGGGAGGGACGCAGCGGCTGCCGGCGCTGATCGGGATTGCGCAGGCGCTCGACATGATCCTCGCGGGAAAGTCGGTGCGCGCGTCGAAGGCCCGCAAGCTCGGGCTGGTCGACGAGGTGGTGGCGAAGCCGATCCTGCTCGAGATCGCGCGGCGGCGCGCGCTGGAGCTTTCCAACGGCACGCTGCGCCCGCAGCGCGGCAAGCTGGATTTGAAAGGCGGACTGCCGAAATTTTTCAAATCGATCACCGACGCCGAAGTCCTGCAGGCGGTGGCGCTGGAGGAGAATCCGGTCGGGCGGAAGATCCTCTTCCAGCAGGCGCGCAAGGCGCTGCTGGCGAAGACGCGCGGCCATTATCCGGCGCCGGCAAAGGCGCTGGAGGCGATTCGCATCGGCATCGAAAAGGGCGCCGAAGAAGGATATCGCGCCGAGGCGAACCTGTTCGGCGAGCTGGTGGTCAGCGAGGTCGGCAGGCGGCTCCTGGAGATCTTCTTCGCCACCCAGGCGCTGAAGAAGGACCCGGGAGTCGACGAGGCGGGCGTCAAGCCGCGCAAGGTGGAGAAAGTGGCCATGCTGGGCGCTGGCCTGATGGGCGCCGGCATCGCGTACGTCACCGCCGACGCCGGCATCCCGGTCCGGCTCCGGGACAAGGACGACGCCGCGCTCGGTCGCGGGTTCAAGCAGATCGCCGCCATCTTCGACGAGCGCGTCAAGCGCCGCCGCCTGACGCCGCGCGAGCGCGAGGACAAGCTGGCGCTGGTCACCGGCACCACCGATTACAGCGGCATGCGCACCGCCGAGGTGGTCATCGAGGCAGTCTTCGAAGACATCAAGGTGAAGCACGCCGTCTTGCGCGACGTCGAGCGCGAGGTGCCCGATGCGATCTTTGCATCGAATACCTCGTCGTTGCCGATCGGAAAGATCGCCGAGGCCGCGCAGCATCCGGAGCGGGTGGTGGGAATGCACTTCTTCTCGCCGGTCCACAAGATGCCGCTCTTGGAGGTGATCCGCGCGCCGAAGACGTCGGCCGAGACGGTGGCGACCGTCGTCGCGCTGGGCAAGAGGATGGGAAAGACCGTCATCGTCGTCAACGACGGCGTCGGCTTCTATACCAGCCGCATCCTCGCCCCCTATGTGAACGAGGCCGCCTTCATCTTCAACGACGGCGCCGCGGTCGAGGAGATCGACGGAGCCCTGGTCGACTTCGGATTCCCCGTGGGGCCCATGCAATTGCTGGACGAGGTCGGCATCGACGTCGGCGCCAAGGTCGCGCACATCATGCACGAGGCCTTCGGCGCGCGGCTCGCTCCGCCGGCCGGATTCGAGAAGCTGGTCGAGAGCGGGCGGCTGGGCCGCAAGTCGAAGAAGGGCTTCTACAAGTACGGCGAGGAGAAGGGGCCCAAGGTCGTCGACGAGACCGTCTACGCGCTGGGGCAGAAGCGCAGCTCGCCGCCGCCCGCCGAGATCGCCGAACGCTGTGTGCTGCAGATGGTGAACGAGGCGGCGCTCTGCCTCGGCGAAGGCATTCTGCGCTCGGCGCGCGACGGCGACGTCGGCGCGGTGTTCGGCCTCGGTTGGCCGCCGTTCCGGGGCGGCCCGTTCCGTTACGCCGATTCGCTCGGCGCCGCGCAGGTGGTGGAGAAGCTTCGCCGCTACCAGGACCGGTTCGGCGTGCGCTTCGCGCCGGCGCCGAAGCTTCTGCAGCTCGCGGAGTCGGGCGGGAAGTTCCATCCAGCTTAGGCCGCAATGCTCATCAGATAGCGATAGCGCCGATCGTCCGTATTCGTGCTGGTGCTCGTGCTCGTGCTCGGTGTCTCAAGCGAGCACGAGGACGTTCACGAGCACGAGCACGGCTTATCCTGAGCAGTATTGCGCTTAGCCGCGCGACGCGTTCCTCAGGTCACGGTGACGTCGAAGATCTTGCCTGCGCCCCAGGTCGCGCCCGCGGCGAGGGACAGCACGAAGAGCTGCCGGCCCGCGCTCCAGAGGATGTTGCGACCGCCGAGGTAACCGAGGGTGGCGCCCACCGCGATCGCCGCGGCGCCGCCGAGGACGATCGACGCGACCGCCGCCTTGGTGCCGCTCCAGAAGAGCCAGGGGATGAGCGGCACCAGGGCGCCTAAGGCGAAGGTGACGAGCGAGGTGAAGGCGGCCCTCCAGGGCGAGCCCAGCTCTTCGGGGTCGAGCCCGAGCGAGCGGGCGTAGACCGCCAGCGCGCGGTCGGGCACCATCGAGATCTGCTTGCTGGCGTTCATGGCGGTGGCCGGCAGCACGCCGCCGCGGCGGATGAACTCCTCCAGGTCGGCCCGCGCGTGCTCGGGATTTTCGCGCAGGTGCTCGCGGAACTCGGAGAGCAGGCGCTGCAAGAGCTCGACCTGCGCGGCCATGGAGACGTACTCGCCCGCCGCCATCGAGGTGGCGCCGGCCACCAGCGAAGCGAAGCCGGCCAGCTGCACGAAGTGCGCGCTCGCCTGCGCGCCGACGACGCCGAGGATGAGCGAGACGTTGGTGACCAGCCCGTCGCTGAGGCCCAGCACCGCCGCGCGGGTGGCGCCGCTCTGCACCTCGCGCGCGCGCTTCTGCGATTCGCCGTCCCCGTCGTGGATCATGGCTCCAGCGTCTTTCGCAGCTCGTCGAGGCGAGGCAGGGCGGCGTCCTTGGCGGAGAGCAGCGGATCCTTGAGTGGCCAGTCGATGCCGGCGGAATTCCACAAGAGGCCGATCTCGTCGGCCCCGTCGTAGAAGTCGGTGCATTTGTACTCGACTTCCGCCATCTCGCTCAGCACGCAGAAGCCGTGGGCGAATCCGGGCGGCACGAAGATCTGGAGGAAGTTCTCTGCGGAGAGCGTGGCGCCCATCCACTTTCCAAACGTCGGCGAGCCCTTGCGGATGTCGACCGCCACGTCGAAGATCTCGCCGCGAATGGCGCGCACCAGCTTCCCCTGCGGCCGCAGGCGCTGCGCGTGCAGGCCCCGCAGCGTCCCGCGCAGCGAGCGCGAGTGGTTGTCCTGCACGAAGTGGTAAGGGATGCCCCCTTCGCGATACTTCCGAGCGTGGAAGGTCTCGAGAAAGAACCCGCGCGCGTCGCGGAACACGTCGGGTTCCACCAAGATCAGGCCCGGCAGCTCGGTCTCGATGAACTTCAGGGGTCACCTCTCGAAGCGGTAGCCATGACCGCGGATGGTGAGGAAGTGGCGCGGCTCTTCCGCGTTTTCCTCCAGCTTCACCCGCAGCGAGCGGACGAAGTTGTCCACCGTGCGCGGCGTGCCCTCGTACTCCGCTCCCCAGCAGCGCGCAAGGATGTCCTCGCGCGAAAGCGCCCGCCCGCCCGAGGTGAGGAAGAGCCGCAGCACCTTGAACTCCTGCGGGCTGACCTCGACCGGCGCGCCGCCGCGATGCACCGTCTGGCGCTCGAGATCGACTTCGACGCTGCCGAAGCGCAGGCGCGATCCTTTCTCCGCCGGCGGCGGGCGGCGGCGCAGGAGCGCCTCGACGCGGGCGAGCAGCTCGCCCAGCCCGAACGGCTTCGCCAGGTAATCGTCGGCGCCCAGTTTCAGCCCCAGGATCTTGTCCCCCTCCATGCCCTTGGCGGTGAGCATCAGCACCGACGCCGCCGACCCGCGCTGACGCAGCTCCTTGAGCACGTCGTAGCCGTTGCGCATCGGCAGCATGACGTCGAGCACCACCAACTCGACGCCGGGTTCCAGCGCCATGCGCAATCCGGTCTCGCCGTCGGCGGCGAGCGCGACCTCGTGTCCGTCCTTGCGCAGATTGAGGCGCAGGCCCAGCGCGATGGCGCGATCGTCTTCGATGATGAGGATGCGTGCGATGGGCAGCTCCTATACGGCCGGCAGGAGGATGCGGAAGGTGCTGCCTTCGCCGGGCTTCGAGTCCACCTCGATCTTGCCGCCGTGCGCCTCGACGATCTTCTTGCTGATGGCGAGACCCAGGCCGGTGCCCTCGGTCTTTCGCGAGAGCAGGTCGTCGCCGCGGTAGAAGCGCTCGAAGATGCGCTTGCGATCGTGCGGGCGGATGCCGGGGCCGTTGTCTTCCACCTCGATGGCGACGTTCCTCCCCAGCCTGCGCGCGCGCAGCCGGATGCGCTTGTCCGTGCCAGTGTACTTGACGGCGTTGTGGAGGAGGTTGAGCACCACCTGCGCCATCGCCTCGCGGTCGACATCCAGGGGCGGAAGCGCGGGCTCCAGCTCGCTCTCGTAGCTGGCCGCGAGCTGCTGGGCGCGGTAGGCCTCGCCGATCTCCGCGAGCAGCGCCGGAACTTCGGTGCGCTCCTTCTGCAGCATGCGCCGGCCGCTCTCCAGCCGCGACCAGGAGAGCAGCTTCTCCACCAGCTTGGAGAGACGCTCGGATTCGGAGGCGAGCAGCTCGACGCACTCCCGCACTTCCTCCGGGCTCTCGGCGCGGCCGTCGCGCAGCGTCTCGGCGAACATGCGCACGCTGGTCAGCGGGGTGCGCAGCTCGTGGGAGATGTTGGCGACGAAGTCGGTCTTCAGCCGCGAGAGCTTGTAGGCGCGGCGCATCTCGCGGATGGTGAGGCCGAAGCCGACGCCGATTCCGATGTAGAGCAGCACCAGGAGGGCGATGTAGAGCGAGCGGTTGCGGAAGGCAAGCGCGGCGGCGGGGTCGGTGCCGGGCAGCTCGGCGACCAGGGTGAAGCCCTCCAGGGGCGGACCGAGCCCGACGCGGCCGACCACCGTGGCGTTGTTGTTTCCGGCTTCGGCGACGATGCGCTTGAGCGCGGCGAGGCCCCCCTCGCGTGGAGGGAGCAGCCGAAAGCCGGCGCGCTCGCGCGGGAAGCGCTGCGCGCTGAGCGCGGGGACCTGTGCGGCCACGGCGGCCAGGTCGAGCTGCACGAGGAGCGTGCGCTCGCCGTTGGGGGCCACCGCGCGGACCAGCGCGAAGGCGCGCCGCTCGCCCTGCGCATCGACGCTGGCGAAGAGGTGCGAGCCGATCGGCAGCATGGCGGCCCGGCGGGCGGCGTCCTCGAGTCCGGGCGGCAGGTAAGAGAGCGGCTCGACGGAGGAGATGAGCGGATCTCGCGCACCGGCCGCCACCGCGTCGGCGGCCCGGTCGAGGCGGTTGAGGAGCTCGCCATCGAGGACGCGCAGGCGCAACTCGTAGTCTTCGGCGAGGCGGCGCTCGACGGCGGCGCGCTCGTTGGCGACCGCGACCACGCCGAAGGCCACCAGCGCCACGCTGGGCAGCAGCATGCCGCACAGCAGCCAGACGAAGGCGCGGCGGAATTCGATGTATTCGCTGGCTTCCGCCATCGTTGTCCTTTTCTTATAGCCGCGTTGGTGGTACGTGCGCGGCCCGAAATGGCGAGGAAGGGCAAGCAGGAGACGCGGCGCGAGGCGCCCCCGGGCGCGCAAGCGACGCCGCTCGCCAAGGCCCGCTGGATGTTGGAAGTCGGCGACGTGCGGCGGGCGCGCCGGTTCGCCGAGGAAGCCGCGACCTCTGGACCGGAGGGGGAAAGAGCCGAGGCGCGCGCGCTGCTGGAGCGCCTGCGCCCGGACCGCGGTGCGCTGCTGG
>WNFI01709467.1_pt1 | contig 24819 bp, 21 predicted proteins | sample 5400471 | NCBI WGS metagenome assembly WNFI01 (sample SAMN13153348, study PRJNA577476) | soil metagenome | isolation source: 100 cm saprolite on Douglas fir-dominated hillslope | place: USA:California | collected 2013-09-17 | reverse complement strand
GGCTGGCTGTCCGGCCTCTTCTACATCGCGTGTCCCTACGCTCTCGTCTACGACCGCCTGGCCCTGACCGATCCCGCGCTGGGCACCTTCTCCGCCTTCGTGGCCGTCCTCTGCCTGCGTCTGGTTCAGCGGTGGCGCGCGCGCGACGGCCTCGCCCTCGGCCTTGCCCTCGCTCTGGCCGTGTTCGCGAAGGCCCTCGGCATCCTCCTCTTCTTCGCCCCCGCGGCCGCCGTCCTCCTCATTGCGCCGCGACGGCTCCGGCATCCGCTGCCGCTGATCGTGACCTACGGCGTGGCCGGCGCCTTCACCGCCTATCCGCTCCTGCGCTACTTCCAGGTGACGGCCACCGTGCGCGTCGCGGTCTCCAAGAGCAACGCCGGCCTCCTCGAGCGCCTGGCGGAGAACCTGCCCCTGTGCGCGTCGTGGCTCTGGACCTACTGGACGCCGGTGCTCATTGCCCTCGCCCTCGTCGCCCTCGCCCGGGCCGCCCTCCTCCGGTCACGCGCGATCGGGTTCGTGGCCGTCCTGATCCTCGGGCCGGTGCTCGCCTTCGCCGGTGTGGGTGACATCTGGTTCCCGCGTTACCTCGTGTTCCTGACCGCGCCCTTCGTGGCCCTCGCCGCCTGGGGCGCGGACCAGCTCGCGACTGCGGTCGAGCGCCGGAGCCCCGGCCGGGCACGGGCGATGACGACCGCGGGCCTCGTCGCCCTTCTGCTGCCCGCCGCGCGAACCGACTGGGGCCTGCTCGTGGACCCCTCGCGCGCGCACCTCGTCGAGATCGACCGGTTCCAGTACGTCACGGGCTGGCCCTCGGGCTACGGCGTCCGCGACACCCTCGACTTCGTGCGCGCGGAGAAGGCGCTCCACCCCGAGGGCATCACCGTGGTGACCCATGCCCGCACCGTCCGCACGACGGCGCGCGCGCTGGACCTCGAGTTCGCCTACAAGCCGGAGGTGCGGGTGGAGGACCTCAACTTCGATCAGCCGGACGGCGCCTTGCCCCTGCTCGTGCAGTGGGCGCAGGAGCGCCCCACCCTCGTCGTGATCGAGCCGCCGCAGGGCAAGAGCCGGCGGCCGGATCCCGCGCTCTTCGCCGGCCTCGAGGGCGTCCTCGTGGCGCGCACGTTCAAGCCGGACGGGAGTCTGTGCGACGAGATCTATCGCCTATGCGGTGGCGCCCGGTGCACTTCGCGTAGGGTCGCACCAGGCGGGCCATCACGGGAGCTTGCTCGGTGACCTGAGGTGGTGTGGTCGCCTGAAGCGGGGCCTCTGTCACTGCATTCACCCGTGGGTTGCGTGACAGCACTGCGGCCACCAGCGGGCTGAGTGGCTGCGGAGCGAGCGCGCGCTACTTCAGCGGCGCCTTGGCGGCGAGGGGCGGAGCCGGTTCGGGCGGAGGCTCCGGACGGGGCGCCGTCCGATACACCTCCCGGTAGAAGCTCCAGAAGTAGTCGACCCCGGAGACGAGGGCGAGGACGACCACCAGCCACAACGTGGCCAGCGCCGGCGCACGCAGGAGCGCGAAGCGCGGATGGCGCGCGAGCAGCAGCAGGAAGATGGCGACCACCTGCGCCACCATCTTGCCCTTGCCGAGGCCGGACGCGGGAATGAGATGGCCCCATCCCGCGGCCACGTTGCGCAGCCCGGTGACGGCGAGCTCGCGCCCGAGGATGATCATCACCATCCAGGCCGGCACCGCGTCCATCTCGACCAGGGAGAGGAACGCCGCCGCGGTGAGGAGCTTGTCCGCGATGGGATCGAGAAGGATCCCCAGCTTGGTGACCTGGTTGCGCCGCCGCGCGAAGTAGCCGTCCAGATAGTCGGTCAGCACGGCCAGGCCGAAGATCCCCATCCCCAGCATCAAGCCTTCGTCCGTGCGGGCGCGGGTCAGGAGCACGACCACGAGCACGGGGACGAGGAAGATGCGGAGGACGGTGAGGGCGTTGGGGAGATTCACCCCGTGGGCCTCAGATCTTGACGATCTTCGGGGAGCGGATGCCCTTGGTGGCGTTCCGCGTGTCCACGATGACGGCCGCCGCCTCCACGATGTCCCGGTAGGGATAGGCGCTGTGGTCGGTCACGATCACCACCACATCGGCGGCACGCACGGATGGGAGCAGGTCCTGCGAGCGCATCACCGCGTCGTCCAGATGCAGCTCGGGTACGTACGGGTCATTGTAGCCCACCCGCGCGCCCTTCCCCTCCAGGATCTTGATGATGTCGAGGGCCGGCGACTCGCGCACGTCCTCGATGTCGCGCTTGTACGTCACCCCCAGGACCAGGACGCGCGAGCCCTTCACGCTCTTCTCGCGGTCGTTGAGGGCGTCGGCCACGACCTCGCACACGTAGTCGGGCATGTTCGAGTTGATCTCGCCCGCCAGCTCGATGAACCGCGCGCGGTAGTTCAGCGTCTTGAGCTTCCAGGAGAGATAGAGGGGGTCGATCGGGATGCAGTGCCCGCCGAGGCCGGGCCCCGGATAGAACGGCATGAACCCGAACGGCTTGCTGGCCGCGGCCTCGATCACCTCCCACACGTCCACACCCAGGCGATCACACATGAGGGCGACCTCGTTGACGAGGCCGATGTTCACGCTGCGGAAGGTGTTCTCCAGGAGCTTCACCATCTCCGCGGTCTGGGTGGAGGAGACCGGGATGACGGTGTCGATGGCGCGCGCGTAGAGGGCCTTGGCCACGCGCGTGCAGGTCTCGGTCATCCCGCCGATGATCTTGGGCGTGTTGCGCGTGTTGTAGCGCGCGTTGCCGGGGTCCACGCGCTCCGGCGAGAAGGCCAGGAAGAACGACTCCCCGACCTTGAGTCCCCTGGCCGTCATGATGGGGAGGATCAGCTCTTCCGTCGTGCCCGGATAGGTCGTGCTCTCCAGGACCACGAGCTGGCCGGGCTTGAGGCGCTCCGCGATGGCCTTGGCCGCGTCCACCACCATCGTGAGGTCCGGGTCCTTCGTCTTGCCGAGCGGCGTGGGCACGCAGATGATCACCGCGTCGCACTCGCCCAGCCGATCGAAATCGCGGCTGGCGTCGAGCCGCTTGGAATCCACGAGAGCCTTCACGCGCGCGGAGGGAACGTCCTTGATGTAGGACTCGCCGCGGTTGACGGCGCCGACCTTCTCATCGGACAGGTCGAAGCCGGTGACGCGCAGTCCGCTGGCGGCGAACTCGACGGAGAGGGGGAGCCCGACGTACCCGAGACCGACGATTCCCAGGTGCGCCTCTCCCGTCCGGAGCTTGTCTTCCAGGCGCCTGGCCAGGTCGCTCACATCGCCCTCCCGGAGCTCCGCATCGGCAGGAACAAACGATCGACTATAGTCGATCGCGTCTTTCGGTGTCCACCGCGATGCTATGATCCGCGGCGCGCGTGGCCTGCCCGCGCGAACCTATGAAGGCAGTGATCCTGGCCGGAGGAGAAGGCACCCGGCTTCGCCCCCTCACCCTCAGCGTTCCCAAGCCGGTGGTCCCGGTGGTGGACCGCCCGTTCCTGCGTCACCAGCTGGACCTCCTCGCCCGCGCCTCCATCTCGGAGATCGTGTTCTCCGTCGCCTATCAGCCGGAGCGCATCCAGGCCGTGTTCGGCGACGGCACCGCCTTCGGGCGCCGGATCCACTACGCCGTGGAGGAGACGCCGCTGGGCACGGGCGGAGCGGTCAAGAACGCCGAGCGCCATCTCGACGACACCACGGTGGTGTTCAACGGCGACGTGCTCACGGACGTGGACCTGCCGGCGGTGGTGCGCGCGCATCGCGAGAGCGGCGCGAAGGCGACCCTCGTGCTGACCCCCGTGCCCAACCCGGCGGCCTACGGCCTGGGGGAGACGGATGCGAGCGGCCGCGTGAAGAGCTTCATCGAGAAGCCGAGCGATCCGAGCCAGATCACGACCGATACCATCAACGCGGGCATCTACGTCCTCGACACCTCGACCCTCGCCCTCATGCCGCCCGGCCAGAACCACTCGATCGAGCGCGCGTTCTTCCCCGCCCTCCTCCGGCGCGGCGACCTCGTCCGCGCCTGGGTCCATCGCGGGTACTGGATCGACATCGGTACCCCGGAGAAGTACCTGCAGGTGCATCGCGACATCCTGAACGGTCGCTTCCCCGTCCAGCTCGAGGGGGTGTCCCGCGCGGGCGGGTGGGCCCACCCCACGGCGCGCATCGACGCGGGCGCCGAGCTGGAAGGCCGGTTCTACGTCGGACCCGGATGCCGGGTCGAGGCAGGCGTGCACATCGGACCGGACGCCGTGCTCACCGCGGACGTCACCGTGGCCACCGGCGCATCGGTGCGCGACTCCGTCGTCTGGGAGGGCAGTACGCTCGCGGAGTCCTGCCGCGTCGACGGCTCGCTCGTGGGCGCGCGCGTCCGTGTCGGCCGGCACGCCTGCCTCGCCCCCGGCGCGGTCCTGGGCGAGGCCACCGTGATCAGCGACCACTCGCGCACCGGCTGACCCCCCCCACCCACCCACGCCCCGAGGCGAGACGTAGAATCCGAGGCATGGTCACCAGCGTCGATCCCGGCATCTTCAAGGCCTACGACATCCGCGCCATCTATCCCTGCCAGATCAACGGCGAGGTCGCGCGCCGCGTGGGCCGGGCCTTCATCGACTACCTCGGCGGCGCTCCCAAGCGGATCGCGGTGGGGCGTGACGTGCGGCTCTCCTCGTCCGAGATCGCGGGCGGCTTCATCGACGGCGCGCGCAGCGAGGGCGCCGAGATCACCGACATCGGCGTGGTCGGGACGGACATGATGTACTTCTACGTCGCTTCCCAGGACCTCGACGGAGGCGCCATCATCACCGCCTCGCACAATCCGAAGGAGTACAACGGCATCAAGATGGTGCGCCGCGGCGCGCTTGCCCTCAGCGGCGACGCCGGCATCAAGGAGATCAAGGAAGCGATCATGGCCGGTCGCTTCGCCGACAAGGGGACGAGGGAAGGCAAGGTCATCGCCCGCACGCGCCTGCCCCTCGATCTCGTCAAGATGTATTTCGACCTGGACGGCACCTTCCCCAACCATCCGCCGGACCCGCTCGAGGAGGCCAATCGCCGCGAGATCATGGAGCGCGTGGTGGCGGAGAAGGCGCAGCTCGGGATGGCGTGGGACGGGGACGCCGACCGCTGCTTCTTCATCGACGATACCGGGCAGTTCGTGCCCGGCGATTTCGTGACCGCCCTCCTCGGCGAGTCCTTCGTCAAGAAGAATCCCGGGGCCAAGATCGTCTACGACGTGCGCGCCTCGCGCGCGGTGCGCGACCGCGTGCAGGCCGCGGGCGGCGTCGCCCTCATGAACCGCGTCGGGCACGCGTTCATCAAGAAGCGCATGCGCGACGAGAACGCGGTCTTCGGGGGCGAGGTCTCGGGCCACTTCTACTTCCGCGACAACTGGTACGCGGACAACGGCATGATCCCCGCCCTGCTCGTGCTGGAGCTCCTCGGGCTCGAGGGCCGGAAGATGAGCGAGCTGCTGGCTCCGCTGCGGTCCAAGTACTTCATCACGGGCGAGATCAACTCGAAGGTCGCGGACGTCGCGGGCGCGCCGCTGCTGCGGCTCAACCTCGAGGCCTTCTCGCACGAGGACATGGTCCGGCGACGCGATGAGGTGCTCGCCCTCATCCGAGCGTAGGTTCTCTGGGCCTCGCCGGCATAGAGCGCCGCGCACCCCGCGCCCCGTATCGCCGGCGACGCCCATCGGTCATTCGCGTGATCACGCGCACCGACGCTGCTAAATCGGCCGGATATGCTTGACCGCATCTGCGGGCGGTCGTTATGATGCGGCCCTGGCGTCGATAGAGCGGGCGTAGCTCAGCGGTAGAGTACGAGCTTCCCAAGCTCGGTGTCGCGGGTTCGATCCCCGTCGCCCGCTCCAGAGCCGTCCCGACTGGTCCCTAGCGACCCACCAGGAGGAACCATGGGAATCTTCGGAAATTCGGAATCCAAGCCGCCGGAAGCACCCCCCGTCCCCGCCCGGCCGGCCAGCCCGGCCCCGGCCGAGAAGGAAAGGGGCGTGCCGGCCTCCGCCCCCGCCGTCTCCAAGCCCGGCACCTGCACCATCGCGTCCAAGACCGTCATCAAGGGCGAGATCACCGGGGACGAGGACGTCATCGTCGAAGGCAACGTCGAGGGGCAGATCCGCATCACCCGCGATCTGCGCGTCGGCGCCAACGGCGTCGTGAAGGCGACGGTCGAGGCGCAATCCATCATCGTGAGCGGGGAGCTGGTCGGCGACTGCCAGGCCTCCGTCCGCGTCGAGATCCAGGCCACCGGCCGTCTGACCGGCAACATCCGCGCTCCGAAGATCGTGATCGCGGAAGGAGCGATGTTCCGGGGAAACTCAGACATGTCCGCCCGCAAGGACGATAAGAAGGTCGCCGCTCTGTGAGCGCGACCGCCTCCCGGGCGGACACCCGTGGCGACAACGCCCGGCCGACAGCGTACGCAAACTACATCAGTGGCGAGTGGGTACCCGCCGCGTCCGGCAAGACGCTGGAGAACCGCAACCCTGCCGACACCTCCGACCTGATCGGCACCTTCGCCGAATCCGGGCCGGAGGACGCGGAGAAGGCGGTGGCGGCGGCGCGCGAGGCCTTCCCCCGCTGGCGCGCCCTCCCCGCCCCCAAGCGCGGCGAGATCCTCTACCGCGCCGCGGAGATCCTCGTGCGGCGCAAGGAGGAATTCTCGCGCGACATGACGCGCGAGATGGGCAAGGTGCTTCCGGAGACGCGCGGCGACGTCCAGGAAGCGATCGACATGACGTACTACATGGCGGGCGAGGGCCGTCGCCAGTTCGGCCAGACGACGCCCTCGGAGCTCAGGGACAAGTTCCAGATGTCCGTGCGCATGCCCGTCGGCATCGCCGGCCTCATCACACCCTGGAACTTCCCGATGGCGATCCCTTCGTGGAAGATGATGCCGGCCCTCATCGTGGGCAACACCGTCGTCATCAAGCCCGCTTCCGACACTCCGCTCTCCGTCGTGAACCTCGTCCGCGCCCTGCACGAAGCGGGCCTCCCCAAAGGCGTCGTGAACATGGTGACGGGCGGCGGCACCCGCGTCGGCGCGCCGCTCATGGCGCACAAGGACGTGCACATCGTCTCCTTCACGGGCTCCACCGAGGTCGGGCGCAAGGTCTCGGAAGCCTGCGCGCCCGCGTTCAAGCACTGCCACCTCGAGATGGGCGGCAAGAACATCATCATGGTGATGGACGACGCGCGGCTGGACCTCGCCGTGGACGGTGCGATCTGGGGCGGGTTCGGCACCACCGGCCAGCGCTGCACGGCGGCCAGCCGCGTTGCCGTGCACAAGAAGGTCTACCGCCAGTTCGTGGATCGGTTCGTCGAGCGGGCGAAGGCGCTCAAGGTCGGCAACGGGCTCACCGACGCGTCCGCGGAGATGGGCCCGTGCGTAAACGAGGCGCAGCGCGCCACCGTCGAGAAGTACGTCGAGATCGGCCGCGACGAGGGTGCGACCCTGCTGGCCGGGGGACATCGCCTGGACCAGGGGCCGTACGCGAGGGGCTGGTTCCACGAGGCGACCCTGTTCGGCGACGTCGATCCCCGGATGCGGATCGCACGCGAGGAGATCTTCGGGCCCGTCGTCTCCGTGATCCCGGTGGACTCGCTCGACCAGGCCATCGAGGTCGGAAACTCAGTGGAATACGGGCTGAGCGCGTCCATCTACACGCAGGACATCAACTCCGCCTTCCGGGCCATGCGCGACATGTACACGGGGATCTTCTACGTCAACGCGCCCACCATCGGCGCCGAGACCCACCTGCCCTTCGGGGGGACGAAGAACACGGGAAACGGCCATCGCGAGGCCTGCGTGCAGGCCCTCGAGGTGTTCTCGGAGTGGAAGTCGATCTACATCGACTACAGCGGGCACCTGCAGCGGGCGCAGATCGACACGGAGGGGAGCGAGTAGCTATAATTCGTTAAAGGGTCCGCATTTGGACCGACGCCCTATGACGAATCCGCCCCTCGACGAGCGCAGCCGGGAAGTCCTCAAGTCGATCATCCAGCTCCATGTCTCGACCGGCGAGCCGGTGGGGTCGGAGAGCCTCGCCCGCGCCCTCGGGCGCACCCTGTCCTCCGCGACCCTGCGCAACATCATGGCGGAGCTGGAGAAGAAAGGGTATCTGGACCATCCGCACACCAGTGCCGGACGGCAGCCCACGGACGAGGGCTATCGCGTCTACGTGGACAGCCTGATGAGCCTGGCTCCCCTGCCCGCCCGCGACGCCGCCGCCATCGATTCCGAGCTGCGCACGCTCGAAGGCTCACCGACGCAAGTGATGGAGACGGCCACCCACCTGCTCTCGCGCCATTCCGGCAAGGTGGGGTTCGTCCTCGTGCCGGACGTCTCGCGGGCGACGCTGCGCCGAGTGGACCTCGTCCGGCTTCCCTATCCCCGCATCCTCGTGGTGATGGTGTCCCTGACCGGGCTCGTCACCAACCGCATCATCGAGGTCGAGGAGGAGCTGACCCAGGAAGACCTGCAGGCTTGCGCCAACTACCTGAGCAGCGAGTTCTCGGGCCTCGGCCTCGACGCCATCCGCGCGCGGCTGCTCGTCCTGATGCAGCAGGAGAAGGCGCTCTACGACTCGCTGCTGAAGAACGTCGTCTCCGTGGGTGGGCGCGCGTTTTCGGAAGACGGCGAGGCCGACCTCTACCTCGAAGGGACGTCCAAGCTCCTCGACGCCCCGGAGCTCAACGACATCGCGCGCATGCGCGCGCTCTTCAAGGCCTTCGAGGAGAAGGGCCGTCTGGTGAAGATCCTCAACGCCTGCCTCAGCAAGGACGGCGTGCGGATCACGATCGGCCACGAGAACCCCGATCCCGACCTGCGTCAGGTCGCGCTGGTGACGGCCAGTATCCCGCTCGATCCCGATGCCGCCTGGGGACTGGGGGTGGTGGGCAGCACACGGATGGAGTACGGGCGCATGATCGCGCTGGTCGAGCACGTGGCTCGCGCACTGAACCAGACCCTCAAGGAGCTGCGATCGTGACCATCTCCGGCAACGGCCGCGACGATGACCGCGACGACGGGCCGGACGCAACCGTCGACGAAGCGCGCGGCGTGACCGGCGTGGACGTGCAGCCGATGCCGGCCCTCGATCGCGAGCAGGTGGAGGTCCTGCGCCGCGAGCGCGACGAGCTGCGCGACCAGCTCCTGCGCAAGCGCGCCGAGTTCGACAACTACCGCAAGCGCGTGGAGCGTGACCGCGAGCAGTCGGCCACGGACGCGACCGCCGCCGTCCTCAAGGCCGTCATCCCCACCATCGACAACCTCGACCGCGCGCTGGAGGCCACCGGCGCGGAGAGCACGCTGCGCCAGGGCGTCGAGCTGACGCGGCGCGAGCTGCTGGCCCTGCTCGAGCGTCAAGGCGTGACCATCGAGGATCCCGTAGGCCAGCCGTTCGACCCGCAGCGTCATCAGGCCCTCTCCCACGAAGTGGCTCCGGGCTTACCCGAGGGAACCATCGTCGAAGTGTTCCGCAAGGGCTACTCCTTCAAGGACCGTCTCCTGCGCCCCGCTCTCGTCAAGGTCGCCAAGGCCCCGGACGGCGCGGGCGAATCCGGCTCGGACGCGGTACACTGACGGCTTTGAGCGAGGCGCGACTTGGGTAAGGTCATAGGGATCGACCTCGGGACCACGAACTCCTGCGTGGCGGTGATGGAGGGTGGCGCTCCCCAGGTGATCCCGAACCAGGAGGGCGCGCGGACCACTGCGTCCATCGTGGGATTCACGGCCAAGGGCGAGCGGCTGGTCGGCCAGATCGCCAAGCGCCAGGCCCTCACGAACCCGAAGAACACGGTGTTCGCGGTGAAGCGCCTCATCGGCCGCAAGTTCCGCGCGGACGAGGTCGAGCAGTCGCGGAAGTTCCTCTCCTACCAGCTCAGCGAAGCCCCCAACGGCGACGTGCACATCCAGATCGAGGACAAGCTCTACTCGCCGCCGGAGATCTCCGCCTTCGTGCTGCAGAAGCTCAAGGCGGCGGCGGAGGACTACCTGGGCGAGCCGGTGGAGGAGGCGATCATCACCGTGCCCGCCTACTTCACCGATCCCCAGCGCCAGGCCACCAAGGACGCCGGCCTCATCGCCGGGCTGAAGGTCTCGCGCATTCTGAACGAGCCGACGGCGGCCGCCCTCGCCTACGGCCTGAACAAGAACGCCCGGGGCCAGTTCGTGGCCGTGTACGACCTGGGCGGCGGCACCTTCGACATCTCGATCCTGGAGATGGCGGAGGGCCTCTTCCAGGTGCGGGCCACCGGCGGTGACACCTTCCTGGGGGGCGAGGACTTCGATCAGCGCGTGATCGACTGGCTCATCGCCGAGTTCCAGCGCGAGACCAGCATCGACCTGAAGCAGGACCGGATGGCCCTGCAGCGCCTCAAGGAGGCGGCGGAAAAGGCCAAGTGCGAGCTCTCGTCCGCCCAGCAAACGGAGATCGTGCTCCCCTTCATCTCCGCCGACGCCAGCGGTCCCAAGCACCTCAATACCGTCCTCTCCCGGCAGAAGTACGAATCCATCACCGACGACCTCCTCGAGCGCACGATCGATCCCTGCCGGCGCTGCCTCTCCGACGCCGGCCTCAAGCCGGAGCAGATCGACGAGGTCCTGCTGGTGGGCGGGCAGACGCGCGCGCCCAAGGTCACGGAGCTGGTGCGCAAGGTCTTCGGCAAGGAGCCCAACCGCACGGTGAACCCCGACGAGGGGATCGCCATGGGGGCGGCCATCCAGACCGGCATCATCGCGGGCGAGGTCAAGGAGCTGGTCCTCCTCGACGTCACCCCGCACACCCTCGGTATCGAGACCAAGGACGGGACCTTCACGCCCCTCATCGAGCGCAACAGCACGATCCCCACCCGTAAGAGCCGCGTGTTCACCACCGTGGCCGACAACCAGACCAAGGTCGAGGTCCACGTCCTGCAGGGCGAGAGCGATATGGCCGCCTACAACAAGAGCCTGGCCAAGTTCGAGCTCACCAACATCCCGCCTGCGCCCAAGGGCGTGCCCCAGGTCGAGGTCTCGTTCGAGATCGACGTCAACGGCATCATGTCCGTGAGCGCGCTCGACCAGGCCACCGGGCGCAGCCAGTCCATGGTCATCCACGCCTCCGGCGGGCTCAGCCAGGCCGAGCTGGGCAAGCTCGTGACCGAGTCGCGGACGCGCGAGCAGTCGGACAAGCACAAGAAGGAGCAGGAAGCGGTCGTCCGTCAGCTCGACGGCCTGGTGACGAACACGATGCGTTCGGTGCAGGCCCTCGAGGGCAAGCTCACCCCGGACGAGCAGACGCGCATCCTCGCCGCCATGGAGCGGGCCAAGAAGGCGCGCACGGAGGCGGACCTCGAGGAGCTCAAGACGCGGCTCGCGGAAATGGAAAAGGCGGCGTCGCTCATCGGCCAGGCCATGCTCCGTCCGTGACTGCTGTCCATCACCCAGGGCCTGCTGATCGGGTCACACGCCGCGCAGCCGTATTGCCAGACTTGTTCAACGCTGCTGCTCCGCATGTCTTCAATCTCAGGGGGGGCACTCACGCAGGACTTCGATGGGCGTTCGCACTGCGGCCACCAGCGGGGTGGTTGGCTGCGGCCCCCCCTGAAACCCCCCAGCGTCGACCGCCACTTCGTGGCGCTCGACTCCTGATTCGCAATTCAGTGGCCCAATGACCACCACTCGCGACTATTACGAGATCCTCGGGGTGGCGCGGAATGCCTCCGACGCCGAGATCAAGTCGGCCTACCGGAAGCTGGCGCTCAAGCACCACCCCGATCGCAACCAGGGTAACAAGGACGCCGAAGACAGGTTCAAGGAGGCGGCCGAGGCCTACAGCGTCCTTTGCGACGCGCAGAAGCGCCAGCGCTACGACGCCTACGGCCACGCCGGGCTCGGCGGCGCCGCCGGCTTCGACCCCACGATCTTCTCGGACTTCGGCGACATCCTGGGCGACCTGTTCGGCTTCGGCGACGCCTTCGGACGGCGGCGAGGTGGTCCCCGGCGCGGGGCGGACCTCCGCTACAACCTCGAGCTGCGCTTCGAGGAAGCCGTCTTCGGCACGGAGACGCACATCCAGATCCCGCGCGCGGAGCCGTGCTCGACCTGCCAGGGCAACGGCGCCGCTCCCGGCACGTCCCCCACGACCTGCGCGTCCTGCGGCGGTCGCGGGCAGGTCACGTTCCAGCAGGGTTTCTTCAGCGTGGCGCGCACCTGCGGCCGCTGCCACGGTACCGGCCGCGTGGTGGCCACGCCCTGCAAGGACTGCAGCGGCGACGGCCATGTCACGGTCGAGCGCAAGCTGCAGATCAAGATCCCCGGGGGCGTCGACACGGGCAGCCAGCTCCGCATCAGCGGCGAAGGCGAGGCGGGCAGCGCGGGCGGACCTCCGGGCGACCTCTACGTGGTGGTGCGCGTCGAGGAGCATCCGTTCTTCCAGCGCGAAGGCGCGGCCCTGCTGTGCGAGGTCCCCATCGGGTTCGCGCAGGCCGCTCTGGGCACGACCATCGAGGTGCCCAACGTCGGCGGCGGCAAGACCAAGCTCGCCATCCCCGAAGGCACGCAGGGCGGCACCGTCTTCCGCGTGCGCGGCCAGGGAGTGCCGCACCTGGGCGGGCGTGGCCGCGGCGACCTCCACGTCACCGTGCGTGTCGTGGTTCCCACCAAGGTCACGGCGGAGCAGCGCAAGATGATCGATCAGCTCGGCAAGTCCCTGCCTTCTCCCGAAGAGCAGGAGAAGGACCGCTCCTTCCTCGGCAAGGTGAAGGACATCCTCGGCTGAAGGCCTTCCGTCTCCTCCTGCCTGCGGACGACGAGGAGGCGCTCTCCGGGGCGCTGTGGGAGCTGGGGACGGCGGGCACGCAGTCCCTGGGCCTCGAAGGCGGCCGCGCCGTGATCCTGGCCTATTTCGCGGACGAGCCGGACCTCGAGGGTCGCCTGCGCGAGGCGCTGGCCGCGTTGCGCGTCGAGATCCTGCCCGCCGCAATCCCGGAGGTGGACTGGGTGGCGCGCGTGCGCGAGGGGTTCCGGCCCTTCTCCGCGGGCTCCTTCCGCATCGTGCCCGCCTGGGACTGCTCCGCGCCGGCCCCGGGCGGCGAGGGCGTGATCGTCGTCGAGCCCGGCCTGGCCTTCGGGACGGGCACGCACGAAAGCACGCGGCTCTGCCTGGCCGCCCTCGAAGTGCGCGCACGCGCCGGCCCCCTCGGCCACGTGCTCGACGTGGGCGCGGGCAGCGGCATCCTGTCCGTGGCCGCCACCCAACTCGGCGCGCGGCGGGTGATCTCGATCGAGCTCGACGAGGAGGCGTTGCCCGTCGCCCGGCGCCACGCCGAGATCAACCGCGCGCCCATCCACCTGGTCCGCGGCGACGGCGCGCGCGCGGTGGCAGCGGGATCCTTCGACGTGGTGGTCGCAAACATCAGCGCGCTCCTGCTTGCCGAGCGCGCGGAGGAACTCGCGGGCACGACGCGCGGCCACGGCGCGCTCATCCTGTCTGGCTTTCTGGTGGAGGGCCTCCCCTCTGTGCGCGCCGCGTATGCGGCGGTTGGCGATATCGACGTGCGGGTCGAGGGCGAATGGGCGGCCCTTGTGGTGCACCGCGGGCCATGAGCGTGCACCGCTTCCATGTGCCCGAGGCCGCCCCCGGCGCCCGCGTCGCGTTGCCCGAGCACTCCGCCCACCACGCGCGCGATGTCCTGCGCCTGCGGCCGGGAGCGGCCGTGCGCGTCTTCGACGGGGCGGGCGCCGAGTTCGACGCGGAGCTCGACTCCGTGTCGCGCCAGGGGGTGTCCGCGCGCATCACGGGCCGGGCGCCGGCCCGCCCCGAGTCTCCGCTCACCGTCGTCCTGGCCGTCTCACCCCTTCGCGGCGATCGCATGGAGCTCGTCATCCAGAAGGCCACCGAGCTCGGCGTGGCCGAGATCCGGCCCGTCATCACCATGCGGACGGACGCCGCCGCTCGTCCCGCCCTCAAGGGATCCCGCCAGGAGCGATGGGACAAGGTGGCGAGCGGAGCGGCCGAACAGAGCGGCCGTGCGGTGGTGCCCCTGGTCGCACCCACCACCACGTTGCCCGCGCTCCTGGACGTACCCTTCGACGGCCTCAAGCTCCTGTTCCTCGAACGTAGTGCTCCCTCCCCCCTCTCCGCCCTCCCGCGGCCGCAGCGCGTGCTGATGGTGGTGGGACCGGCGGGCGGATGGGAGGACGCGGAGGTGGCGCAGGCCACGGCCGCCGGCTTCGTCACCGCGGGCCTCGGCCCGCGCATCCTGCGCGCGGAAACGGCGGCGCTGGCCGCCCTGAGCGCGGTCCAGGTCCTGTGGGGCGACCTGGGGTGAAGCCTTCGGCCTTTCGCTGGCCGGTCCTCCTCTCCCTCTACCTGGCTTCGCGGCTGGTCGGCCTGATGGCGCTGCCGATGTTCCTCGACGAGCGCATCCACCTGCGGTGGGCGTACTGGATTGAGCAGGGGCGCCGCCTGCGCGTGCCCCTGCTGGCCGGCCGCGGCCTGAGCGTGTACTTGCTGGCCGGCATCGCGCCCTCGTCCGCGGACCCCGTGCTCGCCGGCCGCCTTCTCTCCGTCGCCGTCGGCCTGGTCACCCTCGTCGCCTCCTGGCGGCTCGCCCTCCGCCTCACCGGCGATCGGCGCGTGGCCGACGTGACCGCGCTCTTCTACATCGCCTGTCCGTTCACGCTGCTCTACGACCGGATGGTCCTGACCGACGCGTTCCTCGCCGCCTTCACCGCGCTGACCCTCCTTCTTTCCGTGGCCGTGGCCGAGGAGCCGCGCCAACGCTCGGGCGTCGCCCTCGGCGTGGCCGTCGCCCTCGGCGTCCTTTCCAAGACGACGGGGCTCGTCCTCTTCGTCTTCCCCCTCCTGGCGTGGGCCCTCCTCGGCCGCGATCGGCGGCGCGCGCTGGGGCCGCTGGCCGGCGCCTACGCTCTGGCGGCCACGCTCGTCGCCTACCCGCTCTGGCTGTTCTTCCGCAAGACCGACGAGCTGGCGGGCGCGATCGGCCTGCGCGACGGAGACACCTCGTTCGCGGGGAATGCGAGCACGAACCTGGGGCTGGCCGCGGCGTGGCTGTGGACCTACTGGACGCCGCCGCTGATCGTCCTCGCGCTGGCGGGGCTGGCCGCGGCTCTCGTGCGGCGCGAGCGCGCCCAGGGCGCGCTGCTCCTGGCCCTGATCGCCGCCGGGCCGGCGGTGGCCTTCGTGGCCGTCTCCGAGATCTGGTACCCGCGCTACCTCCTTTTCACCACCGTTCCCCTCCTGCCCCTCGCCGGCTGGGGTCTGGTGGGACTCCTCGACCTCGTCCGGGCTCGGGCGCAGCTCGGGCCCGCGGCCGCGGGCCTGCTCACCGCGGCCAGCCTGATCGCCGTCCTCCTTCCCGCGCTCCGGTTCGACCTCGCCCTCTGGACCGACCCCTCGCGCGCGCCCTTCCCCGCCCTGGACCGCTTCCAATACGTCACGGGATGGCCGTCCGGCTACGCAACGCGCGATTCGGTGGCGTTCCTGCGCGCGCAACGGGAGAGCCATCCCCATGGTCTCCTGCTCGTCACGCCCGGCCCCTCCACGACGGCGAGCGCGGCCCGGCTACTCTGGGCGAGGGATCCGGGGGTCGAGGTGCGATACGTCGCGGAGCCCGAGGCCGCTCCTCCTCCGCTGGCCGGGGACGGCCGCGGAGTGTTCGTCGTGGTGTCCCTCGCCGAAGGCGTGCGCCTTCCCATAGGCTGGACGCGGGAGACGAGGCCGGAGTTCGCCTCCTTCAAGCCGGACGGCACGCCCGGCGACCGGATCTACCGCGTCGTCAGCGGAGGCGCCGGAAGATGACGACCGGGGCCTCGGCGTCGTCGGCGTTCACGTGCTGGTACCGGACGCGCGCTTCCGTGTCCTGATGCAGCGCGCTGCCCGCGGGGACCACGACGTACGCGAAAGGCAGCGCGCGCTCCAGCTTTCGCAGCGCGTCGGCGTCGCTGAGACTGGATACGATCTCGGTCTCCGCATGGCGCCAGCCGTAGAGCCAGCCGCTGGGCAGGACGATGCGCTCCGGCGGCTCCGGCACGTAGCGCTCCACGTAGTCGCTGAGGCCGACCTGGCGCTTCTGCCGCGAGGCCTTGTAGCCCTCGAACACGGGGCGGACGCCGAGGAGGAGGACTCCGCCCGTGAGCGCGAGGACGCCCGCCACCGCCCACGCGCGTCGGCCCGCGGGAACGACCAGGGGGAGGAATCCCGCCATCAGGAACATCGCGTAGCGATACCCGCTCCATTCGGCGACGACGTACACGCCGAAGAGGAGCGCCACCAGGGCCGCGAAGCCGACGAGGAGGCCGGCGAGATAGCGGCGAACCCGCGGAGGATGGGCGCGCCAGCGCGCGAGGGCGAGCAGGGGCAGGGCCAGGTAGATGGCGAGGATGCCGCGCTCCGTCCAGGTCGTCTTCGGACCGGTCAGCTCTGCCGCGTTTCGAGCGATGCGCCGGCCGACGAGGCCGACGAAGGCGCCCACGCGACCTCCGCCGGCCGCCTGCACGGCTTCGAAGCCGAACGCGCGGCCTCCGGAGGGAACCCAGAAGTTCGCGCCTCCCGGGGCCCGGTCGCGCGAGAGCGGGGCGTAGACGAGGAGCACGACGGCGAGGAAGGCGCCGAGGGTGATCCGGCGCGCCCGTCCCCGCTGCAGGGCGAGCATCGCGGGCAAGGCTAAGAGGGCGGACTCGCGCACGAGGAAGGCCAGCCCCAGGGCGAGCCCCGCCGCCGCCGCCCACCCTGGGCGGTCCTCGCCACGCGCGGCCAGCGCGAGCGCAGCGAGGACGAGCGCGCCCAGGACGGTCTCCGCCATCGCCCAGAACACGTACGGCAACGCGCCCGGCAGCAGGAGGGCGAGCAGCGCGGCGATACGGGCGCGCCGCGGCTCCAGGTCGAGCGCCCGGGCCAGCGCGTACGCCAGGAGGGCGGCCGCGGCGTACGCAATCGCATTGAGGGTGACCGCCGCCGCGTTCGTGCGGCCGGCCACGAGATCGAATGCCCCGAGGATGAGGACGTAGCCGGGAGCATGGACGTCGTGATGCGGATGGCCGCGGGCGAGAATGGCATCCGCGTCGTAGTAGCGCGCATCGAGGCGCCCGGTGTCCGCGAAATGGCGGGCCCCGGCGAGGTAGATGAATTCGTCGGCCAGGGCCGGGCCCTGACGCAGGCTCCAGCCCCACATGGCAAGCAGGACCGCCGCGGCCGCGAGCACGATGACCGCGTCGCGGAAGGCCGGTAAGGCTTTGAGATCGGAAGGGAGATGGGTCACGGGCGCGGGCTCGAAGCGTAGCAGATCGGGCGAGACCAGTCTGCGCCTCCGGCGAGCCCGCACCAGAAGCATGGACCGTGGCGTGTGTCCTGGCCGGGGCGCTGGGCGTCCCCGTAGTCATCTCCATCGCCGGCGCCCTGGAGGCCCACGCCCTCGCCCGGCTGCTGGCCTGGGCCTTCGTAGCCGAGCGAGCCTGTGCCGTCGTGTCCGATCGGCGGACGCGCGGTCAGGGCGGAGGAGCGCCGCCGCGCGCGGCGTGACGGCGCTCGGCCAGGAGCAGGTCCACGATCTGGCCGTAGCTCTGCACGCCCTGGGCCTGCCCCTGCGTCTTCAAGTACGTGTCGTTGACTCGCTCCTGCACCTCGCTCAGGCGGCTCGCGTAACGCAGGTGCCAGGCGGCGAGGGCCGCGAGGTCGCGGCGAAGAGCGTCCGAGAGGCCACCGCGCAACCGGCCGTAGGCCTCGCGGTCCACGTGGGCCAGCGCGGCCAGGGCATACAGCGAGGCCCGGAAGACGCCGGAGTACTGGAAGTCGCGATCCGGGTGCGCGCGGCAGGCGAGGTAGCCGACGTAGTTCGCCTCCTCCTCCCGCGCGAATCCCCGCTGATGGGCCAGCTCGTGCGCCGCCGTGAAGGGAATCTCCCATTCCGGCAGCGTGGAGTTCACGTTGGCCTCGCAGGTGAACGGTATGAAGATCCCCGCGATGCCGAGGTAGGACATCGCCGGCGAAAGGAGGACCAGCTTGGGCCGGCCCGCCATCGCCGGCAGGGGCAGACGTTGCTCCAGGGTCTTCGCCGCAAACCCGAGCCGCGCGCGTCCCAGCGCGCCACCCCGGCCATCGGCCAGGCGCAGGACACCGTGCTCGTCTTCGGGCAACCCGTCGCGCAGGCGCGAGGCTTCGGCGATCAGATCGCGCGCCAGGGCCGCGAGATCCTCGGGCCGGCCTGGCGAGACGTCGTAGTGAAGCAAAATCGACACGGGCTGGCGGTCGTAGTTGAAGCCCCAGAGGAGGTCAAAAGCCAGGACCACGGCGGCCGCCGCCGCAGCCAGGCGCGCCATCCGTAGCAGGAGAGGCCGGCGCGCGCGCCTCCTCGATGTGACCACGAAGCGGACGGAGACGATGACGATTGCGAGGAGGCCGACGACGATCCCGACCTCCGCCAGCGAGATCGGCAGTCGCCCCGTCACGAAGGACACGGCGCGCGCCACCGCCGGGTAGAGGCGGCGCGCGTAGAGATCCTCGACGACGGCCGGATGCCGGGAAGCGGCCGTCCGCGCGACCAGGACGCATGCCCACAGAGCCGCCGCGATGGTGGCGGATCGCAATGTCGAGTGCGGGGCGCGCGCCGGCGCGGGATGGACGCTCAGGCGCCGGTCCCGAGGGCGAGGGCCTGCACGGCTGTGATCACGCCGACGTCGGCCAGGTCCTGGACCGAGCATCCGCGGGAGACGTCGTTGACGGCACGGCGCAGACCCTGGAGGATCGGCCCCACCGCGGAGGCGCCGGCCAGGCGCTCGGTGATCTTGTACGCGATGTTGCCGGCGTCGAGGTCCGGGAACACGAAGACGTTGGCCTGGCCATGCAGAGGGCTGTCTGGACATTTCTTCGCCGCCACCGCCGGCACGAAGGCGGCGTCGAACTGAAGCTCTCCGTCAAGCCTTAGCTCTGGCGCCGCCGCGCGGCACAGCGCCGCGGCGTCGCGGACACGCTGGACATCCGGATGGGACGCGCTACCCCGCGTCGAGAACGACAGGAACGCCACCCGCGGCTCGATCCCGAACGATCGCGCGGTGGCGGCGGTGGCACGGCCGATCTCCGCCAGCGTGGGCGGATCGGGCGCGATGTTGACCGAGCAGTCCGCGAAGAAGAGGACGCGCTCCGGCCAGACCATGATGAAGACGGACGACGCGCGCTTGAACCCGTCGCGCAGGCGCACGATCTCGAAGGCGGGTACGAAGGGCTTGGTCCGGCTGTCCAGTCCGGAGACCAGGCCGTCCGCCTCCCCGGCCTCGACCATCAGGGCGGCGAAGTAGTGCGGCCAGGCCGCGCGCTCGCGGGCGAGAGGCTCCGTGACCCCTTTGTGCCGCCGCGCCTCGAAGTAGGCCCGCGCGAACTGGTCGCGCTGGGGATCGGCGGCGGGATCGCGCACCTCGATGCCGCCCAGGGGCACGCCCAGCTCGGCCGCGCGCGCGGCCACCGCGGGCGCGGAGCCCACCAGGAGCGGCCGCGCCAGGTCCTGGTCCCGCAGCAGGGCCGCCGCGCGCAGCGCGCGCTCCTCGAGCCCTTCCGCATAAACGATGCGCAGGCCGCGGCCACGCACGCGGCTCCTCGCCTCGTCCATGAAAGTCAACGGGTCCTCCTTTCCCCGGATGCTATACTCCGCGCACCCTGATGTTCCTCCTGGGACAGGCCGTTGGTAAGTACCAGGTCCTCTCCAATCTGGGCTCCGGCGGCTTCGGCACCGTCTTCCTCGCCAAGGACGCGTGGATCGACAAGAAAGTCGCCATCAAGGTCCCCCACCGGCAGAGCGGCGACTTCGACGACCTGCTGCAGGAGCCCCGCCTCCTGGCCGCCCTCGACCATCCGAACATCGTGGGCATCGTCACCGCCGAGCGCGTGGACGGCGTGTTCTTCATCGTCATGGAGTACGTCAAGGGCGAGAGCCTGGAGGCGGTGCTCGACCGCGAGAAGAGCCTCGACGTGCCGCGCGCCCTCGCCTACGCCGTGCAGATCCTGAAGGGTGTCGAGCACGCGCACCAGAACCAGATCCTCCACCGCGACCTCCGGCCGGCCAACGTGCTCGTCTCGGAGAGCGGCCTCGTGAAGGTGGCCGACTTCGGGACGTCGCGGCTCCTCGAGAAGTCGCATGCCACCACCGTCATCGGCAGCCCGCCCTACATGGCCCCAGAGCAGTTCCAGGGCCGGGCGGTGCTCGCCTCCGACATCTACTCGGTGGGCGTGATGATGTACCAGATGCTCACGGGCCAGCTTCCCTACTTCTCGCCCAATCCCGCCCAGATCGAGAAGATGGTGGCCCAGGGCCGCTGCACGCCCCCGCGCATCCGCAACACGCAGATCCCGCGCGAGGTCTCGGACATCATCATGAAGGCGATCGCGCCCGAGCTCAGCGAGCGCTACCAGCGCGCGGGCGAGCTCCTCGACGACCTCTCCACGTCCGCCGAGATCGATCACAACGCGACGGCCATGGAGGACATCCGGAAGCGCCTCAAGGCGCGCGAAGTCCCCAAAAAGGGATTCTGCTGGCACTGCCGCAAGCCGCTGCACGCCCGGTCGGACTCCTGCCCCTTCTGCGGCGAGAAGCAGTAGTCTCTAACTAGCGGGCTTGCAGTCACTTCGGCCAGCTCTTGTGTTGACACCCGGCCCCCTCCCTGGCTAGAATCGGGCCGGCTGACGGCCCGTCACGAGGAGCCGCGCGAACATGACCTTCCCGAAGTCGGACGTCATCTGGATGAACGGGAAGCTCGTCCCGTGGGACGACGCCCGGATCCACGTGGGCTCCCACGTCATCCACTACGGATCGGCCGTCTTCGAGGGCGTGCGCTGCTACAACACGCCCGAGGGGCCCGCGATCTTCCGCCTCGACGCCCACACGGAGCGGCTCTTCAACTCCGCGAAGATCTACCGCATGGACATGCCGTACACGTTCGAGGAGCTCTCGCGCGCGCAGCTCGAGACGGTGGCCGCGAACAAGAAGGAGGCCTGCTACATCCGGCCCATCGTCTATCGCGGCTACGGCCAGCTCGGCGTCAACCCGTTCCCCTGCCCCGTCGACGTCGCGATCATGGTCTGGGACTGGGGCCGCTACCTCGGCCAGGAAGCGCTGGAGACGGGCGTCGACGTGTGCGTCTCCTCCTGGGCGCGCATCGCTCCCAACACGCTGCCCGCGATGGCCAAGACCTCCGCCAACTACATGAACTCGCAGCTCATCAAGATGGAGGCGATCAAGGCCGGCTACGTCGAGGGCATCGCCCTCGACTCCGACGGCTACTTGTCCGAGGGCAGCGGCGAGAACCTCTTCCTCGTCAAGAACGGAACCCTCCTGACCCCCCCTCTCGTATCCTCGGTGCTACCGGGCATCACGCGCGACACCGTCGTGCAGCTCGCACGGCGGCTGCGGATCCCGGTGGAGGAAGCACGGCTGCCGCGGGAGATGCTCTACATCTCGGACGAGGTCTTCATGACCGGCACCGCCGCCGAAATCACTCCGGTGCGATCGGTGGACAAGATCACGATCGGCAAGGGGGCGCGCGGACCGGTGACGGAGGCGCTGCAGAAGGCGTTCTTCGACGTGATCGAGTGCCGGGTCCCCGACGAATACGGCTGGCTCACACCCGTCCGCGACGTCAGCGCGGCGGGATCGGTGGGCACACGACGGTCGACGGCGGGCTGAGGAAGAAGAATGCACATTAATGATCTCCTGAAGATCGCGTCCGAGCGGAAGGCGTCCGACCTCCACCTGAAGGTGGGCTCCCACCCCGTGCTGCGCATCAACGGCGAGCTCATCCCGCTGGTGGAGACCAAGCGCCTCATGCAGGAGGACACCATCGCCATGGCGTTCTCCATCATGAGCAACCGCCAGAAGCAGAAGTTCAAGGACAACCTCGAGATCGACATCGCGTATTCGGTGCCCGGCCTGGGCCGGTTCCGCTGCAACGTCTTCCAGCAGCGCGGCACGGTGGGCCTCGTCCTGCGCGTCATCCCGGTCAAGATCATGACCGTGCGCGAGCTGGGCCTGCCCATGGTGCTGGAGAAGATCTGCAACGAGCAGCGCGGGCTGATCCTGTGCACGGGCACGACGGGGTCGGGCAAGTCCACCACCTTAGCCGCGATGGTCGACTACATCAACGCCCAGCGCACCGAGCACGTCATCACCATCGAGGACCCGATCGAGTTCCTGCACCGCGACAAGAAGTCGATCGTGAACCAGCGCGAGGTGGAGGTGGACACGCGGTCGTTCGCGGCCGCCCTGCGCTCCGCCCTGCGCCAGGACCCCGACGTGATCCTGGTCGGTGAGATGCGCGACTACGAGACGATCGAGACCGCGATCACCGCCGCCGAGACCGGCCACCTGGTGCTCTCGACCCTGCACACCCTGGACGCGACGGAGACCATCAACCGCATCATCTCCGTGTTCCCGCCCCACCAGCAGAAGCAGATCCGCCTGCAGCTCTCGGGCGTTCTCAAGGCCGTCATCTCCATGCGCCTGGTGCCGCGCGCGGACGGCCACGGCCGCGTGCCCGCGGTCGAGGTCATGATCGCGACCCCCTTCATCCGCGACTGCATCATCAACAAGGACAAGACCAAGCTCATCCACGAGGCCATCGCCGCCGGCGTGTCCCAGTACGGGATGCAGACCTTCGACCAGTCGATCTTCCAGCTCTACAAGAAGGAGCTGATCACCTACGACGAGGCCCTGCGCCGCGCGAGCAACCCGGACGAGTTCAAGCTGAAGATCCAGGGCATCCAGTCCACTTCCGACATGGCCGCGGAAGAGATGGAAAAGACGATGCAGTCGTTCGACATGGAGTAGGCGCTCAAGGCTCCCTCCACTTCGCGGCGCCGTCGACGTCCTGGTGCGTCTCCCGCTCCGTACCGTACGGTCTCGCTCGATCGGCGTGACCGCGAAGGTCCGCGAAATCCACCACATCACAAGGAGGACGCCATGAAGCGCACCGGTGTCGTTCGTGCCCTTTGGATCTGCGCCGTCTCCCTGGGCGCGCTCGCGTCCGCGGAGGCTCAAGTGGCCCAGGTCTTCATCTCGGCCGACGGGGACGACAGCAACCCCGGCACGACGAAGAAGCCCTGCCGCACCATGGCCGCGGGGGTCGCCAAGGTCGGTGCCGGGGGCGAGGTCGTCGTCCTCGACTCGGGGACGTTCGGGGCCGCGACCATCACCAAGGCGGTGAGGGTCAACGCTCCGGCGGGGGTGGTCGCCCTCGTGAGGGCCATCACGGTCTCCGCGGGGCCGGACGACGCCGTGGTTCTGCGCGGACTGACGATCAAGGCCGCCGCCCCGCTCACTTTTCCGGGCACCCCTTCCACCCACGGCATCGATTTCAACAGCGGAGCCGCCCTCCTTGTCGAGAACGGCGTGATCGACGGGTGGGGCATGGGGATCGCGATGACGGGCTCCACGCGCTGCCAACAGGCGGGAAACGACGACTTCAACTGCAAGCTCTCGATCGCCGGCACCGTCTTCCGGAACAACCACTCTGGAGTCGAGTCGACCCACACCTTCGGCCGCGTCTCCGTAGACCATTCGCAGTTCGAACACAACGAGAACGGTATCCATCTCGCCTCCGGCGCCGCCACCGTGAAGGACTCCGTCTTCTCGGGGCATTCGATCGTGGCCGTGGGAGCCGCGGGGACGGGCGAGGTCAACGTGGACGAGTCCCTGATCTCCGGCAACGTGCAGGGCGTCAGCGTGTTCGCCGGAGGTACGGTGCGCGTCTCCGGCTCCATCCTGACCGGCAACGCCATCGGTCTCCTGAACCTCAGCGGCACGATCGAGAGCTGGGGCAACAACGCGCTCCGCGGCAACTTGAGCGACAGCCAGGGGACGATCACGACGGTCGCGCTGCGCTGACCATGAAGACCCTCGCTGCCGTGCTGCTACTGCTGTGGGCTCCCGCGCTCGCCACGGGCGCGGACCGGGCTCGATCCACGGACCACGACAAGAAGGAGTGGATCTCCCTCTTCGATGGCAAGAGCCTGGACGGATGGATCCCCAAGATCACCGGCTACGAGCCCGGCGTGAACTACGGTGAGACCTTCCGCGTGGAGAACGGGGTCCTGAGGGTCGTCTACGACAAGGACAAGTACCCCACGTTCGACGGGCGCTTCGGCCACCTCTTCTACAAGACACCGTTCTCCCACTACGTGATCGCCGTCGAGTACCGCTTCCTGGGCGAGCAGACGAAGGGCGGGCCGGACTGGGCCTTCCGGAACAGCGGGGTCATGATCCACGGCCAGCCCGTGGAGACGATGAAGAAGGACCAGGACTTCCCCATCTCCATCGAGGCGCAGCTCCTGGGCGGGCGCGGCGACGGCAGCGCGCGCTCGACCGCGAACGTCTGTACGCCCGGGACGAACCTCGTGTTCAACGGCCAGCTCGACAAGCGCCACTGCATCAACTCCTCGTCGAAGACCTTCGACGGCGACCAGTGGGTGCGCTTGGAGGTCGAGGTCCACGGCGAAGGCGAGATCGTCCACCGCGTGAACGGCGAGACGGTGCTCCGTTACGAGAAGCCGCAGATCGGTGGGGGTAACGTCACCGGCTACGATCCCGCGGTCAAACGGGACGGCGAGATCCTGACCAGTGGCTCGATCTCGCTCCAGGCCGAGAGCCACCCGGTCGAGTTCCGCAAGGTGGAGCTGCTCAACCTCGCCGGCTGCCGCGACCCGAAGGCGAAAAACTACAAGTCGTACTTCGAGAAGGACGACGCCTCGTCCTGCCGCTACAAGTAGACGGGCGAGCGGCTCAGGTCCGGGCCAGCTTCACGACCGTGTCCCACG
>WNFI01296539.1_pt1 | contig 24825 bp, 23 predicted proteins | sample 5400471 | NCBI WGS metagenome assembly WNFI01 (sample SAMN13153348, study PRJNA577476) | soil metagenome | isolation source: 100 cm saprolite on Douglas fir-dominated hillslope | place: USA:California | collected 2013-09-17 | reverse complement strand
CGTAGAGCGGGCTCATGGCGCGAAGCTTCTCCACCTGGCCGACCACGTACTCCTTCACGTAATCGACCTCGGCCTCGGTGTTGAAGCGCCCGATGCCGAAGCGGATGGAGGTGTGTGCCAGATCCTCCGACACGCCGCAGGCGCGCAGCACGTACGACGGCTCCAGAGAGGCCGAGGTGCAGGCCGATCCGGACGAGACCGCCACGTGCTTGATGGCCATCATCAGGGCCTCGCCCTCGACGTAGGCGAAGCTGACGTTGAGGTTGCCGGGCAGTCGCTCGGTGGGGTGGCCGTTCAGCTCCAGGTGATCGAGGTGCTGGAAGAGGTGCGTCTGCAGACGCATGCGCAGGGCGTAAGTGCGGTGCGCCTCCTCGGGCATGAGCTGCTTCGCCAGCTCGGAGGCCTTGCCGAAGCCGACGATGCCGGGAACGTTGAGCGTGCCCGACCGCATGCCGCGCTCGTGTCCGCCGCCGTCGATGATGGGAGCGATGCGCACGCGCGGCTTGCGCCGCACCCAGAGCGCGCCGATGCCCTTGGGGCCGTAGATCTTGTGGCCCGAGAGCGAGGCCATGTCGACCTTCATCTTCTCGACGTCGAAGGGCACCTTGCCGATGCCCTGCACCGCATCGACGTGGAAGAGCACGCCCTTCTCGCGCGTCACCTCGCCGAGCTCGGCGATCGGATTCACCGTGCCGATCTCGTTGTTGGCGAGCATCACGGACACCAGAATTGTCTTGGGCGTGATGGTCTCGCGAAGCTGCGCCGCCGAGATGCGGCCGAACTTGTCCGTCGGCAGATAAGTGACCTCGAACCCCTGGCGCTCGAGGCGCTTCATGGTGTCGAGAGTCGCCTTGTGCTCGGTGCGGGCGGTGATGAGATGGTTGCCCTTCTCCTGGTAGAACTCGGCCGCTCCCTTGAGTGCGAGGTTGATGCTCTCGGTCGCGCCTGAGGTGAAGACGATCTCCTTCTCGCTGCCGCCGATCAGCGCCGCGATCTGCTCGCGGGCGTAATCGACCGCTTCCTCGGCCTTCCAGCCGAAGGGATGGCTGCGCGAGGCGGCGTTGCCGAACTCGGTGGTGAGGTACGGCATCATCGCTTCCAGCACCCTCGGATCGAGAGGGGTGGTGGCGTTGTTGTCCATGTAGATTGGGAGCTTGATCGGCATGAGTTTCCTAATGTGGACTGGACTGGTCTATTATAACCACAGAAGCTGCGGGTCAAGGCAACGACCGTTAGGATGCTCTCGATGAGGACTTGGACTTCCCGCTTTGCGCTCGCCCTCTTGGTCGGTCTCGCTCTCCCCTTTCTGCCGGGCCTTTTGACGCAAGGCGTCGGACCTGGCGCGGACCTGTCCGGCCACCTCGGCCTTGGCGGCGGCGTCTCGGTGGGGACCTTCGCGGTGCTCTTCGTCGCGGGGGTGCTCACCAGCCTCACCCCATGCGTCTATCCGCTCATCCCGATCACGGTCAGCGTCTTCGGCGCACGGCAGGCCGAGCGGCGGACGCGCTCGATCGCGCTGTCGGCGACCTACGTCGGCGGCATCGCCGTGACGTATTCGGCGCTGGGACTTTTTGCCGCACTCTCCGGCAAGGCGTTCGGGGCGTTCCTCTCCTCGCCCGCCGTCATCGCGCTCCTCGCCGTCTTCCTCGTCGCGCTCTCGGCGAGCATGTTCGGCGCCTTCGAAATCGCGCTGCCCTTCGCGCTGCAGCAGAAACTCGCGGGCGTGAAGGGAGCGGGCTTTGCTGGAGCGTTGGGCATGGGCCTCGTCGCCGGCATCATCGCAGCGCCCTGCACCGGGCCGGTGCTCGCGGGCGTGCTCGCTTACGTTGCCACGCAGCGATCGGCACTGCTGGGCTTCTGGATGCTCTTCACCTATGCCATCGGCATGGGTCTGCTCTTTTTTATACTTGGTGCAACTTCGTTGCGCCTGCCGCGCTCGGGCGCCTGGATGGAGACGGTCAAGAGCGTGCTCGGCGTCGCGCTCATCGCCGCCGCAGCCGCGCTGGTCCTGCCCATGCTGCCGCGGCCGCACGAGCTGCCGGTCAGCGCCCCCAACGTCTCGGCGATGGTGGGTCTGCTCGCCTTCGCCGGAGTCCTTCTGGGAGCGCTCAACCTGTCCTTCCACGGCGAGATGCGCGAGCGCGCGATGAAGGCGGCCGCGCTCCTCGTTCTGCTCTTCGGCATCGGGCTGCGCTTCGGCTGGTTCGGGGCGCCCCGCGGCGAGAAGGCCGCCGGCATTCCCTGGCTGCGCGATGAGACGGTGGCGGTCAACCAATCGCGCCTGACCGGCAAGCCGATGCTCATCGACTTTGGCGCCGAGTGGTGCGCGGCCTGCAAGGAGCTGGACCTGCACACCTGGACGGATCCGACGGTAGCGCAGGAGGTGTCGCAGAAGTTCGTGCCGCTCAAGATCGACGCCACCGACGAGAACGACGCCAACGACGCGCTGCTCAAGAAGTACAGCGTCCCAGGGCTGCCGACGGTGCTGATGGTCGCATGCAAGGATCCGCTGCCCACCTGCTCGGTGCCGCAGGACGGGCCTGGCAGGGTGACGGGTTTTCTGCCGCCGCCGGAGATGCTCGAGCGCCTCAGGCGCGTCGAATGAAGCTCGCGCTGATCGCGCTGCTCGCGTGCGCTGCCTGCAGCCACGGCGACGGGGCGCTGCGCGAGGAGCAGGCGAAGAGCCGGCACTATCGCGACGCGTACGAGTCGCGGGCGCAGGAGATCGCGCAGCTCAAGGCGCGGATCGCGGAGCTGGAGAAGCAGAACTGCCGGTAAGAGCGGGCCTCCGGCCCGAGGCCTCAGGCTTCAGGCCTCAGGCAAAGCGAGAGCGGTTAGTTGATCGCCTTGGCGGTGCCGTTTTTCAGCGAAGCCTCGATCAGCTCCTGGATCTTTCTCTGCATCGCCTGTGACAGCTTCTGCTGCTGCCGGCCCATCTTCTCCTGCTCGCGGCCGATCTTCTCCTGTTCGCGCCCGAGTACCTGCTGCGCTTTGCCCAGCTGGCGCTGCGTCTCCTCGACGTCGCGCTCGGCCTCGCGGTCGGCGCTGTCCGCTTTCTCACCGCTCATCTCGCGCTGCGCGCGCCGCATCGCCACCCGCGCCTGCTTCTGGCCCAGCTGTCCCTGCTCCCGCCCGAGCTCTCCCTGCTGACGGCCCAGCTCGCCCTGCCTGCGGCCGAGCTCGCCCTGCGCCTGGCCCAGCTCTTCCTGCGGCCTCGCCGCCTCGTCGATCTCCTCGAGGAGCGCGCCGTCGCGCACCACGTACTCCTTCCCGTCGTGCCGGAACCAGAGGTAGCCCGGCCCCAACTCGCGCAGGTGGCTGCGGGCCGCTTCGAGGTCGCGCGGCTCGCCGTGCATGGAAGCGGAGCGGTCGTCGCGGACGACGACCCAGGCGTCGGGCGGGGCGGAGAAAGCGGCGGAGGAGAGCAGCACCAGGGCGCAGGCGAGTGTTTTCATGTCGGCCGGTAGTGACGCGAGGCGGGGGGCAGTTTCAAGTGAAGGGCTTCACCCCTGCTTGGCGGACGCGAAGGCCCGGCGCACCGCCGCGAGCAGCGACTCCGGCGCGAACGGCTTCTCCACGAATGCGTCGCAGGCGAGCTCGCGGGCAGCGTCGGCCACCGCGCGATCGGCGGAGAAGAGGACCACCCGTGGCAGAAGCCCGAGCGCCCGCACCGCGGAGAGCAGCTCACGCCCGTCCACCTCGGGCATGCGCAGGTCGAGCACCAGCACGTCCGGCGGCGCTGCCTTCACCTTCGAGAGCGCGACGCGCCCGCCGCCGGCCCAGTCGGCCGCGAAGCCGTGCTCGGCAAGGAACTCGGCCATCATCCGCGCGATCGGCTCGTCGTCGTCCACCACCAGAACGCGCCCGTCGCCGCCGGAGCCGTGCGCCTTGGAAGGCGCGCGCAGCGGCAATTCCAGCACGAACGCGTCGAGATCGGCGCGCAGCCAGCCGCCGTGCGCCTCCGCCGCCCGGTGCGCCACCACCAGCGCCATGCCCAGGCCCTGCCGCTGCGCTTGCGGCAGCTCCCAGAGCGGCTCCAGCGCACGCGCGCGATCGGCTTCCGGCAGCGGCGCGCCCGACCAGCTCACGCGCAGCTCGGCGTGGCCGTCGTGGCGGCGGCCCTCGATGGTCATCGGTCCCAGCAGGCGGGCGCGCAGGACCATCGCCGACAGCGCACGCTCGATGCGCTCGCGGTCCGCGACCAAAGGCAGCACCGGATCGATCTTCGACTCGACCGCGTCGTCCGCCCCGAGCCGCCGCAGCGACCGCCGCGCCGCCTCGACCAGCTCGGCCAGCTCGCAGGGCTCCCGGTGCAGGACGAAGCGTCCGGTCTCCAGGCGCGAGACCTCCAGCATCTCCTCCAGCAGCGAGTGAAGCCGCTCCGCCTGCCGCTCCAGCACCTGCACGGAGCGCGGGTCGGATGGCTCGCCCCTCTCCAGCCTCCGCGCCAGCGAATACGAGAAGCCCTTGATGCTGGTGAGCGGCGTCTTCAGCTCGTGCGCCGCCAGCGAGAGGAAGCGGTCCTTCCTGGATTCGCGCTCGGCCGCTGCCAGCACCGCGCCAGCGCGCCGCAGCAGCGGCTGCAGCGGGCGCAGGTCGCGCAGGCTGTCGTGGAAGCGCAACGAGAGCGCGCCCACCAGCTCTTCGCGGACTCGCAGCGGAACCGCGGCGGCGTCGGCCGCCCATTCGACCTTTCCGCTCGACAGCGCTCGCGAGGCCAGCTCCGCGCTGCAGGCCTGCCCATGCGCGCCCAGCATCTGCACGCCGTTGGGGCCGCGCAGGTGCACCGCTGCGCCCGCCGATCCCGAGAGGGCGCGCGCGATCTTCGCGATGCGTCCCGCCAGCTGCTGCGTGGTCTCGCCGGCGAGCGCGGCGTCGGCGAGCTGGGTGGCCGCGCCCGAGGCGAGAAACGCCGTTTCGATCCGCCGCTGCAGCGAAAAGATGCGACGGGCAAACCCGAACGCGCGCCCCTCCAGCGCGCGGCGCACGTGCGCTTTCGCGATTCGCGCGCCGTCGCGCAGGAAGGCGAGCAGCGAACCAGCCGGCGCGTGGCGCACGCTCATCGCCGGCCCGCTGGCGAGCGGGCGCCGGGCCAACGCGGCCCAGGGGCGCTCTCGACGTGCGGGGCGAAGTTCCAGCACTCGGCGCGGGCTCCCGGGGGGTAGCATTTTCGGACCCCGTCCGACCAATCTGGACATGCGCGGCGCCCGGGGGGACTGGGAAAACCTCTGGAACAGGCGGCCGAGCGTCGGCACGCCGGCTGCACAAGGCCCTCCGCACGGTCCACTTCCGGACTGGCGTGGAGGTGCTTTGCCCAGCGCTTTCGCACCCTGCGTGTCGCTTCTCGCGGCCGCCGTCCTGGCGGCCGAGGAGGAGCCCGGCATGGTCGAGGTGCAGGAGGCCGCGGCGCGCGCCGCCGGGGGAACGTCCAAAGAGGATGCATCGCGCGCATCGAGGGCGCGGCTCGCGCACTGGGCGCCGCAGCTCCGCGGGCAGGCCCAGCTCCGCGACGACGCGAAGTCGCGCCTGGGCGAGTTCCGCCTCGCGCCCCTGCGCGAGCAGGACGTCTCCGTGGGCCGTGCCTGGGCGGTGGTGCTCGCATGGGACTTTTCGCAGGTCGTCTACGCGCGCGACGAGTCGCAGATCGCGCTCGCCAATGCGCACCTGGCACGGGTGCGCCGCGAGGCGGCGGAGAAGGCCGCGCAGCTCTACGTCGATCGGCATCGCGCGCGGGCGCGCTGGCTGTCGCAGGAGCCGGGCCCCGAGCGCACCGTCGCCTGTTTCGACCTGCTCAAGCTGACCGCCGAGCTCGACGCGCTGACCGCAGGACTGCTTCGCGATGCCGTCGCCAGCGAGGAGCAGGCGTGCACGCAAAAGGAGAAGAAATGAGCTGGACGAGCGTGAGAACGGTGCTTCCGGCGGTGCTCGCGGCGTGCGCAAACGTGACTGCAGCCGACCAGGGCGCCGACGCCGGACCATCGGCGCCGGCGGTGGCCGCGGTCGACCCGCAGCCCGGCGAGGTGCTGGCGGACGCGAAGTTCACGGTGGAGTTCAGCGCAGCCATGGACGAGGGGCCGCTGGTCGCCAAGACGGGCCGCAGCGAGTCGGTGGTGCTGGCGCCCGAGGCCAACGTCGAGCTGGCCGCCGCGGCCATCGAGCATGGTGCGCTCTCGGCGGCCGAGCGCACGCTGCTCATCCCGGCGCGGCCCGCCATCGCCGCGGATCGGAAGTCGATCACGCTCGCGCCGGACCAGCCGCTCTCGACGGGCAAGCTCTACCTCTTGATCTCGCCGCGGCTCAAGGACAGCGACGGACGCTTGCTCGCCGGCGGCGTGCAGCGCTACGCCTTCGAGGTCAAACAGCCGCCGGCGAAGGGCAAGCTCGTCTCGCCGGCGGCAGGCAGCGCGGCGCCGGACAACCTCCGCGTCGTGCGCGCTTTCGCCGCGTCGGGACGTCTCGCTCTGCACGGGCCCGACGGCGCCGAGGTGACCTCGGCAGAGGCGCACGGCGACGTCGTGTTGACGCTGCCGTCGCCGCCGGCGGTAGGCGCCCGCTACCTCCTTGCGCTCGACGGCGTTGAAGATGTGGAACAGTTTTTCACGGTCGCGGCATGCTCCCGCAGCGCCGCGCCAGCGCTCCAAGGTGGGGCCGCGCAGCTGCTCGTGCGCGACACCGCGGTCGCGGCGGAGATCGCCCTCGATTGGCCCGCCAACGTCGAGGTGCAGGTGGGTGAAGCGGCTGACGGAGAGCCTTGTGCGGGGGTTTGCTCGAAGGCGTCGGCGTACGCCTCCTGCTACGCGCAGGCGTGCGGGCCGCAGAGCTTCGACTGCAAGATCGGCCTGCGCCTCGGCGGGCTCAAGCCTGCGCAGGACTACGCCTTGCGGGTGGTCGCGCAAGACGACTTCGGCCACGAGCTGCGGGGCCCCGTGCAGAAGTTCAGCACCGTCGCGCCGCTGCCGCGGGTGATCCTCTCCGAGCTGATGGCCGACCCTCCGGCTCCCCAGGCAGAAGCCCAGTACGTCGAGATCCTCAACCTGGGGCCCGGCGTCGCCGTGCTGGATTCGCTCGCGCTGGTCCAGGCGGACGGGATCCTCCGGCCGCTGGTGGCGGTGCCCCCGCCCTTGCCGGTCCAGCTCGCGCCCGGAGCGCGGGCGCTGGCGGTCGGCTCGTCGTTCGATCGCGCGCGGTATCCGTCGCTTCCTCCCGGCACTCCGGTCCTGCGCGCGTCGACCCGCCGCCTGCTCGGCCGCGGGCTCAGCCACACCTCGCCGCAAGCCTTCCGACTGGTCCTGAAACGCGAGGTGCCCGTCGAGCTGGCGCAGTTTCCGGGCGGGGCGCCACGCTGCCCGGCGGGCGCCAGCCTGCAGCGCGACGAGACCGTCCCCCCCGACGGCGATGCGCACTGGAGCTGTGGCCCAGTGGGCGGCACCCCCGGAGCGCCCCCCTGATCGCATCGCCCGCCGGAGCGGCGTTGCGATTACCGCAACGGCCTGCTAGTGCACCGCATCTGCAGAGGAGCATCGCGATGTCCGGCCACAATCGGTGGACCAAGATCAAGCGCAAGAAGGAAGCGATGGGCGCGACCAAGGGCGTGCTCTTCACCAAGCTGATCCGCGAGGTGACCGTCGCGGCGCGCAACGGCGGCGGCGATCCGGACCACAACGCCCGCCTGCGCTCGGCCATCCTCGCCGCGCGCGAGGCCAACATGCCCAACGACACCATCACCCGGGCGGTGAAGAAAGGCACCGGCGAGCTCGATGGCGTCAGCTACGAGGAGCTGGTGTACGAGGGCTACGGGCCCGGCGGCGTCGCCTTCGTGCTGCAGATCCCCACCGACAACAAGAACCGCACCGCCGGCGACGTCCGCTCCCTCTTCACCAAGGGCGGCGGCAGCATGGCCACCACCGGCGCGGTCGCCTTCCAGTTCGAGCACAAAGGCATCGTTCCGGTGAAGAAGGGCCCCGGCGAGGAGCAGGTGATGGAGCTTGCGCTGGACGCAGGCGCCGAGGACGTGGTGCCCGACGGCGAGGGCGGCTTCGAGGTGCGCACCGACGCGGGGACCATGATGCAGGTCTACAAGGCGCTGGAGACGGCGAAGCTGCCCTTGGGCGCGCCCAAGCTGGCCTACCTGCCCAGGACGACGGTGACGGTGTCGGGCGAAACGGCCGAGAAGGTGCTGCGGCTGGTGGAGAACCTCGAGGACAACGACGACGTCCAGCATGTCTTCGCCAACTTCGAGATCCCGGACGAGGAGTTGGCTGCGCTGGAGTCGCGAGCGTAAAAGGAAGCGTGCGCGTCCTCGGGATCGATCCCGGCTCCCGGTATTGCGGCTTCGGCGTCGTCGAGGACGCCGGTGGAGCGCGGCTGCGGCACCTCGCGCACGGCGTGCTCGCGCTCGGCCTGGAGAAGCCCATCGAGGAGCGGCTGTGGCTCCTGCACGAAGGGCTCGCCCGCGAGCTCTCTCGCTACCTTCCCGACGTGGTGGCGGTGGAGGACGTCTACCATGCGCGCAACGCGCGCAGCGCGCTGGTGCTGGGGCAGGCGCGCGGCGTTGCGCTCCTGGCTGCGGCGCAGTCGGGAGCCAAGGTACGGAGCTTTCCGCCCAGCACCATCAAGCAGGCGGTGACCGGCACCGGGCGCGCCGAGAAGGAACAGGTGGGGCGCATGGTGGCGGTGCTTCTCGGCATCACCATGGAGGGGCGGCTCGACGCCAGCGACGCGCTGGCGGCGGCCATCTGCGGCATCCTGCGCGTGCGCGATCCGCAAGAGGCGGTGGCGGCGCGCCGCACAGACTGGCGGGTGGCGCTGGCGCGGAGGTTCGGCAAGTGATCGCGCGGCTCGCCGGGACCATCCTCGAGAAGCGCGCAGATGCGGCGGTGCTCGACGTGCAAGGCGTCGGCTACCTGGTGCACCTCTCGCTGCAATCGATGGGCAAGCTGCCGCCGGAGGGCGCGCGCGCGCAGCTCCGCTGCTACACGCACGTGCGCGAGGACGCGCTGCAGCTCTTCGGCTTCCTCACTCCCGAGGAGGAAGAGCTGTTTCACCTGCTCATCGCCGTCTCCGGCGTGGGGCCCAAGCTGGCGATCAACATCCTCTCCGGCATGCCTGCCACCGAGCTGGCAGTGTCGATCCTGCACGGCGAGCTGGCGCGCCTGACGCGGATCTCCGGCGTGGGAAAGAAGACCGCCGAGCGCCTGGTCCTCGAGTTGAAGGACAAGATCAAGACCAGCGGTCTCGCGGCGGGCCGCAGCTCGCAGCCTCCGCCCGCGGGGTCGCCCGGCGAGGCGCTGCTCTCGGCGCTCTTGAACCTGGGCTACCGGCCAGCCGCCGCGGAGCGGACCGCCGAGGCGGTGCGGCGCAGCCTCGGTCCCGCGTCGCCGCTCGAAGACCAGCTCCGCGAGGCGCTGCGCCTCATCTCCGGCGCGTCCTAGCCGCAATGCTGCTCAGATAAGCCGTGCTCGTGCTCGTGAACGTCCTCGTGCTCGCTCGACGCCGAGCACGAGCACGGGCGATCGGCGCTAACTGATAGGCATTGGTCCTAGCCGCGGCCGCCGCCGGCGGGCCGGCACCGCTCGCCCGCTGAAGAAGAGAATCTCCGCGCTGTGATACTTTCCCTCCCGATGCGCGAAGACGAAGCCGACGACCGTCCCGTTGCTCCCGCGCCGCTGGGCGACGACGCCCGCTTCGACCTCACGCTGCGCCCGCGCAACTTCGCCGAGGTGGTGGGGCAGCGCTCGCTGATCGACAACCTCAAGGTCTTCGTCAAGGCGGCGGCCGGCCGCAAGGAGCCGCTCGACCACGTCCTCTTCTGCGGCCCGCCGGGGCTGGGAAAGACCTCGCTGGCGCACGTCATCGCCAACGAGCTTGGCGCGCAGATCCATGTCACCTCCGGCCCGGCGCTGGAGCGCAAGGGCGACCTGGCCGGAATCTTGACCAACCTCGCCGACAATGACGTTCTGTTCATCGACGAGATCCACCGGATGAACCCCGCGATCGAGGAGAACCTCTACCCGGCGATGGAGAGCTTCACCTTCGACATCGTCATCGGCGACGGAGCCGGTGCCCGCGCGCTCAAGCTGCCGCTCAAGCGGTTCACGCTCATCGGCGCCACCACGCGCACCGGGCTGCTCACCGGACCGCTGCGCGACCGTTTCGGCATCGTCAGCCGGCTCGACTACTACCCGGCGGACGACCTGCAGGAGATCGTGCGGCGCTCGTCGCAGAAGCTCGGGGTGCAACTCGACGAAGGCGGAGCGAAGGAGATCGCGCGCCGCGCCCGCGGGACGCCGCGCATCGCCAACCGGCTCTTGCGCCGCGTGCGCGACTTCGCCGAGGTGGAAGGCGACGGGCGCGTGACGCAAAAGGTAGCCGACCGCGCGCTGCAACGGCTGGAAGTCGACGCCGCCGGCCTCGACGCGATGGACCGCCGCATCCTCGGCTCCCTCATCGACAAGTTCGGCGGCGGACCGGTGGGCCTGGAGACGATTGCCACCGCGGTGGGCGAGCGCTCGGACACGTTGGAGGACGTCTACGAGCCGTATCTGTTGATGGAGGGCTACCTGGCGCGCACGCCTCGCGGCCGCGTCGCCACCCAGCGCGCCTTCGAGCACTTCGGCAGGAAGCCTCCCTCCGGCCTGCAAGGATCGCTGCTGTGAGGGTCGTCCGCTGATGGCGGGCGGGGCGGACAAGCGCTCCTTCGCGCAGGACTTCTTCTTCGAGCTGATGCGCGACTCGCAGCGGGTGCGCGCGGTGTACCTCGCCGAGCGTGAACGCTGGATCCGCAGCCTGGAGATCTCCGGACGCGAGGAGATCCTCTTCGAGCTGGAGATGCTCCTGCGCGGCATCGACCGCTTCTTCAACCTGCGCAACCTCTTCGGCGAGATCCAGCCGCCGCAGGATCGGGACTGGCGCGAGGAGCTGAAGGCGACCCGCGATGCCGTCCACCGCAGCGTGCACCTCGCGCGCAGGCTCATCGCGCAGCGGCAGGAGCAGGCGCTGCTCTTCCGCAGCTTCGTCGAGGGCTCGCTCTCCGACGATCGCGCGCGGGCGAGGCTGGGCGCGGAGCTGCGCGAGCAGCGGACGCCGGAGGAGAGCCTGTTCCTCTTGCGCACGGGCCTGGTCGCGCACCAGGGGATCCTCGATCACCTGCTGCGCCCGGTGCGGCTGCTCGAGGCGCTGCGCAACCTCGCCGACGAGAAGCAGCGCAAGGCCTTCGCGCTGGCGCTGCTGGCTTCCTTCCGCATGCTCCGCTCCCTGCGCTACGTGCCCGCCGCGCCGACGCCGCACACCCGCCGCGTGCTGGTGATCCTGGCGCTGGTGCGCAGCGAGATGAACGCGCTCATCGGCTACCTGGAGTCGGACCTGCCGCGGCTCTGCGCCACGCCGGAGGGAGTGGGCCCGGTGGCGGCGGCGGGGCGCGCGGCTGCGCAGCCGGTTCGCGACGTGATGGGGATGATGCCGCCCATCCTCTCCATCGCGCTCACCGACCGCGCGCAGCTCGACGAGCAGCGGGACGTGTTCGCGCGGGCCACCAAGGACTGCATCGGCGCCATCGCGCGCGCCCTCGATCCCGCGCTGGGAAAGACCGAGCTCTTCGAGGACGAGGGGGCGCGCCTGGCCCAGAGCGAGCGTCTGCGGCGCGACCTGTGGGTCTTCCGCGAGATGTGCAAGCACACGGCGCGCGCGCTCAGCCAGAACAGCAGCGACCTCCAGGCGGCCGAAGCGCTGCGCCGCTACGCCACCGAGTTCCGCGACGTCGGCTACCAGCTCTTGCGACACTCGGATCGCGAGCTCTTCGACCGCTTCCTCGATCTCCTGGAGGGCTGGTCCAGCCGCCGCGGCGAGAGCACCGCACTGCGCATGCAGCGCCTGCGCGACGACTGCCTGCGCTTCGCGGACATCCTCGACCGCGCGTTGGACCTGGTCGGGAAGCGAGGGGAGTTGCAGAAGCTGCCCATCGACGACCCCTCGTACCAGCAAGAGCTTGCGAAGGCGCTTCAGTGGCGGTAGGACGCTTGGCAGAAGGCCGCGAGGGGGGGTCGCTCGAACGCCAGCATTTATCCATCAGTGCGACATCCGTGTCACATTCTGGTGATCAGAAAACTGCACGCGGACGTGCGTCGGATCTTGGGCGGGCGACAGAACGCGTTGGAAGGAGTAGGTTTCTTTCGCCGGAACGGGTCGCGGCACATTTGTTGCTGATATTTCGCTTCTGCTTGCTGCCGCACCTACGGAGGAAGTTCCCGAAATGGATCTGCATCCCTTCCGGCAGAAGAGCTTCAGGCAGCGCGCTTCCCTCGAGGGCGTCGGGCTCCACTCAGGAGCCAAGGTGCGCTTCACGCTCGCACCGGCGCCGGCCGACAGTGGCATCGTCCTGGAGCGCGATGGCGTCGAGATCCCTGCCCTTGCCGAGTTCGTGGTCGACACCACCATGAACACCTCGCTGGGACGCGACGGCGTCCACATCGGCACCGTGGAGCACCTGCTCGCGGCGCTCGCGGGGTGCGGCATCGACAACGCCCGCATCGAAGTGGAAGGGCCCGAGATCCCCATCATGGACGGCAGCTGCGAGCCGTTCGTGCAGCTGGTGCGGAGGGCCGGCATCCACGAGATGCGGCAGTCGCGCCGCTTCTTGCTGGTGCGCAAGGCCCTCACGGTGACCGACGGCGACAAGCTGGCGCGGCTCGGTCCGGCGCGCGGCAAGTTCTCCGTCAACTACACCATCGACTTCCGGCATCCGCTCATCTCCGACCAGAACTACCGGATGGACGTGACCGAGCGCTCTTTCCAGAAGGACATCGCGCGCGCCCGCACCTTCGGCTTCAAGCGCGACGTCGAGCGGCTGCACAAGGCGGGGCTGGCGCGCGGCGGCTCGCTGGAAAACGCCGTGGTGGTCGACGACTTCAACATCCTGAACCCCGACGGCCTGCGCTACCCCGACGAGTTCGTGCGACACAAGATCCTCGACGCGCTCGGCGATCTCTCGCTCATCGGCATGCCCATCATCGGCCACCTCACCGCGGTCAAGTCGGGCCACGCGCTCAACCACCAGCTGGTGCGGCGCATCCTGGCCGAGACCGACGCCTGCGAGATCGTGCAGCCCAGCGCGGCCGACGAGCTGCACGAGATCGAGCAGCGTCTTCTCCCGGTGCTGGCGCTCGAGGAACAGGTCGCGTGACCCGCGGTACGACCAGGTCGCCTTGCGTCCTACACCTAATGCCGATCTAGTCTCCGCGCCTCCTGCCGCTCTCCGGTAGGAACCGGAGAATACTTGTTCGAGCCTTTGTCGCCCCTCGCAGGCGCTTCCGACCAGCCCCTGCCCTTCCTCCAGTCCATCATCCAGCCTGCGGACGAGGCGCCGACCGTGCAGGATGCGCTGCGGTCCGCCATCGCGCGCATCTGCGAAGCGGTCGGCTGGCAGGCGTGCCGCCTCCAGTTCTCGGACGGCGCCGGCGACCTGGCGCAACGGACTTTCTGGCACCTTCAGGATCCCGAGCAGCTGGGCAGCTTCCGCACGCTGGCCGAGGCGCGCCGCGACGCCAGAGAGCCCATCTCCGAGGAGCTGCGGAAGGGCAAGCACGTCTGGACGCGCCTGCCCGATCACATCGAGCCGGGCCCCGGCTCCACCGGCACGCGGGCGACGTTCGCCTTTCCGCTGCTGGTCGGCGACCGGCTCTTCGCGGTGATGGAGTTCTTTTCCAGCAGCTCCGAGGAGCCGCGCCCCACGCTCCTGGAGACTCTGACCTTCGTCTCCGCGCAGCTCGGCGCCATCCTGCAGCGCAAGCCTGCCGAGGATGCGCTGCGCAGGTCGGAGCTGGAGGCGCTGCGCTCCTCGGAGGAGCGCTACCGCCTGCTCTTCGATGCGAGTCCGCAGCCGATGTGGGTCCAGGTCCTCGAGTCGTTGCGCTTTCTGGCGGTGAACCAGGCGGCCATCGACCACTACGGCTACTCGCGCGAGCAGTTTCTCGCCATGACCATCGAGCAGCTGCGGCCCAAAGAGGACGTCCCCTGCTTCCAGGAGAGGACGGGATACCAGGCCGCCGGCATCGCGCCGTCGATCGGGCGGCACCGCAAGGCGAACGACGAGGTGATCGACGTCGAGATCACCTCCCACGCGCTGCAGTTCCTCGGGCGGTCCGCGCGCCTGGTGATCGCGACCGACGTCACCGAGCGGCTGCGGGCGCAGCAGAAGCTCTGGCACGCGGCCTTCTACGACGCGCTCACCGGGCTGCCCAACCGCTCGCTCTTCATGGAGCGGCTCGGCCAGGCGCAGGCGCGGGCGCGCGGACGCAGCGGCGGCGGATTCGCGGTGCTCTTCCTCGACCTCGACCGCTTCAAGGTGGTCAACGACTCGATGGGCCACCGCGCCGGCGACCAGCTGCTCGTCGCCATCGCGCGCAGGCTCGATCGCATCCGGCGCGCGGGCGACACTGTGGCCCGGCTGGGCGGCGACGAGTTCGCCTTCCTCATCGAGGGCGTGCACGACCCGGCGTCGTCGGGGCGCGTCGCCGATCGCGTGCAGCGCGAGCTGGCGCAGCCCTTCGAGGTGAATGGGCAGGAGGTGTTCACCTCGGCCTCGATCGGGATCGCGCTCGGCGGCGTGCAGGAGTACAAGCCCGAGGACCTGCTGCGCGACGCCGACACCGCCATGTACCGCGCCAAGGGACAGGGCAGCGCCAAGCACGCCGTCTTCGACATCACCATGCACGACCGCGCGGTGGCGGTGCTGCAGTTGGAGAATGACCTGCGGCGCGCCATCGACCGCGGCGAGCTGCGGGTGGAGTACCAGCCCATCGTCGCGCTGCAGTCGGCGCGCATCGTCGGCTTCGAGGCGCTGGTGCGCTGGCAGCACCGCCAGCGCGGCCTGGTGCCTCCGGCGGAGTTCATCCCCATGGCGGAGGAGACCGGCGTCATCGGCGCGATGGGCCGCTGGGTGCTGCTCGAGGCGTGCCGCCAGATGCGCAGGCTACAAGAAATCTACCCGCGCACGCCGGGCCTCTCGCTCGCGGTCAACGTCTCCGGCCAGCAGATCCTGCAGCCGGATCTGGTCGAGCAGATCTCGGAGATCCTCGAAGCCACCGGGCTCGACCCGCGCCTGCTGCGGCTGGAATTGACCGAGACGGTGCTGGTGGAGAACGAGGCCGCGGCGGCGCGCTGCCTGAACCGGCTGCGGCAACTCGGGCTGAAGCTGGTGCTCGACGACTTCGGCACCGGCTACAGCTCGCTCAGCTACCTGCACCGGATGCCCATCGACGTGCTCAAGATCGACGCCTCGTTCGTGCAGACGATGGGCGTGGACGAGAAGAACCGGCGCATCGTCGAGACCATCCTCTCGCTGGGGAAGAACCTCGGCGTCGAAGTCATCGCCGAGGGCGTCGAGACCAGCGCACAGGCCCAGGTGTTGCAGCGGCTCGGCTGCGGGCTGGTGCAGGGGCACCTCTTCTCGGAGGCGGTGGACGCCGAGGCGGCGGCCGCGCTGCTCGCGCAGGAAGGCGCGGCCGTGCTGCCGTTCGGGCAGAAGCTGAGCGCCGGGTAGCCGGCGGCGCACTACGGCTGCGGCGGGCGCGAGTTCGACAGGCCCGCCTTGCGGTGCTCCTTCAGCATGCAGCGGTCCATGACTACGAAGAGTCCGGCCTTGCGGGCGCGCAGGGCAGCGGCCTCGTCGATGACGCCCTCTTGCATCCATACTGCCCGGATCCCGAGAGCGATCGCCTCGTCGACGTGGTCGCCGACCAGGCTGGCCTTGCGGAAGCAGTCCACCACATCGACCTGGAAGGGGATCTCGGCGAGCTGCCCGTAGACCTTCTCGCCGAGGATCTCGCCGCCGCCCGGCCGCACCGGCACGATGCGGTAGCCGTTGTTCTGCAGATACATGGCGACGCTGTACGAAGGACGGTCCGGATCAGGGGAGAGCCCCACCACGGCGATGGTCCGGATGCCCTGGAGAAACGCTTTGAGTTCGGTGCCGCTGGGATTCTGGAAGGCCACGAACCTCCCCGCTGTTGATGCTTCCATATCGACCGCAAGGCGGCGCTTTCGCGCGTCTTGGAACGTGTTGACGCACGGGCGCTCCGCGCTTAGGGTGCGCGGTCCGCCCGTGTCATTGGAGACTCGCATGAAGAGAAGCGCTTTGCACGCCCTCGCTTTTGCGGCAATCGGCATCGTCGCCTGCAAGACAGGCGGAGGCGCGCCCGCGGGCAAGGCCGGCGTGGGGATCGATTCCGGCGTCAAGGTGGCGGAGGTCGATGGCCAGGCCATCACCTACGGCGATCTGCAGAACGACAAAGAGATCGGTCCCAAGATCCGGCAGGCCGAGGTCAAGGCCCTGACCGACCTCTACGACCAGCGCCGCGGACTGCTCGACGAGCTGATCAGCCGCCGCTTGCTCGAGCAGGAAGCGAAGAGCAAGGGCAAGACGCTGGAGCAGTGGTTCCAGACCGACTACGTCGGCACCGTCCCCGATCCGTCGGACGACGAGGCCAAGGCTTTCTTCGACGAGCACAAGGCGCAGATTCCGCCGGGCCAGTCGCTCGACGACTTGAAGCCGCGCATCAAGCAGGCGGTGAAGCAGCAGAAGCTGCGCGAGAACATGGGCAAGATGCTCGAGCAGCTCAAGGAGAAGCACCACGTCGCGGTGGCGCTGGAGCCGCCCGACCTGCCGCGCATCCAGGTCGAGGCCAAGGGCCCCACGCGCGGGCCGTCGTCCGCGCCGGTGACCATCGTCGAGTTCTCCGATTTCCAGTGTCCGTTCTGCGGGCGCGAGTTCCCGGTGATCGAGAAGCTGATGAAGGAGTACGACGGCAAGGTGCGGCTCGTCTTCCGTCACTTCCCGCTCGACTTCCACCCCTTCGCCGAGAAGGCCGCCGAAGCGGCCGTCTGCGCCGCCGACCAGGGCAAGTTCTGGGAGCTGCACGACCAGATGTTCTCGAACCAGCAGAAGCTCGCGGTCGACGACCTCAAGGGCTATGCAAAATCTGCCGGTCTGGATTCTGCAAAGTTCGACAAGTGCCTCGACAGCGGCGAGAAGAAGCCCGCGGTGGAAGCCGATCAGAAGGCGGGCAGCGAGGCGGGCGTCAACGGCACGCCGGCGTTCTTCGTCAACGGCGTGTTCATCAACGGCGCGGTGCCGTACGATCAGATCAAGCAGACGGTCGATCGCGAGCTGAAGAAGAAAGGCTAGCGGCCGTCGCGCGCGTCTCTGCCGCACGCTTTTCTTCGGGAGTCGATATGCGCATGTCGAAGAGCTTCGTGCCGACCCTCAAAGAGGTGCCGGCGGACGCGACCGTGGCCTCGCACCAGCTCCTGGTGCGCGCCGGCTACATCCGCCAGCTGGCGGCAGGTATATATAGTATACTCCCGCTCTGCCAGCGCTCGATCTTGAAGATCACCGCCATCGTGCGCGAGGAGATGAACGCCATCGGCGCGCAGGAGTTCTACCTGCCGGCGCTCAACCCGCGCGAGGTCTGGGAGGAGTCGGGCCGCTGGACGGTGATGGGCGAAAACATGTTCCGGCTCAAGGACCGCAAGGGCGCGGACCTCTGCCTGGCCATGACCCACGAGGAAGTCTTCACCGTGCTGGCGCGGGCGGAGCTGCGCAGCTACCGGCAGCTGCCGCAGAGCTGGTACCAGATCCAGACCAAGTTCCGCGACGAGCTGCGGCCCAAGTCGGGGCTCCTGCGCGTGCGGCAGTTCACCATGAAGGACAGCTACTCCTTCGACCTGGACCGCGCGGGGCTGGACAAGTCGTTCGAGGCGCACCGGCAGGCGTACGTCCGCATCTTCGGGCGCTGCGGGATCAAGACGGTGCAGGTGGACGCGCACTCGGGGGCGATGGGCGGCTCGGGCTCGACCGAGTTCATGGTGCCCACCGACGCGGGAGAGGACCTGATCGCCTCGTGCGAGTCCTGCGGGTACGCGGCCAACACCGAGAAGGCCGAGTCGCGCGTCGAGACGCCCGACAAGTACCAGGCCGCGGGCGAGTCGCCGGCGCTACAAGAATTTGCCACCCCGGGCGTGGTCACCATCGAAGCATTGTCGAATCCGCCCTATGGGGTGGCGGCGGACCAGCAGCTCAAGACGCTGATCTACGTGGGCGACGACAAGCCGATCGTCGCCATCGTGCGCGGCGACGACCAGCTCAACGAGGCCAAGCTGCAGACGGCGTCGGGCGCGTCGGTGCTGCGGCCGGCGCATCCCGAGGAGATCCAGAAGTGGATGGGCGCGAAGCCGGGCTCGCTGGGCGGCGTGGGGCTGGCGGAGAAGAAGAATCTGTCGGTGTTCCTCGACAAGCGCCTGGTCGTGCTCTCGGGCCTCGTCACCGGCGCCAACAAGGACGGCTTCCACCTGCGCAACGTCAGCGTGCCGCGCGACCTCGCGCACGCGCAGCCGGCGGATCTGCGCACGGTCAGCGCCGGCGAGGGCTGCCCGCGCTGCGGAACGCCGTTGACCGTCGGCAAGGCCCTCGAGGTCGGGCACATCTTCAAGCTGGGCACGCGCTACTCCGAATCGATGGGCGCGCGCGTGCTCGACGAGGGCGGCAAGGAGGTGCCGCTGGTGATGGGTAGCTACGGCATCGGCATCGAGCGCATCCTGGCCGGCGCGGTCGAGCTGCACCACGACCAGGACGGCATCCGCTTCCCCATGAGCATCGCGCCGTTCCACCTCGCGCTCTTGCCGCTGCAGATGCAGGACGCGGCGGTGCGCGAGGCGGCGGAGAGGCTCTACGCCGAGCTGACCGCGGCCGGCGTCGAGGTGCTGCTCGACGATCGCGACGAGCGTGCCGGCGTGAAGTTCAAGGACGCCGATCTCATCGGCCTCCCGCTGCGCATCGCCATCGGCAAGAAGGGCCTCGCCGAGGGCAAGGTGGAGTGGAAGTCGCGCGGCGGAAAGGACGTCGAGCTGGTGGTACTCTCCGAGGTGGCGGCGCGCGCGAAGGCCGCCGTCCGCGAGGCCGGAGGAGTGCTCCCTTGATGAACCGCATCTGCGCGGCGCTGGATCTGCCGGACCCGCAGAGCGCGGCGCAGCTGGCGGCGAAGCTCAAGGGGCACGTCGGGCTCTTCAAGGTCGGGCTGGAGCTGTTCGTCGGTCACGGCCCTCGGGCGGTCGAGGCGATCCGCAAATTCGGATTGCCCATCTTTCTCGATCTGAAGCTGCACGACATCCCCCAGACGGTCGAGGGCGCCGCGCGCGGAGTGGCGGCGCTCTGTGTGCAGTACGTCACCGTGCACGCGAGCGGAGGCGCCGAGATGATCCGCGCGGCGAAGCGCGCGCTGCCGGAGACCAGGCTGCTGGCCGTCACCGTGCTGACTTCCCTCGGCGAAGGGGAGCAGCGGGAGATCGGTTTCCCGCGCGACGCCGTGCTGCGGCTGGCCAGGCTGGCGGTGGCTGCGGGAGCCGACGGAATCGTTTGTGCTCCAACGGATGTGGCGGCTCTGCGCGCGGAGCTGGGGCCTTCGCCGCTGATCGTGGTGCCCTGCTGGTGCTCGTGCTCGGTATCTCCGAGCGAGCAAGCGCCCGTTCACGAGCACGAGCACGGCTTATCCTGAAATGCGTTCTAATCGCTGCCGCTCGCGAGGGTGCTTGCGGTCGCCGAGCCGGCGAGCCGCTTGCGGCGCGCGAGCCACCAGTTCGCCGCCGCGATGGTGACCGTGATGACCAGGATGATCAGCTCGGTCTTCCCGGTCCGGCTCCCGACCAAGGCGCAGAAGGCAACCCCGATGGCGGCGAGGGCGTTCCCGCCCGGCAGATGGAAGCGCGCCTGTCCGGGTTGCCGGCGGCGCAGCACGGGAACTGCCGCGCAAACCACCGCATACGTGAAGAGCCGCGCGACGGTGGAGAGGACCGCGTTCCAGCGGAAGCTCCCGGCCAGCGCCATCCCCCACAGAAGCAGCGCGAAGATGGCGATGGAAACGTGGGGCGTCCGGAAGCGGGGATGCGCGACGGCGAAGAATTCCGGGAAGTCGCCTTGCCGGGCGAGCGCGTAGGTGAGCCTAGGCACATTGAGGATGTTCGCGGACAGCAGGCCGTAGGTCGAGAAGAGCGCGCCGAGCGTGAGCAGCAGCGCGCCGGTGCTGCCCAGGATGGCGCGCGCCGCCGCCGCCAGAGGCCGGGTAGTACCGGCCAGGTCGGGCAACGTGCCCATGACCACGATCTGGATCGAGGTGTAGACGATCGCGCAGCACCCCAGCGCAGCGGCCAGCGCGAAAGGCGCGTCGCGACGCGGATCGCGCGCCTCGCTGAGAGGGATCATCGCCGATTCGAAGCCACCGTATGCAAAGACGAGCAGCAGCAGGCCATCGATGACCTGGCTCGGACGGGCGGATCCGGCGCTTCCCTGCCAGCCGCGGGAGACGATGAAGATGCCGCCGGCGACGATGAGGACGGCGAGCGGCACGAGCTTGGCAAGGGTGAAGAAGGTGCTCGCTTGAGCACCGGAACGGACTCCGCGCACGTTGACGATCAACAAGGCCCCGATGACCGCCGTCAGAAGCCCGACGCGCAATGGGCCATGGGTCACCGCCGGCAGGATCTCGCCCAGATAATCCACGAAGAGGTTGGCGCTGGCGGCGCTTGCGGCCAGGCGTGCCAGCCAGGTGAGCCAGCCGGTCTGGATCCCGATGAAGCTGCCGAAGGCGGCGCGGGCGTAGAGATAGGGACCGCCCGCCTCGGTGAACCGGGAGGCCACCTCCGCGAAGCAGCCCATGATGGCGCCCACGCCCGCGGCGGCGACGAGATACCCGAGCGGGGCCCAGCGTCCCAGCTGGCCGGCGATCAGCGCGGGCAGCCCGAAGATGCCGCTGCCGATGATGCAGTTGATCACCAGCGCGACCAGGCTCCAGCGGCCGATCGCGCGCAGCAGCTCGGGATGGGCGCTCACTTGCATGGCGGTTGGAGTCGCGAGACCAGGAGGCGGCAGGCCTCCGCGAGCGTCGGCGTCTCCGAGAACGGGTCGTGGCAAGTGCTGCTGTAGGGCATCGAGGGCCTCGCCAGCGTGGAGTGATCGCGAGCGTACCACCGGCGCCGGGGCGTCAGCGCCGATCCCGGTACCGCGCGTCGAGGGCCGGCCGCCGGGCTTCCGCGGCCTGCGCACTCGCATTCCCCGCGCGCCGCGAGAGCTCGCCCAGCATCTTCCGCGCGGCGCGGTCCGGCCCCTGCGCGTCGACGCGCCCGCGGATGCGGCCGATCTGCACGTCCCAGGCGATGCCGTGCGCCTGCGACCATGCCTGCAGTTCCCCCAGGGTGAAGAGCGCGTCGGCGTAGGCCATCAGCGCATCGTCTTTCGGATCCACTTCGCGGAACTTGCCGGGATCGGTCTCGTACTCCCCGAGGTAGAGGCGCGCTTCGCCGAAGAGGTACTTGTCCTTGCCGTCGCCGATGGGGCCGTCGGCGGCGTGGACGTGGTTGGGCTCGCTCCACGGAGGCCGGCGGCGCGCGGCGCCGAGCGCCTGCGCGGCGATCTGCTTCGCCGCGGCATCGGCCACCTTGGAACGGCTGCGCCAGGCGAGGGATTGCGGATCGTGGTGCAGCGCGGGCGGCCGAGAGCATGCCAGGAGCGCAATCGCCAAGGCTGCGAGCCGCATCGATCGACGCTCGCACAGAGCGCCGCCGACTTCAACACTACCTGCCGGGCCGGGGCGTCATCCGCGCGAGCGGGCCGGTGAAGCTGAAGAGGTAGCTGCCATCGCCCTGCCTCGCGTTCTGGATCAGGCCCATGGCGCCCTTGATCATGGCGTTCTCGTTGAGCCACTTCTCCGAGGGGCGGAAGCGCACGTGCAGGTCCGCCTGCGAAAGCGAGAGCAAAGGCCTCAGGCTGACGTTGCCGTCCACGTCGGCGTCGATGTCGCCGCCGCGCGCGCTGGTACGCTCCAGCCGCGCCACGCCTTTTTCGACCAGCACGTTGCCGTCCACCCGGCCGAGCGAGGTCTTGGGCACCGGGAAGCCCTGCCGCGCATCGAGGCGCAGCGCGGAGAGGCCGGGCTGCTTGGGGTCGTTGCTCAGCGCCGCGTGGCCCCGCGCCGTCCCGCCGTAGCCCGCGAGCGAAAACCCGAAGGACGTCCGCCGCAGCAGCAGCGCGAAGAAGTCGGGGCTCACGTCCAAGCGATCGAGCAGCAGATCCGGCAGCGCCTCCGCGCCGGGCGCCGGGGCGAAGCGCACTTTGACGTCGCGCGCCCGCACGCCGCCGAGCCCCGCGGGACCGATGCTGCCGATGGTGAGGTCGGCGCCGTTGCGCTGCGCCTCCACCTCGATGCGCCGGGCCAGGGCGTCGTAAGGAAAGGTCAAGAGCAGGAAGAGGAAGAAGGCGATCGCGCCCGCAGCCGGCAGGAGCAGCTTGCGCAGCACCGGATGCCGGGTGAGGAAGGCGAGATCGGCCATCAGGACCCCTGCCAGGCGCTCACGCTCAGCGAGACGTCGAGCACGTCCTTGTTCTCGAAAGACTTGCGCAGCCGCAGGCGACGCACGCGCACCACGCCGGGGCTGTGCTCGATGTCCTGCAAGAGCTTCACCAGCTTGTCGAGCGGCACCTTGCCGAGGTTGACCTCGACAGACATTTCCTTCGGCTTGCCGTTCTGCCCGCCGGCCACCACGCCGCGGTCGCTCATGCCGCCGACCTCGACGCCGGCGGTCTTGGCGGAAGAGTCGACGAAGCTCATCAGCGCAGGCGGGCTCTGGCGCAGCCGCGCCTCGAGGAGCTGGCGCTCCTGTTCCTGCAGGCCGTAGCCGGCGGCGAGCCGCGAGATCTTCTCGAAGTCGTCGCGCTTCTCGTCGAGGGTGATCTGCGCCTTGCGGATCGACGACGAGAAGCTGGCCCAGACGATGAGCACCACGAAGAGGAGGAATCCGCCGGCCGCGAACGCGAGCAGGCGCTTTTCGCGCGGGGACGCGGCGGAGAGCCAGGTCTGTGCATCGGCGAGGAGCGCGCGAATCTTCTCCATCTACGCGCCCCCCGGCGTCTCGCCCGAGCAGGTATAGGCGAAATCGAAAGCGAAGCTGATCCTCTTGCTCGGTGTCTGGTCGGTGCGCGGTGCCTTGATCTCGCCGAAGCACTTGTCCTTTTTCAATGCGGAGATGATGTCCTCCACCTTGCCGTAGCTCTCCGCCGTGCCCTTCACGCGGATGGCGGTGGTGGTGAGCTCCACGTCCTCGAGCAGGGGCATCGAACCCTCGGGCAGACGCGCGACCAGCTCGGCCAGCACGTCGGCGGCGGAGACGCGCGGGACTCCTGCGGCGCGCGAGCGGCCTCCCGAGAGCTGGCCCAGCGCCTGTCGATAATCGGTGGTGCAGGCGCCGAGGATGCGCTTGGTCGCCGTGCAGACCGCCTCGTCGTACGCCGCCGCCTGCCGGTGCAGCGAGGAAAGGCGCGCCATCCCAAAGCCAAGGCCGAGCACGAGGAGGATCGCGGCGGCGACGGCGAGGCGCGTGAGCTGCCCGCGCACCTGCGAGAGATCCTTGGTAAAGGCGAACTCGCCTTTGCGGAAGTTGACCCGCCCGCGCGGATGCTGCGCGCGCAGCGCGAGGCCCAGCGCCAGCGCGGCCTCCGGTCCGCCCGACGGCAGCGAGATGGTCTCCACCGGCAGCTGCACCTCCGCGCCCAGCTTGGCCGCGGCGCCCGGCAGCAGCGCCACCGCGCCCGCGAGGAGCAGCTTCTGCGGCACGACTTTGCGGGAGCGCAGCGAGATCTTGAGATCTCGCGAGAGCTGCGCAAGGAGCCGCGCCCGCGCGACCTCGTCGGTCTGCGCCGCGGCCCACGCTTGCGCGCCCCCAGCCCCGCCAGCGCCAGCGGCGCGAGCGTCACCACCCGCGGGTCGATGCCCGCGGCCGCAAGCGCCGCCAGGTGCTCGCGGAGCACCGTCTTGCGCACGATGCCCACCAGCACGTCGGTCTTGCCGTTCACCTGCCCCAGCAGCGCGGCGTCCCAGACCACCTCCGCGAGATCGAAGGGGATGGCGCCTTCCACTTCCGCCGGCAGCACCTGGTCGATGCGCTTCTGATCGGTGAAGGGCAGGGTGACGAGATGGGTCGCGACCAGGCCTCCGCCCAGCGCCACCGCGACGGTGTCGTCGGCGCCGAGGGGCGGTGTGAGGTCCAGCGCCGCAACCGCCGCCTTGATGCGCTCGGCGGGCGTGCCCTCCGCGGGCAGCGGCACCACGCGAACGTCCTGGATGGCGAAGCCGCGGAACCCGCTCTGCAGCGTCGCCACCCGCAGCGAATCCTGCGCCCAGTCGAGGCCCACGGTCCGGTGCATTACTCTTCCTTCCAATAGAGCATCTTGCCCAGCGCGTCGTCGTAGCGGACCACCGCGGTCACCTTCTTCTCGATGCGCCCCACGCGGCCGGTCCCGGTGATGCGGAAGGTGTCGCTGGTCGAGCCGAAGAAGGTGGAGGCGTTGCCGTTGATGCGCGGGTCGATCTCGGGGCGCAGGCGGATGTTGGTGGCCTGCAGGATGGCGACGAAGTCCTGCGCCGACATTCCAAAGAAGGAAAACATCTTTCGCAGCTGGATCTCTTGCAGGATGGTTTGCAAGAGCCGCGGATCGCGCAGCGCGGGGTCGTTGGGGTTGGCCGCCGCGATGAGGATGTTGGTGAGCATCTGCAGCGGGTCGTTGGTATTGATGTTCAACTTGGCATTGATGTCGGGCCAGATGGTGAGTCGATCGCCGAATGCCGCCATGAAGCGATCGTTCACGCCGCGCACCATGTACAGTTCCTCCAGGCTATCGAAGCGCCCGTTCTTCGCCTTGTAGCGCGGATCGTAGCGATCGTAGGCGGGGTTCTCGTCGGAGAAGCCGTTGACGAAGGGGTTCGCGGTGTTGGTCGGGTCGATCGCCGA
>WNFI01692404.1_pt1 | contig 24836 bp, 33 predicted proteins | sample 5400471 | NCBI WGS metagenome assembly WNFI01 (sample SAMN13153348, study PRJNA577476) | soil metagenome | isolation source: 100 cm saprolite on Douglas fir-dominated hillslope | place: USA:California | collected 2013-09-17 | reverse complement strand
GAGGACATCATCGAGCCGTTTTTGATCCAGTGCGGTTATCTACAGCGCACGCCGCGCGGACGGCTGCTGACGTCGCATGCGTTCAGACATCTCGGACTCAACGAGCCCTCGCGCGACCCCAGCCAGTTCGGGTTGTTCGGCCAGGACGAGGAGTAGCGGCGCGTGAGCGACAACATCATCAGCGTGGTGGCGGCGCTGATCCGCGATGATTCCGGGCGCATGCTGGTGGTGCGCAAGCGCGGCACTGAAGCCTTCATGCAGCCCGGCGGCAAGCGCGATGCCGGCGAGGACGATCTCACCGCGCTGGATCGCGAACTCGGCGAAGAGCTTGGTTGCCGGATGGTGCAGGGATCGGCGCGGTCTGTTGGCCAGTTTGTCTGCGCCGCAGCCAACGAGCCGGGATGGCGCGTGCGGGCGAGCGTCTACGCGGTAGACGTTCGCGGTTCCGTGGTGCCACGGGCCGAAATCGCCGAAGTTTTTTGGATTGATCCCACAGCGCCTGCGTCAATTGTTCTCGCGCCGCTGACCCGCGATCATGTTCTGCCGCTCGCATCCGGCGAGCTTCCGTAATGCTCGGCGCTGACCAGCGTGCTGTTCGCGGAGGGGTGCTGACGTCGCATGCGTTCAGACATCTCGGGCTCAATGAGCCCTCACGCGATCCCGGCAAGTTCGGATTGTCCGGGCAGGATGACGAGTAGAGCTCGATGATGACGCGTCGCCGGTTTCTTCGATTTCTTGCGGCGCTTGGAGTCTCGAGCATCGTGTTAGCGGTTTACGGTTTCATCTTTGAGCCGCTCCGCTGGCCCAAGGTGACGCGATACAATGTGCACCCCAGAAGTTGGCCTGCCGATCTTGCAGTAAAAATCGCCGTGATCGCTGACCTGCACGCTTGCAGTCCTTGGATGACAGCGGATCGTATCCGGTCGATCGTCGACACCACTAACGGCCTCGGGGCTGATCTTATCGTGCTGCTGGGCGACTATGCCGCGGGCCACCGCTTCGTCTATGATGCGGTTGGTTCGGACGACTGGTCAGAAGCGCTCGCAGGATTGAAAGCTCCACTCGGAGTCCACGCGATACTCGGCAATCACGATTGGTGGGACGACAAAGCCGTGCAGGTCACCGGCGTAGGTCCGACCTATGGACGGCGCGCGCTGGAGCGGGTCGGCATTCCAGTCTATGAGAACGATGTGGTCCGGCTGACCAAGGACGGGCAACCGTTTTGGCTCGCGGGCCTTGGCGATCAATTGGCATTTATTCCATCGCGGCATCGCTACGTCGGCCGCAAAATGGGTGTAGACGATCTCAACGCCACATTGGCGAAAGTACCCGAAACGGAAGCAGTTATTCTACTCGCACATGAACCTGACGTCATGGTACGCGTGCCAGAGCGAGTCGCGCTGGTATTGAGCGGCCATACTCACGGCGGACAGGTCCGGTTGTTCGGCTGGTCACCGGTCGTTCCGTCGCGTTACGGCAACCGCTATGCCTACGGTCATGTTCGCGAACAGTGCGATCTGATAGTGTCCGGCGGATTGGGGTGCAGCATCGCACCGTTCCGTTTTGGCGTGCCGCCGGAGATTGTTGTCGTGACTGTCGGTGGCGCGAATAAGCCAGCTTAACAATATTAATCAGGTCGAACGCATGGCTTCCAATTCACTCGACGGCGCGATCAAGGACGGCCGACACCACATGCAGGTGCGGGTCTATTACGAGGACACTGATTTTTCCGGCATCGTCTATCACGCCAATTATCTGCGCTTCATGGAACGCGGGCGCAGCAATTATCTGCGGCTGCTCGGCGCCGACCAGCGCGCGCTGTTCGCGGAAGCCGAAAGCGAGGCGCCGGGCTTTGCCTTTGTGGTACGGTCGATGCAGCTGGAATTCTTGAAACCGGCGCGGATGGACGACCTCCTGGAGATCGTCACCAGACCGCTCGACGTGAAGGGCGCGTCGATCACGTTGGGCCAGGAGGTGCGGCGCGGCGACCTCCTGCTGCTGGAGGCCAAGGTCAAGGTTGCCTTCGTCTCCGGCGGCCGGGCCAAGCCGATTCCGAAGACGCTGCGGATCGCGATGAAGGCCGACCAACTCTGACGCTCACGCAGCCGTTATCCCGTTCACCTTGACTCTCTGTACCGATCGGTACAATCTCCCGACACTCGTCCAGAGCCGGAGATACCATGATGTCGCGCCCGCCGCTGCCGCCGTTCACGAAACAGACCGCCGCCCAGAAAGCCCGCATGGCCGAGGACGCCTGGAACTCGCGCGATCCGGAGCGCGTGGCGCTGGCCTATACCGAGGACAGCCGCTGGCGCAACCGGTCCGAATTTTTCGAGGGCCGTGCCGCGATCGTCGCGTTCCTCACCCGCAAATGGGAGAAAGAGCACGAGTATCGCCTGATCAAGGACCTCTGGGCGTTTGACCAGAATCGCATCGCGGTGCGCTTTCAATATGAATGGCGTGACGATGCCGGGCAGTGGCATCGCTCCTACGGCAACGAGCAGTGGGAATTCGACGAGCATGGCCTGATGCGTCGGCGTGAGGCCAGCATCAATGATATTGCCATTGCCGAGAAGGACCGCCGTTTTCACTGGGCGGCGCCCGGGCCGCGGCCGGCGGATGTCGCGGGATTGGGCGAAAGCCCGTTTTAGAGCGGGCGATGGCGAAACCGGTTTCCGAACGTGCGGAGCTGCTGCTTTTGCTCGGGGAAGTGTTTCGCGCCCACGGCTATGAGGGCGCGACGCTGGCGCTGATCTCGGAGGCCACCGGTCTGGGCAAGGGCAGCCTTTATCATTTCTTTCCCGGCGGCAAACAGCAGATGGCCGCCGAAGTGCTTGATGAAATCGACCGCTGGTTCGAGATCAATATTTTTGCGCCGTTGCGCGACAGCGATGATCCCGGCCGCGCTGTTGCCGCGATGATCGAGGCAGTGGATGACTACTTCCGCTCCGGCCGTCGCGTTTGTCTGGTCGGCGTCATCGCGCTCGGCGCTTCGCGCGAGCCCTTTGCCGCTCAGGTGCATGATTATTTTGCGCGCTGGCATGATGCGCTGGCGGCGGTGCTCAAACGATCGGGTTTTAGCGCCAGCGTGGCGCGGCGGCGGTCCGAAGACGCATTGCTAACCATTCAGGGCGCGCTGGTGCTGGCACGGGGACGCGATGATGCAAAAATCTTCGGTCGCGCGATGGCGGAATTGAAGGCACGCCTGCTGGCGCCATCGCGCTGACGCCGGCGCGCTGCCCGAATGCCGCGGCTTCGCGCGGCTGGCGGGAGTAAAAGCTGTGAGTTCCCGACCACCAGACCACTGTCACGTTACAACGGTAAGGGCTTTCAACGGCATTGAAATCCTGCGGTAGCGGCTGTCTTCGAACTTCTGTCCGTCGCCAGGATGGAGGTTTGAGATGAACGCAGGTTTCATGCCGAATCGTGATTGTCTTGCCCGGAGCAGGACCCGAACAGCGCCGTTCTCTTGCGGCTGGATGGGGAGGGCGCGCTGATGTCGAAACTCTGCGGCGATCATGCCATTGTCATCGGCGCCGGAATCGGCGGCCTTACGGCGGCTGCAGCGCTCGCCGATCATTTCGAACATGTCACCGTGCTGGAACGGGACGAACTCGGGTATGAGCCCTCCGTTCGGCCCGGCACACCGCAGTGCCAGCTTTTGCACGGGCTTCTGACCGGAGGATTGCGCGCGCTTTGCGAACTTTTTCCGGGCTTTGATCGGGATCTGGCGGAGGCGGGGGCCGTGCCGGTCCGGGTCGCTTCCGAGACCTGGATGGAGCTTCCGGGTTACGATCCGTTCCCGCGGCGCGACTTCGGCTGGATCGCTTACACCATGTCGCGGCCACTGCTCGAGCATGTTGTGCGACAGCGCCTCCGGAGACAAAAGAATAAGAATGTCATACTGCTCGACCGCTGCCGGGTGCTTGATCTGGTGGCGGACGATGATGGCTCGGTCACTGCGGTCCGGTGCGGTGTTGTCGATGGCCCGGTCAGGTCGCTTGCCGCCAATCTCATCGTCGATGCTTCTGCGCGTTGTTCGCTGACGCCATCGTTGCTGAAAACAATGGGGCTGCCGCAGCCCGAACAGACCGAGATCGGGATTGATATGGTCTATGCCACCGCGACCTTCGCGGTTTCGGAATTTCCAAGGGACTGGAAAGCCGCGATTACCTTTCCTGATAAGTTGTCGAGCAGGAAAACCGGGTACCTGTTTCCGATCGAAGGCGGCCGGTGGATTGCCCTCGTCGGAGAGCGGCATGTGGCGATGCCGCCGGATAGTGTCGACGGCTTTCTAAACCTGGCGCGGCAGCTCAGGACCTCGACGATCTACGACACCATCAAGCATGCCACGCCGGTGGACAAAATCCATCGCTTCGGTTTCGCCGAGAGTTCATGGCGTCACTACGAGCGAGTCGACGCCTTCCCCCGCGGGCTCATTCCGATCGGTGATGCCATTTGCCGTTTCAATCCGATCCATGGCCAGGGCATGTCGGTCGCCGCCCAGGAAGCATGCATCCTCAAGGATTTGGTTCAAACGCGGGCCGGCAATAAGAATCCGCTCGCCGGATTGGCGCAGGCCTTCTTCGCTGCGATTAACCCGCTGATCGCGGGAACCTGGTCGATGTCTGCCGTTCCGGATTTCGCGGATCCCGCGACCCGGGGCGAACCGCCGGACAACCTGGAGAACTCGCTGTGTTTCGGTGAAGCCTTGACGCATCTTGGTTCTCCGAGGCTGGATGGTTGTCACAACTCCAATCCTAACCTCTTGACCACCCGCCGACCCATAGGATCTGAGGAGCGGCTTCTTGGCCGCGTCTCAAAGGACGGCCTGCGCGCCTTATGGTTCGAGACGCGCGCCAAGCGGCGCGCTTACCATGAGGTCCCGTTACGCCGCCGTTTTGTGGCGCGCCAGTTCGGCCCGATACAATTCGAACTCTTCGCCGATCGCCTTGGCGACGCTAGGGCGCTTGAGGGTGCGCTCGTAATAGGCCTTGATCGCCGGCCACTTTGCCAGATCGATAGGCGGCGTTGCCACGGTCCAGTTGATCACCGTGACGAGATAGGCGTCGGCGACGCTGAAATGGTCGAGCAGGAATTCACGGCCCTCGAGATAGCTGTTGAGATAGTCGAGCCGCGACAGGCCTTTTTCCAGCGTATAGGCCTTCATCTCCGCCGGCGCGGTCTTGGCGAGCATCGGCACGAATAATCCCTTGTGCAATTCGGTGCCGATGAAGCACAGCCACTGGTGCAGCCGACTGCGCTCAACGCCCGCACCGGAGGCAATGCCGGCTTCGGGAAAGCGATCTGCGACGTATTGCAGGATCGCCGCGTTCTCGGTGAGGATCACGCCGTCGTCGGTACGCAGCGTCGGCACCAGGCCGAGCGAATTCACCACGTGAAAGTCGGAGCCGTCCTGCTGCACGCGCTTGGTCTTGGGGTCGACCTCCAGATAGTTGGCGCTGGCGCCGGCCTCATAGAGCGCAATGCGGGTCGCCATCGAGCAGGCGAGGGGCGAGAAATACAGGTCCATGAGTGCCTCCTTGGCGATGGGTCTGATTTGCGACCGGGGTTGATTTTTATACCGTCTCGCATAATATAAATCGGGTCAAGAGATTAAATGCGAAATGGTACAAAAAATAAAGAAGGCGGCGTCGGCCAAATCGGTCGCGCCTGCCGCCGAACCAAAACGCCGCGGCCGGCCGCGCGCCTATGAGCCCGAGGTGGCGCTCGGCAAGGTGCTGGATCTGTTTCGAAAAGACGGCTTCGCCGCCACCTCGCTCGACGACCTCAGCGCCGCCACCGGCATGAATCGGCCGAGCCTCTATGGCGCGTTCGGCGACAAGCGCGAGCTCTACATCAAGAGCTATGCGCGCTACCGCGAAGATTCGCGCGCGGCGATGGCCGACATTTTCAGGACCGAAGCGCCGATTCGTGATCGCCTGCAGCGCATGTTTTCTGTTGCGCTCGACATCTATCTATCGGGCGAGGAGGGGCCGCGTGGCTGCTTCACCGTGATGACGGCGGCATCGGAGGCGATTGCCGATCCCGACATCCGTGGCGTTGTGCTGGAAGGGTTGCAGGAACTCGACAAGGCGTTTGCATCGTGTTTCCGCGTTGCCATCGAGAAGGGCGAACTGCCCAGGACAGCCGATCCACTGGTCCTGGCGCATCTGGCATCGGCAACCATCCACACCATTGCCATCCGCGCCCGGGCGCGGGTGCCGCGCAAGCAGCTCGAGACGATCGTAAAGGGCGCGATCGATGTGATGTGCGCCGGCGCGCCGAAATAACCGGGGTTCTGCTTCTGTGACTTTTCTCACAGTTCACTGGAAAACCGAGAGCTACGCTGCTGTCATCAACGAAGGGAGACTGACATGCGCAAGCTCATTCTGGTCACAGCGATCATTCTCGCATCCACCGCCGCCCATGCCGGGGCGACGAGAGGCCTGATCGCGCTCGCTTCCTCCGAGACGGCCGAAACAAAACCGGCCGATCAAGCCAAGCCCGTCGAACAGGCTCCGGCCGCACAACCGGCTGATGTGAAATCCGCCGAGACCAAACCCGTCGACGCGCCCGATCCGCGCGTAGATCAAAAGCCCAGGCGCAAGGTCAGGCATGAAAGCGACCGCGACTGGACCGAACGACGCATCCGCAGCGAACTTGCGCGGTATGGCATCTACTGAAAATTTCGGGTTATCCGTGAATTTTCAAAGGGGCGTCCCGGCTCGCGCCAGCGATGCTCGCTTGGCCGGGACGACGTGCGGAAATGTAGCGTACCCCAAAATCCTCCTCACTTGACTTAGCAGACACTCTCCTGTACTTAACCTATGGGTTATTTAACTAATGAGTTTTATACGATGCCGTCGGATCCTCTCAGCGCCACGTTTTCGGCCCTTGCCGATCCGACCCGTCGGGCGATTCTGGCGCGGCTGGCGCTCGGCGAGACGTCGGTGACCGAACTGGCCGAACCCTTCGCCATGAGCCTTCCGGCGATCTCGAAGCATCTCAAGGTGCTGGAGCATGCCGGCCTGATTACGCGGGGCCGCGAGGCGCAGTGGCGCCCGTGCCGGATTGCGCCGACGGCGCTTCGGGATGTCGACGGCTGGCTGGAAAAATATCGCCGGTTCTGGGACGAGAATTTCGATCGTCTCGACGATTATCTCAGGGAACTTCAGGCGCAAGAAAACTCAAAGGAAAAATCAGGAGAAAAATCCAAAGCGAAATCCCCAGGCAAAGCCAAGGAGAAGAAACGTGGACGCAAAAGTCCGTAACGCCCTGAAGGTAACGACGCCGTCGGATCGCGAAATCGTGCTCAGGCGCACATTCGACGCGCCGCGCCACCTGGTCTTCGCCTCGATGACCAGGCCGGAGCATGTGCGGCAATGGTACGGCCGCGGGAGCATGACGCTGACAGTCTGCGAAATCGACCTGCGCGTCGGCGGCGCCTATCGCTTCACCATGCGGACGCCCGATGGCGTCCATCACACCCTGCAAGGCACATACCGCGAGATCACGCCGCCTGATCGGATCGTGTTCACCGAGGGCTATGTCACCGAGGGTTTCAAGAGCGAGGAAGCGCTGGTGACATCGGTATTCACCGAGATCGATGGCAAAACCACGCTGACGGCCACGGTGCTGCATGCGTCGCGCGAGAACCGCGACAGGCATCTCAATGCCGGGATGGAAGCCGGCGCCGGCGAAACCTACGATCGTCTCGCCGCCCACCTCGCAACCATGGCCTGAGAGGCAACGGAGGTATCAGCGGTGGCTACTGCAAACGAAGAGACGATGCCGCTTCAATCGGGGGGGCCCGCTGCTCATCCCCAGCGGCTGCGCAGCGCAGCCGCAATCTTCTTGGGCTTTGTCGCGGTCGTTGTGCTGTCGCTTGGCACCGACCAGATTCTGCATATGCTTGGGGTCTATCCGCCCTGGGATGAGCCGATGCATGACACCGGATTGCTTGTTTTGGCGCTATCCTATCGGATCGTCTACACCGTGATCGGCGGCGCCATCGCCGCATGGCTCGCGCCCAAGGCGCCGATGCGGCACGCCGGGATCCTGGGCCTGATCGGGCTTATTCCCGGTGCGGCCGGCGTCGTTGCAGCGGCCAGCATGGATCTCGGACCACTGTGGTATCCGATCGCGCTCGCGCTCACCGGCTTGCCCTGCTGCTGCCTCGGTGGTGTGCTGCATCGCGTCACCCAAAAACGCCCGATGAGGATGGCGTGAGCGCAGCCAGCCAAAATTCCGTCGCGACGGCCGCAGGCGGCGAGATCCTCATCACCCGCGTGTTCGACGCGCCGCGCCAGCGCGTGTTCGAGGCCTGGACCCAAACGGGGCATCTGGCGCGCTGGTTCGGTCCGCGCGATTTTACCGCGCCGGTGATCGAGGCCGATGTGCGTCGCGGCGGCGCCTGGCGCATCTGCATCCGTTCGCCCGAGGGCACGGAATACTGGATGCACGGGGTCTATCGCGAGGTCGCGCCGCCGGAGCGGCTGGTCTTCACCCATATTTGGGAGGAGGGGCACGGCGCCGCCGGGCACGAGACTCTCGTGACCCTGACTTTCGAGGATGTCGGTGGCCGGACCAGAATGACCTTCCATAAGGCCGTCCTGGTGTCTGTCGCCGAGCGGAACGCGCAACACGCCGGCTGGAGCGAATGTCTCGATCGCCTTGACGACTATGTAAAGGGGCTCCAGGCGGGCGCGAAGAAATGAGGATCGCCTCCGCAACTCGACCATCACCATCATTGAAGTAGAGGAGTCGAAAATGGCTGAATCTGTCCAGACTGTTACGCCGCATCTCGTTGTCAATGACGCAGCCGCGGCATTGGAATTCTACAAGAAGGGGCTCGGCACCACCGAGGCGATGCGGCTGCCGGCGCAGGACGGCAAGCGCCTCATGCACTCCGAAATCCATCTCAACGGCGCGCGGATTTTCGTGATGGATGATTTCCCCGAAATGCGCGGCCAGCACGGCGAGTCGAATTGGGCGCCGCCGAAGATACTGGGCGGCACGTCCGTCACCATCCACATCGAGGTTGCGAATTGCGACGAAGCGGTCAAGCGCATGGCGGATGCCGGCGCGACGATTACGATGCCGCCGTCGGATGCGTTCTGGGGCGCGCGCTACGGCCAGGTAATCGATCCGTTCGGCCATTCCTGGAGTTTCGCCCATCCGCTGCCGGCGAAGGGGTGATGCTTCTCAGTCGTCCCGGCAAGCGAGCTTGCGAGCGCAAGCCGGGACCCATACAGCGCGGAGACGCGTTTCGGCTCTGGAGCTGAGGCCTGCTGCAACAATTGAAGCCAGGGATTGGGTCCCGCGTTCGCCGGGACGACACCGCGCAAAATTCCCCGGTGCCCTGTCGGCATCGGGCATACTCGTTCGTCTTGAACAAGAGGAGGACCGAACCGCATGCTCTATGCCATCCTTTGCTATAACGATGAGGACACCGTCGGTTCCTGGACCGCGGAGCAGGACGCCGCGGTCATGGCCAAGCTCGCGGTGGTGCAGGGTAAGCTGACCAGGGAGGGCCGGCTCGGCCCGGTGGCGCGGTTGCTGCCAACCACGTCGGCGACCACGCTGCGCAAGGAAGATCCGCCGCTGGTGATCGACGGGCCGTTCGCCGAGACCAAGGAACAGCTGCTCGGCTTCTATGTGGTGGACTGCAAGGATCTCGATGACGCGCTCGACGTCGCGCGCGACCTCGGCCGCGCCAATCCCGGCGGCGCCTATGAGATTCGCCCGGTCGGTCTGTTCACGCCGGGGAGTGTGGTGAGGTGACCGACGTTGCCTGGATCGATGCGGCGCTGACCTCGGCGCGTCCCCAGGTGCTCGGCGCGCTGCTGCGCTATTTCCGCAATCTCGATACCGCGGAGGAAGCGTTTCAGAACGCCTGCCTGCGCGCGTTGAAAAGCTGGCCACAAAACGGCCCGCCGCGCGATCCCGCGGCGTGGCTGATCCTGGTCGGGCGCAATGTCGCGATCGACGATATCAGGCGGCGCAACAAGCAGGAACCGCTGCCACCCGACGAAGCGATCTCCGATATCGACGACGCCGAAGCGGCGATCGCGGAGCGGCTCGATGGCTCGCACTACCGCGACGACATCCTGCGGCTGCTGTTCATCTGCTGTCATCCCGATCTGCCGGCAACCCAGCAGATCGCGCTGGCGCTGCGTATCGTTTCCGGCCTGTCGGTGAAGCAGATCGCGCGCGCGTTTCTGGTAAGCGATGCGGCCATGGAGCAGCGCATCACCCGGGCGAAGGCTCGCGTGGCGGAAGCCGGCGTTGCGTTCGAGACGCCGGGCGCGGTGGAACGCAGCGAGCGGCTCACCGCCGTCGCCGCCATGATCTACCTGATCTTCAACGAGGGCTATTCGGCGAGCGGCGACGCCGCCGATATCCGCGCGCCGCTGTGCGAGGAGGCGATCCGTCTGGCCCGGCTGCTGCTGCGGCTGTTCCAGATCGAGCCCGAGATCATGGGGCTGACCGCGCTGCTGCTGCTGCAGCACGCCCGTGCCGCGGCACGATTCGATTCAAACGGTGCCATCGTGCTGCTCGACGATCAGGACCGCGGCCTGTGGAATCAGCAGATGATCGCGGAGGGGCTGGCGCTGATCGACAAGGCGATGCGTCATCGCCGCAGCGGACCCTATCAGATCCAGGCGGCGATCGCGGCGCTGCACGCGCGAGCCGCCAAGCCCGAAGATACCGACTGGGTGCAGATCGACCTGCTCTATGGCGCGCTCGAGGTGATGCAGCCGTCGCCCGTGGTCACGCTCAATCGCGCGGTTGCTGTCGCCAAGGTGCGCGGCCCCGAGGCGGCGCTCGCCATGATCGAGCCGATGGCGCGGCGGCTTGCGAATTATTTCCACTTCTTCGGCGCGAAAGGCGCATTTTTGATGCAGCTCGGCCGCAATGACGAGGCCCGCGTCGCCTTCGACCGCGCCATCGCGCTCGCCAATACCACGGCGGAAGCCGCCCACATCCGGATGCATCTCGACCGCCTGATCCGCGACAGCGCACCGCAGGCGGCGCGAAAGGCTTCGACCTGAGTTGATCATGCCGCGCGGGCCGGCGAAGGGATTTTGAGAAATGCAGAACCAGTGTCGGGAATACGTTCCGTTGTTCGTCCTTGGGGTGTGCGTCACAGAACCCCACCGAAGGGAGAGCGAAATGAACATCAGCAGAACCGCCGATGAAGCGAAAATTCGCGCACTGATCGACGCGCGATTGAATGCGCTCCGCAGCAAAAACGCCAGCGGCGTGGTGTCGCATCAAGCAGAGAATTTCGTGCAGTTCTCGCTCGCGCCCCCGCTGATCGCCACCGACGGCAATGCGAGGGGTTTTGCCGCGTGGTTTTCCACGTGGCAGGGCCCGATAGGCTGCAAAACCCGCGATCTCGACCTCATAGTCGGCGATGACGCGGCGTTCAGCTACAGCCTCAATCACATGACCGGAACCAAAACCGACGGCCAAAAGGTCGACTTCTGGTTTCGCCAGACCCTGTGCTTCCGCAAGATCGATGGCGCCTGGACCATCGCGCATGAGCACGAGTCGGTACCATTCCATATGGACGGCAGCTTCCGCGCGGCGGTCGATCTCAGGCCCTGACCGTCGACAGCAACACGTTTTTTCGAGCTTAAGGAGAAAGCCATGTCAACGATCGCCGAGGCTGCCCCGGTCTCGACCGCCGCGCACTGGACCGGCCGCGTGTGCAGTGGTCTTGTGATCCTGTTCCTGCTGTTCGACGGCGCGATGAAATTGATACCGCTTCCCATCGTCACGGACACGATGGCGCAACTCGGCCATGGCTCGAGCGAAAGCCTGGCGCGAACACTCGGCATCATCACGCTCGGCTGCACCATTCTTTATGCGATACCGCAGACCTCGATCCTCGGCGCGATCCGGCTGACCGGCTATCTCGGCGGCGCCATGGCGACCCATTTGCGGGTCGGCAGCCCGCTGCTCAGCCATACGCTGTTCGGTTTCTACCTCGGCCTGATGCTGTGGGGCGGGCTCTATCTGCGCGATGCCGGGCTGCGCGCGCTGATTCCGCTGCGGCGCTGACCTGGCTTGTTCGTCTTCAGCATCGATTAAAGCAACGCGTCGATTTCAAAATCCGGAGACGTCCATGTTCGTGATCATTGCCATCATCGCCGTTATCCTCGCCCTTGTCATCGCCGCGGTCCTGATCCTCGCCACGACCAAGCCGGACATCTTCAGCGTCAAGCGCGAGATCGATATCAAGGCACCGCCAGACAAGATTTTTCCGCTGATCAACGATTTCCACCAATGGGGGTCGTGGTCGCCTTACGAAAACAAGGACCCGGCGATGCGGCGCAGTTTTAGCGGCGCGGCCAGCGGCAAGGGCGCCGTCTATGGATGGGAAGGCGACAAAAACGTCGGCTCCGGCCGCATGGAGATCCTGGACACCGCGGCGCCGACCAAAATCGTCATCAAGCTTGATTTCTTCAAACCATTCGAGGGCCACAACACCGCGGAATTCACCATGCTGCCGCAGGGCAATACCACCCATGTCACCTGGCTGATGTTTGGCCCCTGTCCGTTCATTGGGAAGATCATGCATGTGTTCATGAATATGGACAGCATGATCGGCAAGGATTTCGCAGTCGGTCTTTCCAATCTGCAGCGCCTCACCGAAAAGTAGATCACCGACACAATGCCGTCACCATCATGTTGTGTTGATGGCGCTCCGGTGACATCTGCTTCCTATCCACCAGCCAAAGGAGCGTATCATGCGGGTCAATCCTTATCTGTTCTACAACGGCACTTGCGAAGCCGCGTTCAATTATTATGCGAAGGTGCTCGGCGGCAAGATCGAGGCGATGCTGACCCATGAAGGCACGCCCGCGTCCGATCAGGTTCCGCCGGAATGGCAGAAGAAAATCATGCACGCCAAGATGAGCATTGACGGCGAGGTGCTGATGGCGTCCGACGCGCCTCCCGGCCACTTCAACAAGCCGCAGGGCTTTTCGGTGTCGCTGCAAGTCGAAGATCCCGCGGAAGCCGAGCGGAAATTTCAAGCCCTCGCCGAAGGCGGCGTCGTGAATATGCCGATTGCGCAGACCTTCTGGGCCAGGCGGTTCGGCATGTGCGTCGATCAGTTCGGCATCCCCTGGATGATCAACTGCGAATAGGGCGCCGCTCCGCGGATCGACAGCCACCGCGTTTCCTCGCCATGCCGTCATCGCCCGGCTCCGACCGGGCGACCCAGTATTCCAGAGCGCCACTGTTCATCATGGATGCTCTGGAATACTGGATCACCCGCTTTCGCGGGTGATGACGTCCACGGCGGAACAGGGGCACATGTAGCCCGCATGAGCGCAGCGATATCCGGGTGATCAGGCAACGAAGAGATCATCGCAGCCTCGCGGCGATCGCATCAATTCAGTTCGATCGATCCCGACATGACAGGCACGCAGCGGCCGCCGATGAAGGTCGCGGTGACCACGCCGCCCCGCTTTTCGGCCTGCGCTTGCAGCAGACTCGGGCGTCCCATCTCGACGCCCTGCGCGATGGTCCTGGACAGCTGCAGATCCGATTCGGGGCGAAGCTTTGCAAGCAGGCCGATCAACGCAACATTGGCGCTTCCGGTGGCGGGGTCTTCAGGAATGCCGTGCTGGGGCGCGAACATCCGGGCGCGGATGTCGATGTTGTCCTCATCGACCTGCGTATAGAGCAGGATGCTGGTCGCGGGATGCTTCGAGACTTCCTGATGGAAGATTTCAGCACGCGGCAGTGACCTCGTGAGCGCGGCATGGCTCTTGAGTTGGGCAAGGATGAAGGCCGCGCCGCAGGAGGCAATGCAGGGGCGATGGTTGCCGGTTTCGATATCGTCAATCGACAGCGAGCAGGCCGATGCGATCAATTCGGTCGCAATCTCTGCACCGACCGCAAGCGGCTGCGGCGAGGCCAGCCGCGCTCCTACGGTCGTTGCGCCATCCTTGAGCAGCATGATCGGGACCAGGCCGGCCTTCTCCTCGAAGATCACGCGGTCGCCGGCGATTGGCCGGCCATAGCTGGAGCCGGCGCGGGCCAGCACGAAAGCCGTGCCGACGTTCGGATGGCCGGCAAACGGCATTTCGTGACGCGGAGTGAAAATCCGTACCTCCGCAGTGTGTGCGCGGTCCTGCGGCGGCAGCACGAATGTGGTTTCCGCCAGATTGAACTCGGCGGCGATGGCCTGCATTTGCGCGCTCGACAGGCCCTGCGCGTTCAGGACCACGGCGAGCGGATTGCCGCTGAACCGATCGGCGGTGAACACATCCACCGTGGCAAACTGCAACTGCATCGGAAAAAATCCTCAAGACGTTGCGAAGCGTTTTAGACCTGCGTTCAGGTGCGAGTTGCCCCGCGCAATTCATCATTGCCGCATAGCATATGATCGGGCACTCAGGCAGCAAATGAATCGTGATTTTGAACGCATTGCCGCGCGCGCGGCGCCGGCGATTTTCGTGGTGCTGTGGAGCACCGGTTTCGTCGGCACCAAATACGTGCTGGCTGATGCCGAGCCGCTGACCTATCTCGCGAGCCGGATGGTCGTCGTGGTGACGCTGATGGCACTCGTCGTCGCGATTTGGCGTCCGCGCTGGCCGGATCGGATCGGCATCGGCCACAGCATTGTCGCCGGCCTTCTGGTCCATGGCTTCTATCTCGCCGGCACCGCGGTCGCGATCGCGCATTCGATCCCCGCGGGCCTGTCCGCGCTGATCCCAGGCCTGCAGCCGATCCTGACCTCGACGCTAGCGAACCGCTGGCTCGGCGAGCGCGTCACGCCGCTGCAGTGGAGCGGATTGCTGCTCGGCCTCGCCGGCGCGGTGCTGATCCTGCACGATCGTCCGATCAGCGGGGAGGCCGGGTGGGGATGGCTGGCCTCTGGCGTGTCGCTGGTCAGCATCACGCTGGGCACGCTGTATCAGAAGCGCTTCTGCGGCGGGATCGACTGGCGCGCCGGCAATCTCGTGCAATTCGCCGCCGCGCTGGCTTTCTTCGCCATCGGCGCCTGGCTGTTCGAGACCCGCGTGGTGCATTGGACCGGCGAATTTGTGCTGTCGGTGATCTGGCTCGCGGTGGTGCTGTCGATCGGTTCGATCGGGCTGCTGTACTGGCTGATCCGCCGCCAGGCATCGAGCCAGGTCGCAAGCCTGTTCTATCTGGTGCCGGCCACGACGGCGCTGATGGCCTATGCGCTGTTCGGCGAACGGCTCGATGCCACAGCGATTGCAGGCATGGTTGCCTGCGCCGCCGCGGTGTTTCTGGTCAATCGCGCGCGCTGACGCTTGCCGGAGCACGCAAACAAAAGCCTCCAGGCCAATGGGCCGGAGGCTTTTGCATGACGGCGGAGCGGCGATCAGCGCTTCGATTTCTTGGCCTTCTTTTTCTTCTTGGCTGCCTTCTTCGGGGCGGCTTTCTTGGTGGCCTTCTTGGCTGACTTCTTGGCCGATGATTTCTTGGATGATTTCTTGGCAGCCTTCTTGGCCGCGGCTTTCTTCGCCTTCTTCGGCATCACTTTCTTCGCAACTTTCTTTGCAGCTTTCCGGGCCTTTTTGGCTACGGTCTTGGCTGCTTCCTTGGTTGCGTCGACGGCGCTGCCGACAGCGCTGGTCATTTGCTCCACAATTGGTGTGTCGTCGTTCATATCATCCCCCGAGGTTATCGAAGGCGCAAGAATAGCCGATTCGCAGGCTAGTTGAAGATTCGCCCAAACGCTTTCAGGGGTTACGCACCCCGGCGTAAGCGGCGAGCGCGCGTTCGCGGCCAAGTTTGTGGTCGACGATCGGATGCGGATAGGTCTTGCCCAGGGTCACTCCAGCGCCCGCCAATTCCAGCGTGCCGCGGTCCATGGCTGATGGATCAGGCTTCGCGGCGGTTCCGCAAGCTCGGGAATCCAGCGCCTGACATAGGCGCCATCGGGGTCGAACTTCTCGCCCTGCAGGAACGGATTGAATACCCGAAAGTAGGGGGCCGCGTCGGCGCCGCAACCGGCGACCCATTGCCAGTTGACAGGATTGCTGGCGGGATCGGCATCAACCAGCGTGTCCCAGAACCATTGCTCGCCACAGCGCCAGTCGATCAGGAGATGCTTGACCGGGAATGACGCCACCACCATGCGCACCCGGTTATGCATCACGCCCGTGTGCCACAGTTCGCGCATCCCGGCATCGACGATGGCATAGCCGGTCTGGCCGCGCTGCCACGTAGCGAGCGCCTTGCGGTCGGTCTTCCACGGAAAGGCGTCAAACGAGGGTTGCAGGTTGCGCTGCGCCAGATCCGGCACGTCGAACAGGAGATGCCGGCAGAATTCCTGCCAGCGCAGCTCGCTGAGGAATTTTTCGATGTCGGAGGCGATCGATGGCCGTTCGGCCGCGGCGAAGCGCGCCGCATGCCAGATCTGCCGCGGGCTGATTTCGCCAAAGCGCAGATGCGGCGACAATCTTGAGGTGCCGTCGCGATCGGGGTGGTCGCGGTCGTCCGAATAGCCGGCGACAGCGGTTTTGAGGAATTCTGTGGGGCGGGTCTGCGCGGACGCTTCGCCGGGCGTCTAGGTCTCGCGCAATCCGCCGGCCCAATCAGGCCGGGTCGGTTCGAGTTGCCAGTGCTCGAGCGATTCGCCTGCGACATCGTTTGCAGGCTTGAGCGTCCCCGGCGGGGGCACAGGTTTTGGGAGGTCGCCCAGGTTCTGCAGGCGCTTCCAGAATGGCGTGAATACCCGCAAGCCGCGGCCTTCCTTGCTGCGGATGTCCATTGGACTCACCAGAAGATCGCCGCGGAAGCTTTGCGAAGGGCTGCCGATTTCCGCCACTGCAGCGGCGACGCCGTGGGCGACGGCCTGATGCGGGGCGATGGCGATCTCGTTCCAGAATACGCCGGCTGCATCGAGCGCGAGCGCCGCGATGACTTCGGCGGCCGGTCCCCGGCGCAGCACCAGCGGCGCGCCGAGCTTTCCGAGGCTGGCCTAAAGCGCCCGCAGCGATTGCACCAGCCACCAGCGCGCGGCGCCTCCCAGCGACCGTGCCCGCGGCGGACGAAGCGCTGAGCTCGTTCGTCGAACACATAGAGGCAAATCATCGGCGCGCCGCCTTGCGAGGCGGTAGCGAGGGCAGGGTGATCGGAGAGGCGCAAATCGTCGCGAAACCAGACGATATTCGGGCGGGAGGTTTTGCTGGGCATCAGGCGCTTCTAACCCGGAGGACGAAGGATCGATCCTGCGGCTCTGCGCCGGAACCATGCTCGGCGAGATCCGGCTCGTGCCGGCGACCCTGTTCTACCTGCTCTCCGTGGCCGGAATTGTCATCCTTGTCAGCGGCTCGGCTGCGACCGCGCCGTCACGGCGGTCTCGGCCACGCTGGGCCCTTCATCGCAGCGCGATCGCGCCGAAGATCCAATTCCAGCGTGAAAGGAAAAGGGACGCCTCGGCTTAGCCGAGACATCCCCCTTTCGTACCGCGCTGCGCGCGTTAGCTCGGCTGCGGCACGATCCTGATGTAAGGCTTTGGCGATTTCCAGCCCTGCGGATAGATCGACTTCGCCTCGTCGTCGCTGACCGAACCGGCAATGATGACGTCCTCGCCCTGCTTCCAGTCGGCCGGGGTGGCGACGCGATACTTGGCTGTGAGCTGCACCGAATCGATCACCCGCAGTATCTCCTCGAAGTTGCGGCCGGTGGTCATCGGATAGACCAGCACCAGCTTGATCTTCTTGTCGGGCCCGATGATGAACACGGTGCGGACCGTGGCGTTATCGGCCGCGGTGCGGTTGTTGGCGTCGCCAGCGGTGCTGGCGGGCAGCATGTTGTACAGTTTCGCGACCTTGAGGTCGGTGTCGCCGATCAGCGGATAGTTCGGAGCAAAGCCCTGAGTCTCTCTGATGTCATCAGCCCAAAGTGAATGTTTGGTTACCGGATCCACGCTGAGCCCGATCAGCTTGACTCCGCGCTTGTCGAATTCCGGCTTGAGCCGCGCCATCGCACCGAGTTCGGTGGTGCAGACCGGCGTGAAGTCCTTCGGGTGGGAAAACAACAGCGCCCAGTCGTTGCCAATCCAGTCGTGGAAGCGGATGCGGCCTTCGGTGGTTTCTGCCTCGAAATCGGGCGCCTCGGCGCCAATCTGGAGTGTCATGTTTCGCCCTCATGTCGTTCAAGTTACAGATGAAATTCACGATACTAGTATACTCGCCGGGATCGGCGAATGGAACGGTTCCTTACTAGAATGGAACGGTTCCCTTACCAAAGAACAAGATCCTTCTCCGAAGCGCGGAACCGCTGGCATGTTGTTTTGAGCCGCGCCGCCGGGGCGGAAAAATTACAGCAACATCAAAACCCCGTATGCCCCGATATTGCCTCTTGCGTGCCCCACCGGCGCCGGACGAGGTTGCGAAATCGAGTGAACCGTGACCGAGATCACAGCGACGAATCTGCAACGGTCTAGAAAAGACACGGTTCGATTTGTCGGACTATTAACCAACCGTTTACACCCGCATGGAAATGCTGGGCTACAGAACAAAAAAGAGAACAACTGCAATGTCTGCCGCTGCTGGAATGCCTGTCGAACTGATCGAAGCCATCGAGACTTCCCGGATTGCCGATCGCAAAACCGCGGCGCAAGCCCTCGCCATCGTGCGGGACGGGGTGATTACCGGTGAAGGACCCACAACCAGGGGCCGCATCCACTTTTCCCGAGCGCTTGACGCTGATGACGCCGCCTGGTGCGCGCGCATTCTGACCGCAGCGGCGGTCGAAGCTCAGCCGGTGAGCCGTGCGGAAGCCGAAGCCCTGTTCGAGATCAACGATGCCGCCGCCGAGCGCAGCGATGATGGTCTCTTTGACGATCTGTTCGCAAAAGCCGTCGTGCATCATGCCGCCTCTGCATCAGGCTTGCCGGTGCCGTCGCGCACCGTTGCGCTCTCGCGGGATACTGCGATCGAAAGCTGGGCGCCCACCAGGGCAATTGGCGTCAATATCGAAGTGCTGGAATGGATCGCCAGTCAGATGCGAGGCAAACGCCGCAGCAACCGGACCCTGATGACCCTGGTCGCCACGATCGTTGGCGCCGCCACGCTTCCGCTGGCTCAATTGCCGAACGTTTTTGACATCGGTGTGTAAAGTTCGTCGAAGATGGCTGATGTTGAAAGCGGCGGGCTATTTCCCCGCCGTTTTTTGTTTGTCGGCCTCAAGCCCAAGCGTCCGTCCCGGAAATCCCGCGACGTCGAAGTAGCGCTGCGACAGCACGTGCTGGAATTTCACCACTGTTTGCAAGCCGTTCGGGTCGGGCTTCGATCGGATGGTTCCGTCGAGGGATTTCGGCGTGATTCCATTGGGCAACGCTTCGGACAATACCCGGCCGGTCAGGCCGCCGACCGCGACCGGATGCAGACCCAGAAGCTGCGCGATGGTCATGCCGACATCGGCGTTGCTGACCGGCAGCGGATCGACATAACCGGCTTTGAAGTCAGGGCCGGCAGCCGCCATGAAGTTCATGGTATCGCCGCGGCTGAAGCTGCCATGCATGCCTTGTCCCTGCCGCAGCACCGTGTCCGCGACTTCGACAGAGCACGTCGTCGGCTCGTCGCAGCCGGTGGCGTAGGAGCGGAAATTGACGACCACTGCCGGCATCGGTGTGGCTGCCTTGCCCTTCAGGTTGAGGTCGGATAACGGCAACGCGCCGGGGTAACGTCCCAGAGCGTCGTCGACAAAAATACCACTTACGTAATCCTGCTCCAGCAACGCTTTGACCACGCGGCCGGCAAGTTTGCGGTCCTTGTTCGGCAAATAGATCAGGTCGGAGCCGCCATTGGTCGCGACCACCAGATCAGGCTTCGCGGGATCCTGTCCGAGGACGCCATTGCCGGCTTTGGGATGGGCGTTATCGGCGACAGCGGCATTCTTGTCGTTCGGATCGAACAGCGGGAGTTTCAGGGCCTTGGCGAGATCGATCGCGAGAAAGCCCATCGGCAGGAAGCCCTCCGGCGTATCCGCATAGGACGCTTTGGCCGACGGGCTGGTCTTGGATTCCTTCGAGATCGTCGAAAAACCGTGATCGGCGGCGATCATGATGTTGGTGGTTGCGGAAAGTCCGAGATCGTCCAGTGCCTTGCGCAGCTCCGCCAGGTTGTTGTCGGCGTTCTTGATGGCCGCGAGCGAGGTCGGGCCGTTGATGCCCGGCGTCAGCGTATTGAGGCTGTCGCCCTGGTTGTGCTGGCTACCGTCGGGATCGCGCGACCAGAACACCAGCACGAACGGCTTGTTGCGCGCCTTGAACATCGGCAGCACCACTTTGGCGGCAACGTCGGCGAAATAGCCCTGTTGCTCCACGTTTGCCACCGTGGTGCCGGGCGTTTTGGCGTCGCCGGCCTTGCTGTTGTCGCCGCGCGAAGGTGCCGCGAGCGGCATATCGGCTTTCGCCAATGCAGCCTTCATCTCCTCGGAAAGCGCAACACCGCCTTTTCCGCCGGTCGAATCGTCGATCACGATCGAATGCAGTCCGGCGGCCTCCGGCTTGTCGGTATGATCGAAGATCAGGGTCGGCCCGAGCTTGCCGATCGCCGCGGTGCTGAAGCCCTTGTCGCGGGCAAGCTTCAGGATCGTTTCTTCATTCAGATAGTTGCCGCCGAAATGTTCGTCGACGTCACGCAGGACCGGGTCGTTTTCAAGAAACGGGACCACGGTGCCGTCGGCCGCAGCAACCGGATAATTGGTGAAAATCGTGTTGCTGAAGTTTCCGGTATCGCCGAGATGGTGACCCGTTGCCATGCCGGACGCGTTGGCCATGGTGAAGGTCGGGAACAGCGAGTGCGGATTCTTGAAATTGACGCCCTTGTCGCGAACCTCGGCCATGGCCGGCGCGGTCTCTGGCGTAACCTTCAGGGCGCGCAACCCGTCCGGCACGAACAGAATAAGGTTACGGGGGGTATTATTCTGGGCGAAAGCCGTGGCGGCAGACAGGACAACAAAGCTGGCTGACAGAACTGCGACTGTGCGGCGCATGAAGGTCTCCCCGTGAGGCAATTTTCGGCTGCTAGACCGTTGCCACTCTTTAGATTTACTGTACGACAGAATTGTTACATCGCTCTCCGCATGCCAGATTGCGGCCCCGGCGGCTGTCGCCAAACCGCTAGGCTGGACCCCGCCCCCCGGTTGCAAGTAAATAGCACATGTTCAAACGAATACTGATCGCCAATCGCGGCGAGATCGCCTGCCGGGTCATCAAGACTGCCCGACGCATGGGTATCGAGAGCGTCGCCGTCTATTCCGAAGCCGATCGTGACGCGCTTCATGTCGAGATGGCCGACGAGGCTGTCCTGATCGGGCCGCCGGCGGCAGCCGAAAGCTATCTCGTGATCGAGAAGATCGTGGAAGCCTGCCGCAAGACCGGCGCGGAGGCGGTGCATCCGGGCTACGGCTTCCTGTCCGAACGCGAATCGTTTCCGCGCGCGCTTAGCACAGCCGGCATCGTCTTCATTGGCCCCAATCCCGGCGCCATCGCCGCGATGGGCGACAAGATCGAATCGAAAAAGGCCGCGGCGAAGGCCAAGGTTTCGACCGTGCCGGGGCATCTCGGGGTGATCGAGGATGCCGTGCATGCGGTCAAGATCGCCGACCAGATCGGCTATCCCGTGATGATCAAGGCTTCCGCCGGCGGCGGCGGCAAGGGCATGCGCATCGCGCATTCGACCTCCGAAGTCGCCGAGGGTTTTGGTCTGGCGAAGGCCGAAGCCAAGTCGTCATTCGGCGACGACCGCGTGTTCATCGAGAAATTCATCGTCGATCCCCGCCACATCGAAATTCAGGTGCTTGGCGACAAGCACGGCAATGTCATTTATCTTGGCGAGCGCGAGTGCTCGATCCAGCGCCGCAATCAGAAGGTGATCGAGGAAGCGCCGTCGCCGCTGCTCGACGAGACCACGCGACGCAAGATGGGCGAGCAGGCCGTAGCGCTGGCCAAGGCCGTGAACTATGATTCCGCCGGCACCGTCGAATTCGTCGCCGGACAGGACAAGAGCTTCTATTTCCTGGAAATGAACACGCGGCTGCAGGTTGAGCATCCCGTGACTGAACTGGTCACCGGCATCGATCTGGTCGAACAGATGATCCGGGTTGCGGCGGGCGAGAAGCTCGCGCTGGCACAGAAGGATGTCACGCTGACTGGCTGGGCGGTCGAATCGCGGGTCTATGCGGAAGACCCGTTCCGCAATTTTCTTCCCTCGATCGGGCGGCTCGTAAAATATCGTCCGCCGCGGGAAAGCAGCCTCGACGACATCACGGTGCGCAACGACACCGGCGTGCAGGAGGGCGGCGAGATCTCGATCTATTACGATCCGATGATCGCAAAGCTCGTGACCCACGCGCCGTCGCGCGCCGCCGCCATCGAAGCCCAGGGCCATGCGCTGGATTCGTTTTACATCGACGGCATTCGGCACAACATTCCGTTCCTGTCGGCGCTGATGAATCATCCGCGCTGGCGCGAAGGCAATTTGTCCACCGGTTTCATTGCCGAGGAGTTTCCAAAAGGCTTTGCCGCGCGTCCGCCCGAGGGCGAGATCGCGCGCCGGATCGCTGCGGTGGCTGCCGCCATCGACCACGTGCTGGGCGAGCGCAAACGGCAGATTTCCGGCCAGATGAACGGCCGGGTGGTGCAGCGCGCCGGTCGCCGCGCGGTGTGGCTGGAGCGACACGAGATCGCGCTCGATGTCGCGCGCGATGGCGCGAGCATTTCCGTGCGCTTCATCGCCGCAGACGGCACCGCCGGCACTCCGCATCGGATGGTCTCGCCGTGGGTGCCGGGCGATCCGGTGTGGCAGGGCACCATCGATGGCCACGTTGTCGCCATGCAGGTGCGGCCGACCCCGAACGGAATCAGGCTCGCGCATCAGGGGTTCGAGGTCGCGGTCAATGTGTTCACGGAGGCCGAGGCCGCTGCGGCGCGGCTGATGCCGGTCGGCATCAAGGCCGATACCGGCAAGAAACTGCTTTGCCCGATGCCCGGCCTTGTTGTGTCGATCGCCGTGACCGAGGGCCAGGAGGTCAAGGCTGGGGAAACCCTTGCCGTGGTGGAGGCGATGAAGATGCAGAACGTGCTTCGCGCCGAACGCGACGGCACGGTGAAGAAGATTCACGCCACCGCCGGCGCGACGCTGGCGGTGGACGCAATAATTCTCGAATTCGCTTGAGCCGCGTATTCCGCAAAAGCATGCCATCGGACTTGATCCGAGGGTGGATACCGGTTTTGCGATCAGAATACGCGCGAGCAACAAAAGAGGCCCTGCGATGACCTTCTGCAAACGCCGTGATGCGCTGCGTGCGATCCTGTCGGGGGCACGATGCCTGCGTCCGGGATCGGTTTATGACGCGATATCGGTCCGCATCGCCGAGGACCTCGGCTTCGAGCTCGGCATCTTCGGCGGCTCGGTTGCATCGCTGGCGGTGCTGGGCGATCCCGACATCGCGCTGATCACGCTGACGGAACTCGCAGAACAAATGCGGCGGATGTCGCGCGCCAGCGCATTGCCGGTGCTGGTCGATGCCGATCACGGCTACGGCAACGCCATGAATGTCTGCCGCACCGTGCAGGAACTGGAAATGGCCGGAGCCGCCGGCCTCACCATCGAGGACACGCTGCTGCCGCAGGCTTACGGGCAGGCCAAAACCCAGCTGATTTCGATCGAGGAGGGAGTCGGCAAAGTCAAGGCCGCGCTCGAGGCGCGAGGCGATCCCTCTTTGGTGATTGTCGGGCGCACCGGAGCTGCCTCGGTGACATCAATCGATGATGCGATCGTGCGCGCGAAAGCCTATCAGGCAACCGGTGTCGATGCGCTGTTCTTCACCGGCGTGAAGACCCGTGGGGAGCTTGAGGCCATCGCTGCGGCCACCGCGCTTCCCATTATCCTTGGTGGACCGAGCGAAGAAATGACGGATTGGAATTTCCTCGGCAACCAACGCGTGCGGATAGCCGTTCAGGGACATGCGCCGATCGCCGCAGCGACGGAGGCGGTGTTCGAGACGCTGAAGGCGATACACCAAGGTGCGCGGCCCAAGGACTTGAAGGGCCTCGCATCTTCCGATCTGATCGACCAGGTGACCCGTGCTGCAAATGTGAAGCTACGGGGCGCGGAATTTCTCGGGTTGAAGCCATAGATGAGCGATGTCATCCGAAAGGTCATGATCCGGGGCCGGGTGCAGGGGGTCGGCTATCGCGCCTGGGTCGAGTGCGAAGCGACGGCGCGAGGACTTGAGGGCTGGGTACGCAATCGGCGGGACGGCAGCGTCGAGGCCTTGTTTGCGGGAACGGCGCAAGGGGTGGGGGAGATGATCGCATTGTGCCGGCGGGGTCCGCCGATGGCGAAAGTCGATGCGGTGGATGAGCAGCCGGTCGATTCCGAGGCGCTGAAGTTGCGGTCGCCCGGTGAAAGTTTCTCGATGCTGCCGACGATTTAGTTCAAGTTCCAACCACACTCCGGAATGTCGCCGCCGATGTTCGCAGTGCCGCGAGCTTGGAGGGCTCGCTGACATTCGAATGCAACATCACCTTCGATGATCCAAGCCGCGGCAGATCCTGCGCCGGCCCGATATCGATCAAGCCGGATGGCGCTATGCGTTTTGCCAGCGGCGCGACAGCGAGCCCCGCCGACGCCGCGGCTGCCACCGCTGTAACGCCGCCGCCGCCAAAACGCCTCGCGCCAGGCAATGCCGGCCTTGTCCAGCGCGCGAACGGCAATCGCTTGCACGCCGCACGGTGGCGCCAGCGTCGAGCTCGCCGCAAAAATCCTCCACAAGGATCCGAAAGTGACTGCCGTCATTGTCGAGGCGGTCGATCCGGC
>WNFI01394339.1_pt1 | contig 24839 bp, 21 predicted proteins | sample 5400471 | NCBI WGS metagenome assembly WNFI01 (sample SAMN13153348, study PRJNA577476) | soil metagenome | isolation source: 100 cm saprolite on Douglas fir-dominated hillslope | place: USA:California | collected 2013-09-17 | reverse complement strand
GAGCTTACTGCTGATTGAAGCTAAACTTCGATCTGGTTCACAAGGCGGTCTTGCCATCACATTGGCCGCCACCTGTTTCCCGATAAACCAAGAATTAAGGAGGTCGTAAATGAAGAGAACCCGATTAAGTCTCTGTTATCTGTTTACCTACCTTTTATTTGCTGGCCTAGCCCTGCTCGTTGCGCCTCAACTGACCCTAAAGCTCCTATTCTCTGACGGCAATTACGGTGATGTGTTGCCGCGCTTGCTGGGTCTGATCCTGATGGCACTCGGGGTCTTCGTGCTGCAAACTGTTCGTTACAAATTAGAGGTACTTTATACTACCGCGCTTGCAGTTCGGGGAGTCATGCTGCTCGTGCTCCTCGGGCTGTTTCTTTACTCACACGATCCACTCTTTATCACACTGATCGTCGTGGTCGGACTCGGCGTCCTCCTCACCGGCACTAGTTACTGGCTGGATCGCCGCTCGAAAGCCTGAGAAAACGATTCCCTCCAGCCTGCCCTGCAGGCTGGAGGGAATCGTTTAGTTGTGGAAGGCCCGCCCCACCTTTCCGCGCCGGCTCCTCTTCTCCCTGCCCGCGTAATGTTCTGCAAAGTTAGCCTGCTCAAAAGCAGATCAACCTGGCAGTCAGTTACATACTGGCCATCCCCCACTCCTTCAAACGGCCGTCCCGCTCAACTTATACGAACGTATAATCTTCGCCAAGAGGGGCTTTGCCCTGCATGTCGATTTCTTGATAGAGGTGTTAGGATGTCAGATTTACATGAAATGAAATGTGTGGCCTGTCGCGCAGGGGAACCTACCCTGACTGACGGTGAGATTGATATGTTGCGCCCGGAGATCCCAGACTGGCAAATCAAGGAGGTCGAGGGATTGAAACGATTGGAGCGCGTTTTCAAATTCAAGAACTTTGTTCAGGCTTTGGAATTTACCAACAAGGTAGGTGCCATTGCCGAGGAAGAGGATCACCATCCTCTTATTGCCACGGAATATGGACGAGTAACCATCGATTGGTGGTCCCATAAGATTAAGGGTCTACATAGGAATGACTTCATTATGGCCGCGAAAACTGATAAGCTGTACGGCAAACCTTCTGCCTGAGGATCGAACTGGGCGAAGGGACCGAATTTTTCTGCCCAGGTGATTATTTAGTCCTGGGCGTCGATTGACCATGATCGCAGATCATTCGGATGCTCCGCAGGCCCGAAAGCTGCGGTGCCTGGCATGACTCTTCGATAGATGGCCTTGCAGGTTTCTGAAATGAGTGACCTCGAGATCACCCAGATCGTACCGGTGCAGGCACGCGTTCCGCTCGAGGGTCTATACCTCGGCCAGGATCTTCAAAGGTTATCCAAGTCGCTCGGAAGGACAATATTTCTTGCGGATTTTTTGACAGACCAGAATGGTGTCATCGCCAAAAAAGACGCGCAGGATCGATTTCAGATTCCTCCCGAAATACGAAACACTTCCGATTGGCGGCTTTTTCAGGAGTTGATGGCGCAGGCGGATGTAATTATCAGCGGGGCAGCCTATTTTAGTCGCCTAGCTGCCTCTCCTGCAGGCGCACAGGATATTTTATATCAATATGAAACTGGGGGGGAGTTTGAAAGATTAGGCTCGTGGAGGCTGGCGGGAGGCTTTCCTAGAAAGAGTCCCGATCTCGCGATCGTAGCCCGGGGCCTGGAGCTGGAAATACCTGATCAATTGATCCTGACCGGCCGTAAAATCATGATCTTCACGAGTCGTCCACTCGCGGGTTCTGGGCGAGCGAACGAAATTAGAAAGATGGGCGTGACCGTCATTGCCGCGGGCGAGGAAGAAGTGGAAGGCGATTTCCTCGCTGATGAGTTGAGCAGGGACCTGGGATATCGGGTCGCAATGATGGCCACCGGGCCAGGTGTTCTCCAGCTTCTGCTAGGGGCAGGTCGGTTGGATCTATTGTTCATCACGGAAGCGCAGGTCGAAATCCCTTCTCAAAATCCCTCTTCGGTAATGACACTCCTGGCCAACGGGGGGAAGGTTCGCGACCTCACTGAATTCACGCTCGTCCATGAATATTTACAAGAAAACGCTGTCGCGGCCGATGGCTCAAGCCTTTCCCAATTATTTCTGGAATTCCGCAAGCAGGGGATGGAGCGGAGAAGAGATTAAGAGTCCACCAGGTGTGGCTGGAACCGATCCCTACCCGCCCAGGCGCCAGCGGGAGATGCGCTCGGGCAGTTTCTGCTCCCCCAAGGCGGCACAGATCTTCTTCAGGCTTGACCGGGCCCCTTTCCATTCCAAATCTTCCAGATTTTCCTTCAGAGGAACGTCAGTCCGAAGCGTGGCTAAGATTCGATAGAGGTCAGCCTCCTCACGGCGAGCCGCAAGATTTTCTGCCAGACGTGCCGCTCGTCCGGGGCTGATCGAACTGACGCGCCACCTCCGAGCATCATCCGGGATCGACTCGAGATGTCCATAATGGTAGAGCACTGCGGACGCCGACTTGGCCCCCCAACCTGGAATGCCCGGATACCCATCCGCCGTATCACCGACGAGTGCTAACCAGTCCGGGATCGATTCCGGCTTGACGCCGAACTTTGTGACGACACCCGCCTGATCGAGGACGATCTCGCGGCGCCTCTGCTTTGAATCGCGCGGTCGCGGTGGCCATCGCGTCGTCAGCTTCAAACTTTGTCATGGGCCACACCACCACGCCCAAAGCGGATACGGCCTCTTCCGCAAGAGGGAACTGACTGAGTAGCGTCGCTTCGACACCTTCACCCGTTTTATACCCGGCATACAGGTCGTTGCGGAAGGATTCGATGACATGATCGAACGCGCATCCGACGTGGGTAATGCCAGGTGTGGACAGGAGTGCGTACATGCTTCGCAAAAGCCCGAGCGTGGCGCCCACCTCGCGGCCGTCTTGGCTTTTCTTCGGCGGCGCGCCAAAAAAATTTCTAAAGAGCTCGTAGGTACCGTCTACAAGATGGATCTTCATGGCTGATGATCTCTAAGCACAGTGAATATGATGATCGCAAGATCATTTCAATGAAATGGGCCGATCCGACCCAAGGGTGGGCTCGAACCACGTACGCCCGTCTTGCTCGATCAGCCGATCTGCCGACTCCGGCCCCCAGCTGCCAGCCGGATAATTGGGAAAGTCGGTAGGCGCGGTATTTTTCCAGAAGTCCAGAACAGGCATGACGACCGACCAAGATGCCTCGACCTGGTCGGCTCGCATAAAGAGCGTGGCGTCTCCGACGATCACATCCGTCAGTAATGTCTCATAGGCTTCCGGTGAACGAGTCTTAAAAGTCTCTGCATACGAGAAATCCATATTCACCGGTTCCAAGTGCAATCCGGCCCCCGGTTGTTTAGCCTGAAAGCGTAATGCGATCCCTTATAGAACGGTACGTCCTGCCAACGCCAGTTATCCACAAATAATTTGATCGCCGCAAAGGTTTCCGTCGTTGAATTCGCAGCCACCCCTGTTTCGGCCCGGTAAGCGGGCACCGGTTGGCCTTCGCTGATCCCAGCCCCATATTGACCCCGCACCGCGCATTTTTGGATCTGATCGCCTTGGATTGTCCGAATCGCGCGGAGCACATCCACCTTTTTGTTTCGAATTTCATCTGCACCAAAGGACACCATGGGCTCCATCGCGATCATGCATAATACCTGCATCAAATGATTCTGGATCATGTCTCGCAAGGCTCCGGCGCCCTCATAATAAGTGCCGCGATGCTCGACCCCCACTTCCTCGCCGACCGTGATCTGAATGTGGTCGATATAGCGTCGATCCCACACCGGTTCAAAGAGCGCATTGGCAAAGCGGAAGGCCAGGATATTCTGGACAGTTTCCTTGCCGAGGTAATGATCGATCCGATAGATTTGCGATTCTTGGAACACACCGGTCAGCATGCCGTTTAGCTCCACAGCCGAGGCCAGGTCATGGCCAAATGGCTTCTCCACGACGATGCGGGCGCGCGCCGCGTCTTGAGCCAGTTGAGCCGCTCCAAGCCCTCCAACAATCGTCTCCATGATGCTGGGCGGGGTGGCCAGGTAAAAGACATAATTCGTGGGTTTTCCCCACTCCTGCGCCCGGTTGCTCAGCAGGCCATGCAAGTCCGCGTATGTCGACTGCGCCGCAAAATCACCGTTGAGATAAATCAGATTCCTGGCGAACTGGCTCCATTTCGCCTCGTCCACTGCCCCCGAACCACAAAAGGTGTTCGCGCCTTCTTTGAAGCGCTGGCGCAGATCATCGGAATTCCCTGGTTTCATGTCTAGCCCGATGACGCCAAATTGTTCAGGCAGCTGGTTGCCCAAAAGCAAGTTGTAGAGCGCCGGGGCCAGCTTTCTCCAGGATAGATCCCCCATACATCCAAAGATCACAAGAACCGTTGGTTCCTTGGGTAGATTCATGGTCTCTGCTCTGCGGCCTCTAGATTTGATCCCAGTTGGTGTGAAACTCACCGCGCTGATCCACGCGCTCATACAGGTGCGCCCCAAAATCATCGCGCTGTGCTTGAATGAGATTTGCAGGCAACCAGGCGCTGCGGTAGCCGTCGAAATACGCAAGCGCCGCCATCAGGCCCGGGATCGGAATCCCCAATTTGGCACTCAGCTGAACAATGAAGCGCAGGTCTTTCTGATTTTTCTTTACGATCTTTCGCACACGCCGGTCTTCCAACAGGTTCGTGAGCCGCGGGTGGGCATGATAAGCCGTTCGGATATCCTCGAGCAACCGGGCGCGGATGATACAACCGCCTCTCCAGATCCGTGCGATATCTTCCAACTTAAGCCCGTACCTGTACTGTGCCGATGCGGCCTGGAGCTGTGCAAGTTCTTGCGCAAACGCAATGAACATGGAGGCAAAGATGGCATTTCTCAGTTTGGTGAGGAGTTTCGACCGATCCCCTTTGAAGAGAATAGCACGCGTCCCATATTTTTTGCTGGCGGCCTCGCGCTCGCTCTTTAGTATCGATAAATTGCGCATGGCCACGGCCGAATCGGTGATGGGGGTGGGAACCGAGAGGTCCATGGCATCCTGCGAGGTCCACATCCCAGTCCCTTTCTGTTTTGCTACATCCAGGATGACATCGACGAGCCGTTTCCCAGTTTGCGGATCCACCTTCTGAAAAATCCGGGATGTGATTTCCAAGAGGTAGGCATTCAATTCACCCTCATTCCAGTCGTGATAAAGAGCGGATAGCTCTGCGTCCGATAGGCCGACTCCGCGCTTTAGCAGGTCATAGGATTCTGCGATCAATTCCATCAATCCGTATTCGATCCCATTGTGCACCATCTTGACGTAGTGCCCGGCGGACCCAGGCCCCAGGTAGGTAACGCATGGATTTCCATCCACCTTGGCCGCCACCGCTTCAAAGATAGGTTTGACTCGTTCATATGCATCCTTTGGACCCCCAGGCATAAGACTCGGACCCCGGCGGGCGCCCTCCTCTCCACCGGAGATTCCCACACCCATGAACAATATCCCCTTCTCAGCTAGGGATTTTGAACGCAGGTCCGTGTCTTTGAAGTGCGAATTTCCTGCATCAACGATGAGATCGCCTGGTTTTAGATAGGGAAGAAGATTACGGATCACCGTGTCGACGATCTGACCGGCCGGGACGAGCAGCATGATCGCGCAAGGGGAGGAGAGCGCGCCCACGAAATCACCTAAATTGCCGACGGCCAGGATGGGCCTCCCTTCGGACTCCCTCTGTAATTCCTCGACCTTTGAGGGATCGTTGTCGTACCCGGCCGCAGAGAAGCCATGCTCGGCAATGTTCAATACCAAGTTGCGCCCCATCACCCCGAGGCCAACCATCCCGATATCATACTTTTGTCCAGCCATATGCTATGCCAGGGCCTTTCTATTAGTAGATTGTTCATCCCCACCGGGATCGCGGCCGGCCTCGATTGCAGCAACTTTCGCCAGCCGCCGCTCAAATCGCTCAGCTGCTTGATAGGTCGCGCCCAGATAGGCCTGCAAAAGATCCCAGGCGAGACTGGGACCGACGACTCGTCCACCAAGGCAGATGACGTTCATATTATCATCCTCGACTCCCTGATGCGCAGAAAAAATTTCATGCACCAACGCTGCACGAACGCCGGGTACCTTGTTGGCAGCGAAACTGGCACCTACGCCACTGCCGCAGATCGCGATACCCCGCTCTACCTGTCCGCGGGCAACTGCCTGGGCCAGGGGCAGGACGAAGTCCGGAAAGTCGTCTGCCGGATTTAGTTGATAGGCGCCGAAATCGTTTACCTCATGACCGGCCTTCTGAAGGGCCGCCAGGATGGGCTCTTTCAGGATGAAACCTCCGTGATCTGTGGCAAATCCGATGCGCATTTCGTCCCGCTTTCTGTTTCGATCAGGCTTTCCTGCCCTGTTGGACCAGCTCGAATGCCCGCTGAGCAACATTCTCAATATTGAACCCGTACTCGTTCATGACTTTCCCGGAAGGTGCGGAAGCTCCAAAACGCTCCACCCCGATCACCTCGATTTTTGGACCGGCATAGGCCTGCCAGCCGAGAGGTGTGCCGGCCTCGATTGCGAGCATCGGCACATTTTCCGGCAAAATCTCATCCTGATACTGCCTCGTTTGCCGTGAAAAAAGATTCCATGACGGCAGGCTTACCACCCGGGTTCGGATCCCCTGGCCCTCGAGTTTGTCCCGGGCCGCGAGTGCCAACTGGACCTCCGATCCTGTGGCGACGAGAATGATATCCGGCGCGGCATCGGCCGAAGGCTGCGCGAGAGCATAGCCGCCCGAGCGGACTCCCTCTGCCAGCTTCTTGTACGTTGTGACATCCAGGATCGGTAAGTTCTGGCGCGTGAGGACGAGAGCGACTGGGCCTTCCTTGTGCTCGACGGCGATCTTCCAGGCTACTGCCGTCTCGTTCGCATCTGCCGGTCGGAGCACGATCATGTTGGGGATCGAGCGCAATCCGAGGAGTTGCTCCACCGGCTGGTGGGTGGGACCGTCCTCCCCAAGTGCGATACTGTCATGTGTGTAAACATAAATCACATGCAGGCCCATCAGGGCTGCGAGTCGAATCGGTGGGCGCATGTAATCAGAAAAGATTAGGAAGGTCGCTCCGTAGGGAATGGTACCACCGTGCGCGGCCATGCCGTTCAAGACCGATCCCATTCCGTGCTCTCGGACGCCAAAATGCAGGTTTCTGCCTGAGTATGCGATCCCACCACCGGCCGTACCCTGGCGATCCGCCAATGGTTCCAGCGGACTCTCAAAGTCACCCAAGCCAGTCAGAGCGGTAAAAGTGGATGGGTCGAGATCAGCCGAGCCGCCCAAGAAAGAGGGCAGCTTGGCGCCAATGGCGTTCATCACTTTGCTGGACGCGATACGGGTCGACATGCCCTTTGGATCCGGAGCAAATACAGGAATATTTGCATCCCAACCTGGCGGAAGAGCGCCTGCAATTGCCCGATCCAGCTCTTCCTTCAAATCCGGAAAACGCGCCGCGTAGTCGGCAAGGAGCCCATTCCATTTCTTTTCCAGACGCTTGCCTCGTTTCACGGCCTTTCGAAAATGCTCCAGTGCAGCCTCAGGGATGAAGAAGGGCGGATCTAGTGGCCAGCCTAGCTTCTGCTTGGTAAGCTTCACCTCCTCTTCACTTTATGCGGCGAGCCATATCCCAGATGCGTCCGCACCAAGATCAGGGACGGACGGTCCTTGACCCTCTGCGCCTTGCGGATCGCGCGCTCGATCGCTTTCGGGTCATTTCCATCCTCCACCGATTGTGTATGCCAGCCGTAGGCATTGAACCGTTTTTTTACATCCTCTGTAAACGTCACGTCGGTGGCCGCGGACAGCGTCACATGGTTATTATCATAAAGATAGATAAGTTTTCCCAGCCGCAAATGGCCAGCTAGCGAAGCGGACTCGGCCCCCACGCCTTCCATTACATCCCCGTCGCTTACGAGGCTGTACGTGTAGTGATCTATGATCTCAAAGCCGGGGCGATTAAAATGGGCGGCCAAAAATTCCTCAGCCATCGCCATCCCTACGCCGTTCCCGAATCCCTGACCCAGTGGGCCGGTAGTGGTCTCCACGCCGGGGGTCAGCCCGCGTTCCGGGTGGCCGGGGGTGATGCTGCCCCATTGCCGGAACTGCTTGATCTGGTCCAGCGGCAGATCGTAACCAGTAAGGTGCAGCAGACTGTACAGAAGCATCGAGCCGTGACCCGCCGAGAGAACAAACCGGTCCCGATCGAACCAAAGTGGATTCCTCGGATTATGTTTCAGGAAACGAGTCCATAGAACATACGCGAGCGGTGCCGCTCCCATCGGTAAACCCGGATGACCGCTGTTAGCCTTTTGCACGGCGTCGATCGAAAGGAAACGGATCGTATTAATGGACAAGTCATTCAGGTCGACCGCGGCCGCGGTGGTTGCAGTTTGATCTGTCACTTTTGCTCACTTTCGTTGTGATTCATTGAAATCATGACTCCAGGGGCGGTTGATTGGGAAGCCGGAATCGTATTTTCGAGCCGGCGGGGGTTCAACGATCCTTAGCGATTTGCGCCGGGTGCGGAGCTGCCACCTTTCGATCCTCTCCAGTATTTTGGGCAGCCTCGACTCCCAGCCCGGGCTCGGGAGCGATCACACTCAGCGCGTGGTGCAGAGCTTTGATCCGCACGGTACCCTTTCCCAGCCTCACTCCATCCGCGGTTACTTTCATCGCGAGTGTCGATTTTACTTTTATTTTTCGTGCCTGGTAGCGCTGGAGCCTTCCATCTTCACTGGTACCTTGATTTGCGGTCTTAGCAAAGTATGCCAGAAGCTCCGCTTTCGTGAAGCCCGGGTAAACCTGAATATCCAGCAACCCGTCCTCGCTGGAGGCGTCCGGGGCGACCAGATTGTTAAACCCGGCTAACGGCAGGTTCGCGACGGTTACGCACATTGTCTCGACCTCTATTTTGCGTTCATCATCGAGTGTCAGAAACACTTTCGACCTGGAATCATAACGCAGAAAAGTTTGGATTCCTTTGTTGATCCCCGCGAGGTTACCTTTCGGTACACTTTTGAAGAGAGGATCCAGGGCGGCGTGCAGACCGATTGCCGTCGCCATAAAGAAGTACGATTCTCGCCCCCGAGAAGTCTTCACCTTGCCGAGATCCAATTGTCGCGTATGGCCGGCAGCAATCAATTGGCATGCTTCCTCTGGGTCGTCTGGAATGCCGAGACTCTTTCCGATGTCATTGAGTGTCCCCGAGCGGATGATCCCAAGGACGGCCTTTGAACCCGCGATCCCACGAATCACGGCCGCGATTGTCCCATCCCCGCCCATCGCAATCACCAGGCGACAGCCGTCCCGGACCGCTGCGCGCGCAATCGGCGTAGCATCCATCTTGTGCTCGATCAAAGTGATGTCGACCGGCGGTCCGCCTCGCGTAAAGAATTCTCGGACCTTCTCCAGGCGAGCGGACTGATCCAACTTTTTTCCAGCGCCTGAATTCGCAATCAAGAGACCGCGGGCAGAATGTGCTTGCCTGACCATTCGAGCTGCCCTTTCTGGACGGTTTGCCAGATTGATCTATGACGGGGCGTGCACTGACTCGCCCTGACCGGAGGCCGATTGCGAGAGGGCTTCGGCCAATGCGCCGCTGACGATGGTCTGCGCCTCTGTCAGGATTAGCTGCAGATGCTCCACACCCCGAAAACTTTCAGCGTATATCTTGTACAGGTTCTCAGTCCCCGAGGGACGGGCGGCGAACCATCCGCTTTCAGTCGTCACCTTGAGGCCTCCGATCGGGGCACCATTCCCCGGCGCGTTGGTGAGGATCGTCTTTATTTTTTCACCTGCCACACTTGTGATGTGGACTTGCACGGCCGAGAGTCTCAGCAATACCGATTTTTCCTCGGGGGTTGCCGGGGCCTCAACGCGTTCGTAGAAGGCCTCGCCGTATTCCCGGACCAACTCTCCGTAGATTTCACCAGGGTCGCGCTCCGTCTTGGCCGTGATCTCAGCTGCGAGCAACGCCATCAGGATACCGTCTTTGTCCGTGGTCCAGACGCTACCATTCAACCGTGCGAAGGAGGCGCCAGCACTCTCTTCTCCCCCGAATCCGAGCGACCCATCAAATAATCCATCGACAAACCACTTGAAACCGACGGGCACCTCGTACAGCTTGCGGCCAAGTTTCGCGGTAACGCGATCGATCATTTGACTGCTGACCACCGTCTTGCCGACGGCGGCAGCGTTCCGCCAGTTGGGCCGATGTTGAAAAAGGTAACCAATCGCGACCGCCAGAAAGTGGTTGGGGGGCAGCAAACCGACCCTGGCCGAAACAATCCCATGCCGATCATGGTCTGTATCACATGCAAACGCGACCTTGTAGCGATCCTTCAGCGCAATCAGGCTCTGCATGGCAAATTGGGAGGAGGGATCCATGCGGATTTGACCGTCCCAGTCCACACTCATGAAGCGGAAGGTGGGATCGACGACCTTATTTACTGCCGTGAGATCCAGATGATACTGTTCAGCAATCAAGGGCCAATAATGGATACCGGCTCCGCCGAGCGGATCCACTCCAAGGTGGATCTTAGAGCTCTGCATCACGTCCATGTCCAGCACATTTGCCAGATCGTCGACATACGCGCGACGATAATCGTATCGGTGGGTCGTTGTGGCATGCAAGGCCGCCTCGAACGGTAACCTCCGAACGCCCTTCAAGCTGCTCTCCAGATATTCGTTCGCTTTTCTTTCGATGGACGCCGTGATCGAGCCCTCCGCGGGCCTTCGTGGGGAGGATTATGCGAGGGGGTAATGACGATCCCATCTGCTAAGCGGGACTTCCGTCCCCGGTTATAGTTTAGTATGGCGAGAGATATGGCAGGCGTGGGGGTGGACTCGTCATCGTCCGCCAGCATGACTTCGATGTGATTGGCTGCGAGTACTTCCAGCGCGGTGGCCAGGGCCGGTGCGGAGAGTGCGTGAGTATCCATGCCTAGAAATAAGGGGCCATTGATCTTCTGCTGCTTCCGATAGACACAGATAGCCTGGCTGATGGCCAGGATGTGCCACTCATTAAAGCCGTTGTTCAGCGATGAGCCGCGGTGCCCTGAGGTTCCAAATGAGACCCTCTGCTCCGGAACGGCCGGGTCCGGTACGCGCGTGTAATAGGCCGTGACCAGGTTCGGTACGTTCACCAGCATGTCCAGTGGTGGCGGTTTGCCCGCCAGCGGACTCACATCCACGCCCGGTCTCCTACTTCTGAATCTTTTCGCCGCTGTAAATGTGGATCATATTGTCAAGAAGTTTCAAGGCTGCAGCGCGATCGCGCTGGAATGAGTTTCGGCCGATGATCGAGCCGGTTCCCCCGCCCGCATGGATTGCTTGGACTTCGTCGTAGATCGTCGCGTCATCCGTCTTGGCGCCTCCCGAGAAGAGAACGATCCGCCTGCTATTGAAGGTGCTTTGCATTACATGGCGGACCCGCTCTGTGAGGGTTTCCCGCGGGATCTTTTGTTCCTCGTACACTTTGCGCGCGTCCTCAAATTCCAGATTTGCGCCAGGCAGTTTCACCTTGACAATATGTGCGCCCATTTTCGCTGCGATGTGCGCCGCGTAGGCGGTGACATCCAGGGCGGTCTCGCCCTCCTTGCTGATCCCTCCGCCGCGCGGATAGGACCAAACCACCACCGCCAGTCCGACCGCCTTGGCTTCTTCAGCGAGCTCGCGCAGCTGCTCATATAACACCCGTCGCTCTGCGGTTCCCGGGTAGATGGTGTATCCAACAGCTACGCAGCCCAATCGCAGGGCATCCCGCACCGAGGCGGTTTGGGCTCCCAACGGATCTTTCTCGGGGTGAAGAAGATCATGGCTGTTCAACTTAAGGATCAATGGCACCTCCCCCGCAAAATCGGCTGCGCCAGACTCGAGAAAGCCCAATAGACTTGCGTAGGCATTGAGTCCCGCATCTATCGCAAGCCGAAAATGATAGTGGGGATCATAAGCCGGCGGATTTGGCGCGAAACTTCGCCCCGGTCCATGTTCAAACCCCTGATCCACTGGAAGGATCACCATCCGGCCGGTCCCGGCCAGGCGGCCATGGTTCAGCATGCGGGAAAGGTTGGTCAAGACGCCGGAGTTTTCACTCCGGTACCAGCCCAAGATCTCACGAATTCGATCTGTCATCAGTACACTCCTTTGATCTTAGTCGATTGAAGGTTACGAAGATCGCCAACGGCGGGGCAACCGGTTTGGCCATGGTTCCATCCACGCGATTGCGTCGTGGTCGGAAAAACGCCGGGGATCATGTAGGATCTTGCTTTGCAGCAATGTGCAGAGGACGAAAATTCCCGGGCCTCGCAGGGTAACGTAATGCCTAGAATCGCTCCGAAAAAGCTGAGTTCTCGCGGGCTCGGTACTGACTCGGAGCAACGACGCAAACCATCGAATCGACTTGTGATTACTTTTTTGTGAACATCTTGCGCATGGGGTCCCAGTAATTCTCGATCCATCCCCGCTTGATCGATTCGTAAAAGCGGCCCGGAACGCCGCGATGAGTGAAGGTCAACCTGGTCCCGCCCTTGGTGGGGGAAAGGCGAAAAACAACCCGCGAAATGTGACCTTGCGGCCAGCTGCTGGCGTGCCACTCTTGCACGATCTTGTGGTCCGGCACCAGTTCCAGATTGATTCCGGTAATGTAACCATCGTGCGCAGTGAATTTACCGCCGACTTTTCGGCTAATATGAGCATCCGCACCTGCGATCTGGGCATGCCTTCGCGAATCCATCAGTGCCTCATAAACTTCATGGGGCGAGGCTTTGAACGTTACCGACTGACGAATGGGTTTTAACATCTGATTCTCCTGGCCTGTCAGATTCTTCGGTCAGAGCTCGAAAAACGCACGGCCCACCTCGAGGTCCGATCCTTCCCGACCGGACTTCAACATCCCGTAATTATAATCACAGAAAAGCCGCTTCTCAACCGGCAGGATGTCAGGGGGTCGTGGAACCCATCAGTACCTGCACCTCGTGCTCGCCGCCGTCGTCCTCGAGTGAAATGAAAGTTTCAAGAATTCGGGTTCCATCCACGACGATCCTTTGAACACCCCTGTTCAAGCCGAATGGATTCTTAACGCTAATCTGGTAGTGGGTGGTACCATACCGATAGCTCAGCTCGTAACCCGGCCAGGTACTCGAGATGCAGGGATCGATCCGTAGTTTATTTCCCATGCGTGAGATACCCAAGATCCCTTCAATGCCCAATCGATACATCCAACCCGCCGACCCTGTATACCAGGTCCAGCCACCCCTTCCGCTCTCGGGGGCGACACTGGATATATCCGCCGCCAAACTATAGGGCTCTACCATGTAACGAGCCGCTTTTTCAGGTGTATCCGAATGCGAGATAGGGTTTAGACGATCGAACAAATGGGCGGCGCGATCGCCTTGTCCGAGCTTCACGAAGGCCCAGATGCTCCAGATCGCTGCATGCGTATATTGGCCGCCATTTTCGCGGATCCCGGGAGGGTAACCTTTGATATAGCCGGGATTTCGGCCGGTTCTGTTAAACGGCGGGCTCAGCAGAAGGAATAGTCCTTCCAGCTGCTCGTACAACAAGCGAAAGGCAGACTCCATCGCCTGCGAGGCACGAGTTGATTCCCCGGCCCCGGAAAGGACCGCCCACGATTGCGCGATCGAATCGATCTGACATTCATCATTCTGATGTGACCCAAGAAGCGCGCCGTCGTCGTAGAAGGCTCGTAGATACCAGTTCCCGTCCCAGGCGTTTTTCTCGAGTGCCTCGGCAAGCCGAGTTGCTCTCTGGCGATATTGATCGGGATTATCTTTCATCACCTCGCAGAGTTGCGAAAAGCGGACTAGGCTCGAATAGAGGAACCAGCCCAGCCATACGCTCTCGCCTTGGCCTTTGGAACCAACCAGATTCATGCCGTCGTTCCAGTCGCCGCCGCGCATCAGCGGCAAGCCGTGCACCCCGGCGGTCGTCCCTTTTTCGATTGCACGACGGCAGTGTTCGTATAAAGAATACGATTGCGGAGCAGCTTTGAATTCGGCGTACCGGTCGTTCTCCCCTTCCTTGAGCGGCTCCCCGTTCAAGAACGGTATCTTCTCATTTAAAATGCCGGAATCTCCAGTGCTCGCGACATATTCAGCCGTGACATATGGCAGCCACAGGAGATCATCTGAAAAATGGGTTCGCACACCCTTCCCGGTGGGTGGATTCCACCAGTGCAGCACATCGCCCGCGTCGAATTGATGGCCGGCCGCATTGATGATCTGCGCACGTGCCAGATCCGGCCGGGAGTGCAGCAAGGCGAGAACATCCTGGAGCTGATCCCGGAAGCCAAATGCCCCGCTGGATTGATAAAGGGCGGAACGCCCCCACAGGCGGCAACTCAGCGCTTGATAAAGAAGCCAACGGTTTAGGATCAGGTCCATGCCGGCATCAGGGGTGCGGACCGAAATTGTAGTCAGAATATCCTCCCACTGTTTTTGCCCGGCCTGCCACGCCTTTTCGACCTCCTCCGGCATCCAGGCCGGCCCGGACCGTGCTAGCCAATCCGATTCTCTGCAGAGCGGCCGGGGCCCGATAATCACCGAGCCTACCGAGGAATTCCGCTCTGTCCGCGGTAAGTCCGTGAGGCTTCTTGTTCGCCGCCAGAAATGCGACACGCCCGCCAAAGTCGCCATTAAAGGGGTTAGTAGCCAGTAGCGTCCTGCGCTCGGGTTCAAACTCCGGGATGATGTGTGGTTGATTGCGGTCGCGCGTCGCTCCCAGCACCCATTCGGCATAGTAGGTCACCGTGATGCGTCGCGGACGGCCCCATAAATTCCCTAACCGTATACGGATGATCTTGACTGGATCGTCGGGTGAAACAAACAGGCGGAGACTCTGATGGAGCCCATGACTTTGATTTTCGAAATTCGAATACCCGGCCCCATGGCGGATCAGGCGTCCAGTCTGGTCCCCGGCTTGCATGGTAGTCGGGCTCCAGACGAGTCCTGTCTCTTCATCCCTCAAGTAAACCGATTCTCCCGGCAAATCCATTTGCGGATCATTTCGCCAGGGGGTGAGACGATTTTCACTGCTATTTTGACTCCAGGTGAAGCCGCATCCGGCCTCCGACACGAGGAAGCCAAACTCTGGATTGGATATTACATTGATCCACGGATGAGGGGTTGCTTGACCGGGTTGCAGGAAAATCACATATTCCTTCCCATCCGGACTGAACCCGCCCAGCCCATTATCTTTGAGCAGATCAGTGGGCCGAAGGAGCGCCGGAGTTGGCTCTGGATCCACGCCGGGGATCGTAGGACTGAAGGCGGGCAGGCGGACTGGACGCACACCTAACCGGCCCGCATGCTCGGCAAGATTGCCGTTGTTGTCATCCAGGATCACTCCGGCAACGGTTTGGAGCAGGATCCGGGCTGACTCGGTGATTTGATCATTGCGCAGGACGAATATCCCGTCTCTCTGGTTCAGCCAGCCATCTGCCCCAATCAGCACCAGCTGGCGGCGGATGAAATTAATTGACTCCAGGGCATATCCGGAAACCTGGTTGTTCAAGATTACCAGGTTGATCTTTACGTGGCGGTTGCGCCAATAGATGTAAGCCTTGAGTGCTTCCAGGATCAGCGTACTATCGCGATCGTGGATTCTCACCAGGAGGATGGGATAATCCCCGGAAATCCCATAGGGCCATAATCCCGTCTGACCCTCGCGGTTGCTCCCAAGGACTTCGGGGGGAGCTCTCAGGAGATCGACCGGATAGATCAATGCGGACAAAAGCTGCTCGATATGTTCTACCTCGAAGGTCTCCAGGCGCATTTCGGTCATTTCACGCTCACTGCGAGAGTGGGCTTCATCAAAGGAGCGATTGATCATCTGCCTGGTCCGGTAGCGTGAAAGGGTTGCGAGCGCTTGCTCCCGGGAAAGAGCGGCCGCGGTAAGGTAGGTCACTTCAGCTCTGCCATGCGGCTGCAGGTCAATATCTTGGGCCATGGACATGATCGGATCAAGAGTCGCGCCCACGGTCCTGGTCAAGGGCGCAGCCCCCTTTTCCAGGGCGACCGGGGAACGAAGCGTGTGCCCGCGACCTATGAACTTTGCACGATCCGTTTCATATTCCCTTGTCAACGGACGATCGGGATCGACGACCAAACCGTGAACCAGGAAAATGGGGTCTCCCTCCGGTGAGCTCGACCGCCGTTTGAACATGAGTGCGTTTGTCCCTGATAGGTATTCACTCTCAATAAAGAGTTTGTTGAAGGCGGGATGGCGTTGATCGGTTGCCTGGGAGGCGAGGACAACTTCTGCGTAGCTGACGACCTTAAGTTTGCGGGGTCGATCACTATCGTTCAAGAACGTGATTCGCCTGACCTCGATATCATCCGGACCGACACTGATCGCCGTATGGAGAGATATGTCATGATCCCAGCGGCGAAATTCAACCTTATGGGGGGAGAACAACACCTCCTGAGCCTCCGGCGGACAGCCGGTCGGCCCGGCGCTGGCGGACCAGAGATCACCGCTTTCCCGGTCTTGGACATAGATCCAGGTCCCCCAATTATCGAGGGTGGCATCTGCCTGCCAGCGCGTGAGCGCGATGTCCTGCCATTGACTGTAACCGGCTCCTGAATTTGTGAGCATCAGGGAATATTGACCCTGTGAGAGAAAATGGACCTGCGGGAGGGGGCCGTCGATCGCAACGGGCCAGGGACGTATGCTGACCGCCCGCGCAGGCGACTTGGCGTCATTCCCCTTGATCGATCGAGTGATTTGAATGTTCGCATCCGTCGGAGGCTTTTCCTGTAGTAGCAGTTCAATGCTCTGGATCCGTTCATCCGAGTGGAAACGGCGGACCATGATTGCATCCAACAGATAGTTACAGGTGGACAGAAGGATCATCCCCTGATGATGTGCCATGTATGAGCGCACCGGCGCGCGCTGTTTTCCAGGCGGCATTCTGGATTTGGTGTAGTCCAGCGCTTCATAAAAACCATACGTACCCATCATCTGCAGGCCTTCCAGTTCGGCAAAATTTGTCATCACCGAGCGAGGCTGGAGGGGCAGCGCCAACAATGAGGCGTAGGGGGTGATCACCACATCGGGCGGGAGATCTTTTCTGGTCGCAAGCTCGGGCACGCCAAAGGCATGATATTGGTAGTTCATGCTGCTGTCAAAAGCATAATAGCCGGACTCGGACACACCCCAGGGGATATGGTTGTGCTGGCCATGGCTGATCTGCGCGGCAACCGCGGCCTGGCAGCTGTCGGCTAAAAATGTTCCTTCATAATTTCTCATAAGAAGCACAGGCATCAAATATTCAAACATCGTGCCACCCCACGATAGCAATGTTGTTTTGCCGCCTACCCTTGCAACTGGGCGGCCCAAATGCAGCCAGTGGGTATGTGGGACGTCGCCCTTTGCGATCGAAACGAAGCTGGCAATGCGAGACTCAGAGGCGAGCAGATCATAGTAGCTGGTATCCAGTTTTTCGGAGGAGAGGTTGTACCCGATGTGAAAAAGGCCTCGAGCTTCATCATACAGAAATCCGAAATCGATCGCCTCTATGGCTGCGTTCGCGTGATCCGCCAAATCCTGATAACTTGTTAGCAGAGGGCCAACGGTTGCGACTCCACGCCCCAGGTCGTCGTCCAAGCTCTGGCACCAAGACTTTGCCTCCGCGAGTTGTGCGGGGGATATGGAGACGCGATCCAATTCAGATTGGAGCAACCCCACCCCTTTCTTCAGGCCACCATAATAGGATTCCGCCTGTGCGAGAGAGGGAAACTCGGACTGAATCGTGCGTTTGAAAATTTGCCATGCCGTCACCAAGGGGCCGGTCCCCTCGGTGAAAATTCCGGGGATATGTTCTAATCGTCTCAGCCAGGGTGCCAGAAGGTCAATGTTTCGCTGCATGCTGAGTAGATGATGCTGCAGCGTATCCAGGTAAAGCCGAAGCTCGCCGAGGGTCTCGGCATCCAAGTCGGAAGGAGATTGGTCAAGGATCTTGATCAATTCCTTCGACATGTGATCCCAACCCTCCCCAGTCAGCGAGATGAGCTCACCCGTCCACTCCTCCGGATGGTCTTGCACAGAGCTGATTCGCTCACCAATCCGGTCAAGCTCGACCTCGAAAAATTTTGTTTCGGAATCAGGCGCCTTTTTTGCGATTTCCGACAGCACATCCTTCAATATTCTCAAGATCGCCAGCAACCCCTGCCACCTTTGGGCTCGGACGATTGGCACATCGGACAACGCCCGGCAGCCCTGCTTGAGCGCGACCAAACAGGCTGCGTAGTTACCGCTGTCGGCGGTGGAAACATAGCGAGGCGGGAGCGCGATGAGAGTTTGGGTATCGTACCAATTGAGCAGATGACCCCTGTAATGCTCCAACCGATCGATATTGTCAAAGGTGGATTGCAGCCGCACGGAGAGCTCGATGAGGCCGATGTAACCGAGGTCGTATGCGGACATTGTCGATAATAGGAACAAACCGATGTTGGTAGGAGTGGTGTAGCGCGAGATGTCGCCACGCGGAAATTCCTGAAAATGGTCAGCCGGTAGCCAGTGGTCGTCCGGCCCGGCGAATTCTTCAAAATAAGCCCAAGTCCGGCGGGCGAGTTTTTCAAGCTCCGTCGTCTCGGATTTTGAAATCGGTGGGGGCTTGTGGTGAAATGGCTGGCTGATCCGATAGACGAGCTCCGGCGCTAGGATCCAGCCGATCAGAAGAGGCGCGGCAATAAAAATCTCCGACGGTCTCCATATCAGCAGGGCCAGACCGGCCAGAAACCCAAAGATCACCGGCAGGAGCATACTTTGCCAAATCTGAGCACGGTCATCTGAGCTCAGATTGCGGGCCGAGTGTGCGGCGGTCGTCCACTGCAGGAGATTCTTGCGGTTGAAGGTCAGGCGGACCAAGGTGGTACTGATCGCATCCAGAGCTTGGAAGGCTTCATGGGAGAGAAAGATAAAGGCAAGCATCCAGCGCAGGACAAATTGGCGGGCCGGCTGGAGCATCCTCTGTGCTGAAAGGTTTCCCTTGCTGCGGAAAAGATCGATTGCAAGCTGACCCAGGGTCGGGACGAGCGGAGTCAACAGGACCAGCAATGTCCAAAAAAGGGGCGAGCCGGGCAGAATCAGCCATCCAGCGATGAGGGTCACCAAGTAGGTGGGGCCGAGCAAGCTGCGGCGCAGGTTATCAAAGACTTTCCAGCGGTCGATCAGAGATAAACGGTTCGGCGCATGACCCTTCTCTGTTCGCACGATCGGGAACAGCCATGGCAAAAGCTGCCAATCTCCGCGGATCCAACGGCTGCGTCGGGAAGCAGAAATCAAATAATGAGCCGGATAATCTTCATAAAGGATAATATCCGTGACCAATGCGGCTCGCCCGTAGAGCCCCTCAAAAAGGTCGTGGCTGAGCAGTGTGTTATCCCGAACCTGACCCGCAAGACTTTTTTCAAAGGCCTGAATGTCGTATATTCCTTTCCCGACATAACTCCCTTCACCGAATAAATCCTGGTAAACATCCGATACGGCGAGCGTGTATAGATCGTAGCCGGTGTCTCCGGAAAAGATTTGGGAAAACCATGAACGGTTCGCGCTTGCCGGATTGATTTTGACACGGGGTTGGAGGACCGTGTATCCAGCGGAAACGGTGCGCCCATCCGGATCAAACACGGCGCGATTGAGCGGATGGGCCATTGTAGCGATCAGCCTGGCTGCGCTGGAATGGGGCAACGAAGTGTCCGCGTCCAATGTGATCACATATCGAATGGACGGTAGAAGACTCAGGTCGCCGACCTGGGTGGTATATGATGTCAACCCGGTATTGAGCAATAATTGATTAAGTTCCGCCAGCTTGCCGCGTTTTCTTTCCCAACCCATCCAGACGCCCTCCGACTGATTCCAATCCCGTTCGCGGTGGAACAAATAGAATGGTTTTGTCCCGGCGTACTTTTCGTTTAGGTTGCGTACTGCTGCCTTCGCAGTCGAGAGCAGCTGCTCATCTTCGGGCATATGTTGCGCAGGGGCATCGACAAAATCCGTGAGCAGGGCAAAACACAGCTCTGTATCCGGGTTACTGAGGTGGTGGAGCTCCAGCTGCTGAAGCACCGCTCCGATTTCCTCAAGATCCGCCAGCAGGGTAGGGATCACGATCATTGTTCGATATCCGGGAGGAATGCCTTTCGAAAAATCCATTCTTGGCAGGCTCCGCGGTCGAAAGGAATTTGTAACCGTCTGATTGGTCAGATTTACCGCGAGTTCCAATCCGAATTCGGTGCCTAGCAGACCTACGATCAGCATGTCGACCGGCGTTGCCCCTGCGCGGAACGCATACGTGAAGAGGAGCAGTATGACGACGAAGGCGATGATCAGGATGCTGCCCAAGTAGACAAAGGTCGGGTGAGCGAGGGACCAACGGGTCGCGATCGCATTCAGCCCGGCCCGATAGTGGATATTTCTTTCGAGGATGGGGCGGCCGGAATCCACCAGGTAATAACCGACGTGGCATTTCCGGTCAAAATTCCCCTCTGCGGCCGGCGATTTTTCGAAGGCATTGTTTGCAAACGCGATTGCTGTCTGCGCAACGAGTTCTTCATTCAGGCTTGAATTGCGCCCCAATTCCTCGATGACTTTCCTGTAATCGTTCCGGGTGGCAAAATCCATTTTTGCATACATGTTCACCGGATCATTCATCAGGATGCGTTCCACGCGGCTGATCTGCTCGAAGAAGCGGTTCCAATCTGCTACTCCCAAGAGTCTCAGGGCCGTGATGCAGTTCGCCACAACGGTTTCGACAACTTCGCCGGACCCGGGGCGAACACCGGGAAGCGGCATACCTTGAGCCGCGGATTCCTCCCGCATGATTTCAGCCAGTGCGCCAGAGAGCCGTTCCACGATCGCAATCCGCAGCATGGTTGGGAACGACCAGAGTTCGCCAATGGTGAGAGGTTGAATGTCTTGGTATCGGATCATGAAGGCGCTGATTTCATCCAAATCGAGGCGCACCTGATTCGCATTGACCACTTCCCAGGCAATGGCAAATACACGGGGGAAGCCTTGAAGGGAGGTTTGGTCTAATTTCGGGAGTTGTTCATGAAAGGCCCTCGGGAGGTCTTGATCAATCTGGTGAAAGGTCTGCTCGAGTTCATGATAGTTATCCAGCATCCATTCCCGGGCGCGCGGATAATCAAACTCCTTGGCAGCGACTCCTCTGAACGCCAGGTAGGCGCGCTGGATTAGTGCCTGAGAATTCCGCAAGCGCGCACTCAGATGAGCTCGCTGTTTGGTCCGTGTAGTTACGGTGTGGGCTTTGGCTAGATTTTGGGCGAGTTGGTCGAGATTGGTTCCCGGTCCTGGCTGTGTGTCATCGGTGGTAATCGGGGCGGAGGCCGGCATGGGTCATCCCACCAGGGGTTGTCTCGTGATCATTTCCGGCTCAGACGGCACCGCCACGGAGGGCAAGTCCTGCACGATCAAAAGAGGCACTTTTCCGTGGAGGATCAGATTGCTGGCGATACTTCCATACGGCCATTGAGAATTGCCGGAATACCCGTGGGCGCTGAGGGCAATCAGGTCAATGTGTTCCTGTTCCACGAATTCGTGCAGCGCTGCCGCAACGTCGCCGGCCGTGACGACGTGGGTTTTTAAATCGATCCCCTCCCGCGAAAAGGTCAAACGCAGTTCGTCCAAAAAACGCGCTGCTTCCTCGCGATTCAAAACCACAATGCGGTTCGAAAGTTCGGTGTCCTCCTGGGTGGGGGGCATGTGGCGGGCCATTTCCGGTCCTTTTACAATATGGACCAGGTGAATTTGGACTTTACGGAGGCGGGCGATGGCCGTGAGCAGCGGCAGCACATTTTCTGCCCGCCGCGATCCATCGAGAGGGACGAGAATCCGCTGATACGGTTGTTCCATCGTTTCATCCGCGACGGGCTGATGCGCCCGGATCAATAGAATTGAAGTCCCTGCGCGCAGCAGAATCTTTTGGGTGATGCTGCTGATTGCCCACTTGCTCAGCCCGCTCTGGCCATGGCTGCTCAGGATGATCAGGCTGATGCTGTGATTCGTCGCGAAATCTGCCACGCTCTCTGCTGCGAACCCCTCGAGGATGAGTGCTTCTGAGCGCAACCCGGATTTTTGAAGCCGGAGACTAATCTTGTCGAGGTACGAGCGCGCCGCGGCTTTGCTGATCTGCCAGTTCAAGAGATCGAACAATTGGGGAGAAACGTTGGATTGCTTCCGCTCCAGGATGTGTAAGAGCGAGATCTTCGCATTAAAAGCACGGCCGAAATCCACAACATGGGGTAAAACACATTCCGCCAGCAGAGAAGTGTCGAGTGGAACAAGAATCGAGTCGAACATGGCTATCCTTCCTGACCTCCAGGCCAAGGATCTTCTGCGTGATCTTCTTCTTTAATATTATCACGATAGATTCTGAATGTACGCCCCTAAAGCGTAAGTCGGATTCGATGATCAGGAAGGATCGATTCGATGCGAGCCGCGCCGCTGATCGTTTTGGCCTTCCCCTGCCAGAGTTCGTCGATTCCCGCGAATCGATCCTCTGCGATGTCTCCACGTTTTATATGCAGATACTTTGGAGCGGAAGGCCGCCGCTCAGCGAACTGCTCCGGCCCACGGTGAGAGCGCATGCTTTGGGTGCGGCTCCCCCCCATGGAGGCGATCCACCGGATTGGGCGTGGTCATCGAGGGCGCCCGCCTGAAAATTCGTTCGGGATATCTGCGTCACTTGTCGCTTGGTGATCTTTCAAATTTCCATCCCAGATTCTAAGCGGAAATTGTCGTTTTGGAGGGAGTAGACCGAAATGAGCGGGCTTCGCAGGGAGAATCCAGGCCTTGATTCTATGGTGCTTATCCCTTACAATTCACCGGCATTTATAGATCCGTGAGCGTCGACGAGGGTAATGATCGTATGGATGAAAAACAAATACAGCAAGTATTGCAAATCGAGAAGGACGCGCAAGAAGTGTATGACGCGGCAGTCCGAGAGGCCCAACAATTGCCTGTGCAGGCCGAACAAGAGGGTCAGGCGCTGATTGTGAAGGCACGGGAGGCGGCGAGGGTTGAGGCAGAAAAAATCCTCGCCCAGGCCCAGGATGAGCAAGAAACGCGGCGCGTTCTGGACGAGGCCGAAAAGCACAGCAAGGATTTCGAGGCGCTGGCCAAGAAGAACTTTGATCGCGCAGTCAATCTTATTCTGGATCGCGTTGCAGGCGGCAAATAGCCGATGGCTGGTGGTGTTTCGGGTTACGCCGCGATCAGTGCGCGTGTGAGGGCGCTTTACGCCGAGCTGCTCACCCCGCAGGATATGACGCGCCTCGCTGATTCCGCAGATTTCCCCACCTTCTTCACCTACCTCAAAGGCACGAGTTATGCTCCGTACCTGGAGGGCCTCAAGGACCGGGAGGTTGCCCCACGCAGGGTGATCGCCCAGATCAAGCAGAGGTTGGCCGACTCATATTACAGTGTGATCCAGATGGCACCGGTTGAGACTCGCGGTGTAGTCAAGCAGCTATACCGTTATTTTGAGGTCGGGAATCTCAAGGCCGTCTTACGCGGAATCGTGACGGTCTCGCGCTGGGACACCGAAAGTTCGGTCTGGGACCGGGTGCGAGAAGTTTTGTTCCCGATCGGGCCCTACTCGGTGCTGCCGGCGCAAGCCATGGTCGAATCAGGGAGTGTGGCCTCGGCGGTGGACCTTTTGCAGGGGACGCCCTATCGGGAGGCGCTGTCGTTTGCGATGAAAAGGTATTCCGCCGAGCAGAACCTGTTCCCTCTCGAGGTGGCATTGGATCTCAGTTACTGGCGAAGTCTGTGGTCCGAGGCTCGGAAATTGACCGGTGAGGATCAACAGCAGGGTGGCCGGATCGTTGGATCCCTGCTGGACATGAACAATCTAATGTGGGCTGTGCGGTACCGTGTCTATCACAAGCTTTCGGAAGAAGAAGTGGTCAACTACACTTTGCCGTTTGGGTTTCGAGTTCGTGATTCAGATATCCGTGCCATCGCGGCCGGAGCGGATATTTCCTCGGTGATCGGTCGAATCTATCCAGGGATCCCAGACGTCAATGCCCTTCTGGAAGACCCGCAAACCGGCTTGCCGACACTTGAGCTTTTGCTCAAGCGCCAGATCATGAAGCAATGCCGGTCCGCTTTTGTCGGGAATCCGTTTCATATCGGAATCCCTCTCGCTTTTCTGATCATCAGTGATTTCGAGGTGCAAGATCTGATTATCCTGATCGAAGCCAAATCTTCCAATGTGGCGAACGACCTCTATCGCCCCCTCTTGTTAGGAAGCGGTTCGCTGAACTAGGGAGCGCGCCGCTTGAGTCCGCATTCCGCTCTCGGCAGATCCACCAAAAGTGAAATGCGCCATCTGAATCCGAACATCCTGTCGTTTCCATGGAGATGAAATGTTTTTCCCAAGAGCAATGATTGAAGTACAGTTGATTGTCCCTTCCAAAGACCTGTTGGCCGTGACGCAGGTATTGGGCAGCCATGGGGATTTCCATCAAGTTGACAGCACCTATTTGGGGTCCGAAAATACCGGCGCGAATACCTGGCAGGAAAAAGCGGCCGCCTATTCGACTCTCGAGCGCCGGATCCAGGTGATCATGCAGTCGTTGAATTTGGAGGAGGCCTTTTCAGGCTCTCCGAAATATGAGAGCACGGTGGATCTGGACGCGCTCCGCTCGGCTGTGGAACGCATCGAGGGTGCGGTGCGTCAACCCAGCGATCAAATGGCCGCCGAACGAAAAACCCTCGAGCAGCTCGAAAGCCAGCTGCACCAATTGGAGCCGCTCGCCGATGTCCGCGTTGAG
>WNFI01620059.1_pt2 | contig 24844 bp, 28 predicted proteins | sample 5400471 | NCBI WGS metagenome assembly WNFI01 (sample SAMN13153348, study PRJNA577476) | soil metagenome | isolation source: 100 cm saprolite on Douglas fir-dominated hillslope | place: USA:California | collected 2013-09-17 | reverse complement strand
GTAGCGGGGCGCGAGCACCCCGGCCACCCGGGCGCCGGCCGCCACGGCGGCGCGCAACCAGGACACCTCGGTGCCGAAGCCGAACCCGCCGCCCGGCCTGGGGACGAGGGCGGCCACCAGCAGATCCGGGCGCAGCGGCCCATGCAGCAGCGCGGGCACCGCGGACAGCCGGACCGGCAGGGCCCGGACCAGGCCCGCGTCGACGGGACGCCGCAGGGCCCAGCCGGACATCACGGTTCGCACGTCGGCGAACGCGGTGAAGTCCAGGCCCGGGTCGCCGACCGGCATCCAGCCGAGCAGCAGCCGGACACCGCCGACGGACCTGGCAGCCTCGCAGAGCTCAGCCGTCACAGCGCGCGGGCTGCCGATGCCGTCGCCCAGGGCCACGAGCATCCCCGGCCGGACCAGGTCGGCCAGCCTGGACCCCGCCGGACCGGTCACTTCGGCGGGATGTGCGAACAGGTCACATCGACAGGATAGTAACGGCCGCGGTGCCGGGCGCGCCGTAGCGAAGAGTGCCTAGGAAATACGGAGGCTAACCTCCAGAAAGTGGCGACGCGTGGGCTAGGGTCGACCTAGGATGCCGGCCGTGCGCATCAGCAGCGCCGTCACACTCGTCAGCAACGGAGGGAGAGGTCACCATGGGAACCTGGCAGCTTGACCCCTACCACACGCAGGTTGAGTTCTCCGCTAAGCACCTGGGGATGATGACCGTACGGGGTCAATTCACCGAGGTCGCCACGAAGGGCGACATCGACCCCGCCCACCCGGAGGCGTCGTCGGTCGAGGCCACCATCTCCACCGCCAGCATCAAGACCAATAACGAGGTCCGGGACAACGACCTGCGCTCGTCGAACTTCCTCGAGGTGGAGAAGTACCCGACGATCCACTTCAGGAGCACCGGCGTCACGCCGGCCGGCCCGGACCACTACACGCTCACCGGTGACCTGACCATCAAGGGCAACACCCGGCCGGTGACGCTCGACGTCACCAGGTACGGGGAGTTCAACGACCCCGGAATGATGGGGCACCGGATCGCCTACGGCGCTCAGACCAAGATCAACCGGAAGGACTTCGGGCTGAGCTTCAGCATGATGCTGGACGGCAGGTTCGTAGTCAGCGAGGAGATCCAGATCGCGATCGAGGGCGAGATCGTCGAGCAGCAGGAGCCGGCGGAGACCGCGGAGACCGCGAGCAGCTAACCCAGCCGCCTGTTAACTAGGATCCGCGGGTTCTGGCTCCACCAGGAACCGGGCATAGTTGGCCAGCGAGCGCTGGTACCTGGGCAGGTGCGCCGCCAGCGCCGCCAGCGCGATCGAGAGCGCCTCCCGGTCGCGGCCGACGTCCGCGAGAGCCAGGGCCAGGAAGGCCCGGACCGCATCGTCAAGCTGGTCGGATCCGGCGTCCCGCTCGGTGGTCAGCAGCGTGACGCTCTCCGCCGGCCGGCCGAGGTCCGCAGCGAGCTGGCCAGCTGGATCACCGCACGCCGCCGCCGCTCGCCGGTCAGCCCGGCCTCCAGCGCCTGCCGGTACAGCGGCACCGCGCGCTCCGAGTGGCCGGTCGAGTCAAACGCGCTCGCGCGCTCGAAGGCCCCGACCGCGCTGTCCGGGGGAAGTTCCGCGGCAAGCTCCTCGATCAGCGCCAGGAACTCCCCCTCGTCCAGCCGCTCGATCGACGACCAGGCGTCCGCCAGGCGCTGTTCCCAGCCTGCGTCGTTCACCCGCACGAACCTACCGCAGCGCCGCTCCCCAGGCCGGAGCAGTTCAGCGAGGAGCCGCGGGCAGCGAGTGGTCCCAGTCGGAGAGCAGGGTGCGGATCCCCGTGACCAGGGCGATGGGCTGATCGAGCATGACGTGGTGGCCGGCGGCAGGGATCTCGATCACGGGGGCGAGGCGGCCGAGCCGGTCGTACATGATCTCACTCACCTGAGGTGACAGGATGCCGTGCTCGGCGCGGAAGAGCGCTACCCGGCAGTCCAGCCGAGTCAGCCGCGCCTGGGAGAGCTGGTGCCGGGCGAAGATGCGCGGGTCGAATTTCCAGCTCCATCCGCCCGCGACCTTGCGGATCGAGGTACGGGCGACGTGCTCGGTGATATACGGCAGAGCAGGCTGGTCCGGGATCGGATGGAACCGGGCGATCGCCGCCGCCTGCGACGGGTAGACCCGGAGCGGGCCGAAGGCGCGCTGCTCCCGGGCCGCACGTTCTTCGGGGGTGATGTCGCGCACGGGCGAGTCGATCGCGACGACCCCCGCAAGGCTGGAACCGTACAGGCTTGCTGCCCGAAGCGCGACGAAGCCGCCCATGCTGTGCCCGATGACCGTTGGCGGAGTGACGATCCCGGCGGCGGCGGCCACGGACAGCACCTCCATGGACCACTGGTCAAGGCTGTAGGCGTCGCGCCGTCCGCTGTCGCCGTGCCCCGACAGGTCGAGGGCGACGACCCGGCGGCCGCCGTCCAGCATCGGTGCGACGTGGTCCCACCAGCGCGCGTGCGCCGCGCCGCCGTGCACGAGCACGATGCCGACGTCTCCGCGGTCGCCCCAGGCCCGGTACGCGATCGTGGCACCGTCGACGTCGACAGCGCGCTGCTCAGTCGGCGCGTCCATGGCCGCGGTGAACCAGGGCGGCGGCTCGGTCGATCCGGCCGGTTCGGGCGATGTCATGCCTAGAAGGGAACCAGATGAGCCGCGTCGGCGCACGGCGACCTGCGGCGCGGCGACGGGTTCGCGGCGCTGCGGCGTCGCCGGGCAGCCGGCGGGCAAGCCAGGGCAGCGCGACCGCGGCCAGCCCGGCCCCGGTCCCGGCCACCAGCCACGGCAGCCACACGGCCACGGAGAACAGCGCGACCACCGCGGGCGCGATCACGCCGGGCAAGGTGAACGCGTACTGGAACGCCGCCAGGTACCGGCCCCGGAGCGCGCGCGGCGCGACGGCCTCGGCCAGCGCGTTGACCCGCTGGAACAGCAGGCCGGCAACGGCCATGACCAGCGTCGCCGCGAGCAGCTCGCCCGGCCGCCACGCCGGCGGAACGAGGATCGCCGCCAGGCCGGCCGCGCACCAGGCGAGGTATCCCGCGGCGCCGAGGGCCATCGAGGTGGTGCGCCGCAGGCGGCGGGTGGCGCGCAGCGCCGCGGTGGCGCCCACGGTGGTCAGCCCGGTCAGCACGGCCAGGAGCGTGCCGGGCAGCCACGGCCGCGCGTGCAGCCGCGCGAGCACGTAAACGGACATGCCGGCGAGGAAGAAGTCGCCGGCCAGCGTGGCGAGGCCCGTGACCGCGATCAGCGCCAGGAACGGCCGGTCGGACAGCAGCCGCCGGGAGCCGGACCGGACCTCGGGCGAACCGCGACGGCGGGCACCCGCGATACGCACGAGCAGGCCCAGCAGCAGCGCGCACGCCGCGAAGCTCCCGGCGTCGGCGGCCACGGCGATCCGGTAGCCGACCGGGCCGGCGGCGCTGAGCAGGCCGCCCGCGACGAGGCCGCCGACACCGAAGCACGCGGAGCGGACCATGCCGGCGACCGCGAACGGCCGGTCCTTCGGGCCCTCCCCGGCGACGTCGGAGATCAGCGCGAACAGCGAGCTGTAGAACGCCTGCTGGCCGACCGCCAGCAGGACCGCGGCCGCCGCCACCGCGGCCGCGTCACGGGCCGCCAGGTAGGTGCCTGCTCCCGCCGCCTGCAGCAGCTGGGCGGAGATCACGACCACTTTAGGCCCGGCCGTATCCACCAGGCGGCCCGCGAGCGGCGGCACCGCCAGGCCCGCCATGGTTCCCAGCTGGCCGGCGGGGGTGTGGCCGGCATCGCCTGGGAGCTGGGCGTCCTGCGCGGTATCCAGGACATCGACCCAGATCTGGAGTCCAGCCTCGCCGCCGCGCACGTCATCGTGGGAACATCCGCCGGGTCGGCGGTGGCTGCTCAGGTCACCAGTGGAACCGCGCTCGAGGAACTGTACGCCGCTCAGCTGGCCGAGAGCTCCAGCGAGATCGAGGTCGACTTCGACATGGACAGCCTGATGGCGCGTTTCACAGCCACGGCCGCCGGGGTAGCCACGCCCGAGGAGATGCGACGACGGATCGGCGCGCTCGCCCTCACCACCCCGACGGTCGAGGAATCGGCTCGTCGCGTCGCGATCGCCGCCCGGCTGCCCGTGCACGCATGGCCCGACCGCGTCCTCCTGCTGCCGGCGGTGGAGGCCGAGACCGGTGAGCTGACGATCTTCACGCGCGAGTCAGGGGTTTCGCTGGTCGATGCGGTCGCTGCCAGTTGCGCGGTTCCGGGCATCTGGCCACCGGTCACCATCGACGGCCATCGCTACATCGACGGCGGCGTCCGCTCCGCAACCAACGCCGACCTCGCCGCCGGATGCGACCGCGTCCTGGTCATCACGCCCACATCCGCGGACACGCCCCCGCCCTGGGGCAACCTGGAGGCGGAAGCGAAACTGCTACAGTCGGCCGACGTGCGGGTGGTCTACGCCGACGCGGCATCACTGGCCGCCTTCGGCACGAACCCGCTGTCACCTGCTACCCGAGGGCCATCCGCGCGCGCGGATCGACAGATCGGCCAGGCCCAGGCCACCGGCCTCGCACGATTCTGGCGCTAACCGTGCGCCCGCGACTATGTTCGGGCGCGCGTAAGGAGACGGTCAGCCCTCGGCCGGCGCCGGCCGAGGGCGCACCACGCTGATATCCGTCGCGGCGAAATCGTCGCCAGTGCATAGCACGGGGTGCCCGGTCCGCTCGGCAAGCGCGTAAGTGAAGCAGTCGCCGAAATTGAGCCCCGCCGGATCGCGCCCCTTGCCATATCGCCGCCAGCCGCTCATCGCACGGGCAGCCAGATCCGCATCGACGGGCATGATGTCGACCTTTGCATCACGAAGGAACCGGTCGACAACGTCCTGCCCGGCAGGCCACAGCCGAGCCTCGATGACAATGCCCAGCTCAACCCGGATGGCGGCCGGCATCAGCCGGGCGAGGGCATTCTCAAGGTGTACCGCAAGCTCCTCGCTTCCCGGCTCGCCGAAGATGATCGCCACGGCCGCCGACGTATCGACAACAAGGCTCCCCCGCGGCGGCTCGGTCAACGCGGCACGCCAGCGTCGTCGTATCCGATGATCTCCTCCGGCGTCCTGTCGTCGGCGACCCGCAAGGCCGCCACGTCGGCAGCCAGGCGCTTCAGCCGCGTACTCATGCTGGCCGCATGCCTGGCGTGCCCATCCCCCTTTCAATCCGTACGTGCGGTTTTCCCGCATACGGCTTACCGATGATCTTCTTGACATGGTTACGCTGCCTTCGGATAGCGGATCGTGCCCGAGAGCTTGTACAGGCCCAGCCCGTGCAACCACTCCTCCGTCCACTGCTCAGCCTGTCCCGCGCGCAGGTTCCGGCCGCGTTTCTTGATCAGAAGACGCTTCAGCCGCCACGCGACGTACCGGTCGGCCTGACGGAACTTGACGGCAGCGTTCCCGGTGCGGAAGTAGTTGCCCCAGCCGCGCAGCAGCGGGTTCAGGTCCGCGATCACATCACGGATATCTCCCACTCCTGTGCGGTTGCGGCCGGTGCGGGCGCGGATCTTCTCCCGGAGCCGCTTCATCGCCCGGGCCGAGGGCCAGCGGTGCAGGTAGTAGCGGACAATCCGCTTCTGCTCCCACAGCTTCCCCGACATCCGGGCGCGGAAGCCGTCGTCGGCGTAGCGCACAAACTCGCCGAGCCCTCGTGCTGTCAGCTCGGTGTCCAGGACGTGCAGGTAGATGTTGGCCAGCAGCGGCGAGATCACACCACCTTGAGGAGTCCCAGCGACCGTCCGCTGAAGCTCGCCTTCCACCATCACCCCCGCCTGCAGCCACAAGCGGACCAGCTTGAGCACCCGCCGGTCCGATACCCTCCGGCCGACCTCCGCGAGCAGCCGCTCGTGGTCGATCTGGCCGAAGAAGTTCCGGATATCAAACTCCGCGACGAAGACCAGCCCGTCGATGAAGCCGGTGCGAAGCCGCTCCATCGCCTGCGTGGCCGACCGCTTCGGCCGGAACCCGTACGAGCACGGCAGGAAATCCGCCTCGAAGATGGGCTCGAGCACGATCTTGGCCGCCTGCTGGGCCACCCGGTCGCGGACCGTGGGAATGCCCAGCGGCCGCTTGCTGCCATCGGGTTTCGGGATGTCCACGCGCCTGGCGGGCGCGGGACGGTAGGTGCCTGCGCGCAGGTCGGCCTGGAGCTCGGCGATCATCCGCCGCACCCCGTATTCTTCCTGCACGTACTTCAGGGTGACCCGATCCACCCCGGCTGCACCCCGGTTACAGCGGACCCGCTCCCACGCCTCCCACAGGACGTCACGCCTGTGGATACGGTCATACAGGGCGTGGAAACGCCGCTCAGAAGACTGCTTGGCCGCAGTCCATAGCCCGCGCTGAAGTCGTCGCACGTTCCCGAAGGACGCCGGCCCGATCGCCGGCTCACTGTCCAGCAGTACGGCGGGGGAACCCCCGCCGGGGTGGTTGGGCCGGGCGGTCCCGGCCATGCCCTGACGCTTACCCCCGCTGCAGGCGTGATCAAAGTGAGGGCCCTTTCCTCCCGGCGCGTTATGCTGCACGCCGATCGCAGGTACTACGACCCCCTCGGACTCCCGCTGCCCTCCGGCCGACTTCACCATCGGCTTATACGACCGGTCTTTGCCCGACGCAGGCTGAGCAGACGGGTCTCTCCTGTTCCGGCCCAGACCATGCACGCGTGCCGCCCTCCGTACCCCGGCAGGACCCGGCGGGCTGACCCCGGAACAGGGCCCGCCAGGCGTGGCCTTCGCCGTGACATGAGCGGCTCGGCTCCTGCGTTGTAACTTTGACGAGGCTGCAAGGTTCGCTTCACGTTACGGCCCGCGTGCTTGCTCCCTCCAAAGAGGCTCTTGACGCCCCGCTCAGCCCGCCGCCTCTCAACGACGAACCGGGGCCTGCTACCGGGCACTCCGGTGTTTACCCGGACGGGACTTCCACCCGCAGGCCTGGACCAGCTTCCAGGACGCAACATGGAAGAAGTATAGATTTCCTAGCTGACTTCTGCCAACGTCGCCGATTCACATGGGGGAGTGGTCAGGAATGGTGCCCCGCGACGCCCTCGACTCCTGGGAGCTCAGGAAGGGCCGCCTCGGTCGCAGTCAGCCGGGGTCGTCCTGGGCGCCGAGTGATGGGCAACCTGGGTCGCGGAAGACCAGCCAGCGCATGGCGGCGTACATGTACACGGACTCGCAGGCGCCCGCGATCACCCGGGCGAGACGGTAGTCGACGCCGGCGGCGGCGAGGCCAGCGCCGATGCCGAGGATCCAGGCGAAGTAATTGACGGTCGCGACCACGGTGTACATGCCGACCTGCGGCCCCACCGCGCCGTGGGAACGGAAGTTCAGCGAGCGGTTGAGCAGGTAGCCCAGCCCGGAGCCGACCAGGTAGGCCAGGGTGATGCTGACCGGTACCGGCCAGCCCAGCCCGCCGTGGAACGCGATGAGCAGCACGAGGTTGACGCTGAAGGTAAAGGTGCTGATCACCGCGAACCCGAGCATGTTCGGGGCGATGACCCGGGCCAAGCCGAACGGGAGCCTGCGCACGATCGCGGCCATCACGGCCGTGAACCGCTCCCCCCGGCGGGCCATCCTTTCAGCGTGCAACGACCCGGCGACCGGCATGCGCCTCAGCCTCGCAGTCCCGGGCGGCCGACAGCAAACCAGCAGCCGACGGGCAGCCGGCCGGCCGGCCAGCGAGCGACGGCCGCCGGTGCGCCCCCCTGGCGACAGCCAATAGTCTCGAGCAGCGGAGATCCCGCCGCCCGACCCACGGAGGCGCCAGATGAGCGACTGGGACATCGTGCTGCGCGGCGGGCGCGTGATCGATCCCGAGTCGGGCCTGGATCAGGTCCGGGACGTGGCCGTCGCCCAGGGCCGGGTCGCGCAGATCGGCAACGGGCTGCGCCCCGCGCGGGCCGAGTGCGATGTCGCAGGCCTGGTGCTGACCGCCGGGTTCGTCGACATGCACAGCCACGTGAACGACATCTCCGGCCTGCGGCTGCAGGCCCTGGACGGTGTCACCACCGCGCTCGAGCTGGAAGCGGGCGTGACCCCGGTAGCCGCCGCCTACCGGAACGCCGCGGCCGAGGGCCGGCCGGTCAACTACGGCTTCGCAGCATCCTGGGCGCAGGCCCGGATGAGGGCCGTCGCCGGGATCGGACTGGACGGAAGGCTCAGCGCGTTCCTGGACAACATCGCGAGCCCGGCCTGGCAGCGCCCGGCCGAGCCCGCCGAGATCACCGCCCTGCTGGCCCGGCTGTCGGCGGATCTGGCCGACGGAGCGCTGGGCATCGGCGTGCTCGTCGGGTACGCCCCGGGAACCGGGCCGGACGAGTACCTTCAGGTCGCCAGCCTTGCCGCCGAGGCCGGCGCGCCCACCTTCACCCACGCGCGGGACCTGATCGAGATGGTCCCGCAGGTCGTCATCGACGGCGCGGAGGAGATCGTCCGCGCCGCCGGCGAGACCGGCGCTCACATGCACTACTGCCACATCAACAGCACCTCGCAGCGGCACATCGAACGCGTCCTCAGCCTGGTCGGCCGGGCGCAGGCCGCCGGAGCGCGCGTCACCACCGAGGCCTACCCGTACGGGTCCGGCATGACCGGCATCGGCGCCGCGTTCCTCGCGCCGGAGCGGCTCGGCGAGCGCGGGCTCACGCCGTCGTCGCTCACCTACGCGCCGACCGGCGAGCGGGTGGCCAGCGAGGCCCGGCTGCGCGAGCTGCGGCAGACCGATCCTGGCGGGCTGGCGATCATCGAGCTGCTCGACGAGGATGACCCGGCCGACCGCAAGCTGCTGATGCGGTCGCTGACCTTTCCCGGTGCGATCGTGGCCAGCGACGCCATGCCGCTCACCTGGACCGGTCGGCAAGTGCAGCCTGGCACCGGCCCGGCTGCTGCAAGACCACGTGCCGGCCATGCGCCGTAAGGGCCGGATCCAGCCCGGCAGCGACGCCGACATCGTCGTCTTCGACCCGGCCACGATCAGCGACCAGGCCAGCTACACCGACAGCACCCGCCCGTCGGCCGGCATCCGGTACGTCCTGGTCAACGGCAGCTTCGTGGTACGCGACGGGGACATCGTGGCCGGCGCGCTGCCCGGCCGCCCCGTCCGCGCCGATCCCCGCTGAGCCGCGCGCCGAGGCAGTTGAGAGGCTGCGACAGGCCGGGCGAAGTAGGTTGAGGCATGGAATATCGCACTCTGGGACGCAGCGGCTGCGCGGTGTCCAGCCTGGCCCTGGGCACGATGACGTTCGGCACCGAGACGGACGAGCCCACCGCGCACCGGCAGCTCGACCGCTTTGCCGAGGCGGGAGGCACGCTGGTGGACACCGCCGACGTCTACAGCGGCGGGATGTCGGAGGAGATCATCGGCCGCTGGCACGCCAGCCGCCCGGCCGCGGTCACCGAGCCGGTGGTGCTGGCGACGAAGGGCCGTTTCGGCCGGGATGATTCTCCGAACGCCAGCGGGCTCTCGGCCCGGCATCTGAGCCGCGCCCTGGAGGCATCGCTGCGCCGCCTGCGGGTCGAGGCCGTGGACCTGTACCAGCTCCATGCGTTTGATCCCCTGACGCCGCTGGAGGAGACGCTGCGTACCCTCGACGGGTTCGTTCAAGCGGGCAAGATCCGGTACTACGGGCTGTCTAACTTCACCGGCTGGCAGCTGACGAAGGCCGTTCACCTGGCCCGGGCGCTGAACGTGGCCGGGCCGGTCACGCTGCAGCCGCAGTACAGCCTGCTCGTGCGGGAGATCGAGTGGGAGATCGTGCCCGCGGCGACCGAGGCGGGCCTGGGGCTGCTGCCCTGGAGCCCGCTCGGGGGCGGCTGGCTGTCGGGAAAGTACCGGCGCGATGAGCGCCCGTCCGGTGCCACCCGCCTGGGCGACGACCCTGACCGCGGCATGGAAGCCTATGGTCGCCGGGGCACGCCGCGCGCCTGGGAGGTCATCGACGCGGTGGAGAAGGTGGCCAGCGAGCGCGCCGCGTCCATGGCCGAGGTCGCCCTGGCCTGGGTGACCGGCCGCCCCGGGGTCACCTCGGCCATCCTCGGCGCCCGCACGGTGGCGCAGCTCGAGACCAATCTGCGCGCGGCTGACCTGCGGCTCACCGCGCAGGACATCGCCGCGCTCGACGCGGCCAGTGACCCGCGACCGACCGACTATCCCTACGGCGAGCTGGGCGTGGAACAGCGCGCCCGTCGCCTTCAGGCTATCGCCAGGGCGGGTGTCGGCTAGCGCCCGTACGGTTCCCGACCACACCCGCCTGCTTCGGAGATACCAGAGGTTTCCGCGCGTCTCGGCAAGGTAGAAGATCAGGGGTATCTGACTCTAAGGTGGCCGGAACGTGTGGCATCTGCTCGAACGGCATGAGGTTAAACGCCTGGCGCGCCACCGCGCGGCCGCGACGCCGGGACCGCTCCCCCGGCCCGACCGGCCGCCAGGCGCCGACCTCCTGCCGGAGATCAGGCACATCGTCGTGCTGATGATGGAGAACCATTCCTACGACAATTACCTCGGCATGCTGCAGGGCCGGGGTGAGGGCTTCCCGCCCGGTCCTGATGGCGAGCCCGAGGTCTTCAACCGCGCGGCCGACGGACGGGCCGTCCGCGCCTTTCACCGTTCCTCCACCGTGCAGCGTCGCGGCGTGCCCTCGCAGAGCTGGCACGCGAGCCACCTCCAGTGGGGCGAGGGACGGTGCGACGGCTTCGTGACCAGCGTCCAGAACGTGCAGTCGGAGGCCAGGGCCGGGACCGCAGGCGACGACGTGGATACCGCGCCCGACGCGGCGGCCGTCGGCATGGGCTACTGGTGCGAACCTGACCTGCCTTTCTACTATGGGCTGGCCCGGACGTTCCCGCTGGCCGATCACTGGTTCAGCTCGTGCCTGGGTCCCACCTTCCCCAACCGCCGCTTTCTCATCGCGGGAACGGCGCACGGCCTGATCGACGACTCCCCCTACGACCTGCTCGACTATCCGCCGACCGGGACCATCTTCGACATGCTGACCCAGCACGCAATCTCCTGGGCCAACTACCACCCGGTGGCCGGCGAACAGCGCAGGTGGAAGCGCTACGCCCGGCACAAGCGGAAGATGGCGCGGCGCCGCCTGATGTCGGCGGGCCGGTTCTTTCCGGCCGTGACACAGGGTGTCAAGAAGGACATTCAGTTCACGGCCGACGTGTTCCCGCTCGGAATCGGCCGGTGCATGCAGCGCGTCCGCAGCATCGACCAGTTCTTTGCGGATGCTGCCGGCGGCACGCTGCCGGCGTTCAGCATCGTGGACCCGGACTTCGATGCCTATTCCGAGGAGAACCCGCAGGACATCCGGAAGGGCGAGAGCTTCGCGGCCGAGGTGATCAACGCGGTCCTGCACGGCGCCGGATGGGCGCACACGCTGCTGATCTGGACCTACGACGAGCACGGCGGATACTACGACCACGTGCCGCCGCCGCGCGCGATTCCGCCCGACGACGTCGAGGGACGCAGCGCGATCGGGAGCGCGACCCCGCTGGAAAGGCTCCTGCAGCCGGTTTTCTCTCGCCTGATCAAGACCAAGGAGAACCTGAACCAGGGGCCGCACCGCTACGACCGTTACGGCTTCCGGGTCCCCGCCGTGATCGTGTCCCCCTACGCGCGGCCGGACTACGTCTGCTCCGAGGTTCTCGACCACACCTCCGTGCTCAGGCTCGTCGAGGAGAAATGGAACCTGCCCGCGCTCGCCGCGCGTGACGCGGCGGCCAATACGCCGTTGGATGCGCTGGACTTCACCAGCGCTCCCGCATTCCTCAAGCCGCCGTCGCTGCCTAAGCCCAGCCTCGAATGGGGCAGCTGGTAGCGGGAACGGCGCGGCCAGGTTTCCTCTCGTATTGGCGGGTAGAGAGCACGGTCATGCGATCAACAACTGTCCCGCGCGCGAGGAGCAGGGCCAGGCGGGCTTCTGTGACCCCCACGGCGCACGTGGTGGCCAGGGCGGGGCTCACGGCCCGGGGAATCATCTACGTACTGATCGGCTGGGTGGCGATCCTGGTCGCGCTCGGCCACGGATCGCACGAAGCCGACCAGCAGGGCGCTCTGCAGTGGCTCGCGGGCCAGCCCTACGGCAAGGTCTCGCTCTGGGTGCTCGGCATCGGCTTCGCGGCCTATGCGCTCTGGCGCCTGAGCGAGGCCGCCTACGGCGTGGCCGGTGAGGGAAACGGAGCTGGCCCGCGGCTGAAGTCGCTGGCCCGGGCCGTGATCTACGCGGGCTTTGCTTACCTGACGTTCCAGGTGATCTCCGGCACGCAGGGCAGCCAGGCTCGCAAGCAGCAGGACTTCACGGCCAAGGCCATGCAGCACCCCGGCGGCCGGTGGCCGGTCGGCATCGCCGGCCTGATCATCGTCATCATCGGCCTGGTCCTGGTCATGGAGGGCATCCGGCGCAAGTTCATGAAGTACCTGCTGACGTCGCAGATGACCCCGAGGACGCGCCGCATCGTCAGGATGCTCGGCACGATCGGGACCATCGCCCGGGGCGTTGTGGTCGCGCTCGTCGGCATCCTGGTGATCGACGCCGCGATCTCGCACAACCCCGCGACGTCGGGCGGCATCGACCGGGCGCTGCTCACACTGCGCAACCAGCCGGCCGGCCCGGTCCTGCTGGTGCTGGTCGCGCTCGGCCTCGTCGTCTTCGGCCTCTACGGGCTGCGCGAGGCCCGCTGGCGCAGGATCTGAGGCGCGGCGCAGGCAGGTGCCTGTGTCTGCCTGTGCTATCGGCCGCCCGCGCCGCACCCTGGCAGCGCTGGTCACGGTCACCGTCGCGGCGCTGGTCTTCGCGGTCCTGCTCGTCCTGGTGCGCCTGCAGTGGCCTCCGCTGGAGTCCGTCGATCACGGCGCCGCGGCCCGCATCAACCGCCTGATCGCGGGTGAGCACGCGCTGGTCACGGTGGTCAATGCGGGCTGCTCAAGAACTGAGATGATCTCCTCCGGGCGCTCGGCGGGTCCCGGGTGATCGATGTACCTCTGGTCACGCTGGGACGAGCCCAGCGGTACATCCATCCGACGTGAAGCGCGCCGGGAGGCTGGCGGGGCCGGCAGATGCGTCACCCCGGCCTCACCCGTCCTGCCAGCAGCTCGCAGTGAAGGCCCCGGCTGCCCGCCCGGAGGTCGAAGGGGCCCATCGGCCAGACTGCCGCATAGCGCGCGGCTTTGCGCAAGACGCCGCAGACTCAGGTTGATTCGAGACGCGCACCATACGCCAGTTTCGGTCCGGGATCATGGAAGCAGAGCCCTGCCGCCCCCTATCGAAGCAGGCGCTCAGCCGCCCCTGGGGCGTTACCCCACCGGAAGACGGTCGCTCAGTCGGCTGGCCTTGGCACCCGCCTTGCTGGACACCTTCGCGGTTCGCGCCGCCAGCCTGACGTCCCGGCGCGCGGCCCTGGCCGCATGGCGGCCGCGCCAGGCCAGGGACGGGCTCCCCGCGGTGTCGGCCGCGGTGATCAGCAGGCCGCCGAGCATGGAGATGTTCTTGAGAAAGTGGATGCGCTGCTGCTTGCGCTGCTGCTCGTCCTCGGCTTCCCAGAACCGGTGGCCGGCCAGAGTGGTCGGCACCAGGGTCGCCGCGATCGCGGCGGCGGCCAGCCGGGGCCACCACCCCAGCGCCAGCAGCGAGCCGCCGACCACCTGGACGGCGCCACTGATGCGCACGACCTGCTCGGTCTCGCCAGGCACAAAAGACCAGCGCTCGGCGGCCGGCCGCACCACCGGCTCGGCGAGCTCAGAAACTTTCTCGGGCCGACTCAAGATCTCGTAGCCCTGGATGATGAAAATGGACGCCAGCATCGGGCGCGCGATAGCTCTCAGTACAGGCATGATCGCCCCCTGCCCAGCCGAACGGCCCTGTAACATCCACGCCCCCTATGAGCGCTAGGCCGGCTCCCACCTCCAGCCGTCGTTGTCCTCACAGATGATCTTTTCGCCGTCGCCCGCGCGGGCGCGCAGACGCGGGTCGCGCTGAAGCATTCCGGGTGGGACGCCTATGACGATCCGGCTGCCGACCGCGCCGAGTACGAGCAGGGCTGGCCGTTGGTGCTTGACCGGTACCGGGACCATGCCGGTCAGCAAGGTGATCATGACGACGGCGACACATGGGTGGCGTTGCTGCACCGCCAGGCCCGGCCGCGCCGCCTGGCGGGAGCCTGTTCGAGGATCCGCGGTTCGGTGAGCACGTCGCGTTTCTGAGCCGGATGCAGGACGCCGGATACCTTGTCGCCGCCGGGCCGCTGAGCGATGAGGCCGGCGCGGGCATGACCGTCCTGCGACTGCCCGGCGCAGGTCAGCTCGAGCGGGCATTCCGGCTGGCGACCGAAGATGACATGAGCGTCGCCGGCGGTTTCCTCGCCGTCGAAGTTCGCCCGTGGCAGGTCATGATGCAGGCCCAGCCCGCGACCGGGTGATCGCGTAGCTGACGAAATGCCGTCGGCCGGGCCAGCGGCGCCGACCGGCGGCTTCACTCAAGCGCCTCTTAACCCGCGCCGGCGCGGTGGCGGTGATCCTGAAGTTCGGGAGCTGACCAGCTCCTAGCTCCCGTGGCAGAGGGCCTCCACGTTGTGCCCATCAAGATCGCGCAGGAACACGCCGTAATAACCCGGGTGGTACTCGGGCCACTCACGCGGGGCGTGCAGCACTTCCGCGCCCGCCGCGACCGCGGCGCGGTGGACCGCATCCACGGCGCCGCGGTCGGCGGCGCGAAAGGCCAGGTGCAGTTCCCTGGTCTCGGCAGCGCGGCCCTGGCTGAGCCAGAACGTGGGAACGCCGTCGGTACCAGACAGCCCGACCACGAAAGCGTCGCCGTCCGGGATGCGCATGGCCTCGCGCATCCCGATCGGCTCGAACGCACGCAGGTAGAAAGCGAGGGACGCCTCAACGTCAGCCACCTGAATCCCGATGTGATCGATCATGACCGAACGCTACCGCGGCCATCCCGGTACGCGCCTGCGCCCGGCTCCGCGGATAACCGCCGGCCAATGCACGCGGACCGGCCTGCTTAACTGTCAGGCGTGCCTCCAGCCAGTGCCGACCTCCCCCCGGAGCGGGTTGATGCCGGAGCGGTCATCTTGCGCCGGATCCGGGCCACGGACGCGGGCTCCGTCGCCGCCGCGGTGGGCGCCAGCCTGGACCACCTCCGGCCGTGGATGCCGTGGGCGACCCCGGACTCGGCCGACCGGCGCAGCCAGCTGGCGCGGGTGGCCGAGGCCGACGAGATGTGGGAGTCGGGGATCAGCTACATCTACTCGGTCGTAACCGCCGAGCAGGGCACGCTGGTCGGGGAGATCGGGTTGCACCGCCGAAGCGGCGACGGCACCATCGAGATCGGGTACTGGATAGCCGGGTCCCAGGCCCGCCGGGGGTTCGGGACGTCGGCGGCGGCCGCGATCACCGCGGTCGCGCTGGCGCTGCCCGGGGTGAGCCGGGTCGAGATCCACTGCGACGAGGCGAACACGGCGAGCGCCGCCATCCCGCGCAGGCTCGGCTACCGGCTGGACCGCATCGAGGAGCGCAAGCCCGAGGCGCCCGGTGAGAGCGGGCGGCTGATGATCTGGGTCCGGGAGCCGGTGGAAGCCGGGTGATCCGCCGGACCGCGCCAGCGCCCTCGGTCTGGACCTCCTCGTCGCGGTAGCCCATGGCCCACTGCGGCGGGTCGCCAATGACGCCGCCGGGGGCACCTCGAGTCACGCCGCCGCGCGTGGCCAGGTCCGCGGTTCCTTTCCGGTGCCTGGCGGGTCTTCATGGGCGGCGGCAGCTCGCCGCACCGCGGCCGGCCCTTCGGGACAGGCCGACCCAGACGAGAGGAGCAGGACATGGAAGAGCTCGCAGGCCAGGTGGCCCTGGTGACCGGCGGCAGCCGCGGCATCGGGGCGGCGATCGCCCAGCGGCTGGCCCATGATGGGGCGGCAGTGGCGCTCACGTACGCCAGCAGCGCGGAGAAGGCCCGGGCCGTCAGCGGCGAGCGTGGAGCAGGCCGACCGCCTGTGGGCGGTCAACGTGCGCGCCGCTTTCGTGGCCGCCCAGGCCGCCGCGCGGCACATGGGCGAGGGCGGGCGCATCATCACGATCGGCAGCGCGCTGGCCGAGCGGGTCCCGGTACCGGGCCTGACCCTGTACGCCATGGCCAAGTCGGCGCTGACCGGCCTGACCAAGGGCCTGGCCCGCGACCTGGGACCGCGCGGGATAACAGTCACCGTGGTGCACGGCGGCCTCATCGACACCGACATGAACCCCGCCGACGGCCCGGCGGCCGACTTCCTGCGCACTGTCCCCGCGCTCGGCCGTTACGGCCGCGCCGAGGACATCGCAGCGGCCGTGGCGCACCTGGCCCGCGCCGACAGCCGTTACATTACCGGCACCGCGGTCACCGTCGACGGCGGGTTCGCCGCCTGACCTGGCCGCCGGGGGCCGATTCCTTTCCGCAGGCCGGAGAGTCTCCATGCATGGTGGCTCAATATGACCGGAGGAGGCAGTGATGTCCCAGCGGGCAGGCGCGCTGCCGGACGGTGCCGAGTTCGCCAGCAGGACCGAGCCGTTCCGGCGCGAGCTGCTGGCGCACTGCTACCGGATGCTGGGCTCGGTGGATGAGGCCGAGGACCTGGTCCAGGAGACCTACCTGCGTGCCTGGCGGTCCTATGCCGGGTTCGAGGGCCGGTCGTCGGTGCGGACCTGGCTCTACCAGATTGCCACAAACGCCTGCCTGACCGCGGTGCAGCGCCGCGCCGGGCGCCCGCTGCCCTCGGGTCTCGGCGCCCCGGGCGGCGACACCGGCCCGCTGCCCGATGCGGGGTCCGAGGTCGCCTGGCTGCAGCCCGTTCCCGACGCGCTGGTGACCCCTCAGGCCGCTGATCCCGCCGCCGTTACCGTCGCCCGGGAGAGCCTGCGGCTCGCGCTGATCGCCAGCCTGCAGGTCCTGCCGCCGCGGCAGCGGGCGGTGCTGATCCTGCGGGAGGTGCTGGCCTTCCCGGCCGCCGAGGTCGCGGCGATGCTCGGCACCACGACCGCGGCGGTCAAGAGCACCCTGCAGCGTGCCCGGGCCCGCCTGGAGGAGGTGTCGCCGTCCGCCGACCAGGTCACCGAGCCGACCGAGCCGCTGGCCCGTGCGGTGCTCAGCGAGTACATCGCCGCGTTCGAGAACGCCGACGCCGCGGCGCTGGAGAAGCTGCTGCGCCGGGACGCCACGCTGGAGCTGCCACCGTCGGCCGCCTGGTTCTCCGGCGGCGAAGCGATGGCGACCGCGGTGGCGGGCCTGGGATCGCCGGGCGACTGGCGGATGGTGGCGACCGCCGCCAACGGGCAGCCCGCGGCAGCGGCGTACCTGCGCGGCGCCGACGGAGCGTACCGGGCGTACGGGATCGTCGTGCTCACCGTGACCGCCACCAGCATCGCCAAGATCGTCGTGTTCGGCGACCCCGGCCTGTTCCCCGCGTTCGGCCTCCCCCCGGTCCACTCGGACCCAGGCCCGGCCGCGGCACCATCAGCACCGCCGGCCCGGCGCTGACCGGAGCCGACATGGGATCTCCCCCGGGCAGCGCGATGCTCCTGGCCGGTTCGGTCGGCTACGCCCGCGGCAGCCTCTCCTGCGTTAGGCCGGCCCTCCTGCCGCGTCCCACCCCGTGCGCGGCGTGGGACCTGGCGGCGCTGCTGCAGCACCTCGGCGACTCCCTCGCCGCATTTCACGAAGGGATCAGTGCCGCCTCCGTCGGCCGCTGGCCTGCTCGACAGGACGGCGACCCCGCGGGCCTGATCGCCAGCGTCCGCGACCGGGCAGGCCGCCTCCAGGCCGCGTGCGCCGCCGCCCACGGCCAGGACCAGCCGGTCGCCATAGCCGACCGCCGTCTGGCGGGCAGCGTCGTCGCGGCCGTGGGCGCCCTCGAGATCGCCGTGCACGGATGGGACGTCGCGCAGGCCTGCGGCTGCCACAGGCCGATCCCGCCTGGCCTCGCCGCCGGCATCCTGACGATCGTTCCGCTCGTGGTCACCGACGCGGTCCGGAACGCCTGCTTCGGCCGCCCGGTCATCGTGTCCGCCCGGGCGAGCGCCGGTGACCGGCTCGTCGCGCTGCTCGGCCGCGCCCCGCTCGGCCGCGCCCCGCAGTAGTCGGCGGGCTCAGCGGGCCCGTCGGCAGCGCGCTAGCGCTCACTGGTTGCGCCACCGCGGTCGGCGCTTCTCGGCGAACGCGGTCATGCCCTCGATCGCGTCGTGGCTCATCATGACGTCGTCGAAGCCGGTAGTGGGGTGGGTGACGGCGTCGACGGTGTCGGGGATGCCCCGGGTCTCCTCCATGACCTGCAGCGAGATGCGGACCGACGTCGGCGAGCCGTCAAGGATCTCGCCGGCGATCGCGCGGGCCCCGTCGAGCGCGGCGCCGGCCGGGACGACCCGGTTGACCAGCCCGTAGCCGAGCGCCTCCGCCGCGGTGAGCCGCCGGCCGGTGAGAATCATCTCGGTGGCGACCTTCGGCGGGACGGTGCGCGGCAGCCGCACGAGCCCGCCGGCGCCCGCGACGAGGCCGACCTTGACCTCGCTGAGCGCGAACCGGGCGGTGGCGTCGGCGACGACCAGGTGGCAGGCGAGCGCGATCTCGCAGCCGCCGCCCATGGCGTAGCCGTTCACCGCGGCGATGACGGGCTTGGGCATGTGGCGGCGGCTGGTCAGCCCGGCGAAGCCGTTCTTCGGCACCCACACGGGCTGACCCGAGGCGGAGTACACCAGGTCGTTTCCGGCCGAGAACGCCTTGCCGCCCGCGCCGCTGAGGATCGCGACCCAGAGGCCGGCATCGGCAAAGTAGGCGTCGAAGACGTGATCGAGCTCGTCGTTGGCGGCGGGGTGCAGGGCGTTGCGGACCTCGGGCCGGTTGATCGTGACCTCGAGCACGTTCCCGTCACGCCGGACGAGCACGTGGTCGTAACGATCGCGCAGGACCGCCGGGTGCGGCGGGAACAGCGCGTTCATCTGGGTGTCGGTGACGGTGACCCGGTTGCCGAAGCCGAACGAGCGCACGTAGACGCGCTCGCCGATCGGCTCGCCGGCGGCGAGCAGCGCGAGAACGCTGGTGTCGCGGTCGTCGGCGCGGGCGATGAAACGGCGCCCGTCGCGGTCCAGGCGGCCGATGACGATGCCGGTGCGGGCGCCGTCGCGGCGATGCCTGACGGTGTAGGTCTCGATTGTGGCCCAGCCGTCAGCGTGCCTCGCCTGGGCGGGCACCGCCCAGGCGTCCACCTCGGCCTGCAGGTCGCCGCTTCGGTCAGGGCGCCAGGGGGCTGGGGCGGTGGAGTAGACACCCGCGGAGTACTTGCCCATGATCCCGCCGTTCGCGCCGACGAACCCGAACGTGCCGGGGTTGGCCCGGGCGCGCTGCACGGTCTCGGCGATGGCGTGCATGGAGTAGTTGTTGCCGGCGCCGCCGAAGAACGGCAGGCCACCGGTGACAGTGAGGCCGCGCGGGTCGTCGGGCGCCAGGCCCAGCCCGTCGCAGATGTTGAAGACCGGGATAGGGAAGCAGCTGTAGAGGTCGATCGTGGCGAGGTCGCCCACGCCGACGCCGGCCATCTCCAGGGCGCGGCGGGCCGCCATCACCACCGCCGGGCTGGCCGACAGGTCGGCGCGGTCGAGGAGCTGGCGTTCGCGCAGGTCGGCGTGGCCGTGCAGGAACACCCACCGGTCCCGGGGAACGCCGAGCCGCTGCGCCGCGGCGGCCGACATCAGCAGCACCGCGGCGCCCTGGTTCACCTTCTCGCGCGCGACGATGTACCGGGTGTAGGGGTCGGCGATCGGCCGGTTCGACTCGGTCACGGTGACCAGCTCGGCGGCGGTGCGGACGACCGGGGCGGCTGCGTGCGGGTTGGCCGCGGCGACCTGCGTGAACGGCGCGAGCAGCGCTCCCATCGCCGCGGCATACCCGTCCCGGGTCAGCTTGAGCCGGGCCCGGCGCGCGTTCTCGGCCAGCGCGTACTGGCCTGGCGCGTCGGTGAGCCCGTGCGCGACCTGCTGCCGCGAGACCAGGCCGCGCAGCCCGTAGCCGCGGTCCTCCAGGCTGCCGTCGGCATGCTCGCTGAAGTCCGGCCGCTGCGACTCCTCTTTCTCTTGGGCGTAATGCAGGGTGGTGCTGATGGCTTCCGCGCCGAAGACCAGCGCGACCTGCGCGCCGCCGGACGCGATCGTGGCGGCGAGCTCGGTGATCAGCTGCTGGGGGGCCTGGCCGCCGGTGATCCCCAGGATCGCCCGCGCGGGCGCGGCGCCGATGCGGCCGGCGACCGACCGCGGGTAGTTGTCCGAGCGGCCCAGCGGCGCCCGCGCCGCCGGCCTTGAGATCTCGAACTGCCGTACCCCGGCAACCGTGTCGATCGCGGCCGTGAGCACGGCCGGGTCGGCGCCCGTGTCGGCGAGCGCGGCCCGGGCGGCGTCCGCGGCCAGGTCAACCGGCGAGCGGCGCCGGTAGTCCGGCTGGCCGAGGCGCTCGCAGGCCTGCCCGACGCCGGCCAGCACGGGGGTGCAGGGGTCGATCTCGCCCGGTTGCATCGAAGCACCTCCGAATAACTGAACGGCAAGCGTCTCGCTTTCCCGCCACCGTATCCCTGACACCCACTTTTCAGCACCCCAGCTGCCTGGCTCACCGCGGCAGCGACATGGCTGGAACATGGATGCTCAATGTTCCAGCGACGCGGTTGGCGGTGAGGGTGGCGCGTGGTACTGGTGTGGCTGACGGTTTGGGCGGGGCGCCGGGCAGCGCTCAATCTGGCGCTGACGCGGGCACGGGTTCTGTGATCGGTGGCGCCGAGGTGGTGCCGGCCGGCAGTCGGCGGGTGAGCACCAGCGCCACGACGGCCACCGCCGCGGTCATCGCGAACGCGGCCGTGAGGCCCAGGTGAAGGTTCCGGCCCGCGCCGGCCGCCACGGCCGCGCCGCCTACGCCGACGCCGATCGCGGTGCCGAGCACGTCGGCCAGGTTCAGTGACGCCGACGCCCAGCCTTCCCGCCCCGGGGGGGCCTTCTGCAGCATCATCAGCGAGATCGGCGCGTACGCCAGCCCCATGCCCAGCCCCGCCACGGTCCAGGCCGCCATGCCCTCTGCCACCGGCATGCCCGGCTGCAGCACCAGGACCATCCCGCCGATGCCCGCCAAGATGATCACCAGCCCGGTGCCGACCAGGCGGCGCCCGGCCCAGGTATCACTCAGCCGGGCCTGCACCCAGGCGCCGGCGGTCCACGCCAGCGTCGCGCCGGTGACGGCGATGCTCGCCACGACCGGGCTGCGGTGGCGCACCGCTGTGATCGACAAGGTCACGTAGGCGTCCGCACCGAAGAACGCGAACGTCAGCAGGCCCCGGCTGAGAATCGTGGCCGGGAGCCCGGGGCGGGCGGTGAACGTGCCGGCGGGAACAAGCCGGCGCAGTGCGGGCACCCCGGCGATCACGCCGGCGAGGATCAGGGCGGGAGCGGCCAGGGCGGAGCCCGACCCGGCCACGAGCGTGAGGCCACCCAAGATCATCGTGGCGCCCACGGCCGTGCGGATGCCGTCGATCAGCCGGTGCTCCTGCGCCGGAGCGGACCCGGGCGGGCCCAGGCGGACCAGGGCCGGCACGGCGATGGACCCGGCCACCGCGACGACCGGCAGCAGGCCCAGGAACACCCACCGCCACCCGAACACGCGCGCCACCTCGGCGCTGAGCGCGGGCCCGGCCAGCCCTGGCGCGACCCATGCGGTGGACAAGACCGCCATCATCCGGGCCCGGAGCGGGCCGGTCAGCGTGCGGCCGATCGAGGCATAGGCCACCGCGGGCACCACGCCCGCGCCCACGCCCTGCAACGTCCGGCCCGCGACCAGGACGCCCATCGAAGGGGCCAGGCCCGCGACGGCCAGCCCGCAGCCGAACAGCACCACCCCGCCCACGAACGGGATCACCGGCCCGCGCCGGTCGGCCGCCCGGCCGGCCACCACGATGCCGACCACGCTGCCCAGCATGAACGCGCTGAACACCCAGCCGTAGAGACGCAGCCCGCCAAGATCATGGGCGACGACCGGCATGACCGTCACCACCGCCAGCGCCTCCGACGCCACGAAGGTGATCGTCAGGACCAGGCCCGCGGTCAGCGCGCGCGTCTGCGGCGCCCACAGCCCCCGCATCCGGCCCTCGCTCATCGGCGGCTCCGTCCCTCCGGCCCCCATTGCTCCCCGAGCTTAAGAGCCCGAGCGCGGTCAGGCCCAGGCCGGGCGGCAGGGCGTCACCGGGTCACGGCTCGCCCGGCGGTGCGGGGCTCCCAACCGGCGCGCCGGCCTCGGCACGGCGCGGGCTGGCGGCCAGGGCCCGGGTGCCATTGCGCCACGGCTGCGCGCGGGCCAGCCACCCGGCGGCGGCCGCGAGCAGGACCGCGCACAGCGCCCAGCCCAGGGTGGTCGTGCCGACGCCGACGTACTTCAGGCCCGAGGCGAAGATCACGAAGGTGATGCCCGGCCTGATGTACCGGTCCGGCGCGCGCGAGGACAGGAACGAGCCGACCAGGACCGCCGGGACGCTGCCGATCACGATCGACGCCGTCACGGCAAACTCGACATGGCCGAAGGCCAGCGCGCCGAGCGCCGCCGCGAGCGTCAGCGGCACGGCCTGGGTCAGGTCCGTGCCCACCAGCTGGCCCGCGCTCAGCATCGGGTACAGGAACAGCAGCAGCACGATCATCAGCGATCCGGAGCCTACCGAGGTCATCCCGACGATCACGCCGCCGACCATGCCGATCAGCACCGTGGGCAGCGGCCGGCCGACGACGTCGCCAACCTTGGCCAGACGCTTCTCGCCGCGGCGAAGGTCCAGGAAGACGCGCAGCACCATCGCGGCGGCGCCGGTCAGCAGCGCCGCGCCGAGCGCGATCTCGACCCTGTTCTGCGCCGCGGCCGCGTTGCCGAACAGGTGCAGCAAGTAGGCGCCCAAGAAGGCCATCGGGACCGAGCCCAGCACCATCCAGCCGACCAGCTGCAGGTTCACCGTGCCCTTGCGCAGGTGCACGGCCGCGCCGACCGGGCGCATCAGGACGGCGGCGACCAGGTCGCTGGAGATGGCGGTCGACGGCTTGACTCCGAACACCAGGATCAGCATGGGCGTCATCAGCGCGCCGCCGCCGGCACCGGTCAGCCCGACGAGTAGCCCGACGACCGCGCTGCCGAGCACGATGTAAGGATCAACGTTCATCGCGTTGCCACCTCCGGGCGCCCTGGTCCGGATATGCGGCGGCACCCGCCGGCACGGATGTCACCGCCAAGCAGAGCTCCCAGGTTATCCCCCGACCTGGTCAGTTTTATAGGGAGTACCCTGCGTGCCCGGGTGGCCAGGCCCCGGCGGTTACGGCCGGGCGACCTGGGCCGGCAGGGCTACACCGGTGAGCCGCTCGGCTTCGGTCCACAGCCGGGCGGCGGTGGCAGCGTCGCGGGCCCGGCGCGGCGGCCGGACGGTGGTGGTGGGGCCGGCAAGACCGAAGCGGCCGCCCGATCCGGCGCTGGCCTCCATGCGCATCGACTTCACCGCGACCGTGCGCGAGGTGCTCGAGGTGCTGATCGCCGGTTTCCTGGCCCGTCATTGACTTCCGGCAAGAACGTGTTCTACTTTCGGCAAGGCGCAGCCGGCATCCACGTGGGCCGCCGGGAGAAGGCACCGCGAGCCGGAGGGGCGCGGCGCCACCTGGACTGAGGAGCGAGGAACGAGCGACGAGGGAAGACGATGCAGTGAGGGGGGATGGGGAGGCGTGCGGGGCCCCGCAGGCGAGCGGGGAACACGGCATGCCGGACGGGACTCCGACGGCGCGTGAGCTCGCGCGGCGGTCCCAGGCGGCCGTCACGGCGAGAGACCGCGACGGGTGGCTGAGCCTGTTCGCCTCGGACGCCGTGGTTCAGGACCCGATCGGCCCCTCGCCGCTCGACCCCGAGGGCGCGGGACACCGCGGCCCGGCGGCCATCGCGGCGTTCTATGACAACGTGATCGCCCCGAGCGAGCGGATCACCTTCGAGATAGAGCGCTCGTACCTGTGCGGCGACGAGGTAGCCGACGTCGGCGTGATCCGCACCGTGCTGGCCGGTGGCCGACAGGTCGCCGTGGTGCGGGGCGTCTACACCTACCGCAGCAACGGCGAGGGCAGGCTCGCCGCGCTCCGCGCGTTCTGGGAGTTCGACGCCGTCGAGCTGACGGCCGCCGCGTCCCAAGATCTTGGAGAGTTTGCCGCCGCCGGCCGCCACGACGAGGATGGCGTCATGAGTCAATGACCTGCTGGCCGTCCTTGATCGGGAGGAGGCCGCCGCAGTGTCTGGCCGTTGATAGCGGGCTGAATCCGTCTGATACCGGGCTGAATATGCTTGATGCCCGGCAGGATGGTAGGCAGGAGGTGTGGCTGCGTATTGCGCGTAAGGTGCGCGCCCAGGCGCGGCCCGGACGGTGCGATGATGTGGACCCGGCGTAAAACCACGAACGCGGCGGCGGCAGTGGTCACCCTGGCCGGCCTGGCGACCGGTGCGGTGCTGGTGTTCAGCGGCTGCGCGCGGACGACGCCGCCGCGGCCGGCGGCGGCGGCGGCCCCGGCGCCCTCGCACGCCTCCCCGCAGCTACGGTCGCCGTTCACCGGCGAGCCGGTGCACTCGCTGAACCGGGTGCTCGCGGTGAAGATCGACAACATCGTGTACGCGCGGCCGCAGACCGGGCTCACCCATGCGGACATCGTCTACGTGCTCCCGGTGGAGGGGGGGCTGAGCCGGTTCCTGGCGATCTTCTCGTCGTTCTACCCGCCCGTCATCGGGCCG
>WNFI01006945.1_pt1 | contig 24853 bp, 32 predicted proteins | sample 5400471 | NCBI WGS metagenome assembly WNFI01 (sample SAMN13153348, study PRJNA577476) | soil metagenome | isolation source: 100 cm saprolite on Douglas fir-dominated hillslope | place: USA:California | collected 2013-09-17 | reverse complement strand
GGTGGCCCTGAGTACAGATACTCCCATTAACGACACAGGAGCGATAGCAACCAATGAATCAGAAATTTGCACCTTGTTGAGGGGGATAATATGGCTGTTGTTGTTGATGACCGTGGTAGTAATCTTTGTTAGACATGAGGATAACTGAGAGGGCGAAAGAGGGGTGACTGATGGCAGCGAGAGCGGACTTTATAAAGTTCCCACAGTGGCATCCCGTGCCCCCTGCGATTGACCGTGACCGGAATAGCCGATCATCGCCTGCTGCGCAATCAATCGCGGTGCTCCTCGTGGATACTCCAACTTGATCTGGCGTCCTTGGCAACAGAACAGTTCACCATCTCATTTTCATATATGTTCCACCTGTACAGTCCGTATTGAACCAACGTATCGCACACGCAACGCATCCTTTTTTTTTGTCGTCGAGGACTCCATTAGCTCCACTCGGCAGGTGGTGGTTGTTAGATTTTTGTTAGAACAGCCCGCTGCGCTGCACTATATCAGAGCAGAGCAAACTCCGCTCATTATTGTGTTCCACTGGCACAGCTTTACTGATTTGATGTGATGCAATCTCCCTAATGGGTTTGCATCTGTCAATGCTGTGCTAGTGTCGGATACTCCGCCTGCGATAGCTTTCAAATCCTTGTCTTCCGTTCATGCACTGAAGTTCAAGGCTCCTACACAGGCCCCACCGAAATTGGTTGTACTGTGAGCTAGGCAGATTGAAACTCTTGCATTGAGCATTTGATTTGCTTCAAATTGAATGTAATCGGGACTTTAAACACGTTCTGGCACTACCCTACCATGCCCCGCACCTGCAGGATGCTTACTCACCTTTACCTCTCCACCACGTTGCCCCCTCTCACGGCAATGCGTGCATTTTATGATGAGACAGCAATCGGCCATTCACCGTGCTGGCCCCACTATTTCAAGGGCACCCGTTACCTTATCTCACAGTTGACAGTCTAACCCGTCTCCCCTGCTGATTCCATCCCAGCCATAATTGCAGTCATTTCCAGACACAGCTGTCTGCTGTGGTGATGCACTTTGTTGGGTCCCCATGTCACCCAAAGTGGTGAGCTCAGCTCATGGTTAATTTTGTCACTGACCTGAAAAGCTTGGGGTCAGGATAAAAAAGCAAAAAAAAAAATCTAATGTATTAGCAAGGTGAAGCTGAGACACCCAGACTCCCGTTGACTGGGCAGGAAAAGGGACTGCCCGCCCATGAAGTGAGTTTGTATGAACTCACTTAGTACGGCTAGGTTGGTGATTGGATCATTGGAGAAAAGAATGCCACGCATTTACGGCATCACCGACTAACTGAATCATGGCGTCTGTGACACGAGAACGCCAAAGTGCGCGTTGTGGCCCTGTTTACAATACAGCATTTTTCTTTCCCTATACGTTTGAATAGTACTTGAAATTCGTCATAAATACCCCAGAATCATGGCTTCACGTTCCGCTGTACTGGAGACGGACCCGGTGGACGTGGCGCAACTGTAGCCCACACCAACGACGTGTGGCGTTCTGAGTGTCCACTGTGAAACAGGTAGCAGTGGATTAAATTCGATTAACGTTTATGGAACTGCGGACGGATCCACGAAGTTTCCCGCCTATACGTATACGCGGTCGGCAAGCGTTTCATCGTTCATTTTTCAAAATTGAATACAGTACGTTCGGTGGGCCAAACCTTCTAAATTAAGCATGTCTTCACGGGCCAGTTACTTTGCGTCTCCTACGTTATAAAATGAAAAATAACGCCGGGTGAAGCTCCCCATCTATGATCATCAGAGTAGCAAAAGTAAAGGTTGAGAGCGAAAAGTAAGGAAAAGAGCTATGATACATATTCCGCGCATGAGAGGTGAAGTGGGAAATGATGGAAACTGCACTTGTGTTGGAGGAGAGACTGTCGCGAGGCAACGATGCAAAGGTGGATCGATCACATTCTGCCAAAAAAGCAATAGACCACAAATGAGCCACATATGTTGGCGGAGGCGAATTAGAAAAATGGAACTTAGAAAGAGCCGTCGCTATGAAAGCGCGACGACCGGGAGGCAAACGCATACATTCGAGCACCTTGCTGTAAAAAAAACTCCGTCAATGGTGTTTGTGCTGTAGGACTCCTGCTATCAGCAGGGCAAGCGCGGGTGCAGGGCGTCGGCGCGGCTTACGCGGGGCGACATACGTGTGGCGCGGGCGCACGTCGAAGGGCCGTGTGCGTGTCTGAGCCAAGACAGAGCCGCTCTCACCCACACGCACCATGCCTGATGCGTCAACACTTTCATGGCAGTTATTGAATTAGATGATCGGCACTACTGAGCCAAGTGTCACAGAAGCGTACCTGGACAGACGCATAAGCGTCAACTGGAGAACATACCGTCCCCGCAACCGCACGCTGACGTCCGGGAAGAGAAAATATACTCCCGGCCGACCCTGAAGGTTACGGAGGAAATGTGGGGAGGAGACCAGATTGCCATAAAGAAGTCGATCGGGTGGGAAGTGCCTATTCGATGACGAGACAGGGTCCAGGACCGTCAACCCGTCTGCCGAGTATAAGGAGAGATGACAGATTAAGTACGGGTGATCAGGGTCACTGAATAGCACGGCAGTAAGCTTGTATGGTTAAGCTGTGTGGCAGCTCGTTGCTTACGACTCAATGACGTTGCCCCTGCTGTCACGAATGATGAGTTGAGCCACAAGAGGTGGCGCTAGCGGCAGACGAGACAGAACTGCGGAGCCGAACTCTGCGGACACTTCGGGTTGCTGTATGATCTCCAAGTAGTACGTCCTAACGGCAACAGGTGAGAAGAACAGACGCAAGAGGAAAGATCAGCAGATATCACTTTGACTCGCGTTGCGGAGAAACCAGCCCTGGATTATCAGGAAGGTACGTGGTCGGTAGAAGTGACGCGTGTTGAGGCTCCGGAAGGCGGGTCGGACGGGGGGCACCCCAGTTTCCTGAGCCCGCGGACGGACGTGTATAATATGCAGATTCACTCGATCGCGATGATGATGGCCGGTCGCTGACACTTCGCGCAGGGACGCTCGGTGCTAGACAGTGAAGCGCCGCAATAACTCTGGTATTCCGCGGAACTGTCGGTACCTCCCCCGCGTCGGTCGAGGTGCAACCCTGCGGATCACATCTCAAATGAGTCGTGGAAACGCGCAACATGGCCCAGCAAAGGTTGACACTGAGAGCGTATAGTATGTGGGGTTGGAAGAGCGCCTATACGCCAGGTCAGCAAACAGTGGGTTCCTCTCTGTCGTACTGCGGCGTGGGGAGCAACTCAACGAGCAAAGAGAGTGCGCCAGAGTCCTCATTGACATCCCCGAGTAGGCCAAGTTTACTCTGTTCAAATTCACATGGTCTCCACCAATCGTCGACACGTCGCTTCGCGTTGAGGGAGATACATACGCCAGCTGGATCTGGGATGGGCGACGCAGGAGGAGTGAGGGGATCAGCTGGACGAAAGCGGAGAGCCACTGGAGCACGGAAAAGGCCCTCGTTCATATACTCAAATCGCCGAAGCAGGAACGCCAACTAAGGTGACTCTCTGGAGATCAAGAACCGGCTGTCTGGTATGCAGTCTGGCCGGCCTGGTGGCTCATCTGGAGAACGCCGGGTTTAGTCCCCAGTATCGGAGTGACCCTTCTTCATGTCTTGCCGGTGTCTACCATTCATTAGGTTAACCAACTTGGCAGACACAGACGCACAATCGAGATATAATCAAACATGGACGAAAGCGTCCACATCTAAGAATTAAACAACACATAATGTACTCAGACGCGTGTCTTTACCCAACTCCACACTCCCGCGGATGCTGAAACAATAGTAGCTGCTGCCAAAGCGGGCTTCACACCCGCTGCAGGGAAGGTAAACGCTGGGTGGATATGAACAGGTGACACATGGGAAGGCACTCACCCGTGGATTTGAATAAAGCGCCCGTGAGAGCACCAGCTACCATACTTCCGAATGCGTCATGTTTACCCCGAACCGCGTCAATGGTGGAATTGATTCCATTGTATCCCAAAGCTGTAGAGTTGGCGCTGAGCAGAAAACAAAAAGAAATGTTATGGGGTGGATCATACCTAAGACCCCGGCTGAATTACCCAAGAATGTCCCCCTTCGCGTGACGGAGTTAAGGATGCTGTTGATTCGTAGCCGCGCGTTGGACACTGCCAGCGATCTGCTCGCACCTTCGCGGAAACCCCATGCACCGCCAAGGGCCAGTCCTATAGGAGGTCGGAACATGTGGTCAGCACAAGACAATAAGATGGCCGATAAGGTGAAATTTGAACAAGGCCGGTTGGATGCGGAAAGAATTGTGGATGACAGTATTGATCGCGAGAAGCATGCATGACGTACCACCAAGATACATAGTACCTGTGCCGTAGCACAGGTCGTCACTCCAGCCTCGTGAAGGGATGGCAGTCCCTGAACCAGGAAGATCGCTCGTCTTGTCGTCGTCTAATACCAGGTAGTCGAGTTGCCCTCCCAAACTCGCCATAGGATGAAGCTTGGCGGGGTCGTAAGAGCCTGAGAGTAAGTCCGAGGCTGTGGGTGCTTCGGGGAGGGGATCTGAGCTCTGGGAGGAGAATTGGACATTTTTCAGTAGGTCGGATGTGTCTTGGGTCTTGGCAGAGTCTGCGGGGTATGACGAGGACATTGTAGGAGGAGAATTTTGAGGAGAGAAAAAGGAATAAGAGTTGGAAACAGACTTTGGTTCCTCTTCGCCGCTCGACGTCGTTGAGCGCAATGGGAGAGGCGGCGAGGGAGATGACCAAATTCAAGACGTGACGATCCCGCCCGTTACCCGGTCACAGGCGCTCGCTTTCCTCTGCGGCCGCGATTGATCGATTTTGGGTACGCGCTGTCTTCAAAGACAATAGGCTTCTACCGCGTGTGCATGTCTGCTCCTCTACGAAGATATATTTTCCCGCGAGCCCTCGCTCTGCGTTTGCCAGGAGGCCTCTGCTCGCTCAATTCGTTTCCGTCAGGGTATTGTGCTCGCGCAGACTCGGAGCTTTTGCCCCATTATCACCCAACACGCTCACCGGGGTCTGTTCACGCGAAACGTAGGCATCATCTCACCCTTCGATGCCAGCTAATACCTCAATTTCACATCGACTTTGTTCTAATTGTTTTACCTCATATAGGCTTTGCGATCTCTACGACACCTCATTCGATAGCGTCGGATCCTGCCGAAGAAGAGGCTCTCCTTTGCCTAGAACAGGGTACCCAGAAACTCGAAGAAGGCGACGTGGAGGGCGCAAAAAAATTGTATCAACGCAGCGTAGACATCAAACGTAACGCCAGCTCTCTCTTTAATTTGGGTGTCACACACTACCATCTCAGTTCGTACTCCAAACTGTTCGTCGCTATTTGGAACTCAACCCCATTTTGAAGAGGAGTTCGACAAGGCAATCCATTCCTGGATATCCGCCATTGAGCTCCAACCATCCAGCGCAGATGCACATACCAGTTCGCACGTTTCTCCCTTTTCCGACGGTCTCCACCCAAACATGTCCCTCGACTGACAGACCTGGCGAGCGCCTACTTGAATCATCCTCAATCGAGGCCAGACCTCGCCCTCCAACATCTCCAGTGATTACCTTGTTTCTTATATTTTTCCCTCTGCGGCTATAATTCATCTCATCACCACTATACATCCCAGGGCAGCTGCCAAACTTGCTCCCGAAGATCCCGAGATCGCATTCAATCTTGCTTCAGTCCTGGAGGCCTGTTAGTATCGGTCTTTCTTGGCGCGGCTTACTCTTACACGTCAGTTAGTTGGACATCTCCCAGAGGCGTTGGAATATTACAAGCGCAGTAAGCGTTATGGAGTCGACCGAGCTGCTGTCCACATCAAAGATGTGAGTTTACCTACCAGTCCGCGGCTCACACATTATTGAATAATCCATGTCTGTCACCGTAATCGCATTTTTAGGTTTCTGTAAAAATACAGAAGCATTCTGAAGGGGCAAATGGAACCACTAGGGAGCCTTCGACTGCCTGAGAATCTCATGCTGCAATTCTCAGATGTCCGTCACGGGGGTAACACTTTGGAATTTCCTTAATCAATGATGGGAGATCCCTTTATTGTTCTATGACACTTCCTGGGAGGGTGCGAGTTACGCAGGCGTTGGCACATCATAGCGCCGGCCCTTCGTAAATGTATTGGCACCCTAGACGGCAAAGCGCCTAACCTGCTCTCAGTTATGGACACATGAAATACCAGGAATTGAACGGAAGTGAATTCATTGCCCCAATCCAGGGATTGGCGCATATTGTACGGTGTCCATTCCGCGCTCAACACAATCATATAGACACACCGCCCATCGTGAGTTTGAGGCCTCTATGTGCCTCGCGTTCCATCCTGTGTGGACAAAGGGACTATGGCGCAGACCCATAACTACTTCCATGTCAATATCTGCTCTCGTCATCCATCTGGTTTCAGGGAGACTGAATTGTGCTTTAGCGCCATGGGGTGTTGGACATACATGGATGGAAAATCTCGCAGATGGTGAAATACGGCGAAGATCTCTTGCCTACCAAATGCCGCGGACGGCTGCTGTGCCAGGGTCAGGGCGATGAGCCTGTCGTAACCGTCGCCAGACCGTGGCGGCCTCAGGGTGGACGCAAAACCCGCAAGGATGTTGTACCCCATGATCATCATTCTTTATTGTTGGGCGGGTCAAGTTTCTCCGTGGAATCGACCGACTCGAGATGGACAATATGAAGAGGCCAATCCCGGCTGCGGAAAAAAAGCTACTGTCCCACAGCGGCGCCACGAAAAGCCCTAGGAAGGGTTCGTGAGTGGAGTTATATTGGCCATCTTGGTAAGCCCATCACAGTTCTCGACTGTGACTGCATTCGGAGCTTATTGCACTCCACGTCGTACGATGGACTGGGGACAATTACCCAGACAGCTACTGTGCCTGGGAATTTAACCCTCCACGCGATACCAACTCACGTGGAATCGAGGTCTGTTCCATCCGTGCAGACGGACGAAACCTTGCTAGAGACACGTTCGGCCTCACTTACTCGGCCCTGCACTAATATGACTTGTAGAGTACCCATGTAAATATTGGAGCACGCCGCTAGACATGACTGTTCGGAAAAGTAGCGGACAACCTTGCCTTGTGCAGTAAAGGCCAACTAGCATATGACTACTCTTTACAGCATCGGAGTCGATGGGATTCTAGTTGCCATACATTTTCTTTGAACAAGCCCGACTCGGCAAAGCCGCTCGTTCATTCAACAACGCGGCCACGTGGCTCTGCCGATATAGTATGTTCAAACACTTCCGATTCTGCTATCGGAGGCGAACGGTTTCGCGCTTCAATCTCCCTTCTGTGACACAAAAGACGGCCTTATCATGGCCTTGCTGCGAAAATTTGGAGCGCGGTGGGAAACGGGCTGTTGGTACCATTGATCGAAACCAGAATGTAATTACGGAAAGGAAATAATTATCCACTTGTGCTCGCAACGGATCTATTGCCCATTCCCCCCCCCAAAAAAAAACAATTCGATTATATGGTTGTCCCGTACATTGCGCCATTCGCTCACACACAAGCAACAACATGACTGTGACCCGGCTCGACTGCCACTCTCGTTTCCGTGGAGGAAAAAAAATCGAAACGGGTAACCGCGTTTCACCGAGTACGTGATATAGATAGCCCGGCCCCCCTCTCTGGCGGGAGATATAAGTACGCCATCCGAGAGAAGACGCCTTCAAAAACGGTAGACACAAAGGGCTTAGGTCGCGCCGGGTTTTCTGAGGATTCGTTCTGATTTCACCACCGGCTTGTCATGATGGGGAAATTTGACGTGCTGGAGCCTTGCGGCGCTCAGAAAACAAAAGGCTCTCTGCACGTGTTTACGCAGTCTGGCGAGCAGCAGAGCTTCGTTAGAAGAATCATGACCAATCCTTGTATCCATAAGGCCGGATCAAGGGGAAGCGCCTTCGTCATTAGAGATTCAACAGAGGAGGAAGATGCCGACAAGTGATCGTGTCCATTTTACCCCACGAAAACAAAAAGACAATCCAAGAACCGCATATTGAGGACAAGAAGCGACAACTTTGGACTCATGGGTATCCCCGCGGGTATATCCTTGCCTGACCACAAGGCAACAGATTCCAACCGACGGTCTGATGGTGGATGTACAAGTGGTAACAAATTCATATGGGCTTTTCGGCACGGAAAGCGTCAGCATCCGACAATAGATGATTCGAGAACATATGACACACCTAGAATGAGAAGACTCTCAAAGGATCACGCACACGGTAAGTCATCATGGCTTTTGTCCCTCTCCCCCTTTCTCCTGCTCCTCAACATGGCGATCGGGATTAAGTTCTGCCGCCACAGTCATGAACCTGATGGTTTACAACAATAATCTCAGGATGAGAGAACGTTCATGGGGCTCACTGTGCGCTGTGAATGCCAGCAAGCGTCCGCATCGCGTTCAAGTCAAGGTGCAATTGCTCGAAGAGGCTTGCGGTCTCGCCCATGGCACGCGAGAGGCGTGCAAGACTTTTAGATAAGTGGGCATAGTTCCTTTCTTTAGCTTGTGACACGCTTTTCTCGTGTGGGTGGCCGTTCATTTTTGGGCGAAGCAGAGCGCGCTTTCGCGGTTGTGGCTTATTGAGGAAACTGATCACGTGATGATGGTCGCGCCGTGACGCCGCCGTCAGTCGCGCCTGTCAACTAAGCTCTCTTGCGCTGCAAATCATCCGCTTCCATAGTCATCCTGTGGCTTAGAGACCAGACTATGGGGCTGATGGAGAAAAATGGTGGCATCAATGTGTCAAAATAATTGCGCCCGGCAATGGGGCATCACCCCACAACCTATTCAGAGCTCAACTTGGTCACCCTGTTTTGAGGACACCCGCCCGCGAATATATTTCCCTTGAGAAACCTACAGTATGTACGAGCAACGAGTAGCCCTTTTTTACACTGCACCAGTCATTACAAGGTAAAGGTCAAGAAACACAAGAGTAAGAAGCAATGATAGAATATAACGGACTCATGAATGGAATACAATAATTTGGTCATCGTCGTAAAGGAAGTGTGGGCAGTTATATGACACATTAAAAGGCTCCGATACACGGAAGGGAGTGACGTAGGATGCAGGTCATTCGCGATTTCAAAGTAACAGTAGGTAGTTTAAAAGAGAAGAAAGGGGGAAGGGGGGAAGGATGACAACGAATAGAGTACGAACCATGACAGTTAAAAAAATGAATACAAACATCGGAAACTCTTGGGATGGGGGGGGAATCAGCTGCATTGACTCCACTGGAGGTGCAAGAAGTAATGACACAGCTAGAGATTCAGAGGAGGAACCGAGCCACCACCGAAGACTCCCGTGCGCTGCATGCTACCCGACGCCCGCCCTTTTGAATTTGGATGATGGTTATGGAGGTGATGATATTGCTGATGGCGCCGACCCATTGAGGTACCCATCAGGGTCTTTCGTTTAAGCATTTTATCTCTGCGCGACTCCTTGTCTTTGCGGGGCTTGGAATGTAGAGGGCCATGACAAGTTTGGCCAGATGCATGTCCAGTAGGAGTGTGGTCACCGTCGCGGTCGCGAACGGGCATAATAACAGGAGAAATGTCCATATCCACTCGGTTTCGAGAGGCTCTCTTCTTTCCCTTGCCCTTTTTTGACGGAGAACCGGAGGGCTGGCCATGGTTCCTATCCGAAGGCCACACGCCGTTGAATGGGCTGTTACGAATAATACTGCCGTATGGATGTTCGCCTGCACCATCGCTTAGCGGGCAGTTCTCTCGTGTACGTCGGAAAGTACCCATAGGGATTCGGTCCCATCGGCTGAGACTCTGAAGATAGCGCTCACCGTCGTCAGTTGCACTAGCTTCAGGATCGCCGATAGTGTCACGGGACTGCCCAAAGGTGGTAGGCCCATCCATGGTATCAGAGTCGAGGATAGAGGTGTCGAGAACGTCATCTAAACGGATGGGCTCGGTAGGGGGTAAGCTAGGTGATGTAAGAAGGCTTGGCTCGTCGGGAAGGCTTGGTAATCCAAAGGGTGCAGGCGTTGTGGCAAGCGATGCATGAGAAAGGGAAAGAGATCTGTCACGGCCCTACAAGGTATTAGCATAGGCGTGTAAAAGAAGCTTAGGTTACGAGACGCACTCTACTGAAACTCTGAACTGAAACAGACTCAGAGAGGCGACGCCGCCTATTCCTCTGGAACGGACTAGGAACAGCAGGGCGAGTTCCATCGATAATGGCGCGGTGAAGCGAATCGGTTTTCGAGGCCTTAAACATGCCCATAAGCGGAGGTCGTGGCGTTCCCCGGTCAGATGAGGTGCTGAGGATTGTACTACTGATCTCGCTCATAGGAGGTTCTGGAGCATCCTCATCCTCATCCCCGAATTCATGGCCAGCAAGGATGTCCGAAGGCCGCGGAGACTGGTTAGAGAGACCATCTCTGACACGGGATCCAAAGTTCACAGTGGAGAGTGGATCAATGGCGTAAAACGGAGTCACAGGGGGACGGAAAAGACGCATCGCACGGGCCGTCGGCAGACCACGGTCATCAACAAGCTCCTCCTCTGTAGTGTCCCCGTCATTACTCTCCACTTCCTCCAGGCCATCGGTCTCATCTTCACTATCGCCCATGTCACCTTCACTTTCAGCCATTCGAATGTCTGGACCAGAGTTGGATTCGGACATTGTAGCGGCCTCGATTAGGAGCTGGGCAGCATTCGCCTCGAAGTCCCAGTCGAGAAGTCCCTGGCCATCTTGGAGTCCGTTGATAAAGATTACAGAGCCATCCCAGCCCTCAGTAATCTCAAAGGTACCCTGTGCGAGGACAGATGGTCCAATATCTATGGAGGAATCGTCCTCAGTGGCAGCATCCTCGTTGGGAACAGTGGTTATTTCCGGGCCGGAGTCCGAGTCGCTTAGGCCAGCAAAAAACAGATCTGCGTCGAAGCTCGACTCTTCATCTTCGGTCCAGCCAGTCGCGATGCCAACGTACGACTTCCGCACAGGCTCTACATCGTCTTCATCTTCGTCATCATTACCTTCTGCCTCTTCGGTCTCTTCTGCTTCATCGTCGGTCTCATCACTATCAACATCCATGTCCTCGTCACTGGGGCCGACACTCTTTTTCCGAGACCGAATCTCCCAATCATTTCGACGTTCCTTTCTGTTTGTTGTACCATCGCCAAGCAGCTCGCGCTTGACCCTCGCTTTGTCATGGGCGCGGGCACGCTGGTTCTCCGTTTTTCGAATATACGTTTCTTCTTCCTCCGCGATGGACGAATCGGAAAACTCTGTGAGTTCGGATTCTTCAGAGCTGGTGCTGGAGCCCGCAGAACTTTCGTTTGCAGAGGAAAATTCATCGGCAGAGACAAATGTGGGGAAACCCTGGTTTTGGGTGAATTGACTATAAGGTTTTGCAGAGTTGCCGGCGCCTCTGTCATGACTCCTGCGCGAGGGTGCGGAATCGGCACCACCCCGCGAGTCATCACAGCTACCAACTTTCACGTTATTTGAAGACTCTTCGGTCATGTCTTTGGCCGAGGATGCGGGCTTGGAAACCCTTTTTTGCTTTGATTTTGAGATAGCAGCAGGCCGAATCGTCGAACGGCCGCCGGCCTTCGGGGGGCGCGCAACGCGCTTGGCTCGACTGAATGCATCTGTACATTTGTTTTGCTTTTTGGAGGGAGATGTGGGGTCGTCTGACGTAGAGCAACGACTCCGTGAGAGTAGGGTGGCAGGAATGGTGAGTTTTATTTTCAACGGTGCTGTGGCAGTGTGTGCATGAACAGATGGCGAAGGAAGCGACTGGGGTGAGATTTGAATGTGGGTCTGACGACTGCTGGATGCGAAGGGAGCAGGGATTGGAGGGGAGGTTTGGTTGTTGCACGTGCAAGCACCTTCGCATATAGGACAGATGTCGTCGTCGTCGTCGTCTAGCTGGTGCATAGATGAGACCATGCCTGAGGTGTGGGCGTGAGCAGGCGACATTGCGGAAGTCTGTTTGTTTTGATGAACTGAGGAACGGTGTGAGAGATGTGCGACGGGAAGAAATAGTACGAGTGTAAGAGAGCAGGCTAGCGGTTATCGATTGAAGATGAAAACGGGGGGTATGAGAGTGAAAAAGTGAGGTAATGGCATAAAAAACGAATTAGCCTCGCCTCGAGGAGATCATAAAAGTTTTGATTGATGAGGCAAGACACCCGAAATTTCGGGGGACAAAAGGGATACGCACTGTATGATGTACTTTTGGCCATGTTCTGCAACGAATGGACATGGGTAAGTTTGAAAAGGATCCAGATTGAAAAAGTGGAAAGAACGAGAGAAGATTACGGCCCTGTGGGCGTTTGGGAGAAAAGAGAGAAGAGATGCGCTCTTGCCAAAGGCGGCCAATTCGTATTCCGCATCATTATTGGCACGTGGCCTTTAATTAACTACCACCCATAACCCTATCAGTCACCTCATGTCTCCTCAACTTCTGTCACGTCCGTCGTTTGCTTGCTTTTCTCGTTTACTTCTTGACTCCTTTTCCATCTAGGCCTATCTCTGGCGCAACAAATCGCAGAGCTAGATGAGCCCACCCCAGCGGGTAAACGTCTTACATCAACATCCATCCCTCTGCACTCACGATTCATTTCAGACTTTGATCCTGAGGACGAACAGCGCGGCTCACCGGACCTGCCCAGAGATGTAGTAGAAGCGCGGGAACACTACATCGAAGTTGGGTGGGTGCATCTTTGTACTTGCCTTGCCAGGGTTAAGCCAACGGAGCGTTTCAGGTCTTCGACTCTTCGTCGTAATCTTGACAGTGTTATGGATCCAAAGTATGTTGGTACCAAGACGTCAAGGAAGCAACTAGAAGAGGACAATACTCTTGAAACGGTTTATGTAGATTCGATTGAACGGGGCGAGTCTGGATCTCAATTTGTCTCAAGTGAGGGAAGCGCCAGTGAAGAGGATGAGGGTGAAGAGAAGGTTCAGTCACCCGACAGGAAGGAGGAGGAAAGCGAAGGCGAACAGACAACTCAGAGAAATAACCAAGTCATTCAAGAGGACTCAAGTCATGAGAAGGACCTTGCCACGACAGTACGACAAAGACGCAACGAAGATAGAAAAAAGGGTAGTTCAGTAACGAAGCAACTGGTGAGCCTAGTCTGTTGTCGAGGCGTTCCCAGTTTACAGACCATACTACTACCATTAGAGTCTTTGGGACAATCTACTCGATGCCCGTATACGCCTACAAAGGTCTGTCACAGCGTCTAATCAACTGCCTTCCGTGAGTTTTTCCTGATTTTCTTTCCTCCTTATATCATTTGACACTCCGATCGTGTTGTCATTTCGAAGCCCACTGAATTGTCCGAATTTTCATTCCACCGCCGTTGCCTTGAGGCGCATCACGCGCTCCTAGGCGAGTGCCTTACGCTCGCGGAAGAATTGTCGGCCCTAAGGGATGTGCGTCCCCCTTTTCATGTCATCTGCCAATTTGGGGTCAACAGACAGTTTATTCATCACGATTTGAACGATAGGAACTCATGAAGAAAGACAAGGAAGTCCAATGGCAGCCACGAAAACGGCGCTGTTTGCAAGATGGTAGTGAGCAGGGGCGGCGTTGTGCTCCACCACTTCGCTGCGGCAGAGGGGTTGTAGAATCTCGTCAGGCGGACAGATTTTTACGCCCTCCCACTGATGGCCTGGTCATGCCTATGCTGTCATGCTCACACGACGTTCCAGATATCATGCACATCTCACGCGTACTTTGGAAAAATGGTCCGCAAAAGTAGCTGCAGTCGCGCCATCCGCCCTGCTTCCCGCGTCCCGCAAAAAATTCACTCTAGCAGGAAACACGAAGGAAGGTGTGAAAAGCGTTGGGACACAGATTGAGGATATGTTCCAGAGCGGATGGCCAGCACTACTATCCCGAACACGACTTAGAAGGAGTAAGGGGCATGTGACTACTGAAGAGGGTGCAGGGGATAAAGGGTCTGATGAAGATGAGGAGGGATTCAACGATACTGATTTCTATCAGCAACTCTTACGCGACGTGATTGAGTCAAAAGGAGGGTCTGGGCAACTCATGGCAAGCCAAACGCGGAAAAAGTCGAAAAAAAGTGTGGATACGAGAGCGAGCAAAGGACGGAAGCTTCGGTTTGTCGTATTTATTATGTCGTTGAAGTTTGCATGACGGCATATGACAGGTACGAAGTGCACGAAAGGATACAAAATTTCATGGTCCCAGTTCCTCACCATGCTGGGTGGCACGAAGGGCAAATCGACGAGTTGTTTGCGTCGTTGCTGGGGAGGGGATTTACGATGTGATAGTTAGCATATGGACACACGTAGCTAAATTCACTTCATTGCCACCGTGACCGCTCGGCTCTCCTCCACACTCTCATCTGCACGACATGGAACGTTTTGAAGACGAAAACCCCTTCTCGACAGTCGATGCACCACTTTCCTCGGCCTCGTCTAACTCTCACGTCGACGTCTCTGCTCCGTCATCACCTCCGAACCACCCTGTTACCTTACCTTCGTCCCCTCCGCACATCGCGATTCAAACATCCTCACTCCGAACTGGCTTTCCTTCTCAAGGCTCTGGCCATAGCCCCCGCCCTCCAACGTCCAAGAGCGACTTTTGTTGTATTCGAGATCATTGGTTACACTCGGGAGAAGATGTGGACATTTTGGTGTGTACTTCTTGCTCCTCGAATTACTTTTGTCGTCTCATTAACGAGCTGCTTGGTGCGCACACATGTAGATCACGAATGCGCTGAAGACGAGCGAGAATTCAACTTCGCCATACATAACCTATGTCATCCGTTCGGGTGTAAGTTCTTGGCAGAAGATCCCGAGCGAATCTTGACCTTCTGCTCACAGAATGCGGAGGCCCGCCATCGTTACTCAGAGTTCGAATCCCTACGCTCAAACTTGACAAAACTTTACCCAACCTTGATCATCCCTCCTATCCCATCAAAGCAGTCGATTAGTGACTATGCTATCAAGCAGGCTAAGGCTCGTGAGGACGTGGCGATGATAGCGCGGCGCAAGCGCATGCTCCAGACCTTTCTCAACAGAATTGCACGCCATCCGATTTTATCAAATGAGCATGTGTTTCATAGACGGAGGTTCTGCATTCACCTCCTATCTCGCAGCTCCCGAAAAATATCCTCAAGGCTCCTGCACATAACCCAACCGACCCCAATGCTTCGACCGCTTACGAGGCACTGCCGAACCCGTCCCCAGCCCACCCCCTGCGTCGACCGGATCAACGTTTCTCGGATTCCGAGGTGTTCACTAACAAATTCGCGTCGCATCTCAGTGGCCCGATGGAAAAAGTAACACGAAGAACGATGAAACGCTGGTCAGGTCAGTGTTAAACCTTGGTTTCTGCTCTGATGTAGCCACTTAACCCTCCTACCCCCCACCTCTTTCTGCAATAGATTGTTCACAGGATCATATGGAACTTGGCGCGATATGGAACGGCTTCAGTTTGAATGAGACTGGCGAGCTCGCCGCAGCTATCGAGAAGACTGGCCAGGCCATTGACGCCACTTATATGACCACGGGGCGACTTGTAAGTTCTCAAATTCACGTCATTCGCAAGTTGCCTTGATTGACGTGACTCTAGCTACAGGATCTGGAGCAAAACTGGCAAGAGCCTCTGCACGAATATTCCCAGTTCGCGTCAATTATCAAGAAATTACTCGCATATCGCCACCAGAAGCATGTGCAATTGGAGATGACCCAGGATGGCCTCGAAGCACGTCGTGAGTCGCTTAACGAGCTGGAAAATAGCGAACGAGAAGCAAAGAGACTGGATGAAGCCCTCGAACGTGGTCCCTTGCGCTCTGTCGGACCGTCTGTGCCTGACACCCAATCCACACCTCCTGATGCAGCCGACGATATTGGTACCGGCACGCGCACAGAAAATGAAGGAAATGAACAAGATGAGAACCCGGCTTCAGTGTTTCTCCCACCGCACCCGGGGCCCAGTCCGGTTATGTCGTCTAATACTCATTATTTATCAATGGCTAAGAGGCCTCTTTCAGCTTGAGGACGCGCTTCATCTTTCGGCTCAGGATCTCAAGTACGCCAGCTCTACTATCCAAGCCGACCTGGATCGTTTCCAGCGACAAAAGGTCGCGGACCTGCGCGAGATGGCGATCGGTATGGCACGTAGCCACCGCGAGTGGTGCAAGAAGGTGTGCTCAGCGGTTCTTTTGAAGTAAAGAGGACTCTCGCTGATGACAATTAGAACCTGGAGGCTTGGGAGGAAGCAAAGAAAGAAATTGCGAAAATTCCTGAACATCCTAATAAGATCCCTGCAGAGTGGGCAGGTGCCTCCGCTGCTGGCCCCTCGACTCTGAGGAGAGATTCGACAGCCACGATCAACGGACGGTGACTGCGAACCGCGTTTGATTCCGTGCTTTGCTGGAGGAGACACATGGACTTATCTGGGCTTTCCTCTGTCCTGCGGTGATTCCGTGGCAGGAGTGTCGTTACATTATCTTTCTTTTCTTTAATGCAATGTACTTGATATTGCGCCGTTGATTGAGAGACAGACTTACGGGGTGTTTATGTGACCTTTTGTGCCTGAGGTAAGCGTTGCCTCGGTGAAAATAAACGCCCGGGCTTCGCACCGTATACACACCTTCACAAAATAAAATCTGCGCCCGGGCTTGCACTCGTTTACCTTCCCCTTTAACTCCACTTCCTTACGATTACCCCATCCATCACATAGTTTTCCTCGCCCTCTTCATTCTTCAACCCCTCCAAGACAATGGCCACGTCAAGGGACCGCGGGGACTACGAAAATGCGTCGCTGGAAGAGCAAGATGCTGTTGAACTTAGAAGAGCAGTGGCGACGGGCAGCGTGGGGGAACCCTTAGTTTCTTCAGCAAGTGCGTGTTGGTTCTGCGCAGATGCGAGACTCCTCCATGGTTACTCATTAACAGTTAACTTCACCCATTGCTGCTAGGCCTATCCATTGGCTGTTATTGCTTAGCATCGATTCTGATGACCGTGGTCAACAAAGTGAGTGTCAAAGTTTTCTTATTGGCCGCTACGACTGAGATCAGAGATGCTGAAACCGCTCCGCAGTACGTCGTCTCAGGACGTAACTTTTCCATGAACTTTCTGCTCTTGGCCATCCAGTCCACCGTCTGCGTCTTGTGCGTTTCGACGGTGAAAACACTTCGGATAATATCGTTCCGAAATTTCGACGCCGCCGATGCCAAAACGTGGTTTCCGATCAGCTTTTTGTTGGTTACCGTCATATACTCCGGCTCGAAAAGTTTGGTGTGTTGATCCCTTGCTCCGTGTCGGCGACCCGAAGCTAATCATTGTCATAGCAATTTCTAACTATCCCCGTGTATACTATTTTCAAAAACTTGACTATCATTCTCATCGTGCGCATGACTCGATTTTCTTGAGTGTTCTTGTAACTTAGCGTAGAGGACAGGCCTACGGGGAGGTTTTATGGTTCGGCGGCCGTGTCACTGCATTGACATTGGTGTCGTTTATTTTTATGGTGCGTCCAACGACTAGGACAAAAGCTCCCCAGGCGCTCAAAACCTGTGCAGGTTGTTTCGTCTGTAATTGCGGCATGGAGTGATTTATCACATTTACCACCTTCCGGCCCAGGTGGTTTAAATTCAGTGACAAGTGTCGTTGCCACTCTTAATGTAGGGTACTTCTGGATGTTTGCTAATTGCCTCACTAGTGCTACCTATGTGCGTATATTTGACAAGAGACGAAGGAGCACTGTGCTGATACCATTGCTTTTGATAGGTTTTGGCGATGCGGAAGAGAATCAAAGTGACCGGTTTCTCTGATTGGGACTCAATGTTCTACAACAACCTGCTATCGATACCTGTCTTACTCATATTCTCTTTGGTTATCGAAGACTGGGGATCGGCCAACCTAGACCGAAATTTGTACGTGTCCACTTGTCCCAGTGCCGTCGGGTCACTTTTGCTCACGTGTACGTCATTACCGGCGGTGCAGCCCACCCGACACACGTGGCCTACTACTCTTTGCCATCGCATTCTCGGGCGCGGCCGCGGTCGGGATTTCATATACTACCGCGTGGTGCATCCGCGTGACAAGTAGCACGACGTACAGGTGAGAGCGATTCTCGACTTGGAAAGGCTGTCTTGGCAGTTGACGATGGCCCGGATATGTAGCATGACTGGTGCGCTCAACAAGTTGCCAGTTGCTGCATCAGGCATGATCTTTTTCGGCGACCCAATGACGCTCGGGTCCATCACAGCAGTGTCTGTGGGCTTTTTTGCAGGTGTCTTGTACGCGATTGCGAAGACCAATCAAAAGAAAGCTGAAGGTGCGACGAAAGCAGAGGCTATTATACCCATGACACGGAAGGAGTAAACCTACGGACACACGGACTTTGTATGGGGCGCCGGTTGAGGCGTCAACACTACCAACATCACCATAGATAGAGGAATGAGATTTATTTTTTCGAGGGAAATCCGCTGATCCACTGGGTGCGAGGCGAGTTAGGTACAAATCACAGGGAAAGGATGAGTCGGATTGGAGCCGGACTAGTATATTCGGCCAACTACGCTAGTTAGAGGCGTCAGGTGGGCACATGATAATCTGTTCGTTGATAAGCCTAATGCGGCACCGATAATGATTTGATGGTATTTAGACGACCACTCCCCACACCGTCTCTCCTATCTCTTTCCAATACGTCGCCATTTCGGACGTCATCCCCTCTCTTTCTCGACGGCCGGCGTAAAGTTGCCGCCCCAGTCCGACTATAAAATAAACCCCATTGTCCGGATTTCATCGGTCCCCCATCATGTCTACACTTCATCCCCCCAGGCTCGCATCCATCTTTGCCGCTACCCCCAGTGCTCCAGGCACGCCGGTGCACTCCATTCAGACCATGCGCCGCAAGGCGGCGGGCCACGGCGGGCCCTTGACAAAGATCCTTGTCGCAAATCGCGGGGTATGATAAATCATGAACTCGGCGAAACTTGGCTCGCCAACGTAGCATTCATTTCATCTGTCTGTAGGAAATTGCCATCCGCGTCTTTCGCACGGCCCACGAGCTCGCGATGCATACGGTCGCAATCTATTCGTATGAAGATCGGATGTCCGCTCATCGTCAAAAGGTACGTGACTTCATTCATCTCGTTAAAGAGGTCACTTGCCAAATACCCATCGCCTAGGCTGATGAAGCATACCGCGTCGGTGCCGGTTTAACCCCCGTTGCCGCATACCTCGCGCAGGACGATATCATTCGTATTGCCCTTGAGCATGGCGTCGATATGATCCACCCTGGGTGAGCTATTCGCAACCGAAATTTTCGCATTTTACTACCTCCGATTTACCTGTATCTTAGGTATGGTTTCTTATCCGAAAATGCCGTATTTGCTCGGAAGGTCGAGCAGGCTGGCATCGCCTTCATCGGGCCGACACCAGAGGTTATCGATAGTCTGGGTGACAAGACAAAGGCACGCAGTCTTGGTAACACATCTCTGATGCTGGGTCCTTATGCGGACAATCCGCTGACTGACTGTATGCGTTCGTTTCCCAGCTATGAGGGTCGGCGTCCCCGTCGTTCCCGGAACACCCGGTCCTGTTGACCAATGGTCCGACGCAGACTCGTTCATAAAGGAATATGGCTTCCCAGGTGATTTTCTTCTTTCTTGGGCGCATATACGACACTAAATGACGATTTTAGTGATCATTAAGGCCGCTATGGGTGGTGGAGGCCGTGGCATGCGTGTTGTGCGCGAAGAGACTGAGTTTAAGAGCTCATTCGAGCGTGCGGTTTCTGAGGCCAAGTCGGCGTTTGGCGACGGGACTGTGTTCATCGAGCGTTTCCTCGAACGGCCCCGTCACATTGAAGTCCAGATTGTTGGAGACTCGCAGGGAAATATCGTTCACCTGTTTGAGCGGGATTGTTCCGTTCAACGCAGACATCAAAAAGTAGTCGAGGTCGCCCCTGCGACGCATCTCCCCGAGGAGGTCCGCCAAGTGATTTTGGCTGATGCGATCAAGCTCGCGAAGAGCGTCAATTACAGGAATGCAGGAACCGCCGAATTCCTAGTTGATCAGCAGGGAAGACATTACTTTATCGAGATCAATCCTCGCATCCAAGTCGAGCATACCATCACAGGCAAACTCTTTTCCATAATCTGCTTGGATGCCCTTACTGATCCGATAACAGAGGAAATCACCGGACTTGACATTGTCGCCGCTCAGATCCAAATCGCAGCTGGTGCAACTCTTCCTCAGCTCGGTTTGACGCAAGAAGCGATCACAAAGCGTGGCTTTGCAATTCAGTGTCGTGTCACTACCGAAGACGCTGCTGCAAACTTCCAGCCGGACACAGGAAAGATCGAGGTCTATCGCAGTGCCGGTGGTAATGGTGTCCGACTCGACGCCAGTTCTGGTTTCGCAGGTGCTCAGATCACACCGCACTACGACAGTCTTTTAGTCAAGGTCAGCGTCAGCGGGACCACATATGAGGTTGCGCGAAGAAAGATGCTACGCGCCCTTGTGGAATTCCGTATTCGTGGTGTCAAGGTCCGTTTCTCACCAGTAGACATACATATCTTTCTCAAATTTGCCTATAGACAAACATTCCTTTCCTCTTCCGTTTGCTGACGCATGATGTTTTCATTGCCGGGAAAACCTGGACAACCGTGAGCGCTTGTTGTAGATAACCTGTTGTCCCGTTGCTGAAACTCGTCATAGTTCATCGACGATACGCCCGAGCTGTTCAAGCTTGTGCAGACGCAGAACCGCGCTCAGAAAGTCCTTGCATATCTCGGAGATATCGCCGTCAACGGTAGCGCCATCAAGGGCCAGACCGTAACTCTCTTCTCTCAAGCTACGATCACGACTCGTCAACTAATATTTTGTTAAAGGGTGAACCCGGTCTCAAGGACGAGGTTATCATCCCCAAATTCCCGAACCGAGAGGACCCTAATGGACCTCCCCTCGAAACTGCATTCCCCTGTGAACATGGCTGGCGGAACATTATCGTCGAGAATGGACCAGAAGCTTTCGCCAAGGCCGTCCGCGAATACCCTGGCACGCTTATTATGGACACTACGTGGCGTGATGCGCACCAGTCGCTGCTCGCCACCCGTCTGCGTACGATCGACATAGCCAATATCGCCAAGGAGACGAGTTGGGCACTTTCCAACGCGTACTCGCTTGAATGCTGGGGCGGTGCGACGTTTGACGTAGCTATGAGGTTCTTGTATGAGGATCCATGGGAGCGTCTGGTGTGTTGTAATGAGACAGCGGTCGGATAGCGTGCTAACGCAGACTTGTGCAGCGTACTATGCGTAGGTTGGTTCCGAACATTCCGCTCCAGGCGCTTGTGCGCGGCGCGAATGGTGTCGGGTACACCAGTTATCCGTACGTCAATGCATCCTTCAGTCTCATCGGATAGTCTTACTAATTCTACGACAGTGACAATGCGATCTACGACTTCTCAAAAAAAGCGGTTGAGAACGGTCTAGATATCTTCCGGGTCTTTGACTCACTGAATTACATCGGTATGTGGACTCGTTGTATTTGCCTCCATCTTCTGATCTTGACCTGCGCTTTCACAGAGAACGTAGGTTTAATGACAGATACTTATTGATGTGATACTGAGAGTCCCGTAGATGAAGCTTGGTATCGATGCAGCCAAGAAGGCTGGCGGCGTAGTCGAAGCTGTTGTGTGCTACAGCGGAGACGTCGCGAACAAAAACGAAATCAAGTACACCCTCGAGTATTATCTCAACTTCGTAGACCAAATTGTTGCGGAGGGTATTCATGTACTTGGCATCAAGGACATGGCCGGTTTGCTCAAACCGGAGGCTGCCAAGTTGTAAGTCATTATGTCATGTAGTTTGACTGTGAGTAATGCTTTGCTGGTTTACAGACTCGTTGGAAGCATCCGCGCCAAACATCCCGATATCCCGATTCATGTACATTCACATGACACGGCTGGCATTTCCGCAGCCAGCATGATCGCGGCGGCGGCAGCTGGTGCCGATGTGGTTGACGTTGCCATCGACAGTGGGTGCTTTGATCTATCTTATCTGTAGGGACTTACGTGTACTCTGTTAGGTATGTCGGGCCTGACATCACAGCCGCCTATGGGTGCCGTGACCTTAGCCCTTGAGCAGACCGGCCTTGGCACGGGTATTCGCTATGCCGATATACAAGCCCTCAACCTTTACTGGACGCAAGTTCGTATGCTCTATAGCTGCTTCGAAGCCAACGTTCGGGCATCCGACTCCAGCGTGTTTGCCCACGAGATGCCTGGTGGCCAATATACGAATCTGATGGTATGTTCTTACATCGCCTTCTTCAGACTTTTTTTGACTGTTCTGGCCGCATTAGTTCCAAGCATCTCAACTTGGTCTCGGTACCCAATGGACAGGTGAGTGCGGTGAGAAGATCTCTGATAAGCAGTATTGTGATTGTCTTGATAGAAATCAAGAAGAAGTACATAGAGGCTAATGAGCTGGTCGGCACACTGTTCTCCTTGAGATGTCCCCCTGAGACTGACTTTTTTTGGCTAGTGCGGCAATATCATCAAGGTTACACCGTCGTCCAAGGTTGTTGGAGACTTTGCCCAGTGGATGACCCAAAATTCGTTGTCGAAAACGGATGTCCTCCGGCGCGCGGAGCAGTTGGACTTCCCTTCGTCGGTTGTCGATTTCTTCCAGGGCTATCTCGGACAACCTGTTGGTGGCTTCCCGGAGCCGTTGAGGACCAAGATCATTCGGAACAAGCCACGGATTGATGGACGTCCGGGATCTGGACTGAAACCGCTGGACTTCAATAAGATTAAGGCTGAGTTGCGGAGCAAATTTGGTAAACACATCACGGACGCGGATGTCACATCGTATGTAATGTATCCCAAGGTAAGAGGGCCCGTATCCAGGGTCGTCCGTACATCAGACTCCGTTCACAGGTCTTCGAAGAGTACCAAGGGTTCTTGCAGAAATATGGAGACTTGAGGTAAAACACACGAGAGCCACTCCGCGGAGTTCTGTGGTGGCTAATCTTCTCGATCAGTGTAATTCCTACGCGTTATTTCCTCGGGCGCCCAAACATAGGCGAAGAAATGCACATTTCTATTGAGAAGGGTGGCACGGTAGGTGCGTGCTGTGGCCGTCGAGGATAAGAATTCCGCGGTGGAAACCGTCTCCCGCGAAAAAGCAACATCCGATCCTGGCTCTGTGGGCGCGCCGATGTCGGGTGTCGTTGTGGAGGTTCGCGTGAAAGAGGGTCAGGAAATTATGAGGGGTGATCCTCTCTGCAGTACGTCTTGTTCGCACCTGTTGGGTATGAGCGCTCTCTCACATTTCGGGCCTTTTTCCACTTCAGTCCTCAGTGCCATGAAGGTAACAGAAGCCCTCGCAGTTACATGACGAGAGATAACTGACCCCCAATTTCAGATGGAATCTGCCGTGACCGCCCCCGTTTCAGGCCACATCAAACGTGTTGTGGTGCAGGAAGGTGTGTACTTGTGACCAAACAAACACGCTTCCGAAATCTTGAGTTAATGTGGACTATTTCAGGCGACTCGATAACGCAGGGAGACTTGACCGTCGAGATAATGCACTAGCCCTGATGGAGGCTTTCCAAGTCACAGCGCTCGTACTGTACATTTTCTTTTCGTTTCATCCTGAGGCCAGGTCTCTCCGCCGTCGCCTATTAGAAAAAAGAAACTGTTCGTTGTTGTAGCGGTATGCAGTGTAAGAACTTTTCTGTAGATACCCAAAGACCACCAAGTGATCTCACGGTCCCACGGTTTTCTTATCGTGTGCAAAGCGACCCAGGATCTTGGAATGTTCGGTACAAATAGTGCCAACTACACTATATGTGTGTTCAGAATACAGAAACGGTGCATGATTGCGCTTGCCCATCATTGTATGCGATGATAGGCTCCGGGTCCCACCATCAAAGCGAAAACGCAATACTACAATTGCCGAGGTTGTGCCGTCTTACCTTTCTGGATCTATTAGACATGCGTTATCTCTACGCACGTTCCTCAGAACAAATATTTGTGCTCGTGCTTATCTCTGTCCTCCAATGATTAGTAGGGTCAGGGTATGACGAAGGAAAACAGCCAACTCCGAAGCCTGGCCCTCCGCCGCCACTGGCGTCATTATTGATATCAAAGAAGCGCCGCTACCAGCAGTTGGGAGGGCGTGTCCTGCGAAATAAAGTAAAATTTGCACTATTTCTGCTGCGCAGATGACTTCTATCGCAAGGCTTATGACGACGATTACATCCGCAGCGTCACCGTAGAACGAACGCCCCCTTGCGTCGATGGGTCTTGGGCAAACCCGACACAATCGGTCATTTGCGAAATGGAAAGATCCTAGGCAGCAAGAACGACTCTGAGCCAAAAACCTTGATATTCCGGGAATAGCACCAGTCATCAAATGGTCTAAGGGTTACGGTATTCATCGAGCACCAGGGAATACGCGAGTAGAGGACCCTTGAGAATAGGTGCACGAAAGCGTACGCAATGGCGCCCTCGAAGCACCTGTCTTGTCTTCTTTCCCAGGACCACCCATATCATGCAGTACCAACTAGGATGGACGACGCTTTGAGGTGTGCCACAGCGCCTTCATGTAACTCCCGTACAATATCCTGGCGCAACGTGTAGTTATTCCATTTTTAGATCGGAGATAGTGGGACCCTTTACCTTTGCGGGCTGAAGCCTGCTTAGTTGCCCTACTCCCGTGCCCGCCCAGGCGATGACCGAGCTCGGGTCTCCTCTCTTCGTACCTTCTGCAACTTCTTCCTTGATTTGAGCAAAATCTCTGCCGCTTTCAATCGCCGCCAGAGCGGGGA